>DSLMC04102__coassemble_1145_pt1 | contig 16921 bp, 13 predicted proteins | sample DSLMC04102__metabat2_high_PE_031 | metagenome-assembled genome bin DSLMC04102
CGGTGCGGCACGGGCGGCCATAAAGGCCGCCCCTACGAGAGGATCGGCGGCGGGGCGGCGTTGATTGCGGGCCTGTTGATCCCGGCGGTGCGGTTTGGCGGGGTGTGGGCACCCCGCCCTACGGAACGGGTCGAAAGCGCGGCGTAGGGGCGGCCTTTATGGCCGCCCGAGGTGGCTTGGGATTTCCGCCGCACTGCCGCCGAACGCCGTAGGGCGGCATGCCCACATGCCGCCATGGCCGGGGTGCGTGGACCGAAAGCCTGCCAATTCCGGCGGTGCGGCACGGGCGGCCATAAAGGCCGCCCCTACGAGAGGATCGGCGGCGGGGTCTCAGAGGGTTCGCTGGGGGCTTCGGCGGCTGCCGGAGCCGATTCTTCTACTTCCGGAGCCGGTGCTTCTGCGGCGGGGGCCTCCGGGGCGTGCTCCAGGTTCTGCTCGGTTTCGCGGCTGAACAGGTGGATTCGGTCGGCGTGGAACATAAATTGGACGGTCTCGCCATGCTGGAATTCCCGGACCGGCTCGTCGCCGTCGGGGACCACGATGACGCACTCCTCGTCGCCGAAGCGGACGTGGAGATGGGTATTGGAGCCCATCATCTCAATGACGTCCACTTGGCCCGAGAAGCCCTCGCCCTCGGTCAGGAGGACGTGCTCGGGGCGGATTCCCGCCACCACCGGCTGGGCCGGGACGTCGTACTGGCGCAGCCGCTGCTGCTTCTCCTCGGCGATTTCCAGCCGCGTGCCGCCCAGCTCCAGGAAGTACGTCTCGCCCTCCCGGTGGAGCTCCCCGTGGAAGAAGTTCATCTGCGGCGTGCCGATAAAGCCCGCCACAAACAGATTATTGGGATCGTGGAAGACCTGTCGCGGCGTGCCGATCTGCTGGACATAGCCCTCCTTCATAATCACAATGCGGTCGCCCAGGGTCATGGCCTCGGTCTGGTCGTGGGTCACGTAGACAAAGGTGGTCTGAATCCGCTGGCGGAGCTTGATGATCTCCGTCCGCATCTGGTTGCGGAGCTTGGCGTCCAGGTTGGAGAGGGGCTCGTCCATCAGGAACGCCTTGGGACTGCGGACTATGGCCCGGCCGATGGCGACGCGCTGGCGCTGGCCGCCGGAGAGGGCCTTGGGCTTGCGCTTCAAAAGATCCGCGATATCCAAAATCTCGGCGGCCTCTCGGACCTTCTGGTCGATGACCCGCCGGGGGAATTTGCGCAGCTTCAGGCCATAGGCAATATTGTCGTAGACCGTCATATGGGGGTAGAGCGCGTAGTCCTGGAAGACCATGGCGATATCCCGGTCCTTGGGCGGGACCCGGTTGACCACCTTGCCGCCGATGGCGATTTCTCCGGCGGAGATTTCCTCCAGGCCGGCGATCATTCGCAGGGTGGTGGACTTGCCGCAGCCCGAGGGACCGACCAGGACAATGAACTCCTTGTCCTGAATCTCCATGCAGAAGTCCTGGACTGCCACCACGGATTTATCATATATTTTTTTCACATGGGTGAGCGTGATCTCTGCCACGGGCTATTTCCCGCCCTTCTGATAGATTTTTTCGCGATGGCGCTCCCGCGCCTGGTCCAGCCGGGCCGGGACCCGCATTTTCAGGGTCCGCCAGGTCTTGATGACGGCCCGGATGGCCAGCACCGCCAGCGTCACCGCCGGGCACAGGCCGAAGAGCAGCATCAGCACCAGCAGCAGCGCCAGATAGTCCTCGGTGAGACGGACGGCATTCTCCCAATAGGGATATATCACGCCGTTGTTGCGCATGGAGCGCTTGCCGAAGTCGCCGATGACGCTGAACAGATTCTCCAGGGAATAGCGGCGGCTGTTTTCCACCACGTCGCCCAGCTCGGTATCGAAGTTCTCGGAGACGGTGCTCAGGCCGAAGCCGGTGATGGGGTCCGGCAGGACAATTTCATAGCAGGTGATTTTACTGTTTTCGTCCAGCGCCGCCATGGCGCTGTAGGAGAGGAAGAGGCTGGCGCCGTCGAGATACGCCTCTTTGGAGGCAAAATCGCTCTCCCGGCGGACGACGCCGGCCACCTGGAAGGGCTGGCCGTTGATCTGGATGGTGAGCCCGGCCACGTCGAAGCCGCCGAAGAGCTGCCAGGCCAGGGTCTCGTCCAGGACCACCCGGTCCAGCATGAAGTCGTCCTCGGCGATATAGCTGCCGGACCGGAGGCGCAGGGGATGGAAGTGGAAGAAGTTCCCCCCTACGCCGATGGCCTTGACCTCGGCGGCGCCATGGTCGCCGGTGACCGAGAACCGGGCCGTGCCGCTGTAGGCGTCTATGTAGAGCTTGCCGCCCTCGGGCGCTTCGATGGAGGCGTCCACGAATTTCTGCGACAGCGTTTCGCGGAACATCTGGATATCCGACTCGGTCTTTCCGATGTCCTCGGGCAGGAAGCAGGCGACTTGCGCAAAGCGCATATCGCTCTCCCCCCGGAACCGGTCGGCCGCGTGGATGGAGTCCAGGGTCCCCGCCACGGCGGCGAAGATCCCCAGGCAGATCAGCACCAGAATGACCAGCACCAGGTTGACAATGGCCAGATTCCAGCGGCGGCGGTCAACGTGTATCTTCATCCGTTGTCCACCAGCCTGACCTGGGTACCGGCCTCAATGGGCGCGGTGGAGGTGGTGATGACGAAGTCGCCGCTGCTCAGGCCGGTGACGGCGCTCTTGGTGTCGTCCTTGGCCAGGACTGTCACACCGACGCGGGTGGCGGTGTAGCGGTTGCCCAGAGGCGTATTCTTGGCGGTGACCACCAGGACGAAGTCGCCGTTGGCGTCATTGCGAAGGGCGCTGTTGGGCACCAGCGTGTCATAGGTAGCGCTGCGCTGGCCGATGGAGAGGGTAATATTGGACCCGGCCTCCACGCCCTCGCCGGAGAGGCGGAACACCAGCAGCTTGCCCTTGCCGGGGTTCTGGGGATCGTTGGCGATGTTCTCCAGGGTGGCGGTGATGTCGCCGTTATAATAGTTGGTGATGGTGGCGGTGTCGCCGATGGTGACCTGCTTGGCCTGGTCGGCGGTGACGGCAATCTTGACGGTATAGCCCCGGTCCACCACGGTCAGCGTGGCCAGCGCGGTATCGGCTCCGGCGGAGTTGCCCGCGGTGACGTTGATGGCCGTAACCTTGCCGGAGACATTGGCCGTGACCTCCTGGCCGTCGGCCTGGGCCATCAGCTCGTCCACCACCTTCTGCTGCTCCTCAATGGCCTTCTTGGAGTTCTGCAGATCCAGGCTGGAGGCATCCCCCAGGCTGGTCTCGAAGACCTTGTCCTCCAGCGCCGTCTGGGCCGTTTTGAGGGTTTCGGCGGCGGTGGAAGCGGCGGTCAGGTTGGTCACTTCGTCGTTGAGGGCGCTCTCCTTCTTCTGCTCATCTTTCAAGATGGCCTCCAGCCGGGAGATATCGCTTTCACAGGAAGCAACCAGATTCTCATAGTAATACAGGTCGGATTCGGCGTTTTCGAGCTCCCATCTCTGCTCGTCAATCTGCTCTTTAATTTTTCTGACCTCAGCGCTGATATCGATAGAGCCGCCCTGCTTACGAATGGCTTCCCTCAGCAGGGAGGTGTCCGCAGCGTAGGCAGCCGCCACATACTCGTCTTGACCGGCATATTGCAGCAAAAGGTCGTAATCGGACTTGTAGATAATCTCGTCGCGCTTAATATCATCCTCAAGCTGTGCCAGTTGTTTTTGCAGCTCCTCAAGCGTAGCGCCGGTGGAGGGAATTCCACCCTGCTCGTCATCGTCTCCCGCAATGGGAGCCGTTCTCATGCTGTTCTGCAAATTGTCGATCTGATCCTGCAGCTCATTTCGCTTATCATATTCTTCACGCAGCGTCGTATACGCCTTGGCCAGTTTGTCAAGATAGGCCTGGTCGCTGGTGCCCTGGGCCGTAGACAGCTGCTCCTGCAGCGTCTCGATGGCCGTTTCGGCCGTGCTGATGGTGCTCTTTAATTCGGTCACCTTGGCCTGGGCCTCGGTGTATTCCTTGTTGTTTTGTGCTTCCGTCAGCGCGTCGCTGGCGTCCTTGGTCACCTGCTGCTGGGCCTTGTAGTTGGCCTCGGCGGTCTTCAGGGCCATGGTAATCTGGGTAGGATCGGCGTTGCTGTAGAGCCGCAGGACCGCCAGCGCCTCGTTGTAGGCGTCGCGGAGCTTTTGGACCTCGCGGTTTTCGGTGGAGCTGGCGTTGCCGGCCTCGATGAGGCTCTTCTGATAGGCCAGCTCCAGGTCGCTGAGGGTCTTCTGGGCCGTCTTGAGCTCCTCGCTGTCGGCGGGCTCCAGCATAAAGAGGACATCGCCGGCATTGACCGTGTCGCCCACCTTCACCAGGACGCTGCGGATCTTCCGGGTCTGGCTGATGGTCACGTCATAGGTCTCGTCGGCGGACACCGCGCCGCTACCGCGGATCTTGGCGTTGATGGTGCCGGACTCCACGTACTGGGCCGCCACCTCCGGCAGAGAGCGGTTCATAATCGTCTGGGAGAAAAAGGTCAGGATCAATAGAACGACCAGAAAGATAATGGCGAAGGTCTTGACCCATTCCCGCCGTTTTGTCTTTTGCATAGGGTATCATACCTCTCTCTGTGGATTGGCGCCCTGGGGCGCAGGGTGATTGGTGCGGCCCCATCGGGGGGACGCGGGGTAAATGGTTTGTCCGGGCAATGGAAGCTGCCCCGGCGGGGTGTGGGCACCCCGCCCTACGGTACGGATCAACGGCTGGTCGTAGGGGCGGCTAGCAGCCGCCCGAGTAAGGCTGTGAGTTCCACCGCACGTTCGCCGAACACCGTAGGGCGGCATGCCCACATGCCGCCGCTGCCGTGGTGCGCAAATCGCAGGCTTGGCGGTTTCGGCAACGCGGTCCGGGCGGCTGATAGCCGCCCCTACGAGGGTGGAACCAATGGGGCCTGGCGGGAATCGCGACCGGGTCCCGGGCAACACGCCGGAGGCATTTCACGTCCCGCAGGGACATTTCACTTGGCGCAGCCATATTTCACCGCCACCGGCGATTTCACTCGCATGGGCGCGGGCGCTTATCCCTTCACCGAGCCGGAGTGGGCAATGCCCTCGACCAGGTACTCCTCGCCGTGGAGGAACAGCAGCAGGCCGGGGATCATATAGATCACGGCGATGGCGAAGGCAATGCCGATTTCGCCGGAGTTGATCGTGGACAGGTACACCGACAGGGGCTGCTGGGAGGCGTCGGGCAGCAGAATCAGCGGCTGCTCGACCATGTTCCAGTAGTCGATGAAGACCAGAATGGCGATGGAATAGAGGGCGCTGCGGCACTGGGGCAGGCAGATATTCTTAAAAATCTGGAACTCGCTGGAGCCGTCCAGCTTGGCGGCCTCGATCAGGGAATTGGGGATGCGCCGCATAAACTTGGTGAGCAAAAACACCGAGAAGGGCGCGAAGGCGCCGGGCAGGATAATGGCCCAACGGGTATTGAGGATGCCCAGCCAGTCGCTGACCAGGTAATTGGGCACCAGAGTCACCTGGTAGGGCATCAGCATCAGAATGACGTAGGAAAAGAAAATCACGTCGCTGACCTTGCCGCGCCAGCGGGTGAAGCCGTAGGCCGCCACCGAGGCAATAATCAGCTGCAAAATCACGATGGGCACCACCAGAATCACCGAATTCCAGAACTTCAAGAGATAGTCCGGGCTCCGGAACAGGACGGTAATATACTGGGAAAAGCTCACCTTGTCGGGGATAAATTTCAGGTTGATGGTATCGGCAATATAGCTGGTACCCTGCTTGACCGTGGCGAAGACCTGGCCGTAGTTGGCCGTGATTTCGCTCTGGGTCATAAAGGAGTTGGTAATGGTCAGGACCGTGGGCAGCAGAAACAGCAGGGCGAACACCGCCGCCAGGATGGTCAGGGCCGTGCGGCCAAAGAGCCGGGGCTTTTTCATCCTTCCACATCCTTTCCGAACCAGTTCTCCACCGCGAAGAGAATGGCGATCAGCACCACCATGCCCAGGGCCAGAATCACCGCCGCGGCTGAAAGCCGCTGGTAATCCAGGTTTTTATTGAACATGTTGTTCATAAAATGCTGCATCATATACAGCCCCGTATAGGGGTAATCGCCGGTGAGCAGGTAGATCTCCCGGAATACCTTGAAGGAGTTGATAATGGCCAGAATGGTCACAAACAGCACCGTCGGCGACAGGTACCGCAGCTTGATCTTGAAGAACTTGTGGAGCGCCGAAGCGCCCTCCACGTCGGCCACCTCCAGGAGCGTCCGGGGGATATTGTTCAGAGCCGCCATAAAGAGGATCATAAAATAGCCCAGGTTTTTCCACTCGAAGAGGACTACGATGACCACCTTGCAGAAGTCCGATTTGAGCCAGTCGATCTTCTCCACCCCGAAATTGGCGAGGAATTCATTGACCACGCCGTTGGAGTGGAACAGCACCTGCCAGACCAGGATGATGGAGGCAATCGGCACCACCATGGGGCTCAAAAAGAAGGTGCGGAACTGGGATTTCAGCGGAATCCGGCACTCCAGCATCAGCGCCAGCACCAGAGACAGCACCACGGCCAGGGGCACCGCGATTCCGGTGAACACCAGGGTGTTTTTCACCGCGGTGTGAAAGGCGCCGTTGGTGAGGACGCTTTCATAGTTGGCGAGGCCGGCAAAGCTGGCGTCCATGGGGCCCTTGATAAAGGAATAGTACACCACCACGCCGAAGGGCACGATGAAGAACACCAGCACGCCGAGAAAGCTGGGGCCCAAAAAGCAGGAGGCGTGCATCACATTGCGGATGGCATCGTTGCTCCGGTCAAAGGCCCGGCGCAGCGGACGGATCCGGCGGGCAGGTTTGGATTTGGTTTTTTCCATAGGTTCAGCTCGATTCTATGCGGGGTGGGCGGCGGAGAGAAACGTTCAGCCCGTCGGGCGGCACGGCCGGGCGGGGGCGGCCACCATGGCCGTCCCCGCGGCACGCGATTATTTCTGCTCCTGGATGTACAGGGAGACGCGGTTCTGGATCAGAGAGGCAGTCTCCTCGGCGGTCTTCTGGCCGTCAAAGAAAGCAGCGGTCTCCTCGTTGACGATGTTGCTGATATTCTCGTTGTAAGATGTAACGCCGCCGCAGCTCTCATAGAGCTTCATAAACAGGTCCATCTCCTCCTGGGTGATGGCATAGAGCTCGATCATCTCGCCGTCACCGAAGCCGATACCGCCGGTGGAGACGGGCTTCTCCTCGCCGGTCTCGGGATCGGTATAGTATTCCTGCTTCATGGCCTGCTCGGCATAGGCGTCGAAGGAGTGCTTATTGGTGGGCAGCTCGTACATATATTCCTTCGTCTGGTAGTCCTCGGTGAGGAAGGTCCGGACGAACTTCCACGCCTCGTCGGGGTGCTGGCAGGCGGCGGAAATAGCCAGACCGGTACTGAAGGTGAAGGTGCTGCCGGTGCTGCCGGTGGTGGGATAGCCTACAAAGGCCACGTCGCCGTCAAAGTAGAGGCTCTGATACTGGATGTCGTTGAGAGAATAGATGTAGGCGCGGGTCAGCATCTGCTTGCCGTTGTGAATGCGCGCAAACTCGCTCTCACTGGTCTCCCAGTCGTAGTCCTCGTAGTTGAACTCCTTGGGGAACTGGTTGGCAAAGTTCAGCATATCGATAAACTCCTGGCTGTCGAAGGAGCAGGTTCTGGCTTCCCAGTCGATAAAGCCGTCAATGGCGTGGCTCAGGCAGGAGTAGAGGACGCCGGATTTGGTATCGTACTCGCCGAAAATGGAGACATTGTCGCCCATGGAGGCCTTGGCGTCCATCAGATCCTGGAGCGTCCAGCTGGTGCGGTCGCCCACCACGCTGGCCCGGCCAGCCACGGAGTCGATGGCAAAGGAGTCCACGATCTGATAGAGCTTGCCGTCCTCGGCAATGGTGTCAAAGAAGTGGGTCATCAGATCCTCGCGGCTGAGCTCCTCGTCGGCGTCGATCAGCGGATAGAGATCCAGCAGCAGGCCCTTGGCGGTAAACTGCTTGATGGGCAGGCTGTCGGTCACCAGAATATCCGGCACTTTGCCGGAGAGAATCTCGGTGTTGAGCTTCTGGATGCCGGCGGTGTAGTCGTCCTCGGTGTTATACTGGGAATAGTCCACCACGTTGACGCGGATGCCGTTCTTCTGGCGGTTGAACTCCACGATCTCATTGCGCAGATCCCAGTCCAGATACATGCAGGCCAGCGTCAGCTCCACCTGCTCGGGCAAGGTGGAGGCGTCCACCTGCCGGATGGTGACCAGGTTATATTCCTGCTCGCTGGTAGTCTCGTTGTAGCGGCCCTCCATGGCCAGGATGCTGCCGTCGGCGCGGATGGAGAACTGCTGGATATCATTCTCATTGAGGTCGCAGTCGATCCAGGCAAAGAGCCGCTCGCCATTCTCCGCATCCTTCTTGTAGCCGTAGATGGTACCGTTGTAGTTATAGTAGAAGAAGTAGTTCTCGTCGCCGGGGTAGACCTGGTAGGCGTTGTTGGGGATACGGATCTCCTCCTCGCCCAGGGCCTTGGCCGCCGTATCCACGGGCACCAGCGCGTTGTAGTACTCCTCTTCCTTCTGGAGATACATATTGACATAGACCTTGCCGTCGCCCAGGCGAATCAGGCTGTTGATGCCGTTCTCCACCGGAATGGTAGCGGCCACGGTACCATCGTCATTGAAGAGATAGAGGTTCTGCCAGTCGGAGCCGTAGAAGTTGCCCTCGCCGTCGATGGCCATGCCGGACAGGCTGGCGTTTTCCACCTGGAAGGGCTTGGTCTGGAGCACCTGGCCTTCGGCGTCCAGCTGGATGTACTTGGTGGAGTTGCCGCCCTCGACGTAGTAATTCCACATATCATCCGACGTGGAATCAAAGTTTTCCGGCAGGTCGTAGTAATAGGTGTACATATCCTCGCAGATCCAGATGGTGCCGTCGGCGCCGGGGGTGATGCCGGAGATATTGACACTGCCCTCCATACCCTCGGGAATTTCCGAAGGCGTGTAGCCGTCCAGCTGCCGGACTTCCTGGGTGTCCAGATTCATGGCCAGAATCCGCGTTTCATAGACGTCGTACATCACAGGCTCCTGGTTTTCATCCAGATAGGGCTCATTGGTCTCGGGGTCGATGGACTCCTCCTGGCCCACAACGCAGTTGGCCGCCAGATACATGGCGTCGCCGCTGAGGCACATGCTGTTGATGTACTGGACCTTCTGCTCCGTCAGATCCAGGGGCGTGAAGGTAGTCTGATAGGCGTACTGCGGACCCTCGGTCTCGCTGTCGGAGTCCGTCTCGGCCGGTTTGCTGCACCCGGCCAAAAGCCCAGCCATGGTCAGGCACGCCAAAAATAGGGCAAGAATTCGATACTTCATAAGGAACCTCCTGATGTACTATACTCACAAGTGTATTATAGCTGCTCATACAGTTGTGTCAATGAGAAAACGCAGATATTTATGAAATCCTAATACATTGGACGAAGAATGGACGGTTTAGGTTTCCACTGACGGAAAAATATTTCTGCCGCCGGCTCCATGCCTTTACAACGGACCGGAAATCGTATAAAATACTATCAAACGCGCCGTCTGAGTTCGGCCTATATCAATTGATAACGAGGTGTTTGACCATGAACCATCCTGTGAAACGCATTGGCGTCCTCACCAGCGGCGGTGACGCCCCGGGTATGAACGCCGCCATCCGCGCCGTAGTCCGCGACTGCCTGTACCGCGGCATCGAGTGCATCGGCATCCGCCGCGGCTACAACGGCCTTATCAACGGCGATATCGTCCGTATGGACGCCGGCACCGTCACCCATATCATCAATCGCGGCGGCACCATCCTCTACACCGCCCGCAGCGACGAATTCCGCACCGAGGCAGGCCAGCAGCGGGCTGCCGCCACCTGCAAGCTCCTGGGCCTGGACGGTATTGTGGCCATCGGCGGCGACGGTACCTTCCGCGGCGCACAGGCGCTGGCCAAGACCGGCGTGTCCGTGGTCGGCATCCCCGCCACCATCGACAACGACATCGTCTGCACCGACTACACCATCGGCTTCGACACCGCCTCCAATACCGCCGTGGACGCCATCGACCGTCTGCGGGACACCATGCAGTCCCACGAGCGCTGCTCCGTCGTGGAGGTCATGGGCCGCAACGCCGGCCATCTGGCTCTCTACGTGGGCCTGGCCGTGGGCGCGACCGCCGTGCTGATGCCCGAGCTGCCCATGGACTTCGACCGGGACGTGGTGGAAAAGATCCGCCGGGCCCGCCTCTCCGGCAAGACCCACTACATGATCGTCGTCGCCGAGGGCGCCGGCAAGGCCATGGAGATCAGCAACCGCATCCATGAGGAGCTGGGCCTCGATCCCCGCGTGACCATCCTGGGCCACGTCCAGCGCGGCGGCACGCCCACCGCCCGGGACCGGGTCATGGCCACCCGTATGGGCTACGCCGCCGTGGAGGTCCTGCTGGCCGGCCGGACCAACCGGGTCATCTGCTCCAATCACGGCTCCATGGTCGATGTGGACATCGAAGAGGGCCTCTCCATGAAGAAGGGCCTCAACCAGGAGCAGTGCGACGCCCTGGCCGCTATGACTGGCTTATAATATTCTACGGTTCGGCTGTATCGAATTTGTATCAAAACCCCGGGGGAATTTTCCCTCGGGGCTTGTTTGTGCTTCTCCGATTCCAGAACCCCGCCGCCCTACGGGGTTTGGCGGGAATCGCGGGCGTTTTCGGGCGGATATACAATCCGCCCCTACAGGTGTATGCCGGTTTCCGTCGTAGGGGCGGCTAGCAGCCGCCCGTGCCGCACCACCGGGATCACCAGGCCTACGGCGTTCGGCGCGGGTGCGGCGGGAATCGCGGGCCTGGGCGGGCGGCTGATAGCCGCCCCTACGGCGTGCCATCAACCTGGTCCGTAGGGCGGCGGTGGGGCGGGAATCGCGGGCTTTACACCTGCTTCCCTGCCCGGTCGTTGGTATCGATGGATTTGCGGAAGACCACCAGGCGGTCGAAGAGGTACTCCAGGACGAAATTGGATACCATATTGAGGATGGTCACCAGGTACTCGTTCCACAGGAGGGTGTCGGCCAAATAGCTGCCCAGCACCGTGGAGGCCGGGGTGAAGACGCAGTAGAAGCCGAAGACCTGGGCCATGGCCTTGGGGACGTTATTGGCCGACTGGAAGGTATAGCGGCGGTTCAGGGTGAAGTTCCACACCACCGACAGCACCAGGGCAATCAGATAGCAGGGCCAGTAGGGCCACCGCACCAGCTCATTGAGCAAGGTGAAGGTCACGATCTGGATGACCCCCGCCGACAGGGAAAAGCACAGAAATTTCAGCGAGCGGATCAGTTCTTTCTTTCTCATCGATTCTCCTCCGCGCCGCCCAGCAGCCGGAAGCTCTTCCGGTTGTCCCGGTACAGGCGCTTGAATACGGTAAAATACGGCCCGTAGGCCTTGGTTTTGGCCGGGTCCGGCTCATAGGCTGCGGCCACGGGGATAAAATCCCGCACGGTGTCCAGGCTGGGGATCAGCCCCAGGCCCACGGCGATGACCGCCGCCGCGCCCACCGCGCCCACGTTCTGGGGATGGGCCACCACCTCAATCTTCCGGCCCGTGATATCCGCCAGCCGCTGGCAGGTCACCGGCGACAATGCCCCGCCGCCCACAAAGCGGATGGGATCGGAGGTATGGAGCTTCCGGTTCTGACATTCCAGCATCCACCGCAGATGATAGCAGGTGCCCTCGATCACCGCGTGGATCAGCTCGGTCTTGCCGGTCTCCAGCCGGACGTTGAAAAACATGCCCGCGGCATGGGGGTCCTCGAAGGGGCAGCGGTTGCCGTGGAGCCAGGGCGTGAAGATCACGCCGCCGGAGCCGGGCGGCACGTCCCGAATGGCGTCGCTGAGATAATCATAGAGGCTGGTGTAAATTGCCTCCTGGCTCTCGGCCACATTTTGCTTCTGGAGATAGATGCCGATTTCGTCCAGGGCCAGATGGTCCTTGACCCACTCCAGGCATTTCCCCGCCGTCTCCATCTCGGCAAAGTAGTTGTACCGGCCCGGCTGCGCGCCGACAATGGCGGCGATCATGGCCGTGACGTCCACCATCTGCCGGTCGGTGACCGTGGTGACCCAGCCGGAGGTGCCGCAATAGATATGGGTGTCCCCCACCCGGGTGGCGCCGGCTCCCACGCCGATCAGCGCGGCGTCTCCGCCGCCGCCGAAAACCGGGATGCCCGGCGCCAGCCCCAGGTCCGCCGCCGCTTGCGCCGTCAGCCCGCCCACGGCCTCAGTGGCCGGGCAGATCTCCGGCAGATGGGCCGGATTGACGCCGAACATCCGGCAGAGCTTGGGGCTCCAGCCCTCATGGCCCTTCCGGGTGTCGTAGAGGAAGGTCGCATAGGCGCTGTCCGGCGTCATCACAGCTCTGCCCGTGCAGCGGAGAATCAGATACTCCTTCACGTCCAGCCACTTCCACACCCGGCGGAACACCTCGGGTTCATGGGCCTCCACCCACTTGTACTTCCAAAGAGGGTCCTTGACGCTGCTGGACACGGCCCCGGTCAGCCGGAGGCTGGTCAGCAGCTTGCCCACGTTGGCCCCGGCGATCTGAACGCCGTGGGCAATCCCGGCCTTCAGCTCCGCCTTGGCCCGCTGGTCCATATAGCTCATGGCGGGCCGCACCGGCGCGCCGGTCTGATCCACCAGGACCAGCCCCTGCATCTGGCTGCAAAAGGAGAGGCCCGCCACCTGCGCCGGCGGCACGTCGGTCTTCTCAAAGATGGCCCGGGTCGTGGCCGCCATGGCGGCCCACCAATCTTCCGGGTCCTGCTCGGCCCCGCCATCGGGCAGGATGGTCAGGCCGTAGCCCTGGCTGGCGCTCTCCACCAGGGACATGGCCTGCCCCAGGGCAAACAGGCAGGTCTTCACGCCGGTGGTGCCGATATCGTAGGCAAGTACGTAGGTCATTTTCTCTCCTCTTCCCTGTGGGAAATGGCCGCCTGCTCCAGGGTAAAGGCCGATTCCAGGAACTTTAAGAGCTCCTCCTCCATCGTCTCATCCGACGGCGGCGGGTCGCGGTAGAAGGCCAGCCGCGCCCGGTAGTAGTCGCAGCAGCCGGTGAACTGAGTCATCATCAGCAGATTGTCGAAGAACAGCGCGAAGAGCCGGGGGTCCATGTCGCTCCGGACCGCGCCCTCGGCCTGGGCTCTGGCGATCCAATCGGTGTAGAGCCGGGCGGTGACGGACTCGATGGCCCCGGCCAGCCGGACCGCCGCCGCCCCCTGGGAGGCCGTGATCCGGTGGTAGAGCCGGACATGGTCCGGATGGGTCCGGGAAAAGGCCTGGAGGCCCCGGATCAGCTGCCGGGCGCTGTCCAGGAGCTTTCCCTCCTCCGCCGTCACCTGGTCCAGCAGCGCCTCCAGGGACCGGAGACTGTGGCGCAGACAGGCGTCGAAGAAGGCCTCCTTGTTCTCATAGTATTTATAGAGAACGCCGACGCTGGTTCCCGCCGCCCCGGCAATGGCCCCGATGGACGCGCCGCGGAAGCCCGCCCGAGCAAAGGCCGCGATCCCCGCCTCCAGCAGCGCCGCCTGCTTTTCGTCAGTGAGCTTTTTCATCGGGCTTCCCCCGGCGCTTGGCGTACTGCGTGACGTAGATCAGCCGCATCAGCCAGGCGTCCCGCCGGTCCAGCGGGCCGCAGCCCGGCGTCACGGTGCCGTAGCGCCAGGCTCGGGCCCCCTTCTCCAACAACGAAGCCACGACCCGGGCCTCCTCCAGAGTCGCGCCGGTACACAGGGCTCCCAGGCCCCGGACCATCACCGCGTCGCAGGCCACCAGGCCGCAGGCGATGGGGGTCGGCTTGGGCTCCGCTGTGACGATTTCCGCCCCGGCAATCTGGGCCAAATCGTCCAGCATGGGCCGGAACGGACCCCGCCGCCAGCTGGCCGCCGCCGTCTCCGGCGCGGCGCTGTGAAACACGGCCTTGGCCGAGGTCATGCGGTAAATGGCGGCATGGATGGCCGCCGGGCCCCGGAGCCCCAGGTCGCTCACGCGGTAAATCCGGTCCTGACCATGGCGGGTCAGGGTGAACATGCGGCCGCTCCGGCGGCTGATCCCCAGGTCCGGCAGCGGCGGCGTGGCCAGGGGCGGCAGGGCGGCGGACACCCGGGCCTCGCAGACCTGCTCCAGGGCCTCGGACACGGCAAAGGCCTCGGCGGCATCCCGTCCCAGACAGAGGGCCCCGTGGCTCTTCAGCAGGAACCCCGGGCTGTCGGGATGGGCCAGCACCTGGGCCTTGACAGCCCGGCGCAAGGTCTGGGTAGAGGGCAGGCCGTAGGCCGTGCAGGGCACAAAGCCGCCCAGGCTCGGATGCTCCACAGAAAAGCCCCGTCCGGCGGTGCTGCACAGGCTGGCCTGGGGCTGGTGGGTGTGGATCACGAAGCCCACCTCCGGCCGGAGCCGGTAGGCGTCGGCATGGATGCCGGTTTCACTGGAGGGCTTGCGGCTGCCCTGCCAGCTCCGGTCCCGCAGATCCACCAGCACCAGATCCTCGGGCCGGAGCGTCTCATAGGCCATGCCGCTGGGGGTGATGACAAAGTGCGTCTCCGACACCCGGGCGCTGACGTTGCCCCAGGTGCGCTCCACCAGGCCCCGGCTGAGAAGGCGCTTTCCCGCCTCCACCACGGCCGCCCGGGCCTGGGCCTCGGCGGCGGTCATCGCCGGACCTCCAGCCGCCCGCAGTGGGAGAAGACCCGCTCAAACCGGGCCAGCACGTCGTCGATCATCTCCTCGGTATAGGCGGCGCTGGTGTAGAGCCGGGACCCCGCCAGCGTCACGATGCCCTCGGCCATATAGGCCGCGCCCATGTGCTCCATCTCCTTCTGACGGATGCCGGTCTCCTTGAGAATCTGGGGGATGGTCCAGGGCTTCTTCCAGTCGATGGCGAAGTGCATGGTGCCCACGCTGTCCAGATGGCAGATGGAGCCCTGGTTGAAGGCCACAAAGGGCAGCTTGTACTTGGCAATCAGCGCCTGGAGGCCCTTGGTCAGCCGGTCGCCCATGCGCCCCGCCGCCTCGCAGGCGTTGGTCCGCTCAATCTCGCAGAGGGCGTGGTAGCCCGCTACGCAGGAGATGGGCGTGGCCGCCATGGTGCCGCCGCACATGGCCTTGGCCACCTTCTTGCCCGAGGAATCCAGGCCCGCCCCCAGGTGGGCCATGCAGTCGGCGTGGCCGCCGATGCCGCCCGCGCCGGGATAGCCGCCGGCGATGATCTTGCCGAAGATGGTCAGGTCCGGGTCCACGCCGAAGTAGCCCTGGGCGCCGCTGAGGCCGATGCGGAAGCCGGTGACCACCTCGTCAAAGATCAGCAGCGCGCCGTAGTCCCGGGCCAGCTTGGCCGCGCCGCGGACGAATGCCTTGCTGACGGGCCGGGTGCCGCTCTCGGGGCCCACGGGCTCCAGGAACACCGCCGCCGTGCCGCCGGTCAGGCGGTTGGCCTTGAGCTTCCGCTCCAGATCCTCCAGGTCGCCGGGGAAGAACTCGTCGGTGTGCTTGAACACGAAGCCCGGCACGCCCTTGGACAGAAGCCCCTTGGTGCCCGGCACCCGGATGCCGTAGGCCAGCTGGTCCGACCAGCCGTGGTACGCGCCGCCCATCTTGAGGATGTTCTTATGGCCGGTCTTCAGCCGGGCAATGCGGACGGCGCACATACACGCCTCGGTGCCGGAGCCCAGCATCCGGAACATCTCCACCGAGGGCACCAGCTCGGAGATCTTCTTGGCCAGCTTGTACTCGTACTCGTGGAACAGGCCCGTGGAGGGGCCGCAGGTGTTGAGGAGCTCGATGACCGGCTCCCGCACGGCGGGCATATTGCTGCCCAGAATCGTGGGACCGCCGGCCTGGAGCAGGTCATAGTACCAGTTGCCGTCCAGGTCGTAGAGCTTGGCCCCCTCGGCCTTGGTGATGACAATGGGGAAGGGATAGTTAAAGGCCAGATTGTGCTGTACGCCGCCGGGAATGACCCCCTTGGCCTGGGCAATCATGGCCTTGGACTGGGGACATTTGGCCTCGAAATAGTCCTCCACATACCGCTTGAGCTGGTCCCGCCGGATGGAGTAGACCGGCTTTTGAATCAGCGCGTCCAGCTGCGCCGTCACAGCCGCCGCGTCCAGATATTCGTCAATCGCAAACCCGTTGTATGCCATGGCTCTAACCTCCTGGAAATTGGTGTGAATGCTCGTTCACATTGTATAAAATGAGCGTACCACAGCCGGAAGAGGTTGTCAATCGCTTCACCCGTTTTCTGGAATAAAACGGCCCATTTTACCGATACGCCGGCATCAGCTCCAGATACCCGCGGTCATTCCGGATGATCCCCGCCCATTCCATGACGGCCGCCAGAACAAAGATCGGGTCGAATGTCGATTCGCCTAATCTCTTTTTTGCGTAATGGACTGCGAAATAATAGATGACAGTTCCCTCACAGCACTTGCCATATCCAACTTTATCGGCTTTGTTTCTGGCATTTCCTTTGGGTGCGCGATAACCCGGCGCGTTCCGCAAGCAATCGGCAATGACGTCAAATGCCTCATAGGTGTATTTCACGCCCCCCAGTTTATTGCTGGAAAAGCTTCTGCCATCGTTCTCCGCCGCAATAAGGCACGGATCTCCATTGTAAAGCTGAATCGTCACAGTGCCGCCGTTCTCGTAAATCTTCCGCTTCACCAAGTCCGATATCTTCGTGACATCAATCAGTTCTGGATGATACATCCTCATATCAATCGGCTCCTCTCTTTTATATTCCGTTTGTTCCGCCAAATCCAAGGCAACCAGCACTTCTTCAAGTCGTTTTTTGACCGTCGGATAGGATAGGTTCTTCTCCGCACCAACCGCCTTTAAATTTCCTCTGCATCGCAGAAACGAAATTAAGAA
>DSLMC04102__coassemble_1156_pt1 | contig 16668 bp, 10 predicted proteins | sample DSLMC04102__metabat2_high_PE_031 | metagenome-assembled genome bin DSLMC04102
TGCCCTTGCCGCAGATGTGGTTGGGCAGGCAGCCGAAGGGCTGGGTGCAGACGATATTCTTCACGCCGCTCTCCGAGAGCTCCAGCATCTCCGAGGTCAGCAGCCAGCCCTCGCCCATTTTGACGCCGGTGTGGATATAATCCTTGCCCAGGGTCACCGTGTGCTCGAAGGGCGTGGGGGCGGTGAAATGGCCGTCCTCCTCGATGACACGGCTCATATCATTCTTCTTTTTGCACAGGAAGCGGTAGGCGATTTTGTAGACTTCGTACAGCCACCACTTGCCCCGGCCCAGGAGCTCGTGGTCGAGGATGTTGTTATAGACGCAGTAGAGGCAGAAGTCGATCAGGCCCGGCACCACGACCTCGGCGTCTTCGCCCACCAGGAACTGCTCCAGATTGTTGTTGCCCAGGGGCGAGTATTTGACGAAAATCTCGCCAACCACGCCCACCTTGACGGCGTCGTGCTTCCGCAGAGGCAGCTGGGCGAAGTCCCGGACGATGGCCCGGTAGTTCTCCCGGACGTGGCCGTAGCGGATTCGGCCGCCCTGGCCCATCTCCCGGCCCAGTCGCTCGGTCCACCGGTCGGCCAGCGCCTGGGCCGCGCCCTTCTCCACCTCATAGGTCCGGCACTGGTTGACCAGGGTCATCAGCAGGTCGCCGTAGAGGACGCCATAGAGCATGGCGTGGAGCCGCTTGACGGTGATGGGGAAGCCGGGGTGCTTCTCGATGCCCGCCACGCTGAAGGAGATCACCGGCACATAGCCGTAACCGGCCTTCTGCAAGGCCTTGCGCAGCAGGGAGATATAGTTGGAGGCCCGGCAGCCGCCGCCGGTCTGGAACTGGACCATGGCGACCTTATGGGGGTCGTACTTGCCGGAGGTCAGGGCCTGCATCAGCTGGCCGATGACCAGAATGGCCGGGTAGCAGGTGTCATTATGGACGTATTTCAGGCCGGTCTCGGCAATTTCGGGGCCGGAGGTGTCCAGCAGCTCAATCTTGTAGCCGTAGGTCCGCAGGATGCAGGCGATCATCTGGAAGTGCATGGGCAGCATGGTGGGGATCAGGATGGTGTAATCCTTGGCCATCTCCTTGGTAAACGGCACATAGTAGGTATCCATGGTCAGCCCCTCTCTTCCAGCGCGCCCAGCAGGCTCCGGAGGCGGATGGTCACGGCGCCCAGGTTGGTGATTTCGTCGATTTTGATTTGGGTATAGAACTTGCCCTTCGATTCCAGGATGGCCCGGACCTCATCGGTGGTGATGGCGTCCACGCCGCAGCCGAAGCTCACCAGCTGCACCAGCTCCACGTCCTGGTTGGCGGCGGCGAAGGCGGCGGCCCGGTAGAGCCGGGCGTGGTAGGTCCACTGATTCAGGACCTTCACATGGGGCGGGTCGATCAGATGGCAGACGCTGTCCTCGCTGACCACGGTGAAGCCCAGGGAGCAGGCCAGCTTGTCGATGCCGTGGCTGATCTCCGGGTCGATATGGTAGGGCCGGCCGGCCAGAATCATCACCCGGGTGCGGTTTTCCTTGGCGTACTGGAGGGCCAGCTCGCCCTGGGCGCGGACGGCGGCGCGGTAGTCGTCCAGCGCCTGGAAGCCTGCGTCCACGGCCTTTCTCAGGGCGTGGGCCTGGATCGTGGGGTCCAGCTGCCGGACCGCAGGCAGAAGGGTCTTCACCAGCAGCCGCTTGTCGTTGATATTCAGATAGGGATAGAGGAAGGTGGTGTTCTTGAGCCCGTCCATATTGCCGTGGAGGAGCTCGGCATAGTAGGCCACCACCGGGCAGTTATAGTGGTTATCGCCGACATGCTCGTCGATATTATAGCTCAGGCAGGGGTAGAAGATGGCGTCCACGCCGGTCTCCAGCAGCTGCTCGATATGGCCGTGCATGATCTTGGCCGGGTAGCAGGCGGTGTCCGAGGGGATGGACAGCTGCCCCTTTTCATAGGTCCGGCGGGTGGAGAGGCCGGAGAGAATGACCTCGAAGCCCAGCTCGGTGAAGAGCCGGTGCCACAGGGGGGCCAGCTCGTACATGCCCAGGGCCAGCGGCAGGCCCAGCTTGCCCCGGGCGCCGGGGCGGGGCGTCAGGCCCGCGATGTAGTCCCGCTTCCAGGCGTAGAGGTTGGGCAGGCCGTTGTCGGCGGTGGCCGCGCCCGCGCCCTTCTGGCACTGGTTGCCGGTGACGAACCGGTGGCCGCCGGAGAAGAGGTTGACCGTCAGATGACAGTGGTTGGTGCAGCCGTTGCAGACGGCGGACCGGGAGGTATGGCTGAAGTTGTGCAGGTCCTCGGGCGAAATCAGGGTGCTCTTCTGGAGTCGCATGGCGTGAAGCGCCGCGCCGTAAGCGCCCATGAGTCCGGCGATGGCGGGCCGGATCACCGGCGCGCCCAGCTCCTGCTCGAAGGCCCGGAGCACCGCGTCATTGAGGAAGGTGCCGCCCTGCACCACGATCTTCTCGCCCAATTCCTTGGGCGAGCTGGCGCGGATGACCTTATAAATGGCATTTTTCACCACGGAGATAGAGAGACCGGCGGAGATATCCTCCACCGTCGCGCCCTCCTTCTGGGACTGCTTGACCGAGGAGTTCATAAACACGGTACAGCGGCTGCCCAGGTTCACCGGAGCCGTGCTGTGCAGGCCCTTCTCGGCGAAATCTGCCACGTTGTAGCCCATGGACCGGGCGAAGGTCTCGATAAAGGAGCCGCAGCCCGAGGAGCAGGCCTCGTTGAGGAGAATGGAGTCAATGGCCCCGTTGCGGATCTGGAAGCACTTGATATCCTGGCCGCCGATGTCCAGAATAAAATCCACGTCGGGCTCGAAGTACTTGGCGGCGGTGAAGTGGGCGATGGTCTCGACGATGCCCTCGTCCACGCCGAAGGCGTGCTGAATCAGCGCCTCGCCATAGCCCGTGCAGGCGCTGCCGCAGATCTGGATTCGATGGCCGCAGAGGCGGTAGATTTCCTCCAGCTGGGCCCGGACCAGCTCCACGGGGTTGCCCTTGTTGTTGTTGTAGTAGCTGTAGAGGATCTTCCGATCCTCGGAGATCAGCACCAGCTTGGTGGTAGTGGAGCCGCAGTCGATGCCCAGCCAGGCGGGACCGGCGTAGGAGGCGATGTCCCTGGTTTCGACCGTAGCGGCGGCATGGCGGGCGCGGAAAGCGTCATACTCGGCCTGGGAGGCGAAGAGCGGAGCCAGCCGGTCCCGGGTCTGGGTCGCGCCGGACCCGGCGGCAATCAGAGTGGCCTTCAGCTCGTCATAGGTATAGGCTTTGGAGGCCTGACGGCCGTAGAGGGCCGCGCCCATAGCCACGGCAAAGCGGCCGTATTCGGGGAATACGGCCGTTTCATCGTCCAGCTTGAGGGTCTCCCGGAACCGGTCCCGGAGGCCCTTGCAGAAGTAGAGGGGGCCGCCCAGGAACATGACCTTGGGCTCGATCTTCCTGCCCTGGGCCAGACCGGTGATGGTCTGATTGACCACGGCCTGGTAGATGGAGGCGGCCACGTCGGCCTTGCTGGCGCCTTGGTTGAGCAGGGGCTGGATGTCGGTCTTGGCGAAAACGCCGCACCGGGAGGCGATGGGATAGATCCGGGTGTGGTGGAGACTGGCCTCGTCCATCTGCTCCACGGTCATATCCAGCAGCACGGCCATCTGGTCGATAAACGCGCCGGTGCCGCCGGCACAGCTGCCGTTCATCCGCTCGTCCACGCCGCCCTTGAAGAAGATGACCTTGGCGTCCTCGCCGCCCAGCTCGATGACCGTGCCGGTATCGGGGGCCAGACGGCGAATCACCTCGCCGGTGGCGTAGACCTCCTGGACGAAGGGCAGTCCGGCGGCCTCCGCCATGCCCAGCCCCGCCGAGCCGGAGATGGCGACGGTTGCCGCCCGGCCCTGGAGATGTACGGCCATTTCTTCCAGAATATCCAGTGTCTTACTCCGGACCTGGGAAAAATGGCGCTCATATGTTTGAAAGAGGATCGTATCACCGTCCAGCAGCACTGCCTTGGCAGTGGTGGAGCCGATGTCGATCCCGAGAGTGAGAAGAGAGGGGGTATTCAAGGTAATTCCTCCGCATACATAAACGCACAAACAGTACTGTACATATCATACTGCAATTCTACAATTTTTTCAATTGGATTCTCCCGGCAGATGTGGCCGTTTTGTAAACTCTTAACATTTTCTTGACGCCCGAATCTGGCAGTTCGGTCCCATTGCCGGAGAAAATTGCCCATTGTCCGTCATCTGCCGTGGCCCGCCGGCCGCAGCCGCAGCACGCTTTTGCAGCGGTGGTCCCGACGCGATAACAGGCTTTACGTGCAAAAAATCGGATTTCCAAGCTTGGAGCAAGCTTAGAAATCCGTGTTTTTTTCATGGGCAGGGCTCCTACCAGCGCCTATTGGCTGGACGCGGAGTGCCGGGGACGGCGATGGCGGCGGCGCACCTTGGGCTTCTCCTGGGCTCTGTCGTAGGTCTGGGCCGCTTCGGAGTCGCCGGCATAGATCAGGCGGCTGACGCGGATTCCGTCGTCCTCCTGACTCAGGCGGATTCGGACCAGGAACCGGCCATGGTCGGGGCAATGGGCCATGGCCATATACCGCCGGTCCTGCTGGCTGATCCATTTCCCCAGGGTCATGGTAGTTCCGCAGGTGGGGCACACGTTTTCCGGGCCGGACTGGGCGGCCATGGCGGCCTCCTTGGTGTCGTAGCCATGGAAGACCTTCCGCTCCAGGCAGCCGGGCAGCTCCGCGCCATGGAAGCCGTTTTCATGCTTTTCCAAGGCCTTGTCATACTCGGCCATCCCCCGAACCAGGTCCAGCCGGGTGCAGAGAATAGCCGTGTGGTAGGCGTCGCCCAGGGCGTCATGGGCCGGGCGGCTGGCCTCGACGCCGGCCATCTGCATGGCGGTTTTCAGCGCCTTCTGTGCCGTCGCCCCGTCGGTCTGGGCGTTGAAGATCATCTGCGCGTTGTACCACCGGTCGATCCAGCTGCTGTCCAGGCCGTGGAGGGCCATATTCTCCTTGAGAATGCCGATGTCGTCAAAGCCCCAGGTGAGGAACACCACATCCTCGCCGCACCAATCGCGGAACCGCTCCATGGCCTCCGGGAAGGGGATGCCGTCCTTGGCCAGCATGGCGTCCTTGATCCCGGTGAGGCTGACGACCTTTTTATTGAGCTTGCGGTAGAATTTGGGCTTAATCAGCGCCTGGAACTCGTCGCCCACGATCTGCCGGTCGGTGACCCGGACCGCGCCGATCTGAATGATCTCGCCCCGGATCTTCACCGGCAGCACCCGCTTGGCCGCAAAGGTCCCGGGCCAGGGCTGGTTCCACTCCATATCGAGAACAATGTACTGCATGGCTGCTGACGCTCCTTCTTCCGCGCAAGTCAATAGTATCATAGCACGGCCCGGCGGTGTTGTAAACCCACCATTTCCCGCATAGGATGTGGAGAAAGGCGGGATGTAAATGCCATATTTATTCTTGAGTCCCTCGACCCAGCAGTTCAATCCCTATGTCACCCGAGAGAATGAGGAATACTGGATGAACCGGCTGGCCGACGCCATGGAGCCGGATCTTTTGGCCTGCGGCATCGGCGTGGTCCGCAACGATCCGGACAAAACCGCCGCCGCGGCCATTCAGCAGTCCAACGCCGGGGACTTCGACTTTCACCTGGCGCTCCACTCCAACGCCGCGCCGCCGGACCGGGCCGGGCAGGTCCGGGGCATCGAGCTCTACTACTACCCCACCAGCGCCGACGGCCAGCGAATGGCCGACCTGCTGGCCGAGCAATTGAAGACGGTCTACCCTCTCCCGGAGCTGGTGCGGACCGTACCCACCACGTCCCTGGGCGAGGTCCGGCGGACCAAGGCCCCGTCGGTGCTGGCCGAGCTGGGCTATCACGACAATGAGGAAGACGCCCTCTGGATCGAAGAAAATCTGGAAGCCATCGCCGCCGCGCTGGTGCGGGGCGTCTGCGCCTATTTCGGCGTCCCCTATGTGGAGCCGGAGCCCGTGCGCCGGGGCGAGGTCACCGTCAACTGGGGCACGCTCAATATCCGCGACGCGCCCAGTCTCGCGGCTCCGGTGCTGGCCTCGGCCCCCGACGGCGCGGTGCTGACGGTCTACGGCCAGAGCGGCAATTGGTACGCCGTCCAATACCACGGCATCACCGGCTACGCCAGCACGGCCTTTATTGTTCTGCTGCCGGAAGCGTAGAAACGCCCTCGGTTCCCGGCGTGCCGCGCCGGGAACCACAGCGTGTCGAAAAAGTCTTTTCGCCACGCTGTGCGTATTTTTAAACTTTCTAAAAAGTTTAAAAATACGTGTCGATTGAACGCGAAGGGGGCTTTTTGCCCCCTTCACACTTCCCCCGCTGCTCTGTCACAGACATCTTCAGCGAGGTTTTTCGACAGTCTGCGGTTCCCGGCGCGGCGCGCCGGGAACCACGCCTATTCGGCGTCCAACACCGAGACGCAGGCGTTGAGGACCTGTCCGGCAATGGGCGCGGCCGCGGCGCTGCCTGCGCCGCCGTGCTCGATGATGACGATAAAGGCCAAGGGATAGTTCTCATCCCGGATAAAGCCAGCAAAGGTGGCGTTGGGCGTATCCCCGGGGCTCAGCTCGGCGGTGCCGGATTTGGCGCAGACCTCCAGGTCCGGGAACTGCCACGCGCCGTAGACATTGACCACGTTGTTGCGCATCATCTGGGCCACAGTGTCGGTGACCGACCGGTCCAGGACGCGGCCGGTGGTGACCTTGCCGTGCTCATAGCCGTTCAGAAGGCCGCCCTCCACCCGGTCCATAATATACGGCAGGGCCGCCTCGCCGCCGTTGGCGATGACGCCCAGGACCGTCAAATACTGGCAGGGGTTGATGAGGTCGTTATACTGGCCGCAGCCGGACCAGGCCACCTCGAAGTCGGCGGCGTCGGTCAAATCAAAGCTTCCCGCAGCGGTGGTCAGGCCGTCGAAGGTCAGGCTCTCGGTAATGCCCAGCTTCTCGGCATATGCCTCCAGGACGTCGGGGCCCAGCTCCATGGCCAGCTGGCCGAAGGCCACGTTGCAGCTGTCGGCGAAGGCCTGGGTCAGGGTCTGCGCCCCGTGGGTGCCGTTGCAGACCAGGGTGTCGCCGCCGATGTCCAGGGTGCCGTTGCAGGTGAAGGTCCGGCCGGACAGGTCGCCCAGGGTCTCCAGGGCCGCGGCGGCGGTGACGATCTTGAAGATCGACCCGGGAACCGTACTGGTCTGGAAAAAGCGGTTGAGATACACGCCGTCATAGGCGCCGGTCTGATCGCCCTCCACGTCGGGCATATTGTCCGGATCATAGCTGGGCGAGGTGACGGCGCAGAGGATCTCGCCGGTCTTGTAGTTATAGACGCCGACGGCGCCGTGGTAGTTGCCCAACGCCTCATAGGCCACCTTCTGGACCTGGGCTGAGACGGACAGCACGGCGGTATTGGCTCCCTGGTTCTGGCCGAAGATGCCGTTGACCGGGTTGAAGCCCACGAGATAGTCGGCGTATTCGGTGAGCACCGGCGCGGAGATATAGCCGTAGCGGTCGCCCAGCAGGTGCATGGTGGCGGCCCGGATCACCGGGTCCTCGGCGTAGACCCGGCCGTCGGTGCTGTCCAGGAGCAGCACGCCGTCCCGGTCGGTGACCTTGCCGCTGGAGAGGTTGGAGCCGGAATAGACGTGGGGGCTGCCCTGGAAGGTGACCCACTCCCCGGCGTAGAGGAAGTACCGGACCGTGAAGAAGCCCAGACCCAGCACCAGAACCCCCATGAGAATCAACAGGAAAATCGTGCGATTGGACAGTCTCTTCATGCTTCGCCCTCCTCTGCCTCACGCTTCGACGGCAGCTTGACGGCCACGGACGCGTTCTGCCGGGTGTCGGCGGCCTTGATAAAGGCCAGCAGTCCCCAGCAGGCGATCATACTGGAGCCGCCGTTGGACACAAAGGGGAATGTCACGCCGGTGAGAGGCAGCAGATCCACGGTTCCGAAGACGTTGAGCATGGTCTGAATCAGCAAAATCGCACCGGCGGCGCAGGCGCCGATGGTATAGAAGCTGCTGCGGCCCACCGAGGCGGATTTCACCACAAAGGCGGCCAGACAGACCACCGCCAGGATCATAAAAATGGACATCAGCAGGCCCCATTCCTCCCCGATAAAGGCGAAGACCAGGTCCGTATCCGAAGCGCCCACGTACTGGAGCCAGCCCCGGCCCGCTCCCAGGCCGAAGAGGCCGCCGGAGGCAATGCACATCATGGACCGGGTCTGCTGGTAACCGGTGTTGGCGGCGTCCTCCCAGACGTGGCCCCAGGCCGAGAAGCGGCTGAGAATGTAGGGCTTGAAGCGCAATGCCAGCACGCCGCCGAAGCCCGTGGCCGCCACAATCAGGGCGATGGTGGCGAAGGACCCCGAGCGCATATAGGCGATGACCAGGAAGGCCACAAAGAAGATCAGGGCCGTGCCGAAGTCGCTCAGCAGCACCAGGCAGCCGCAGATCATGGCCGAATAGGCGATAAACAGGAACATATTCCGCTTGGTCATAATCCGCTGGAGGGTGGACGCGCCGACGAAGATAAAGCAGATCTTCACCAGCTCCGAGGGCTGGAAGCTCATGCCGGCGATATAGATCCAGTTTTTCGCGCCGTACTGCTCCACACCGAAGACCAGGTTGATCAGCAGCAGGCCGATTCCGCCCACGGCGGCCAGATACCGGAACTTTTTGGCCCGCTCCAGGTCCCGGAGGGACCAGCAGAGGAAGAGAAACAGCACAATGCCCGCGCCGATGCAGACCAGCTGCTTGGTCAGCTCTCCCGGGGCGTCGGAGGCGATGACCGCCAGGCCCAGGGTGCAGAGGAAGAAAGCGATGGTCTCCACCTCGAAGCCGGTACGGCGGAGGATGCGCATAAAGACGAAGAGGCCCCACTCCATGGCGATCAGCACGCCGAAGGCCGTGAGAATGACGGGGCCGTCCTCGGCCTCGGGCAGGGCCAGATTGACCGCCGCCAGAATCTGAAAGAGTGACAGGAAGAACAGGGTGAAGAAGGGATGGATGGTGTCTCCGGCCCGGGTACGGACCTCGGCCTGGATGACCTCCTGCTTCTTGGTGATGGGCACCAGGGTGAACTCCACGCCGCCCAGGGAGATCTTGTCGCCGTAGGCCACGACCTCCATGGATGTGGCGACGCCGTTGACCTGGATGCCGCCCTTGGAGCCGACGTCGGAGATGGTCCAGGAGCCGTCGTCATAGCGGGTGAGGACGGCGTGACTGCGGGAAATGGTGGGGTAGTCCAGCACCACGTCGCAGGTCTTGGCCCGGCCCAGCAGCGTCTCCCAGTGGGTGACGGGCAGCCGGTCGCCGTTGGGGGCCGACAGCCAGGCCCAGATCTCCGGCTCCTTGTGATAAAGGAGCAGCGACCGGGCGCACCGGCCCAGAATCACCAGGGCCAGCACCGGGAAGAGATACCGCAGGACCGCGTTGAGGAGGTCCGCCGCCGGGACCGCCTCAGACAGTTGGGATAAAAGCTCGAGAAATTGGTTCATGGATTCTCCTTTTGAGGCGGCTCCAGGTCCGCCATCTCCCGGATGGCGCCGTAGGCCGCCGTGTCAGTGGGCATCCCCTTTTTCGCCAACCGTCTGGAGATCCACTCCGAGAACAGGGCGTAGGCCACGGCCGTCACCGGCACGCAGATCACCAGGCCCGCCAGGCCGAAGAGGCTTCCGGCCACGGAGATGGCCGTCAGCACCCAGAAGCCCGAGAGGCCGGTATTGCCGCTGATAATCCGGGGCGCAATGATATTGCCGTCCACCTGCTGTAAAATGATGATAAATGCGATAAAATACAGGCACTTCCAGGGGTCCACCAGCAAAATCAGAATCGCGCTGGGCACTGCCCCCAGAAAGGGGCCCAAAATAGGGATAATGTTGGTGCAGCCCACCACCGTGGCGATGATGGGCGCGTAGGGAAAGCCCAGCAGCAGCGATGCCACATAGGTAATAATGCCGACGATCAGGGCGTCGGTGAGGGTCCCGACGATATAGCCCGAGAAGGTTTTGTGCGCCCGGCGGGCCACGTCGAAGAGCCGGTCGGCCAAGGCAGGACGGCACAATGCCGCCACCAGCTTCTTGGCCTGGGCCAGGAATTTGGGCCGGGACCAGAGGATATAGACCGAAGCCACCAGTCCCAGCAGGAAGTCCACAAAGACGCTGACCACCGACAGCACGGAGGAGGTCAGTCCCGAGAGCATATCCCAGACCTTGTTGAGGGTCTCGGGGTTCAGCATCCCGGTAAGGGCCTGATAGACCTTGGTCAGCTGGGTCTCCACAAAGGTCCGGAGCTGCGGATCATCCTCCAGCCATTTGAGCAGCGTCGTCTCTGCGTCGCGGAAATAGCCGGGAATGGAGTCGGCCAGGTTCATCAGAGAGGTAAAGAGCTGCGGCAGCAGCATGGCGAAAAAGCCCGCCACCAGCAGCAGCAGGAAGAGCAGCGACCCCACCACGGCAAGGCCCCGGCTGAGCTTCTCCGCCTTGGCCGCAAGCCGCTTCGACTTGGAAAAGCACTTGAAAAGCCAGGCCTCCAGCCGCTTGGCGATGGGGGTGAGGAGATAGGCCACCACCATGCCGGTGAGGATGGGCCGCAGCGCCCCGAAAAAGGCCCCCACGGCGCTCTGAATCTGGGGCAGGTAAAAGACCGCCGCCAGCATCAGGATGGACACGGCCACCACGGCCAGTATCATCCGGCCCAGGCGTCCATAGAAGTTATTTCTCAGAAAGTTCAGCTTGCTCGACCTCCTGTTCCGCCGCAAAGCCCAAATCCTCCATCTTCTGGAGGCCCCGGTAGGCGGCTGTTTCCACGGGACGCTTCTTCCGGCGGAGCCTGTCCGCCACGGTCTCGCTCAGAAGCATATACAGCACCGCAAACACCGGCACGCCCAGCAGCATCCCCGCAAAGCCGAAGAGGCTGCCCGCCACGGTGATGGACACCAGCACCCAGAAGCCCGAGATGCCGATGGTGTCGCCGAGAATCCGGGGGCCGATGACGTTGCCGTCCAGCTGCTGGAGGCCAAAAATAAAGATCACAAAGTACAGGCACTTGAGGGGGTCCACCAGCAAAATCAGGAAAGCGCAGGGAATTGCCCCGATAAAGGGGCCGAAAAACGGGATGACATTGGTGGCGCCCACTACCGTGGCCACCAGGGCCGGATAGGGGAACCGCAGAATCAGCGCGCCGATGTAGCACAGCACGCCGATAATCAGGCTGTCCACCAGCTTGCCGATGATAAAGCCGGAAAAGACCTTGTGAATCCGGCGGCCCAGGTCGAAGAACCGGTCGGCTCGTTCCTGGGACATGGTCGCCACGGCGATTTTCTTGGCCTGGGCCAGGAACCGGTCCCGGGACCAGAGGATATACACCGCCGCCACCACGCCGATCAGCAGATTCAGCAGCGTCCGAATCACCGACAGCACCGAGCTGGTCACGCTGGCGAAAATGGAGTTGATATTGCTCAGCAGGTCCGGGTTGAACCACCCCTCCAGGAACTGATAGAACTGCTCCATCAGCTTGTCCGCCTGGGCCGAGAGATCGGGGTTGTCGGCCAGGAAGCCCAGGACGAACTTCTCCGCGTCGGCGTAGTAGGTGGAGAGGTTGTTGATGATGCCAGTGATGCTCTCCACCAGCTGGGGCAGCAGCATGGAGAAGAACTCATAGAGCAGCACCAGCGCAAAGAGCAGGGCGAAAATCAGGCTCGCCACCCGGCTGAGCTTGTAGGCCTTCCGCTCCGGCATCTTGCGCCGCAGCAGCGCCGGATAGAGCCGCTTATCCAAAAAATTCATCAGCGGGTTCAGCAGATAGGCAAACACCGCGCCGCTGATGACCGGAGAAAAGGCCCCAAAAACCGTCTTGACCACGGCCATAAAGCTGGAGAAGTTCAGCACCACCGCCAGCAGCAGGATGCTGATGGTGATGACCGCCAGGATCATCGCCCCCAGGTGAAAATATTGGTTGTCGCGCAGCCGCTTCACCGGGCCGCCTCCTTTCGTAAAAGCGCAATCTCCGCCGCATAGCCGGGGAGCTCATTGGGGGTCTCCAGCACCATGGGCAGGCCCTGGAGGGCCGGATGGCGCACCACCGCCGCCAGCGCCGGGAGTCCCAGATAGCCGCCGCCGATGACGGCATGGCGGTCCTTTTTCGCACCCAAGGGATTTTTACTGTCGTTGAGATGGACGGCCTTCAGCCGGGAAAGACCGATGACCCGGTCAAATTCCGCCAATACGCCGTCCAGGTCGTGGACCAGGTCGTAGCCGCCGTCATGGATGTGGCAGGTGTCCAGACAGACGCCCAGCCGCTCCGGCCGGTCCGCCCGGTCCAGAATGGTCCGGAGCTCTTCAAACCGGCCGCCCACCTCGCTGCCCTTCCCGGCCATGGTCTCCAGCAGCACCGGGGTCCTTCCCCCGGCGGTCAGCACCCCATTGAGGGCCTCGACGATCCGGTCGATCCCGGTCTCCACCCCCTGCCCCCCGTGGGAGCCGGGATGGAAGTTGTAATAGACGCCGGGGATCTGGTCCAGCTTGGCAAGGTCGTCGGCCATGGTCTCCCAGGCAAATTCCCGGACCCGGGGGTCCGCCGAGCAGGGATTGATGGTATAGGGCGCGTGGGCCACCACCGGTCCCAGGGTCCCCGCCGCGATGGCGCCGGAGAGCACCGCCGCATCCGCCGGATCGAAGGCCTTGGCCTTGCCGCCCCGGGGATTGCGGGTGAAAAATTGAAACGTGTCAGCCCCGATTTCGGCAGCCGTTTTGCACATGGCGGCATAGCCCCCCGCCGAAGAGAGATGACAGCCCAGATAGACCATAGCGCTTATCCTTTCGCATTTTGTTTCATGGTACCACAAATTTGGAGGGAGTACAAATTAAGGAATGATAAAGATTGCCGCCGCCCGTACCGCGCGGAGCACTTCTTTCCTCGGTCTCCGCTGTTACACGGTTCCCTCCAGGTAGCGCTTCAGATCCTCCCAGTGGGTTTCGGTCTCCTGGCGGCCCAGTTCGTAGCCCTCCTGGATGCGGGCGGGGTCCCGCTCCACCCGCTCCACGCGGAACCGGCGGTCGGGGCCCAGGATAAAGAGCTTTCCGCTTCGGACCAGCTTCATAATCTCGGTGCGCTGCTCGTTGAAGAGCTGGGGTTCCTGCAGCAGCAGCGGCAGCAGGACCCGGTTCCGGCCGTAGACCATCCGATAGGTCCGCCGCTGGAGCCGGGACAGGGGCAGCTTCCGGGCCTGGAGCGGCCGGGTCAGCACCAGCACCACCCGGTCATACTCGGGGTGCTCCTTCCAATAGGTCAGCGGCGCGTGCTCCGCCACGCCGCCGTCCAGATAGGGCTCGCCGTCAATCCAGATTTTCTTGCTGGTCAGCGGCAGGCTGCTGGAGGCCAGGATGCACCGGTTCAAATCGCCGGTCTTCCCTTTTTCAAAGTATGTGATCTGGCCGGTGCGGCAGTTGGTCGCGCCCACGGCAAAGACCGCCGGGCTCTCGCGGAAGGTCCGCAGATCAAAGGGGATCTTCTCCAGCAAATCGTAGAACAGAAAATCCCGGCCGATGGAATTTCCCGACCGCACCAGGTTCCGGGTGCTGAAATACCGGGGGTCATTGCCGTATTCCATCAAAATCTGCCGGATTCGCCCGTGGCTCCGGCCCAGGAAGTGGTAGCCGCACATGGCTCCGGCGGAAATACCCGCCACAGCGTCAAAATAGAGATCCCGCTCCAGGAAGACGTCCAGCGCGCCGGCGGTGAAGATCCCCCGGTATGCGCCGCCCTCCAGAAGCAGCAGGGTTTTGGGCATGGTATGTCTCTCCTTCCAAGAGAATGGGTCCGCGGCAGGCGCGGAAAATGGTGTGAGGGGCGCGATATCCGCCCATAATATAATACCATTCCCCGCCGGGAATTACAAGCGCCGCCGCCCTTGCGCCCGGGGACGGGATCTTTTATAATGGATCTGATATTTCCAGGAAAGGAGCGACGCCTGTGGACCTCTTCACCGCCGTGACGGCCCTGGCCGGCGTAGGTCCGACCCGGGCCAAGCAGCTCAGCACCCTCGGCATCGAGACGCTCTACGATCTTCTGACCTACTTCCCCCGGACCTATGAGGACCGGACGAAGCTGGTCCGAATCTGCGACCTGGAGGCCGATCAGCCGGCCTGCTTCCGGGCCATGGTCATCCGAGGGCCCAAGACCGCCCATATCCGCAAGGGCCTGGACCTGACCAAGGTCACCGTGGCGGACGAATCCGCCCAGCTGAACCTGACCTTTTTCAACCAGTCCTACGTGGCCGATTCCCTGCTCTACGGGCAGGAGTACTATTTCTACGGCGCAGTCCGGGGGGATTACACCGGCTATGGCATGCAGAACCCCGTCTTTGAGCCCCTGGAGCGGGCCGGAACCGCCACGCGGCGCATTGTGCCGGTCTACCCGCTGACGGCGGGGCTCTCCAGCGGCATGCTGCGCAAGTGGATTTCCCAGGCCATGCAGCTGTGCCTGCCGGAGCTGCCCGAGGTGCTGCCCCAGGCGGTGCTGACGCGCTGCTGTCTGCTGCCCGCCCGGACGGCCTATGCCGCCATCCACAATCCGCCGGATTTTCCGACCCTGGAGGCCGCCCGGCGGCGCATCGTCTTCGAGGAGTTTTTCCTCTTCACCTGCGGCCTGATGCAGCTGCGGGCCTCCCGCCAGGCCGCCGAGACGATTCCTTGGACGAATCGGGACCTCACTTCGTTCCTGGCCGCGCTGCCCTTCTCCCCCACCGGGGCCCAGCAGCGGGCCATGGAGGAAATTGCCGCCGACCTGGGCCGGGGCAGGGCCATGAACCGGCTCCTCCAGGGCGACGTGGGCAGCGGCAAGACCCTGGTCGCCGCGGCGGCGGCCTATCTCGCCGTCCGCAACGGCTGTCAGGCCGCCATCATGGCCCCCACGGAGATTTTGGCCGAGCAGCACCGGAAGTCCCTTTCGGCGCTGCTGGCCCCGCTGGGCATCGTCCCCGAGGTACTGACCGGCTCCCTGCCGGCGGCGGAGAAGCGGCGAGTCAAGGCCGGTCTGGCCGACGGCTCCATCTCTCTGGCCGTGGGCACCCACGCCCTTTTGAGCGAGGACGTGGCCTTCGCCAATCTGGGCCTGGTCTGCGCCGATGAGCAGCACCGCTTCGGCGTCGGCCAGCGGTCCGCCCTCCAGGCCAAGGGCCGCAACCCCCATCTGCTGGTCATGTCGGCCACCCCCATCCCCCGGACCCTGGCCCTGATGATCTACGGCGACCTGGATGTGTCTGTTCTGGACGAGCTGCCGCCGGGGCGGCAGACCGTGGATACCTTCCTGGTGGGCGAATCCATGCGGGCGCGAATCAACGCCTTTATCCGCAAGGAGGCCGCGGCCGGGCGGCAGATCTACGTGGTCTGTCCGGCCGTGGAGGAGCAGGAGGACGCGGCCAGCTCCATGAAGTCCGCCGAGGTCTGGGCCGAGACGCTCCAGCGGACCGTCTTCCCGGATCTGCGGGTGGGCCTGCTCCACGGCCGCCGGAAGGCCGCCGAAAAGGAGCAGATCATGGCCGACTTCGCGGCCCACAAGCTGGATATCCTGGTGGCTACCACGGTCATCGAGGTGGGCGTGGACGTGCCCAACGCCACGCTGATGGTCATTGAGGACGCCGACCGCTTCGGCCTCAGCCAGCTCCACCAGCTCCGGGGCCGGGTGGGCCGGGGCAGCGAAAAGAGCTACTGCGTTCTGTTCTCCTCCAACAAAAATCCGGAAACCGTCCAGCGGCTCAAGGCCCTGTGCCGCACCAACGACGGGTTCCGGATCGCCGAGGAGGACCTCAATCTGCGGGGCCCCGGCGACTTCTTCGGCAGCCGGCAGCACGGCCTGCCCCAGTTCAAGGCCGCCAGTCTGACCATGGATATGGCAGTCTTAAAAGAGGCCCAGGCCGCCGCCGCTCAGGCCATGGCCGACCCCGATTTGGTCCGGGACCCCTGCTTCCCGCTGCTGCGCCGCCGGATTCGCGCCCTGTTCCAGGATGGCGCCGTGGGACTCAACTGAGCCTGGTCCGCCAGCCCCCGGGTCCGGGGCAGTCCGGTCCCCGCACCGTCTTCCGTCCACGCCGTAGGGGCGCGCTCGGCGGGGGTGCGTCCAACGCATAGGTGCGCACGGGCGGATATAAAATCCGCCCCTACAGACCCGCTCCCGGTTTTCTCGTAGGGGCGGGCTTTATGCCCGCCCGGAACCAGGTCCCGATTCCCTCCGTGGTTCGATGGTGCTATTCACCGTAGTCCGCAGCCCTCCGTGTGCAGGGCAGTCCGTCGAACCGCAAGTTCTCGGCGCCTGAGAAAAAGGCTGACTGAGGGATTGTCGGCTGCCGGTCGTCGCAGCCTCTGATCCCCTTCGTCAGGCCTACGGCCTGCCATCTCCGGGTTGCCACTCAGCTTTGGCAGGCAGCGCTCCCTTGCGGGCCCCTTGGTCACCAAGGGGAGGCCAGACTGTCAAAGAACCTCGCTGAAGGTGTCTGTGACAGAGCAGCGGGGGATGTGTGCAGGGGGCAAAAGCCCCCTTCGCGTTCAATCGACACGTATTTTTAAACTTTTCTAAGGCATCACCGCACAATTGTGTCTGCGGCCTTCGCCCAATCTTTTGCC
>DSLMC04102__coassemble_1161_pt1 | contig 16593 bp, 16 predicted proteins | sample DSLMC04102__metabat2_high_PE_031 | metagenome-assembled genome bin DSLMC04102
ATCTGAAAGGGAATATCCGCGACTATGCCAATGTCTCTCAGCTGGTCTGCCTGTCTAATCTGGAGAACCTGAATGCGGTGTTCATCGGCGAAGGAATGTCTCAGGCCGAGCGACTGGCAAAGCTCAATGCCATCGCCATCAGCCAGATGGAGATATTGACGCAAGACCACCGAATCGAAGCTCTGGAGGCTCATAGCGGAGAACTGTCTCCTGTGGAGTAAAAATTATAATAGACAGGCGGCTTGCGAACGAGAGAGGGCAAAGGCACCTATAGTGTTGGGATGTTCCAACGCAGAAGACGTCCCAGAGGGGCGTCTTTTGCGTTGGTGACGGAGATTCGAATTCAAAATGCGGCAGTCCAGTGGACTGCCGCAGACTGTCGAAAAACCTCGCTGAAGATGTCTGTGACAGAGCAGCGGGGGAAGTGTGAAGGGGGCAAAAAGCCCCCTTCGCGTTCAATCGACACGTATTTTTAAACTTTTTAGAAAGTTTAAAAATACGCACAGCGTGGCGAAAAGACTTTTTCGACACGCTGTGCGGCATCCAGTGGACTGCCGCTGGCCGCCGGCTGGGCGGCGCTTGTTTTCTGCGGCGGGGTGTGATACCATGGTGAAAAGCCTTCCGGCGGCAGCCGGGGGAATTTTGCTGCTGAGGTTCCGTCCATGAAACAGATGCAACAGGGGCATATCTATGCCTTTGACGTGATGCGGCTCGTCGCCGCATTCTTTGTGGTGATGATCCACTGCGCCGCGTCCCGGTCTGTCAGCGGGCTGGTGTACAACACCGTGGCCCGATTCTCGGTGCCGGTATTTGTGCTTATCAGCGGCTATATCCTACTGCCGTCCGACCGGGAGACGGGCTATTTTTTACAGAAATGCGCCCGGACCTTTGGGACGCTGCTGCTGACCGCCGGCCTCTATGCCTGCTACCAGCTGCTGACGGGCCGGATGGTCGATATGGGCATCAAGGCCCTGGTTAAAACGCTGCTGTGTGAGCCCAGTCACCTGTGGTACCTCTATGCGGCGATGGCGCTGTATCTGCTGACGCCCCTGCTTCGCGTCTTCCACCGGCATGCCCGGCGGCAGGAATATGTCTACGCCCTGGCCGTCTGCTTCTTCTTTGGATCGGTGGTCTATACGCTGGTCTATTCCGGCTGGTTTCCTGTGGTCAATCAGCTGATGGACAACACGAAGCTGCCCGGGCCGCTGGGGTTTGTGGCCCTGTATCTGACCGGCGGCTATCTGGCCCGGTTCGGCGTGGCAAAGCCGGTCAGGCGGTGGATCTACGGACTGGCAGCAGCCGCCACGGCGGCAGCCGCAGCCGCAACCTGCTTCCTGAGCGCCCGCGGGGTCCGCGCCGACCTGTTCCTCAGCTTTTTCGCCCCCAATGCCGTGCTGGGCGGCACGGCGGTGTTCCTGCTGGTGCAGCAGCTGTGCGGCAGCTGCGCCTGGGAACATCCGCGGCGGAACAGAATCTTGGCTGCCTTCGCCTCGGCCACGGTGGGCGTCTACCTCATCCATCCCCTGTGGATGCTGCTGCTCCAGGATTGGTTCGGCCCATGGCTCCCGGCGCTGCCTCCGGTATGGTCTATCCCCCTGCGGACTCTGACGGTCTTCACCCTGTCGCTGGTCACAGCGGTTGCCCTTCAGCGGCTCCGCCGCTTGCTTCCGCACCAATGAACCGGGACTGCCTCCATGGGAGGCAGTCCCGGTTTTCGCAGTATAGAATGGCGCTTCCTGCCATAGGCCGCCGCTTGACTTGCCGGAAGATCCGGTTACGGAATGTCGAAGGCCACGCCCACGGCGCGGGGGCCGGCGTTGGCGGCGATGGCGGCGCCGATCTGGTATGCGCCGGTGGGGCCGTAGCCCAGCTTCTGCTCCATGGCCAGCCGGAGCTTGTCCAGATCCTCCACGGCGGAGCCGTAGATCAGCTGATAGGGCGTGCCGTGGTCGATGTCCCGGGCCACCAGATCCGCCAGGGAGGTAATCAGCCGTGCTTCGCCCCGGGCCTTGGCGGCGGTGGTGATCTCATGGTCGAAGATCTTCATGACGGGCTTCAGGCCCAGCTTGTCGCCCAGGAAGGCGGCGGCGCTGGGAATACGGCCGGATTTTCCGGCGTATTTCAGGGAGTAGATGCCGAAATAGATCATCCGGTGCTCCAGCGCCTGGGTCACATAGGCCTCGACGGAGGCCAGATCCTCTCCGGCCTGGGCCCGCTTGGCGGCCTCCACCGCCAGGTAGCCGTAGAGCGCGGAATAGCCGCGGGAGTCGATGACGGAAATATTGACCTTGCCGACCTGCTCGGGGTGCTCGTCGAAGAAGAGGTCCCGCGCCTGGACGGCGTTTCCGTAGGTGGCAGAGCCCCGGGAGTTAATCAGCAGGAACAGGAGCTCGTCGTAGCCGTTGGCCAGCTCTTCGTCGATGATCTCCTGGAACTGGAAGGGAGTCACCTGGGATGTGGTGGGCAGATCGTCGGGGTGCTGGTTCATCAGAGCGTAGAAGCCCTGGTTGTCGAAGTCCACCCGGCTCAGGTAGGACTTGCCGCCCAGCGCGATGGGGAACGGGATCACGCGGATGTTATAGGCTGCTTCTTCAGCATAGGTGATATCGCTGGCAGAGTCAGTGATAATCTTGAGTTTGGACATAGAGCGCCTCCCAATCAATCTCTCAAATCAATCCTGGTTCAAACGACTTTAGTATACCGGAGAAGGCAGCTGCTGACAATCCGCAATTATACACAAAATTTACCTGGAATCCCCCTGGAATTTGCTGAATCAGGGGATGTTGCGGGCAGATTTTCGGAGAATATGGGGAAAACCGGCCTTGCGGAGCGCAAAGAGCAGGGGCATGCCCAGGGCGTACATGACGACCAGCTCGCCAAAGCCCACCTGGGCAAAGGCGATGGCAAAGCCCATGGCCAGATTGTTGGGGAAAATCACCCAGGCCAGCATGCCGCCCACCAGGATGGCGTTGGCGAGGATGTTGGGCAGAGGTACCAGCCAGGGGTTTTTGATGCGGATGGTAAGGATGCAGGCAATGGCGGTGGCCAGCGTGCCGATGACGATGTCCAGAGCCGTGACCGTGGAGAAGATGTTGGCCAGGAAGCAGCCCAGGGTGACGCCCACGGCCAGCACCGGCTCAAACCAGCACAGGACGATCAGCGCCTCGGACAGGCGGAACTGCATCAGGTCATAGGCCAGCGGCCCGGAGGCGATGGTGATGACTGCGTAGAGCGCCGCGACAATGGCGCAGGCGGTCAGCTGCCGGACGGTGAATTTTTTCTCTTTCATACTGTTACTCCGTTTCCGGAACAAAAAAAGATGGATGCAAGCGCACCCATCCTGCCCGCGAGATTTCTCTGCGGGTGTCCCTAGTTTTGTTTTAAGACAGGATGGTTACGAACTGTCTGTTATAAAATTGGGCTAAAAGCCGACCATTAGTGTAGCCGATTTCGCCCGGGTTGTCAAGGGGGGCGGCGGCGCGGAGGCATTATGCGCCGCCGCCGGGCAGATGGATGGTGAACCGGCTGCCCACGCCCTCCCAGCTGTAGACTTCCAGCATGCCGCCGTGCTGCTCGATGATCCACCCGGCGATGGACAGGCCCAGGCCCGCGCCGCCGCTCTGGCGGCTCCGGGCCGGGTCGGCCCGGTAGAACCGCTGGAACACATGGGGCGCGTCCTCGGGACGGATGCCCATGCCCGTGTCCCGGACGGATATGCAGGGACGGCCGGTCTCGTCGGTCATGGTCCGCAGGCAGATTTCTCCGTCCCGGGGGGTGTATTTGGCGGCGTTGTCGGTGAGAATCCGCAAGGCCTGCTTGAGCATATCCCGGTCGGCCTGGACCGTCAGCGGCGCGGGCGTCTCCAGCTCCCAGCGGTGGCCGGGGTCGATCATATGGGATTCCTCCCAGACCTCCCGGACCAAATCGCCCAGATCCACCGGGGCCAGCGTCAGCTTCGTCCGGCCGCTGTCGCCCCGGGCCAGGAACAGAAGCTGCTCCACCAGGCGGCTCATGCGCTCGGCCTCGGTCTGGATGGCCGAGATGGCCTCGTCCCGGACCTGGGGATCGTCCTTGCCCCAGCGCTCCAGCAGGTCGGCGTAGCCCTTGAGCACCGCAATGGGCGTGCGCAGCTCGTGAGAGGCGTCGGAGACGAATCGGGTCTGCTGGCTGTAGGCCGCCTGCATCCGGTCCAGAAGGTCGTTGACCGCGTCCTCCAGGCCCTTCAAGTCCGGGTCATGGGTGTGGATTCGGGCCGACTCCGTGGGCTGGAGCTGGCCGATGGCCTCGCGCAGATGCTCCACCTTCTGGGGAGACGCGGCTTCCGCGCCCAGCCGCCGGGCCTCCTGGGCCATGGAGGTCAGCCGCCGGAGATGCTGCCGGACCCGGCCCCGCCAGATGGCCCCGGCCGTGGCCGAGATCAGACCCTGGACCAGCAGAAAGCCCACATAGGCCGAGAAAAACAGGGCCAGCACGTCGGTGACATCGTAGACAGCCGCTTCGCCGCCTACGGCCTGGAGGGTGAGCTGGAACTGCAACGGGTCCAGCCGCACCGGCTCCAGCCAGATCCAGGTGAAGGACGTCTCGCCCAGGGCCTCCCAGCTGCCGGCGTAAAGCTTCAGATAGTACAGCAGCAGGCAGCCCAGCCCCAGGGCCAGCAGCAGAAAATTGGAGAGAAAAAGCGTCCAGCCCAGGGCGCTTTTCTGCGTTTTCAGGATTTTTCGGGCGGTCGCGCCCGTCTTTGCCTCGCGCATTTAATCCTCCCGCAGGACGTAGCCCACGCCCCGCACCGTGTGGATCAGGCTCCGGCCGCAGGCGGCATCCAGCTTGCTGCGCAGATACCGGATGTACACATCCACCACATTGGTTTCACCCACATAGTCGTAGCCCCAGACCTTGCTGAGAAAGGTCTCTCGGGAGAGAACGATCTCCGGGTTTTCCAGGAAGAGCCGGAGCACGTCGAACTCCCGGGTGGTCAGCTCCACGGCCTGGCCGCCGCAGCGGACCTGCCGGCGGGCCGTGTCCATGGTGATGGGCCCCAGGGTCAGCAGCGCGTCGGGGGCTTTGGGCGGGCGCTTGCGGAGCGCCGAGCGAATCCGGGCCAGCAGCTCCTCGATGGCGAAGGGCTTGGTGATATAGTCGTCAGCGCCCATATCCAGGCCGGAGACCTTGTCCATCACCGTGTCCCGGGCCGTCAGCAGGATCACCGGCGTGTCCTTCTCCCGCCGCAGCCGCCGCAGAACCTCCAGCCCCGAGAGCCCCGGCAGCATGATGTCCAGCAGAATCAGGTCATAGGCTTCGGCCAGCGCCTGGTCCAGCCCCGACCGGCCGTCCTCGGTCTTGTCCACGGCATAGCCCTCGTGGCGCAGCTCCAGCTCCACGAACCGGGCGATGGCCGCCTCGTCCTCCACAATTAAGATCTTCCCGGCCATGGGACAGCCTCCTTACAGCTTACTGAAATTCCTTCTTGATATCCTCGGCAAAGTCCGTGGCCTTGCCCATGACCCGGTTCACGTCCTCCCGGCCCAGGTCCGGCCCCTCGCAGGCGAAGCGGCAGCCGAAAAACAGACCCACGATCATCAGCGGCAGAATCACCCAGAAGGCCGCGACCAGCAGCACCACAAACAGCGTCACCGGCAGGGAGAGCGTCTGCTGGCCGTGCTTATCCCGCATCACCAGGCGGTTGCGGTTGCCCCGGCGGATCAGCTCCACGATCCCGTCCCAGAAGATCTTGCAGCCCTTGGCAAAGGCGCTCTCCTCCTGGGGCGGCGGATTCTGTGTCTGCTCCGGCTCCGGCTGCTGCTCAGTGGAGGCATAGGCCCCCGCCACCATCGACTTGCCCCGCTGCTCCAGCCAGCACAGCGCGTCCAGCAGATCGCCGTTCGACGCCTCCAGCGCCGCCTTGGCCTCGGTATAGGTGCACCCTGTCTTCTCCCGCAGGGTTTCAATCTTTTCCATTTGGTCCATATGGGACACCTCCTTGTGTTTGTGCCCTTAGCATACCACCGGCAGATGAAGCGGTCCTTTCGGAAAGATGAGAGAAAGATTAAAATCTGCCGCGTTTTTCCTATGGTACCACAACCAGAGGAGCCGCGCAATGGCGCCGGTTGCCCGTTCTTTGCCGGTTCTTTGTCCTATCGGGTGGGCAAAACTGAAATCCACGATAGAATGCACAAATATAGCTTTACTTTTCCCTCTCTATTTGGTATACTATAGACACTTCCCGTGAACAAATTCTGAACACGCGGGAAGTGCCCCCCTATTATATTAAAGAGGTGAAAGCAAATGGAGAAAAAGAAAAAATTGAGTCTTCCAATGCAAATTCTGATTGCATTGGTCGCCGGTATCGTCGTCGGTCTGGTGTGCTACTTTGCCAACTGGGGTGATTTCACCGCCAACTACCTCAAGCCCTTCGGCGATATCTTCGTCAACCTGCTGAAGTTTATCGTCGTGCCCGTGGTGCTCTTCTCGATGATCGACGGCATCCTCTCCATGGATGATATGAAGAAGGTCGGCTCCGTCGGCATCAAGACGGTGCTGTACTTCCTGATTACCACGGCCATCGCCTGCGTCATCGGCCTGGTCCTGGCCAACATCTTCAATGCCGCCGGCCTGTTCCCGGTGCTGGATACCAGCGACGCCTCCTATGAGGCCAGCGCCTTCGGCGGCTTTATGTCCACCCTGGTCAGCATCTTCCCCAGCAATATGTGGCAGGCCTTCTCCACGGCCAACATGCTCCAGGTCATCGTCATCGCCCTGTTCTTCGGCGGCGCCATTCTGGCTGCCGGCAAGAAGGCCCAGCTGTGCCGCGATATCGTCAGCTCCTTCTACTCCGTCATCGAGCGGCTGATGATGTTCGTCATCTCTCTGGCTCCCATCGGCGTTTTCACCTATATGTCCTGGGTCGTCGCCACCCAGGGCGCGCAGATCCTCGGCTCTCTGGCCCTGGTGCTGCTGTGCGCCTACATCGGCTATATCCTCCACGCCGTGCTGGTCTACTCCTTCTCCGCCAAGGCCTTCGGCAAGCTCAGCCCCATTAAGTTCTTCAAGCTGGCTTTCCCGGCCATGATCTTCGCCTTTACCTCCACCTCTTCCGCCGCAACCCTGCCCGTTTCCAAGGAGTGCGCCGATGAGATGGGCGCCGACAAGGACATCGCCTCCTTCGTCCTGCCCCTGGGCTCCACCATCAATATGGACGGCACCGCCATCTATCAGTGCGTCGCCACGGTCTTCCTGGCCACCTGCGCCGGTATGACCCTGACCGTGCCTCAGATGATTATGGTCGTCGTCACCGCCACCCTGGCCTCCATCGGCACCGCCGGCGTCTCCGGCGCGGGCATGATTATGCTGGCCATGGTCCTCGAAGCCATCAATATCCCCGTGGCCTACATCGGCCTGATCGTCGCGGTGGACCGCCTCTTCGACATGGGCCGTACCTGCCTCAACGTCACCGGCGATATCGCCTGCGCTGTCTGCGTCACCCACTGGGAGGCCGAGAAGAAGACCAAGACCGCCAAAAAGTAATACAATATAGTCAAAAAAGGAGATGGGCGAGCGCCCATCTCCTTTTTTGTGTTCAGTCGTCCGGCAGGGCGGCGTCCAGGGCGGCGCGGACCTCCGGCAGGCTCAGGCCCCGTTCCCGGGCGATTCGGGCCAGATCCTCGTACTCCCACTTTTCCCGGCGGACGCCGTAGCCCTGGGAGAACTTCCGGCGGACCGGCCCGAAGGGGGTGTCCACGGTCTCCACCCGGCGCTGGAGCACATACCGGGGCGTGTCCAGGGCCCGGACGCCCAGGGTGGTGGTGTGGCGGAAGAGCAGGGCAGCCATTTCCTCGGCCCGGTCCGGCCGGCAGAGCAGCCGGAGCTGGGTACCCGGACGGCCCTTTTTCATGGTCACGGCGACGGTGTGTACATCCAGGGCCCCGGCCTCCAGCAGCCGTTCCACGGCGTGGCCCAGGTCTTCGGCGGTCATGTCGTCCACGGTGCACAGGAGCTCGGTCACCGAATCCCGCACCGGCGCGGCGGTTCCGGCCAGAGCCCGCAGACAGTTGGCCTTGGGGAATTCCTTGGTACCCAGACCGCAGCCCACGGCCTCCAGCGTCATCTCGGGCAGGGGACCGAAGCTGTCGGCAAACTCGGTGAGCAGGGCCGCGCCGGTGGGCGTGCAGAGCTCGCCGTTGATGCCGCCGCCGTAAACCGGCACGCCCCGCAGCAGATAGGCCGTGGCGGGCGCGGGAACCGGCAGCATGCCGTGGGCGCAGCGGACATGGCCCGACCCCACGGCCACCGGAGAGACCACAATCCGGTCCGGATGCAGGGCCTCCAGCAGCAGGCATACGGCGGTGACGTCGGCCACGGCGTCCATGGCTCCCACCTCGTGGAAGTGAACCTCCTCCACCGGGACGCCGTGGGCGTGGCTCTCTGCCTCGGCAATGCGGCGGTAGACCGCCAGAATTCGCCGCCGGACGGCCTCGGATACCGGCAGCCCCTCGGTCAGACGGGCGATATCCGCCAGAGAGGTGTGCCCGTGGCTGTGGGCATGAATATGGTCGTGGGGGTGTGCATGAGGGTGTTCGTGGGGATGGTCATGGCCGCCGCCGTCCTCTGCGACGCCGTGGACCGTGACGGTAATATGGGTGCCGCGGATGCCGCAGCGTTCGCCGGGCTCGGCCCGGAAGACGACGCCCGGGAGGCCCAGGCCGTTGAGCCGGCGGAGAAAACCGGCCCGGTCGGGCAGCAGCTCCAGCAGGGCGGCGGTGAGCATGTCCCCGGCGGCGCCCATGGAGCAGTCCAGATACAGGGTATTCAAGGCCGCACCTCCAGATCCAGCATCACGGCCCGGTAGAGGGGCAGGAGAATATCGAGGATATCGGTCCGACGCTCCAGGGCCCGGGGCAGCTGCTCGGCCTTGAGCTGGATGCGGGCCGCGCCGTCGAGGAAGCGGATGCGGAAGTCGGAGAAGCCGAGACTGGCCAGACGGGCCTCGGCCGCCTCGGTGATTTGGAGGGCCTCAGGGGTCAGGGGGACGCCGGTGGGGATGCGGGTGGCGAGGCAGGCAAAGGCGGGCTTCTCCCAGGTAAAGAGGCCGGCCTCCTTGGAGAGGCGGCGGACGTCGGCCTTGGTGAGCCCGGCCAGCCGCAGGGGAGAGGCCACGGACAGCTCCTGCAGGGCCCGCATGCCGGGCCGGTCCGAGGCGCTGTCCGAGGCGTTGGTGCCGTCCATCAGCATGGTGAAGCCGTCCTTCCGGGCGGCCCGGGCGATGGCCGAGAAGATCCGCATTTTGCAGTAGTAGCAGCGGTCCGGCTGGTTTTGGGTGATGGAGGGCTCGTGGAGCAGATCCAGGGGCAGCACCGTCAGCGGGACGGCCAGCTGCCGGGCCACGGACACGGCGTCGGAGAGCTCAAACCGGGGCTGAAGAGGCGTGTCGGCGAAGTAGGCATGGACCTGGGCTCCGGCGGCCTTGGCCGCGTAGAGCAGGTAGGCCGAATCGGCTCCGCCGGAAAAGGCCAGAGCCACGGCGGGATGGCGGTCGAAAAAGTCTTGGAGCGTCATGGGGCATTCTCCTTTCAGCGAAGGGTCACGGACCAGGTGTTCTCATAGGCGGCGCCGGGCTCCAGGCAGGAGACGTCCTCCTTTTCCGAGAGTTCGGTGGTCTGATCCTGCCGGTCGGGCAGGGCGCACCAGGGCTCCAGGCAGAGGAAGGGCGCGTCGGTTCCGGCGGGCTGCCAGATGCCGAGATAGCGCATCTGCGGGTAGGAGACCGTAATCTGCCGCCGGTGGCCGGGGGCCAGCAGCGTGGCTTCTCCGCCGGTCCCCTCCAGGATGACGGCGTCGCAGTCGAAAAGGTTCCGGCGCAGCCGCAGCTGATTGTGCTCCAGCGGGTAGTCCAGCGCCTCGCCGGTCATAAACCCGGCGCCGGTGACGGGCCGCTGCCGGAGCCGGGCTCCGGCGGGGAACTGGACGCAGTAGTCCTCGAAGGTCAAGCCTGCCTCCAGAGGCAGCTTGAAGCCGGGGTGTCCGCCGTAGTAAAAATAGAGCCGCTTTTCGTCCAGGTTTTCCACCCGGAAGGTGATGCGCACGGTGCTGCCCTCCAGGGCGTAGGTCAGCAGCACCCGCCATTTCCGCGGGTAGGCGGCGTAGGTCTCCGCGTCCCAGGTCTGGACGAGGGTCAGCCGGTCTGCTTCCCGGGCCGCCAATTCCATGGGACGGCGGCGGAAAAAGCCGTGGACGTCCAGGGTCACCGGATCGCCGTCCATGGTGCAGCGGCCCTTGGTCAGCCGCCCGAGAATGGGGAAGAGGTGTGGCGCCTGTTCCCGCCAGTAGGTGGGATCGCCTTGCCAGAGGTACTCCTGTCCGTCAAAGACCATGTGCTGCATGGCTCCGCCGGTACCGTCTATGGCCAGGGTGAGCAGTTCATTGGAAATTTGGTATACCATGGAAATTCCTCCGTGGGCTTTTTTTCTATGGTACAGGAAAATGAAAAAAAAATCTACCCCTGCATAAGCGCGGCGCGGCGGCACAGACTAGAAAAAAACGAAAGGAGTGCCAGCCATGGACCAACCTTTGACGGCGGCGGCCATCCGCAGCGCCTTTGGCGGCACGGCGGATCTGGCGGCCCATGATCTGGCGCTGGACGGGGCCGACGCCACGCTGTTCTTCCTGGACGGTCTGACCAGCAGCGCGAACATTGCGGACCTGATTCTGCGTCCGGCCCGGGAAAACCTCCGGGGGACGGCGGCGGAGATGCTCCGGGACTGCCTGACCGGGGCGGTCTGCGCGGCGGTGGCCAAGGAGGCGCCGGATCTGGACACAGCCTGTTCGCTGCTGGTCAACGGCTTTGCGGTTCTGGTGATCCAGGGCGCGGACCGGGCCGTGGCCTTCGAGGTCAAATCCGGCGAGAAGCGAACTCCCAGTCCGCCGTCGGTGGAGCACACGGTCCAGGGGGCCAAGGACGCCTTCACCGAGACCAATCGCTCCAATACCAATCTGCTGCGCCGCCATCTGCGCTCGCCGCTGCTGCGGTTTCGGGAATTCCCCGTGGGCAGCAAGAGCCACACCAACGTCACCGTGGTGTGGCTGGAGGGGACCACGCCGCCGCACCTGGTCCGGCGGCTGGAGCGGCGGCTGCGGGGGCTGACCGTGGAGAGCTTCGTCACGCCGGCGGCGGTGGAGGAGGCCGTGGGCGGGTCCCGGGACACGCCCTTCCCGCTGCTGCGGTTCACCGAGCGGCCGGACAAGTTCGCCCAGGCGCTGCTGGACGGACAGGTGGGGCTTTTTGTGGACGGGCTGCCCCTGGGCTATCTGGCGCCGGTGGATCTGGCCAGCTTTCTCACCTCGCCGGAGGACCAGGCCGTGGACTTTGTCACCGCCTCCTGCATCCGGGTCATCCGCTACGCAGCCCTGCTGGCCAGCCTGCTGCTGCCGGGCCTCTATGTGGCCATGGCGGTGTTTCACCAGGAGATGCTGCCCACCAAGCTGCTGCTGTCCATCATCGAGAGCAAGCAGCAGGTGCCCTTTCCCACCCTGTGGGAGGTACTGGGGCTGCTGCTGGCCTTTGAGATTTTGCAGGAGGCCGGAGCCCACCTGCCCCAATCCCTGGGTCAGGCCGTGAGCATCATCGGCGGCCTGGTGGTGGGCACGGCGGCGGTGGAGGCTAAGATCATCTCCCCGGCGGCGCTGATCGCCGTGGCCGCGGCGGGAATCTGCGGCTATGTGATACCGGGCCGGGCTCTGGCCAACGCCGTCCGCGTGTGGCGGTTTGTCCTGGCGGTCTGCGCCGGTCTGGCCGGGCTGTTCGGACTCACCGCCGGGCTCATCGCCCTGCTGCTCCATCTGGGCGGCCTGGCGACCTTCGGCCTGGGCTATCTGCGCCCCTTCGACCGGGCCGCCACCGCCGGCGTGGTCCTCCGCCGCAGAATCCGCTCCGAAGCCCAGCGCCGCGCCAAGGGCCCCAACGCCTCGCCATGAGGGGAGACAAGCGCCCTTTGCACACGCCGGGACCCTGCGGGAAGCTTTCGGTGCGGTAACACCTCTCAGGCGACGCAGCCCAAAGCCTCCCCTTGAGGGGAGGTGGCACGCGAAGCGTGACGGAGAGGTGTGCCGCCGCATAGCGGCGGCGGCGCGGAAGCGCCCTCTGCACACGCCGGGACCCTGCGGGAAGCCATTGGTGCGGTAACACCTCTCAGGCGCTTCGCGCCAGCTCCCCTCGAGGGGAGCCTGCCCTCTCAGGCGACGCACCCCAAAGCCTCCCCTTGGTGCCCAAGGGGAGGTGGCACGGCGAAGCCGTGACGGAGGGGATCAGAGCTTCCGATCATCGTTGGCTTACAACCCCTCAGTCAGCCTACGGCTGACAGCTCCCCTTACACAGGGGAGCCTTTCCCTCTCAGGCGACGGGCCCAAAGCCTCTCCTTGAGGAGAACGCCGCCAGCTGCGGCACCGGAATTTGAATTTGGAGGTTATGGCATGAAGCGACTGTTTCTGTTTCTCTTGGCGGCGGCGCTGCTGAGCGTGTCGGGGCTCTTGCCCTTTGAGCGGCGGGACGCGGCGGCGCTGGAGCCGCTGGAGGCGCTGGTGGTCTCGGTGGATGGGAACCAGGTGATCGTGGACGGCGGGTCCTGCCGGGGCCTGGGCGTCAGCTTTGACGAGGCCATGGAGGATCTGGGCCGCAGCGGACAGGGAGACGTGTTCTTCGGTACGGTGTCCCAGGTGATTCTCGCCGAGCCCGCGGTGCGGCTGCTGCCGCAGATTGTCAAATCGCCGTCGCTCCGGCCGGCTGCCGCCCTCTCGGCCGCGGCCGAGCCCCCGAACCCGGAGGACGCCGCGGCCTATCTGGCCGCCCACGATCCTGGACTGACCATCGGCGCTGTGCGGACCGCGTTGGTACGGGGCACGCCGATTCGCCTGCCGCGGCTGGTGGAGACAGAAGGGGGGCTGCGGCTCGATGGCGCGGTCAATGGGTGAGCGCCAGCGCTGGGCCTGGCTGGCCGCCGGAACCTCGGCTGTGGCGGCGACCAGCCTCTGCGGCATCAGCTGGATTTGGGTGCTGCTGGGCGTGGGAACGACGGCGGTCCTGTCCCTTTGGTGGGACAGGACCATTCGCCCGGCCGGGCTTGCTCCTATGCTGCCGCATACCTTTGGCGTCCTGGGCCGGATCTGGGCTGCGGTCTGCGCGGTATTCGCCGTGGCAGCGCTGGCCTGGTGCGCCAATCTGGCCGTCCGGGCCTTTCCTCTGACGCGGGGCGGTGTGGTACTGGGCTGGACGCTGCTGGCATTGGCGGCCTGGGGCTGCCGGAAGGGCCCGGCGGCCTGCGCGGCCTGTGCCGGTGTATTGTCGCTGTTTTTGATGATTCTCTACGGCGTCGTGGGCGGCTTTGCCCTGCCGGATCTCCGGGGGGAATATCTCGTGCCCACCGGAACCTGGGACCAGGCGCTGCTGGCCTGCGGGCTGAGCCTCCTGCCGGCCGGTGTGTTTTTCCTGCCCTGCCGCCGGCGGCGGCCCGGCGGATGCTGGCCCTGGACCTTGCTCATTCCCCTGGGCGCGGCGGCTCTGGCGGCGGTCACCGCCGGAATTCTTTCGCCGGAGCTGGCCGCCATCCCGCCCACACCGCTTTATCTGGCCGCCCAGTCAGTGAGCCTTTTCGGCGTCATGGAGCATATTGAACCCCTGCTCTCGGCAGCCATGACCATGGGCATTTTCTGCCTGATGGCCTCGCTGACCTGCGCCGCCCAGGCCCTGGCCGATCAGCTCCGCCCCTGGAAATGGTCCGGAGCCCTGGCCTGCCTGGCCGCTGCGGCGGTCATGGGGCCGGTGGGGCGGCTGCCCCTGGAGCTGGTGGCGCTGGGCGCGGCCGTCTTCTTCGGCTTGACGCCGGCGCTCTGTGCGCTGCGGCGGTCCTAGAGCCGGCCGACAAAGGACCGCGGGACCCGTCTGCTCCAGCAGGCGGCGCAAGCCTCGGAAGTGCCGTCGCAGCCGGACCAGTGGGGTACCGGGAGATAGTGGTGCGGACAGCCCCGAACGCCGCCAGCGGCGCGGGGGTCCCGATACCGCCGGCACAAACTCCGCAGCGTCAGTCCAGCGGCCAGAACCGCGCCGCCGCCTCCAGCGCCTCCCGATGCAGGCGGAAAATGGTGGTGTCCGAGTATGTCCGCTTGGTGTCGTGGTTCATCCGCTCCAGAATCTCCGGATAGCCCAGACCGTCCAGATGCCGGTAGCGCATCACCATGCGCCAGCCGTCCTTGGGCAGCAGGTCGATCCAGGCCTCCACCTGCCGCTCCACTGCCAGCAGCCGCAGAATCTGTACGCCCAGCCGCTCCGTCTCGTCGCAGAGCTGATCCACCACCTCGCTTTTGCCCCGGCTGGGCCGGCCCCGCTGGCCGCCTTCGCGGCCGTAGACCGGCGTGACCGCGGTGGACAAGGCCTTCAGCCGGCTGATCCGTTCCTGGAGCCGTTCCACCTGGCTCCGCCCTTCGGTCAGCGAGTCCAGCAGCGCCTGAACGCGCCGCTTTTTCTCCTGTAATTCGATCATCCATTCTCCTCTCCCAGAAAGTCCTTCCATGCCGCCGGGTCAGGCCGGTCGAAGTCCACCCGGTGCCGGGTCCGCAGGGCCTGTACCCGCTGACGGCCAATGCCCAGCATCCGGCTGACCGACGCGTCGTCCGCCCCCCGCTGCCGCAGCCGCCGGAGATAGTCCCGCTGGAGATCCGGCGGCATGGCCTCGAATTCCGCCAGCTTCATCGGGCGGCCCAGCCGGTAAATCCGGCAGGGACCGTTCCGTCGGGCCAGCTCAGCTTCGTTGAGCCGGTCCGACGGCAGGGTCACCTGTCTTCGCCGCCCGACCCGATGCTGCGCGCTCAGGGCCACCAGCTTCTTTTGCAGACAGTCATACTCAAATTCCGTCATGGTACACCTCTCTTCATAGGATTGCTGCGGCATGTTCAATCGAACATCCGTTCGCAATCAATAGTATACAGGAATTTCCACATCCTGTCAATGCCCTGGAAGCGCCGTGTCCAAGGACTGGGACAGGGCCGGCAGGTATGAGGGCAGGGAAGGAGGGGCATACTTCCAGGTGAATACGCCTCCGCCGTCCTTCGGCGTAAAAACGACTTTGGATGGAATTTTTTTCAGAAAAAACGAAAAAAATATATTGTCAGATCCGAGGAAAAGAGATATAATGGGTTAGTTGCGATTATAATTAGTAATTCTGTCGTTATTCGCGAAAACGGATGGGAATGAGGATGTGCGATTGATGGCAAACTCGAAAAATACGACACATGTGGACGATGTCAAGGCCCCGGTGGCAGCGCTGATCGCCAAGGCCCGGAAGGAAGGCGCCATTCAGGCCTCGGAGCTCAATGCCGAGCTGGAAAAGCTGGACCTGTCGGTGGATAAGATCGAGCAGATCTACGACACCTTTGAAGCCATGGGAATCCAGATTCTCGGCGCGGAGCTGGATCTGGACCTGGAGCCCACCATGGACGGCGACATGGACCTGGGCCTGGATGACGACGGCGAGCCCCTGGTGGACCCGGTGGAGCTGGCCGCGGAGTATAACCTGGATGACCCGGTGCGGATGTACCTCAAGGAAATCGGCCAGGTGAAGCTGCTCTCCGCCGAGGAGGAGATTGAACTGGCCCGCAAGGTCGCCGAGGGCGACAAAAAAGCCAAGGACAAGCTCACAGAGGCCAATCTGCGGCTGGTGGTGTCCATCGCCAAGAAGTACTCCGGACGGGGCCTCCATATTCTGGACCTGATTCAGGAGGGCAACACGGGCCTGATTCGCGCCGTGGACAAGTTTGACTATACCAAGGGAAATAAGTTCTCTACATATGCTACCTGGTGGATTCGGCAGGCCATCACCCGGGCCATCGCCGACCAGGCCCGCACCATCCGGGTGCCGGTGCATATGGTGGAGGTCATCAACAAGGCCACCCGCTGCAACCGCAAGCTGGTGCAGGAGCTGGGCCGGGAGCCCACCCTGGAGGAGATTGCCGCCGAGCTGAAGCTTCCCATTGAGAAGATCATCGAGGCCAACCGGACCGCCGCCGATACCCTGTCCCTGGATACACCCGTGGGCGACGAGGAGGATACGACCATCGGCTCCTTCGTCGAGGACGACAATACCCTGGGCCCCGCCGACGCTACCTCCAACACGCTGCTGGCCGAGGCGCTGAGCGAGATCCTCGGCACCCTCACCGACCGCGAGGCCGATGTGCTCCGGATGCGCTTCGGTATGTACGACGGCCGCACCCACACCCTGGAGGAGGTGGGCCAGATCTTCGGCGTCACCCGGGAACGGATTCGCCAGATCGAAAACAAGGCCATTCGCAAGCTCCGCCATCCCTCCCGCGCCAAGAAGATCAAGGACTTCTACTGCTGAGCGCCACAACGAAATGCTTCCCGCCCCGTGCATCCGGGGCGGGTTTTTTTGCGCCCCTACAAGGCGGGTGCGGTCGGCGGCGGTGCGGCACGGGCGGCCATGAAGGCCGCCCCTACGGACCCGCTCCTGGTTTTGCCGTAGGGGCGGGCTATAGGCCCGCCCCAGACTGTCGAAAAACCTCGCTGAAGATGTCTGTGACAGAGCAGCGGGGGAAGTG
>DSLMC04102__coassemble_1239_pt1 | contig 15239 bp, 16 predicted proteins | sample DSLMC04102__metabat2_high_PE_031 | metagenome-assembled genome bin DSLMC04102
TGCGGGGGTGCGGTCCGGGCGGCCATAAAGGCCGCCCCTACGAGAGGAGCGGCGGCGGGCGCGTCTGTAGGGGGCAGCTGCGGTTTGATGCAGGTCCGCCGCTAGGGCCGGAATGCCACCTCAAATTCCTCGCAGACCACCCGGGTCTCGGGGGTAAAGGCAAGGCCCGCCTCCTGGAGACATTGGGTGAAAAAGGCCTCGTGGACCTGCCGCCAGTATCCAAGGGACTTGTCGCCCTCGCCCTCCTTCCGGGCGTGGCCGGCGGTGACCGCGTCGAAGGGCGTCACATAGACTTTGGTCGTCCGCAGAATACAGACGGCTTCCTCCCGGCTGTTGAGCAGCACGTCGTATTTCCCCGGCTGGGGCAGCGGCTCTCCTTCCAGCTGATAGAGGTCATAGGCCGAGGAGGTGCCGGTCTTCTCCCCCCGGAGCACCAGCGCAGCCAGCCCGTCGGGATCAGCCCCAAAGGCCCAGGCCTCATAGCCATCCTGCTCCATGGGATGGACCGCGGTAAATTGCGCCCAGAGTTCCTGCGGTGTCATGGAACGCTCCTTTCCAATTGAAAGAATGTTTACAAATTTGATTTAGAATCCCGTCGCCGTCTCTGACGGAGAAAAAACGGAATGTTACTGCGCCGGGATCACATAGACGTAGGAGCCGATGGAGTCGGCGTAGCATTCCTCGGTAAAGCCCAGCTTCTGAAAGAGTCGGAGGCTGGGTTCGTTTTCCCGGTCGATCAGGGCCACCAGGTCCAGGGCGGGATGCTTTGCCCGGGTGGCGTGTACCACGGCGGCGAGGATTTCATAGGCGTAGCCCTGGCGCTGGTGGGCCGGGGCGATGGTCACGCCCAGGGTGATGCAGCGGTCCTTGGGATTGTCGAAGTAGGCCAGCTCTCCGATCAAGGTCCCGTCCGAGGTGCGGATGGCGTAGTGCTGCTCCTCGGCCCGGGAGAGAAAGACGTCCAGGGTGTGGCGGGCGATGTAGGCGTCGATGGCCTCCGGGGTAATGTCGTTCCAGCGCTGGTACCGGGCGCAGTCCGGGTCGCTGCGGTAGCGGTGGACCGCCGGACCGTCGCCCCGGCGGAGATTGGTCAGCTGCAGCCGGTCGGTTCTGAGAAAGATCACAGGTTTATTCCCTCCCTGTGGACAACCGGTCGAGAAACGCGTCGGCCTCGGCCCGGCTGTGGAAGATATGAATGGCGCGGTTCCGGTACCGCTCCAGCAGCGTAAGTATGTTCGGCCGGGTGGTCTGGGGGAAGGCGCGGATAAAGTCTACGAATTCCGGGTCCAGCGCCTCCTCCACCCAGGGCATATCCGGGCGCACCGTGCCGATCCGCCGTTCTACGCTCTGGAGGCACAGCTCCAGCGGGTAGTCCAGGAAAAATACCGTGTCGCAGACCTGGAGCCGGAGCTCCAGGGTCCGGGCGTAGTTGCCGTCCATGATCCACCGGTCCCCGGCTAGGGCGGCTTCGATCCGGGCATCCAGCGTTTCCTGAGAGACCCAGGTCTTGTCGGCGTTCCAAAAGAGTTGGTCGAGATAGATAACCGGCAGGCCGGTCAGCGCCTGGAGCCGCCGGGCGAAGGTGCTCTTCCCGCTGCCGGGGCAGCCGATCACAAGAACTTTCTGCATGATGTCCTCCTTGGTTCAGCCGAAGACCTCGGCGGCGGCGACGACCTTCAGCAGCGGCTCGTCCAGCACGTCCCGGCCGTAAGCGTCGAAGAACCGGCTTCGGTATTGGTCGGTTTTCAAATTCCACCACAGGGTCCAGGCCCCCCAGAAGAGGTCGATATGCCGGTCTCCGACGCCGCCGCAGCCCACGTCGATAAAGCCCGCCAGCGTCCAGTCCCGGAGCAGGATGTTGGGCAGGCAGTAGTCGCCATGGAGCAGGACCTTGCTCCGAAGGGCGTCCTTCCCCGCCGAGAACAGGGCGTAGGCCTCGTCCGCCGTGCGAAAGCCGAAGCTGTCCGGGGGCAGATCGCCCTCGAACCGGCCCGTGGCCCGATTGCGCTCCACGGCGGCCACATAGTCCCCGGTCCGGTCCGGCACCGGGCAGCCGGTATAGTCGGTCTCATGGAGCTTCCGCAGCTCCAGGGCAATGGTGTCGCAGAGCCGTTTCGGGTCCTCCAGATACCGGGGCGCGATGCAGTCCTCTCCGGGGACGGCGGCGGTCAGCAGCCAATCCCGGTCCGAAGAGACGTAGTCCAGGACCTCGGGCCCCAGCCCCTTGGCGTGATAAAATCGGGCCATCCGCGCCTCCAGCTCCAGCCGGCCCCGATCGGCCCGTTTCAGATAATACCCGCCGTCCCGGTCCAGATACAGCACCTGGGCCTGGGGCGAACAGGAGCTGTCATAGACCGCGGCGGCTTGGACCAGGGGCCGAAACCGGTCCGGCAGATCCTCCGGCAGCTGCCGCAAGGGTGTTTTCTGCATACGATGTCCTCCTTTTCCGCCGGTCAGAACACCCGGATCAGCAGCAGCTTGCCCTCCCGGACCGAGACCGTGGCGGTTTCGCCGGGCAGGACCTCGTTGCTGACGCCGTATTGGTATTCGCAGGGGATTTCCGCGTCCCGGAGGCAGTACTTGGCGTGCTCGATGGTCACGCCTTTGGCGCGGCCGGAGAGATTTAAGAGGGAGAAGAAGCTGCAGCGGTCCGGAATGGAGACCGGCTGGGCGGAGACCAGCTCCATCTCCGAGAAATCGTCCAGAATGCGGCCCCGCTTTCCCTGCTGGTCCAGGTAGTAGAGAATGAAGACGTTGCCCAGGGTGTGGTCCAGCCGTCCGCCGACGACGCCCAGCAGCAGAAAGTCCGAAAAGCCCCGGCGAAGCCCCTCCTTGACCGCGTAGACCGTGTCGGTGTCGTCCTTGACCGTGGGCAGCACGATGGTCTCCACGTCCGCATGGGGGTTTTCGTGGGAGTCAAAGTCTCCGACGATCAGGCTGGGCTGGACGCCCAGGGCCTCCCAGTGCTTCAGACCGCTGTCACAGTAGATGCAGTAGTCGCCGGGCTCCAGCTGAGCCCGGAGCCGTTCATAGTCTTGAATATCCGCGCCGCCGATGATGACGCAGCGCTGCGCTGTTTGGGTCATGGTTTTGCCTCCTCGGTGAGAAAGGCCCAAAAGGCCTCGGGGTCTGTGAAGTCATGGAGATAGCAGTCGGCCAGAGACTGGAGCAGCGTCTGGCGCTCCTCGCTGTCGTCCTGAATCCCCACGACCGTGAAGCCGTCGGCCTTGGCGGTCTCCACGGCGTAAATGGCGTCCTCAAAGATCACCGTATGGGTCCGGTCCGCCCCGCAGTGGGCCATGGCTTGGCGGTAGATCAGCGGATCATCCTTTCCGCGGCCCACCTCGCTGCAGGTGAAAATCGCCGGGAAGAATTCCGACAGGCCGCACCGGGTCAGCGCGGCCTCGATCTGGTACCGGTCCGTGGCAGTGGCGATACACAGGGCGACGCCCGCCTCCCGCAGCGCCTGGAGAAAGGCCGGAATCCCCGGCTTGGGCAGGACGTCCCGGAAATAGTAGACCTCCACGGCCCGGTTAATCCCGTCCATAATCTCCTCCAGCGGCTGGGACAGCCCGTATTCCTGTTGAAAATAGCAGGCCGCCTGATAGAGACTCATGGTCCGCAGATCCTCCGCCAGCGTCGGCTTGGGCTCCCGCCCCTGACTGCGCAGATACTGCCGCCCGGCCACGTCCCAGACGTACATGGAGTCAAAGAGCGTCCCGTCAAAATCAAAAATCGCGCACCGGAGCCTCCCGGGCGCCTTCCTGGGTTTGTGCATGGTATGTTCCTCCTGGTGTTGCCTGCCGGTTTCGGCGGTGTGGTTATTTTGTAAGGGCGCGAATATCGTACAGGTGCAAAGGCTCCCCTTGAGAGGTGTTGCCGCACCGAAGGCTTCCCGCAGAGTCCCGGCGTGTTCAGAGGGCGCTGACGCGCCGCCGCCGCTGTGCGGCGGCACACCTCTCCGTCACGGCTTCGCCGTGCCTCCGGGTTGCCACTATGCCTTCCCGGCCCGCGTTGCGGTCCGCCAAGGCAAGTGGCTGCCCAACCGCTGCGGTCGCTGTATCTGCCACAGGCAGCGCTCCCTTGCGGGCCTCTCCTCAAGGAGAGGCTTTGAGGCCCGTTGCCTGAGAGGGCAGGCTCCCCTTGAGGGGAGCTGGCGCGGAGCGCCTGATTGAAGAATTCTTGGAATGTCGGCGCAAGCCGAGATTCCTAGGGGCGAAGCCCCGTAGAATTCTCCATCCAGCTCCGCTGGAGAGGTGTTACCGCACCAAAGGTTTTCTACAGAGCTTCGGCGAGTGCAGAGGGCGCTTTTTGTTCATGGAGACATAGTGATAGACAATCATCCGTAAAGCTTACCATAAAAAAACTGTTCCTGAAAGGCAATATCCCCTAATATTTGATCTTCCGGGATATCTGCTCCGCTTACCGAAACAATCCATTTATCTTCTATATCATTGAAACGGTGGAACACCTTGATTACGTTTCCTTCAAATTCATGTAATGGTTCATCTGTTCCCAAAATATATACATCCTGCTCCGCACCGTCTGCCGCCATGATGCCTTCCACATGACCATAGTTTACAGGGTATTTCATGTCCGGATGTCTGGGATGCTGCGAGCCGATCGGTCTGTCCACTTTGCCTGAAACGGTTTTCCCGATCACATTGCTGTAATCCGGTATGTCATCATGGAACGCGCAGAAAAAGTAATCCAATGTAGGAACCAGCTTCCCGCTGTCATACAGCTTTTTTATATCGTCAACGGACATCCATTGGCAATCTGCTACTTCGTCTGTTGTTGCATTTTCAATTTGGATTTCTCCGTTGTAATCAAACAGCCAGACATCCATAATATCCTGAAAGGCGTTTCTGATTTTCGTAAAAATCTTTTTTCCCTGAGAAGGCGCAAGGTCAATCCCCACTTCTTCCTTTACCTCTCTGATGGCGCCGTCGACGCTTTCCTCACCTTTCAAAACCGAACCTCCCACACATTCCCACATCAAAGGGCACGTCGGTCGGTTCACTGCTCTTTGTGATATTAAATACGCTCCCTGTTTGTTTCGTATCCACACATGAACGACCAGATGATAATAACCGTCCGGGATTTTCTTTCCTCTGAGGTGGTCTTTTCCTGTTTTGTTTCGATGCTTTGTGTACAGATCCCAGATTTCCATATCATATGTCCTCATTGCCGAATATTACTGCTTATTCTCTTGTCTTTCTTCTAACTTCGGCAAATTGCTTAATCTTACCGTCTCCAACGTCTGTAACTGCTGTACCGTCAACTGTCGAAGCAATTCCATCCTCTCTTTCTGATTCTTCCCCTGATTAATTAATACAGCATTATAACTTTGCAAATTCGCCAGTACCAATAATTGGTGTAACGTTGCCGTATCCCGTATATTACCTTTTTCCGTAGGATTTTCATCTTTCCACTGCTTCGCAGTCTTTCCAAACAAAACGACATTCAGCATATCTGCTTCATTAGCGTAGATATACGCCACCTGTGCAGCTGTCAATTCTGGTGGAATCAGATTTTCTTTTATCGCATCTGTTTGGATCCTGTAATTTAATTTGGAAATTTCTCTATTTAAATTCCAATTCAGAGATAGACGGCTATTTTCATCTGTCTTTAGTCGCCTATAGTCCTTCATGATATATAACTGGAACTCAGGAGAAATCCAGGTTGCAAAAGACATGGCAACATCGCTATGAGCATATGTCCCACCATATCGCCCTGCTTTAGAAACAATACCAATAGCATTCGTAGCTTCGATCCATTTTTTGGGGGACATAGTAAATGCGTTTGCTCCTGCCTGTTTTCTAAACCCCTCGAATTCGAGGAGGTTAAAATCTGGATTATGCAATCTTTCCCATAGCCCCAAAAATTCTATCACATCCCGATTTCTCATCCAATTTTGAATAACCGCCGCTGGATCGTCACTTTTATACCGGGCAATATCAGTTAATGAAATAAATTCATTTTCAAAATCCTGTGTGTAAATTGCGATATCAATTCCATTTGCATGAATTGTGTCTTTTATTATTTTCCCCATTGCCCCTCCTATAATCGTCTGATCGTACGTCAAATTACTTCATAATATTTTAGTGCTTCCGTTACCGCTTCTACCTTCTCTTTCGGCGGAAACTTTCCCTGCTGTTTCTATTTTTTTCTGATACACCTTCCCGTCGGATTCAGTTGTTGCAAATTTTGCAACAACTGCATCCCGAACCAACTCGCCCTCCGCAAAGATATGTTTGATGTGGCGGGAAATCGTGGATTTGTCTCTCTGGAACAGTTCTGCCATCTGATCCATGGACAGCCAGACGGTATCCGCGTCGAAGGTAGTTTCAATTTTCGTCAAGCCGTCTTCTGTCGTGTAAATGATGATATGGGAATTTGGCTTTCCGGCATCATAACAGTTCATGGGACCACCTCATTTGGTTTGTACAGCGAGATCGCATCTGATTTGGCTTCTGTGAGGCTTGCGTTGCGTCCTCGGGATTGCCTGCATTTGCGCGGATGTTAGTCCCGGTGAAGCGACACCACCGTCTCGACGTGGGCGCATTTGGGGAACATATCGTAGGCCCGGGCGGTGGTCAGGCGGTAGCCCCGGGCGGTGAGATACTTCAAGTCCCGGGCCAGGGTGGCCGGGTCGCAGGAGATGTAGACGATCTTTTCCGGGTCCATCTGCACCATGGCGTCCATGCCGGCTTCGTCCAGGCCCTTGCGGGGCGGGTCCACCACGATGACGTCGGGGCGGATTCCCTCGGCGGCCAGCTGGGCGGCGGCATGGGAGGCGTCGGCACAGCGAAATTCCGCGTTATCCAGGCCGTTGCGCCGGGCGTTTTCTCTCGCGTCGGCCACGGCCTGGTCGATGATCTCCACGCCGATGACCCGCCCGGCCTTCCGGGCCAGCACCAGAGAAATGGTCCCGGTGCCGCAGTAGAGATCCACCGCGGTCTCCGTGCCGGTCAGCGCCGCCAGCTCCACGGCGGCCTCGTAGAGCTGCTGGGCCTGGTCGTGGTTCACCTGGTAGAAGGACCGGGGCGACAGGCGGAAGGTCAGGCCGCAGAGCCGGTCCTCGATATAGCCCGGACCGTAGAGGGTCCGGAAGCGGTCGCCCAGGACGGCGTTGCCGGGCTTTTTATGGATGCTCAACACCACTGTCCCCAAGTTGTCCACATTCTTCAACAGGTTTTCAACAAGCGCCATTTCCTGTGGAATTCCGTCGCCGTTCACCACCAGGCAGACCAGCACCTGGCCGGTGACAGAGGCCGTGCGGACGTAGATATGGCGCACCAGGCCCTGGCGGGTCTTCTCGTCGTAGGGCGCGACGCGGTTGTCGCGCATCCAGCGGACCACCGTGTCCTTGGCCCGGTCGGCGGCGCTGCCCTGGATGCGGCAGCGGCCCACGTCCAGCACCTGGTGGGTCCGGGGACGGAAAAAGCCCGCCGTGGCCTTGCCGTGAACCAGGGCCACGGGGTACTGGGCCTTGTTGCGGTAGCCGGTCTCCCGGGGGCTGGGGACGATGGGCACCAGCTCCAGGCTCTGGCCGCCGATGCGGTTCAACGCGTCGGTGACCCGCCGGGCCTTGGCGTAGAGCTCCTCTTCATAGTCCATGTGCCAGAAGACGCAGCCGCCGCAGGCCCCCGCCTGGGGGCAGCCCGGGGGGACCCGGTGGGGGCTGGGCTCCAGCACCTGGAGAATCCGCCCGTAGGCGGCGGTGTGGCCCAGGTGCTCAATCTGGACTCGGACGGTCTCGCCCCGGATGGCTCCGGCCACAAAGACGGCCAGACCCTCCACCCGGGCCACGCCCTGGCCCTCGCTGGCGTAGCCGGTGACGGTCAGGTCCAGGACCTGACCCAGCCGGACGGGATAGTCTTGCTGTTTCACGTGAAACATCACTCCATCGAAAGGTGTTCGCCGGTGGCGAGGTCAAAGTGATCGGTGCGGCTGCTGGTCACCGGATCGCCTTCGCCGTACTCGGCCCGGACCTCATAGGACACCACCAGCGCGCCGTCCTGGACGCCGTCTACGGTGTAGCTGCCGAAGACGCTGACCACGGTGTGGCGGTCCATGGCCTCCAGATAGACGGTCTCCTTGGCGTAGGTCTCCATTTCGGGCAGCAGATCGGTATAGAACTGAGTCATGGCCTCGCTGCCGTCGGTACCGGAGAAGACCGGCAGGGCAAAGGTATAGCCCACGGTGTCCTCCACCAGACCTTCGACGGTTTGGTCCGTGCAGCTGAGGTCGGCGGGGACCGGCTCCAGCGGCGAGGCGTCGGGGTTGATCTCAATGGGGAGTTCGTCCGCCTCGGGCAGGGGTTCGGAGGTCTCCGGGGCGGTTTCCGGCACGGTGTTTTCCTCCACAGAGGTGGCGGGCGTCTCCGGCGCCGAGGGCGCTTCCTGGGCGCAGCCGGCCAGCAGCGCCAGAGCCAAAATCAGACAGGGGGTAAATTTATTACGCATAGCGTACTCCTTTTCTACTGAGATGGCCCCATTTTACCACAGATCCGCCGGAGCCACAAGAGCCTGGTAGGGGAGAGGCCTTTTCGCGCTGCCCTAGGAAGGGAATATCGATTTTCTGATTTCATAAGCCGCGCCGCATATAAAATACTCCCTCCGGGATGGACAGCGCTTGGGTCACTGTCTTTCACGGAGGGAGCGTTTTATGCGGCAGCTAGATTATACGTGCCAGATTTCCTTGGCGTACTGGCTGATGGTGCGGTCCGAGGAGAACTTGCCGGCGGAGGCCACGTTCATCAGGCACTTTTTGCCGAAGGCCATGCGGTCGCGGTAGTCGCGGTTGGCCCGGAGCCGGGTCTCCTGGTAGGACTCGAAATCCTTCAGCAGGAAGTAGTGGTCGGGCTTATGCCAGCTGGCGCCCTTGAGCAGGGCGTCGTGGAGCTCCTGGAACTCCTCGTCGGTGGGGACGGTGCCGTCGATGAGACTGTCCACCACCCGCTTGATCCGGGGATTGGTCTCATAGATGGCCGTGGGATCGTAGGTGTCCTGAATGGCCTCCAGCTCTTCCACGGTCGCGCCGAAGATATAGTTGTTCTCGGCTCCGGCCTGCTGGACGATTTCCACATTGGCGCCGTCCAGGGTGCCCAGGGTCACCGCGCCGTTGAGCATGAACTTCATATTGCCGGTGCCGGAGGCCTCGGTGCCGGCGGGGGAAATCTGCTCGGAGACGTCGGCGGCGGGGATGATATGCTCGGCATAGGAGCAGTTGTAATTCTGGACGAAGACCACCTGCATCTTCCCGGCCACGTCGGGATCGGAATTAATCAGCTTGGCAATCTGGTTGAGATAGCGGATGATGGCCTTGGCCCGCTGATAGCCCGGGGCGGACTTGGCGCCGAAGAGGAACAGGGTGGGGGTGAAGTCGGTGATTGTGCCTTCCTTGAGGCCGTAATAGATGTCCAGGATGGAGAAGCCGTTGAGGAGCTGGCGCTTATACTCATGGAGCCGCTTGATCTGCACATCGAAGAGGAAGCCGGGGTTGACCTCCACGCCCTCCTTGGCGCGGAGCACCTGGACCAGCTGCTCCTTTTTGATCCGCTTGACCTGGTTGAACTCGGCGACGATTTGATCGTCAATGACCGGCTTGAGGACCTGGAGCCAATCCAGCTGGGTGAGGAAGCCGGGGCTCACGTACTGCTCCAGGAGCTTGGTGAGCTCGGGGTTGCACAGGCCCAGCCAGCGCCGGGGGGTGATGCCGTTGGTCTTGTTCTGGAACCGCTCGGGGTAGACGGCGTACCAGTCCTTAAAGATATCCCGCTTGAGGATTTCGGTGTGGATCTCGGCCACGCCGTTGACGGCGGTGGAGAGATAGATGGAGAGGTTCGCCATATGGATCTGGTTGTCGCGGATCAGGAACAGCTGGGGATGCTCCTTGCGGCAGCGTTCGTCCAGCTTCTTGAGGATTTCCACGATTTCGGGCACCACGCCGGCCAGCAGGTCCAGGTCCCATTTCTCCAGGGCCTCGCCCATGACGGTGTGGTTGGTGTAGGCGAAGGTCTTTCCGGCCACCTGGGTTGCGGACTCGAAATCCAGGCCCTCCAGCATCAGCAGGCGGATCAGCTCGGGGATGGAGATGGCGGGGTGGGTGTCGTTGAGCTGGATGGCGGCTGCCTCGTGGAGGTGGACGAAGTCCTTACCGTGGGTGGAGCGGTAGACCCGCAGAATATCCTGGAGGGAGGCGCTGGAGAGGACATACTGCTGCTTGATCCGCAGCTCCTTACCCTCCTTGGTGGAGTCGTTGGGATAGAGGACCCGGGTGATATCCTCGGCCTTGTTCTTTTCCAGCAGGGCCTTTTCATAGTCCTGGGCGTTGAAGGCGTCGAAGTCCAGCTCCTGCTGGGGCTCGCACTGCCACAGGCGCAGGGTGCCGATATTGTCGTTGCCGTAGCCGATGATGGGCATATCGTAGGGCACGGCGATGACGGTCTGGTCGGCGAAGGAGACCTGGACGGCGTGCTTGTCGCGGCGGTAGCTCCAGGGATCGCCGTAGCGGGTCCAGTCGTCGGCGGACTCCTTCTGGGAGCCGTCCTTGCCGAAGCTCTGCTTGAAGAGGCCGAAGCGGTACCGCAGGCCGTAGCCGGACAGGGGCACGCCCTTGGTGACGGCGCTGTCCAGGAAGCAGGCGGCCAGACGGCCCAGGCCGCCGTTGCCCAGGGCGGCGTCCTCGATGTCCTCCAGCTCGGCCAGATCCACGCCCTTTTCGGCGAAGGCCTTGCGGATGGGCTCGAGAATGCCCATATTGAAGAGGTTGGAGTAGACCAGACGGCCCATGAGGTACTCGGCGGAGAAGTAGTAGGCCTTGCGATGGCCCTCCCGCGCCTTTTTGCTGTTGGTCCAGTGCTGATTCAAAGCCATCATCACCGCCTGACCCAGGCAGTCGTGCAGCCGCTGGGGGGTGGTGGAGGTGAGGGTCTCGTCATGGCGCAGCTTTAAGAGCGCCTCGGTGTTGCTGACGATGGACGGAATAGAATAGCTCATAACACATCTCCTAATTCAAACGCCAAAATCGGGAGGCGTCGTCATCCGCCTCCGGCCAGGTTCTTCCATTGCGTTGTCCGAACATCATGCCCATTCAGCCGCCATTCCAAACGGAAGACCGCCGCTGAAGAGCATCATCGTATCAAATATACAATTATTATATCGCCGCATCCCGGCAGTGACAACAAAAAATTGCTTTTCTGCCGATTTTCTGTAAAATTCCCCAATTAATGCGGCGGGAAAGGGGAGAAAGCTGGCCGAAATGCGCCGTATCCGGTGTCCCCGACGGGAAAACGCCCCACGTTGACACCGGCGGCGGCGTGTGGTAAGATACAAAGCGAAATAAGCGGGTATGGCGGAATTGGCAGACGCGCAGCAGTTGCTGTCACCTCAGTGAAAGGGCAAAGTGGAGCATGATTTGGGAACGCGTTGAAACAGGTATTGAAAAATACAAATGGATCATGACACGCGTTCACGAATGTGATATCTCTGCCGATCCGGTTTTTCAAAAAACCTTTAACGGCTATTATCGTATACGTCAAAAGCCTTCCGGCTTCTACCAAACCTTTTATAGATATTTAGAGGAAAATAAGGACAACGCTTCTTTGTCGTTTGAAGATGTTGTCACGTATCTTTACCGTGAATGCGGCTCCATCTATGCTTCTTTCAGCAGCAAGCTCTTAGCCACAGTAAACCCCAATATGCCCGTATGGGATAAGTTTGTGCTACAGAATTTGGGCTTGCGCGCACCCTATTGCTATGAATCCGACAGGTTGCGCAAGACCGTGCTTTTATACCAAAAAATCTGCGACTGGTACCGCACAGACGAAGCTAGCCAAAAGCTAGAGCAATTTAATTTGAAATTCCCAGGCGTGGATATCACAGATGTAAAAAAGATTGATTTTGTTTTGTGGGCAACTAGATGATCCAAGGCGGCTTCTTCGGACGCCGGTTGTGACTTGGAAATCTCTATCCCAAATTAAAATAGAGCAAAATTGAATAAGCGGGTATGGCGGAATTGGCAGACGCGCAGGATTTAGGTTCCTGTGGGCAACCGTGTGGGTTCGACCCCCACTACCCGTACCAAATCGGAGCAAGCGTTGCATCGCTTGCTCCGGTTTTTTATGCGTGTGCCCCAACGCGCCGGGTGCACCATCGGCAAACGCACCCCGTAGGGGCAGATGCCCACATCGGCCCCTACGAGGCGGAAATCGGGACTCGGTCCGGGCGGCCATACAGGCCGCCCCTACGAGAAGACCGGAGGCGGGTCCGTAGGGGCGGATTTTATATCCGCCCGGGCGCACCGACGTGTTGGATGCACCATCGGCGAACGCACACACCGTAGGGGCGCGCATGGCGCGTCCGGAACCGGATGCGAATTACGCAGAGCTGGCGGTCAATGGACCCGGTCCCGGCGGCATGTGGGCATGCCGCCCTACGCCCGCAGCGATCGGCGGAGTGCGTTGCACACGGTGGCTGGCGGACGCGCGATGCGCGCCCCTACGCCCGGCGCAGCTTTCGAACCACGCCACACATCGAAGCCCAGTTTCGGGCGGCCGCTATGACGCAATGGTTTTTTGAATCAAAAGCAGGCGCTGCGGACTGGGTGGAGTCCACAGCGCCTGTTTGTTATGCGTGTGCAGGTTGGTTTGGCGTTATTGGGCGGATAATTGGGCGGCCAGGGCTTCCACGACCCGGGCGCAGTGGGCGGCGGCGGCGGCTTCGAAGGTGGGGTAGTCCACTTCGGCGGCGCCGTCGGCCTGGTCGGAGATGGCGCGGATGATGACGAAGGGCAGGCCGTTGCGAACCGCGCCCTGGGCGATGGCCGCGCCCTCCATTTCGGCGCAGTCGCCGTGGAATACCTGGATCAGCCGGTCCTTGACGGCCTTGCTGCAAATAAACTGGTCGCCGCTGACCACCCGGCCCCGGAGCACCCGGCGGCTGGGGTCCACGGTTTCACTGGCCTTCTGGGCCTTCTGGGCCAGCGCCTCGTCGGCGGGGAAGCTCAGCGCCTGTCCGGGCACCTGGCCGGGGGCGTAGCCGAAGACCGTCACGTCCATGTCGTGCTGGACCGCGTCGGTGGAGATCAGCAGGTCGCCGATTCGCAGCGCCGGGTTCAGGGCTCCGGCAATGCCGGTGTTCAGCAGGTGGGTCACGGCGAAGCGGTCGCAGAGGCACTGGACGCACAAGGCCGCGTTGACCTTGCCCACGCCGCTCTGGACCACCACCGCCGGGGTACCCCGGAGAATTCCCTCCTGGAACGTCATCCCGGCCACGGTGGTGACCACGGGCTGCTCCATGGCCGCCCAGAGGGTTTTGACCTCCTGCTCCATGGCGCCGATGATACCGAGTTTCATATGCGTCACCTCATTCCGGATACCGGAGCGTCTCCGGCGCGGCGGCCTCCAGCACGGCTAGATAGCGCTGGGCGTGGTAGCGGGCCATGGGCAGATTCATATCGAGATAGTTGCCGCAGTCCTTGGCGGCGGCGCCGGGGACCGGACCGTCGAAGGCCGCGATAAAGCGGAAGGTGTCCCGCAGCAGGGGCAGCAGATCCTCGGGGCTGTGGTCTCCGGCCACCAGCAGGTAGAAGCCGGTGCGGCAGCCCATGGGCCCGAAATAGACCACCCGGTCCTTCCAGGTTGGATCGTTGCGCAGATAGGTGGCCCCCAGATGCTCGAGGGTGTGGACTTCGGCGGTGTTCATCACCGGCTCGGCATTGGGCCGGGTCATCCGCAGATCGAAGGTGGTCACGGTCTCCGCGCCGATTTTGTCCCGCCGGGAGACGTAGAGTCCCGGCAGCAGGCGCAGATGGTCCACGGTAAAGCTGGCAATCTTTTCCATAGTTACACCGTCACCAGCTCGTAGTCCCGGGCGCCCAGGCCGATCTTCTCCGCGTGGGCGGGGCCGGAGCGCCAGTTGGTGGTGGGATGGGTCCCGTCGAAGCGGTCGGCCACACCGGCCCGCTGGGCCAGAATGCTCATGGGATTCACCGGCTGGCGGTTGACGGCGTCGGCGCAGGCCACGTCGATGGCCACCGGGTCGAGGGAGGCGAACATGCCCACATCGGGGACGATGGCGGCGTCGTTCTCGGGATGGCAGTCGCAGTTGGGCGAGACCTGGTTGACGATATTGATATGGAAGCTGGGCCGTCCGTCCACCACGGCCTTGGCGTATTCGGCGATTTTGCCGTTGAGGTTTTCAAAGGTCTCGTCCTGGGCGGGGAGAATGGCGTCCTTGGGGCAGACGCCGATGCAGCGGCCGCAGCCGGCACAGCGGCTGTGATCGATGGTGCAGCGCTTATCGGCAATCACCGGCGCGCCGTGGGCGCAGATCTTCACGCAGGCCCCGCAGCCGACGCACAGGTCGTGGTCCACGATGGGCTTGCCCGCGCTGTGCATTTCCATTTTACCGGCCCGGGAGCCGCTGCCCATGCCCAGGTTCTTCAGCGCGCCGCCGAAGCCGGTGCACTCGTGGCCCTTGAAGTGGTTCAGAGAAATGACGATATCGGCGTCCATAATGGCCCGGCCGATTTTGGCGGTCTTGCAGAGGATACCGCCGGCCACAGGGACCTCCACATCGTCCGTGCCCTTGAGGCCGTCGGCGATGAGGATTTGGCAGCCGGTGGCGTAGGGGCTGAAGCCGTTGCGCAGCGCGGTGTCCAGGTGGTCCAGGGCGTTTTTCCGGGAGCCCACATAGAGCGTGTTGCAGTCGGTCAGGAAGGGATAGCCGCCCAGCTCCTTGACGTAGTCGGCCACGTAGCGGGCAAAGTTGGGCCGGAGAAAGGCCAGATTGCCCAGCTCGCCGAAATGGATCTTGATGGCCACATATTTGCCCTGAAAATCGATCTGGTCCATGCCCGCGGCCTTCATCAGCTTGCGGAGCTTGGTCTCGTGGTTCTGTCCCTCCCTCATGCGGAAGTCGATGAAATATACCTTCGCCTGTTCCATAGCGATACCTCCTGGAGCGTGTATTACTTATACTATACCCGCTTCCGCGGCCGCTGTCAAACCCAATCATTTCAGCTGCCGCCGGGCCCGGGCGGGCCGGAGCCTTTTGTGGATTAAGTACAAAAGCACAGTTTTCTTTTGTCTACTTCTAAGGCAGCACCGCACAATTTGGCAAGAGCATTCGGCCAAAGATTTTGCCTCATACGAAAGTTATAAAAGGGCGGGAATCAGCGTGGCGAAAAAGTCTTTTCGCCACGCTGTGCGTATTTTTAAACTTTCTAAA
>DSLMC04102__coassemble_1288_pt1 | contig 14595 bp, 10 predicted proteins | sample DSLMC04102__metabat2_high_PE_031 | metagenome-assembled genome bin DSLMC04102
GCCTTAGAGCTTGAGGAAGATCGAGGCAGCCTGGAAGTAGATCAGCAGGGACAAGATGTCCACCACGGTGGTAATCAGGGGGCTGGCCATGACGGTGGGGTCAAAGCCCACCCGTTTGGCGGCCATGGGCAGCACCGCGCCCACCAGCTTGGAGACCACCACGGTCATCAGCAGCGTCAGGCACACCACCAGGGCCACCGGGAAGCTGACCCGGTCCAGAACCAGCAGCTTCACCAGATTGCAGGCGGCCAGCGTCGCGCCGCAGAGGATGGATACCACGGCCTCCTTGCCCATGACGCGGAAGATGTCGCGGAAGCGGATCTCCTGGAGGCTCAGACCGCGGATGACCGTCACCGAGGACTGGGAGCCGGCGTTGCCGCCGGTGTCCATCAGCATGGGAATGTAGGCCACCAGAACGGTACAGGTGGCCAGGGCGTCCTCGAAGCGGGTGATAACCAGGCCGGTGAAGGTGGCCGATACCATTAATAATAGAAGCCACGGGATGCGGTGCTTCCAAATCTCAAAGGGGCTGGTGGAGAGGTAGGGCCGGTCCGAAGGGGAGATGGCGGCCATTTTCTCCATATCCTCGGTGGTCTCGGCCTCGAGGATGTCCAGGGCGTCGTCCATGGTGACGATTCCCACCAGACGGTTGTCGCCGTCCACCACCGGTAGAGCGCCGAAGTTGTATTTGCCGAACATCTGCGCCACGGTTTCCTGATCCTCCCGGGTGGTGACGGAGACCACATGGGGGTTCATGATATCGTGGCAGAGGGCCTTTTCGTCGGCCAAAATCAAGGTGCGGATGGAGATAACGCCCTGGAGCACGTGACTTTTGCCGGTGATGTAGCAGGTGTTGATGGTCTCCTTGTCGAGGCCGACGGCGCGGATATGGGCGATGGCCCGGGCGGCGGTCATGTCGGCCCGGAGCTCCACGAATTCGGTGGTCATGACCGACCCGGCGGAGTCCTCGGGATACTGGAGAATTTCGTTAATCATCTTCCGGGTCTCGGGGTCGGCCTGGAGCAGAATCCGCGAGACCACGTTGGCGGGCATTTCCTCCACCAGATCCACGGCGTCGTCCACATAGAGCTCTTCGACCACGGCCTTGAGCTCCACGTCGGAGAAGCCGCGGATCAGCGTCGCCTGCTGCTCGGGGTCCATCTCCACGAAGACCTCGGCAGCCAGCGCCTTGGGCAGGAGCCGGAACACCAGCGGCAGCAGCTGATCGCTGAGCGCCGCAAAGCTCTCGGCCAAGTCGGCGGGGTTCAGGGTTGCGAGAAAGTCCCGGAGGGAGGCGTATTTCTTGGCCTCGGCCAGCTTGATGATGGTTTCCTCCAGGAGGGTAATTTTGTCTTTCATGGTGCTTCCTCCTTTTTTGGTGTAGTTCCAAACAGGAGCAAGACACATGGGGGCGTCAGAGGGGAGCGTCCCGGCGGGACGCCAAGGGTCTTCGGCCCGCCTCTGTGCCGCTACTTCTGTCCGCGTCCATACCGGTTGTTCCCCCTTTCATCAAAAAATCCGCGCCGGAATATCCGGCGCGGGTGAATCGTATGGTCCGCCTGCACCGTACGAGCTTCAGCATCACGGGGCGGTGAAGTTGCGTTAAATGATACCTTGTGCTTCGATATCACTTGCTCAAACCATCTCACAGTGTCTCCACTGTTTCGCGGCAGCAACCCATATCCCCGCGGTAGCCTTGCCTACCGGGTTCAAGTCCAGTATAAAGAGTTTCTCTGCAAATGTCAACGGATTTTTTGCAACATTTTAACATCATTTTCCCCGGGCTGAACATACAAAATCCCTGCCGGTTGACCAGACCAACAGGGATTTTGTATATAAATAAAAGAGAGGGGGAAATGAAAAAGTATATCGCTTCTTGCAAGTATATCCTATCAAGGGGATTTTAAATATCATAGCCCCCAAATATTAAATCTTTATGAAACGCCTGCCGGTAAAATTACAGCTCCACTTCGATGGCGGCCATGACGGCGGCGCAGCGGGGGCAGAGGCCCTCGGCGTTGGCCTCGGTGGAGTGCATCCAGCAGCGGGGGCACTTGACGCCTCTCGCCTCGGAGACGGCCACGGTCAGGCCGGGGAAGGCGGTGCCGGAGAGGCCCTCGGCGGTCTCGGCCACCTCCACGGAGGACACCAGCAGCAGCGGGGCCAGCTCCAGATGGGACACGGCCTCCAGGGCGGCCTTGGCGGCGTCGTCGGCGGCGGCCAGGGTCACATGGGCTTCCAATGCCTTGCCGATGCGCTTCTCGTTCCGGGCGGCCTCCAGGGCCAGATTCACGTCGCTGCGCAGCTGGAACAGCACGTCCCACTTGGCCATGGCGGCCTCGTCCAGGGCGTAGTCGGTGAAGGGCTTCTCCATCTCGTTGAGCAGCACGTTCCGGCCGTCGTCCTCGGTCCGGTGGGGCATGACCTGCCAGATCTCGTCGCAGGTGAAGGCCAGAATGGGCGCGAAGAGCTTGGTCATGGCGTTGAGGATCAGGAACAGGGCCGTCTGGGCGGAGCGGCGGGACAGGGAGTCCTTGCCGTCGCAGTAGAGCCGGTCCTTGATGATGTCCAGATACCGGGCCGACAGGGTCACGACGCAGAAGTCGTTGACGGCGTGGGTGATGACGTGGAACTCATAGTTCTGATAGGCCTGCTCCACGCGCTCCATCAGGCCGTTGAGGCTGGTGACGGCCCAGCGGTCCAGCTCCAGCATCTCGGCGGGAGCGACCAGGCTGTTGGGGTCGAAGTCCACCAGGTTGTCCAGGCAGTACTTGGCGGTGTTGCGGAATTTCAGGTAGTTCTGGCTCAGCTGCTTGAAGATATTGTCGGAGCAGCGGACGTCCACATGGTAGTCGGCGGAGGCGGCCCAGAGCCGCAGCAGGTCCGCGCCGTATTTTTTGAAGATATCCTGAGGATCGACGCCGTTGCCCAGGGACTTGTGCATGGCCTTGCCCTCGCCGTCCACGGTCCAGCCGTGGGTGACGCACTCCTTGAAGGGCGCGCCGTTGCCCAGCGCGCCCACGGAGGTCAGAAGGCTGGACTGGAACCAGCCGCGGTACTGGTCCAGGCCCTCCAGGTACATGTCGGCGGGCCAGAAGCCCTGGTCGCGCTTCATGGAGGCGAAATGGGTGGAGCCGGAGTCGAACCAGCCGTCCAGGGTGTCCTCCTCCTTGGTGAAGCCGGCCTTGCTGCCGCAGTGGGGGCAGGTATAGCCCTCGGGCAGAATTTCCTCGGCCTCCAGCTCATACCAGGCGTTGGAGCCCTTGGCGGCGAAGAGGTCGGAGACGGCCTGGATGCTTACCTCGTCGCAGACCGGCTTGCCGCAGTCCTTGCAGTAGAATACCGGGATGGGCAGACCCCACCGGCGCTGCCGGGAGATGCACCAGTCGCTGCGCTCGCGGATCATGGCGATCATCCGGTCCTTGCCCCAGCCGGGGAACCACTTGACATTGTCGCAGGCGGCCACGGCCTCGTCCTTGAAGGCGTCCACGGAGCAGAACCACTGGGGCGTGGCCCGGAAGATGATGGGGCCCTTGCACCGCCAGCAGTGGGGGTAGGAGTGGACGATTTCCTCGCTGGCCAGCAGCATGCCGGATTCCTTCATGTCGGCCAGGATGATGGGATTAGACTCCTCGGTCTTCAGGCCGGCGTACTTGCCGGCGTAGTCGGTATGGCGGCCCTGGTCGTCCACGGGCACCACCATGTCCATGCCGTACCGGAGGCAGGTCTGGTAGTCGTCGGCGCCGAAGCCGGGAGCGGTGTGGACGCAGCCGGTACCGGAGTCCATGGTGACGTAGTCGGCCAGTACCAGCCGGGAGGTCTTGGGCAGGAAGGGATGGTCGGCCAGCATGTTTTCGAAGAACGCGCCGGGATGGGTCTCGACGATCTCATAGCCCTCGATGCCGGCGACGGCCATGACCTTGGCCACCAGGGCCTCGGCCATGACGTAAGTTTCCCCGGAGGGGACCTTCACCAGGGCGTAGCTCTCGCTGGGATGGAGGGCGATGGCCAGGTTGCCGGGCAGGGTCCAGATGGTGGTGGTCCAGATCACGAAGAAGAGCTTGCTGTGGTCGAAGTGGGAGAGCTTGCCCTGATCGTCGTGCATGGGGAATTTCACATAGACCGTGGTACAGGGGTCATCCTGGTACTCGATCTCGGCCTCGGCCAGGGCGGTCTCGTCCTTGGGGCACCAGTAGACGGGCTTGAGGCCCTTGTAGATGTAGCCCTTGCGGAACATCTCGCCGAAGATCTTCACTTCCTCGGCCTCGAAGCCGGGGTCCATGGTCTTGTAGGGGTGCTCCCAGTCGCCAATGACGCCCATGCGCTTGAAGCCCTCCATCTGCACGTCGATATAGTGCTGGGCGAACCCATGGCAGGCGGAACGGAACTCCGGGACGCTCATGGCCTTGCGGTTGAGCTTGTTCTGCTTGATGATGGCGGATTCGATGGGCATGCCGTGGTTGTCCCAGCCGGGGATATAGGGGGTGTAGTAGCCCCGCATGGCGTAGGAGCGGACGATAAAGTCCTTGATGGACTTGTTGAGGGCGTGGCCCATGTGGAGGCCGCCGTTGGAGAAGGGCGGGCCGTCGTGGAGGGAGAACCGGGGCTTGCCCTCGTTCTTCTTGAGCATCTCGTGGTAGAGATCCATCTCGTACCACTTTTCCAGCATCCCGGGCTCCCGGGCGGGAAGCCCGGCCCGCATGGGGAAGCCGGACTTGAACATATTCAGTGTCTGCTTGTATTCCATAATTGCCTCCAAACAATATAGTTTCAAAAATAGGAGATCGTAGGGGCGGATTGCATATCCGCCCGTGCCCAGCCGCCAGCAGCCACCGGGGGCACGATCACAACGCGCTCGGTTTTGGGCGGATATATAATCCGCCCCTACAGCTGCAATCGCACCGGACATCACGGCACAAAAAACGCCCCTGTCTCCAAGAGACAAAGGCGTAATCCTCTGCGGTACCACTCTCATTGCCGGTATTCCGGCCCCTCGACGGCGGGTAACGGCCGCGTCCGTCCCGGTCTACTGCCCGAAGGGTTCGGCGGGAAGCTCAGAGGCGATACTTCTCCACGGCGCGCCGCCTGCTTCCACCACCCGCAGGCTCTCTTGGGGCGCGGACCTTGGATACTGGTCCTCGTCATCGCATTTTTTCGCTATCTTCCTTACAATACCCCGTTTTCGGGCATTTGTCAAGCATGGAAGCGGAAATTGAGCCATATGCGGCTGTGTCCGTAGGGGCCGGCGGGGAAAGGAATAGTGAATAGGGAAGAGTGAAGAGGTACGCTGCGCGCCGTAGGGGAGGGCTTTATGCCCTCCCGTGCTGCACCGCCGCGTACACTGCACCATCGGCGAACATACACGCTGACAATCATGCCGTAGGGCGGGGTGCCCACACCCCGCCGCATCCGGGCCAACGCAACCACCGGGGTTGCGACCACAACGCACCCGGTCCCGGGCGGCCATAAAGGCCGCCCCTACGGTTACAATGCCACAGGCATTTCATGTCCCGCAGGGACATTTCACATGGCGCAGCCATATTGCACCGCCACCGGCGATTTCACGTGCTGCGCACCTGCGCGCACCTACGGGAGTATCTTCGAGGCCTTCAGATACCGCTCCTCCTCGGAGAAGACGCAGCCGCAGTACTTCTGCATATAAAACCCGTGCGCCCGGGCGAAGTCCTGGCCCGCCCGGAACAGGGGGCGGAAGTCCTGGTAGTAAAATTCCACGCCGTAGGTCTCGGCGGCCCGCCGGGCCACTTGGGCCATCAGCTCGTGCTTCTGATAGGGGCTGATAAAGAGGCTGGAGGTGAAGCCGTCGAAGCCCTGCTCCTTGGCCACCTGGGCGGTGCGCATCAGGCGCATCTCGTAGCATTTGACGCACCGGCCGGGGATATCGGCGGCCACCTCCCGGACGAAGGGCCGGAGGCCGTAGTCGTTCTGCTCAATCAGCGGCAGACCGATCTCCTGGAGGTAGTCCCGGACCGTGTTCCGGCGGCTGCGGTACTCGGTGAAGGGATGGATATTGGGGTTATACCAGAAGCCGGTGACCGCATGTCCCTGCTCCTGGAGGGACGCGATGGGCCGGTTGGCGCAGGGAGCGCAGCAGATGTGCAGCAGCAGCTTCATCGCTTTCCCTCCGCCAGGGCTGCCGCTCGGGCAAACTTGCTCAGAGGCTCCTCCCGCAGTCCGAATTTGTCCTGGAGCTCCCGGGCGAAGGCTTCGGCCGTGGCCGCGTCGCCGGATTTGAGCTCCACCTCGATTTCACAGAGGTCCTCCTCCTTGCCGCCGCCGGCCAGCAGGCCCACGTCTCCGGCCAGCTCGCAGACCGACCCGTCGGCAAAGCGCAGATTGGCCGCCCGCCGGGTAAACCGGGCCGCGCAGACCGGCTCCAGCGTCTGGCCGCTCAGCAGCCCCGTCAGCTCCTCCGGCGCGCCGGTCTCCAGCAGCACCGGCACCGCCTCCTGGATGTTGGCGGCCTCGCAGCTCCATTCGCCCCGCATCTTGCCCTGATAGGGCGTCTTGAGCGTGGCGACCAGCTGGTTGTTCTCCTGCCGCAGCCGCAGCGTCCACCGCAGGGTCCCCAGCCGCCGGTCCGGCGTGTCGTAGTATATCGTCGCCATTTCGAAGATCTGGTAGTCGCCCACCTGGACCTCCTTCACCTGGGGATCGAACAAAATCTGCTCCAGCTGGGCCGGATTGGCCACGGCCAGCTTATATTCCAACTCAATTCCCATGCGCGCACCTCCTGATACTCCAAATCTCAGCTCTATTGTAGCTTGTTTTTCCACCGTTGACAAGGTATCATTTCCCGGCCCATTTCCCGACAGCCTTTGCGCCGCCGCCGTGGTAGACTGGCAGCACGACGGAAACAGGAAAGAAGGAACCACATGGGAGTCAATGTGCGGCCAGCTGCCCGGGAGGCCCTCCGGCAGCTGGGAAACCGATGGAGCGGGCATCCCGCGGCCAGCGCCGTAGGGCAGTGCCTGGCCGCCGCGGCCGGTGGATTGATTTTGGCGGGCGCGGCGGCGGGACCGGTGCTGCTGCCGCTGCCCTTGGCCCTGTCCATGGCCCTGGGGCTGGGGCTCCGGTCCTTTGGAGCCTATGCCGGGGGCTGCCTGGGTTATGCCCTCCTCTGGGGCTGGGACCGGGGCATGGAGTCCATGGCCGCCGGGCTGCTGGCCGAGGCCTGTCTGTGTATCTTCGGCGACCAGCTCTCCCGGGAAAACCGGTGGTTTGCGCCGGGCTGCGCGGCGGTATTCACGCTGCTGGTGGGATTCCTCTTCCTGCTGGAGCAGCGGTTCGCCCCGGCGGCGGTGTGGCAGTTGGCCCTTCGGGCCGGCGTTGCGTCGGGCGGCTGCGTCCTGTTCCGCCGGGGGCTTCTGGAGGAGGGCTTGACGCGGCTGCTGCTCCCGGCGGCTTTGGTCAGCGGCCTGTGCGCCTGGGAGGCCGGGGGCTTTTCTCCGGGCCTGGCCGCGGGCTGTATGCTCAGCGCGGCGGCGCTGCCAACCCCGGCGGCGCTGCCGGCGGCGGTCCTCTGCGGGCTGGCCCTGGAGCTCCACCCCAGGGGCTGCGGCGGGGCCGCGGCGGTCCTGCTGCTGGCGGCCCTGCTGGCCCGGGACCGGAAGCGGTGGCTGACCGCCATGGGCTGCTGGCTGCTGGCCGTGCTGGCCGGTGTCCTGCTCACCGGGGCCGGACCCCAGCTGCTGGCGGCGGCCATCCTGGGCGGCGCGCTGGCCCGGCTGCTGCCCGCCGGGCGTCTCTTCGGCTGGGAGCGGACCGCGGGGCGGGGCGATGCCCGGCTCACGGCCGCCGCCGGACTCTTTGCCCAGCTGGCCAAAACGCTGGAGGCCGCCGTCCCGCCCCGGACCGATCCGGAGACCGCCGCCGCCTTTGACCGGGTGGCCGACCGGGTCTGCCGCCTGTGCAGCCAGTTTGACGACTGCTGGGGCCGGCGGCTGGGGGAGACCTGCGCCCTGCTGGACCGGGCGGCCCCGGCCATGGAGGCCCGGGGAAAAGCGGTCCAGGAGGATCTGCCCGAGGCGTTCTGGAGCCGCTGCCGCCACAGCGAGGGCTTTCTGGGGGCCATCAACCGGGAATTGGACGACCGCAGCTGCCGCCGCCAGAGCCGCCGCCGCCTCTACGAGAGCCGCGTCGTGGTGGCCCGGCAGTTTCAGACGCTGGCCCGCGCCCTGGTCCAGCCGCCCCAGCGGACCGAATCGGCCCCGCGGTTTACGCCGGAGCTGAGCTGCCGCAGCCGGGGCCGGGGCGGAGCGCCCCTGTCCGGCGACCAGACCGCCAGCTTCTGTCAGGGGCAGTGGTACTATGTGCTGCTCTGCGACGGCATGGGCGCGGGCCGGGCGGCCCGGGCCGAGGCCGGGACGGCTGTGGCGGTGCTGCGGCAGCTGCTCCAGGCCGGCGCGACGCCCCAGGAGGCCATGGAGAGCCTCAACGGCCTGTATCTCCTGCGGGACGACGGGGCCTTCGCCACGGTGGACCTGCTGCAAATCAGCCTGTTCAGCGGCGAGGGCACGCTCTACAAGTGGGGCGCGGCGCCCTCCTATCTCAAAACAAAGGGCGAGGTGAGACAAATTGGGACAGCCTCGCCGCCGCCGGGCATCGGTGCGGGAGAGGCACACCGGCCGGAGGAGACGAGGCTGTCCTTGGCGCGAGGAGAAATGTTGGTGCTGGTGAGCGACGGCGCCGGAGGAGAGATGGCCGAGCGGTTCATTCGCCAGTACGGCGGACACGCACCGGAGGATTTGGCAACCGGCGTCCTCCGCTGCACCGAGGCCCAGGGCGGCGAGGACGACAGGACGGCGGCGGTGCTGGCGCTGCGTCGGGCGGTCTCGCTGTGAGCTTCGGTCCGGATGGATTCTGTCCGCTGGAGGTATCATATCACAGCCCCGGGGCAGGATTGTGTCGAATCCTGTCCCCGGGGCGAGTTTTTCAACAATTTTTCCGCAGATATTTCCACAAGATCCGGGGCCGGGGCGGACCGGCGCCGGAAAAAGGCAGCGTGACGATGGAAGGTTTCGTCACGCTGCCTCAGACTGTCAAACAACCTCGCTGCAATCTGCGTAGTAAAAACGTCTTTTCGCCGCGCGGTCAATCCAGGTTGACGTTGCGCTTGGAGTTGCGCAGCCGGGCCATGGCCCGGGCCAACAGGATTTGGTTGACTTTGAATTCGCTGACGCTCTTGGCCTGGCGCAGGCGCTCGGCGGCCTCCTCCTCCTGGCGCCTGGCGCGGTTGATGTCCACCTCTTCGGGCCACTCGCAGGTCTGGGCGAAGAGGATGATGCCGCCTGCCGAGACCTCCATATAGCCCTCGGAGTTGACCGCTTCCCTCCAGACGCCGTCCACCCGGAACTTGACGCTGCCGGCCCGCAATGCCGCAATCATCGGCGCGTGGTCCTTGAGGATGGTCCACTCGCCGTCCTTGGCCTGGAAGGTCAGCGCGTCCACCTGGCCGGAGAAGAAATGCCGCGTGGGTGTGAGAATCTCCAGCTGGAAGGTATTAGCCATGGTTTGCCAGCTCCTTCGCCTTGGCGATGACCTCGTCGATGTCGCCCACCATAAAGAAGGCGCTCTCGGGCAGATCGTCCACCTCGCCGTCCACAATCTTCTTGAAGCTTCGGATGGTGTCCTTCAGGGGGACGAAGCGGCCCGGCTGACCGGTGAAGGCCTCGGCCACGTTCATGGGCTGGGAGAGGAACATCTGAATCTTCCGGGCCCGGTAGACCACCTTGCGGTCCTCCTCGGCCAGCTCCTCCATGCCCAGGATGGAGATGATATCCTTCAATTCGTTGTACCGCTGCAGGCACTCCTGGACCCGACGGGCCACATCGTAGTGCTCTTCGCCCACGATGCCCGCGGAGAGAATCCGGGAGTTGGACTCCAGAGGGCTGACGGCGGGGTAGATGCCCATTTCGGCCACCTGCCGGGAGAGCACCGTGGTGGCGTCCAGATGGGAGAAGATCGTCGCCGGAGCCGGGTCGGTCAGGTCGTCGGCGGGGACGTAGATGGCCTGGACCGAGGTGATGGAGCCGTTCTTGGTGGAGGCGATGCGCTCCTCCAGCTCACCCAGCTCGTTGGCCAGGGTCGGCTGATAGCCCACCGAGGAGGGCATCCGGCCCAGCATGGCCGAGACCTCGTTGCCCGCCTGGACATAGCGGAAGATGTTGTCGATGAACAGCAGCACGTCCTGATTCATCACGTCGCGGAAGTACTCGGCCATGGTCAGGCCGGTCATGGCCACGCGCATCCGGGACCCCGGGGGCTCGTTCATCTGGCCGAAGGCCATGGCGGTGTTGCGGATGGCGCCGGAGGCCGTCATGTCGTGGATCAGGTCGTTGCCCTCACGGCTGCGTTCGCCGACGCCGGTGAAGACCGAGTAGCCGCCGTGCTGCTTGGCGATGTTGTAGATGAGCTCCATAATCAGCACGGTCTTGCCCACGCCCGCGCCGCCGAAGAGGCCGATTTTGCCGCCCTTGGCGTAGGGCGTCAGCAGGTCGATGACCTTGATGCCGGTCTCCAGGAACTCGGTTTTGGGGTTGGTGTCGTGGAAGGTGGGCGCGTCGCGGAAGATGGGCCAGCGCTCCTGGGCGGGGATTTCTCCGGCCCGGTCGATGGGCTGGCCCAGGGCGTCCACCACCCGGCCCAGCACCGCCTCGCCCACGGGGACGGTGATGCACGAGCCGGTGTTCTCCACCTTCATGCCGCAGGAGAGGCCGTAGGTGGCGTCCAGGGCGATGCAGCGCACCGCGCCGGGCCGGACGAAGCCGGACACCTCCATGTGGACGCCGTTCTCCGCCACCAGCAGGTCGTGGAGGCGGTAGGGCTCCTGTTCGGGGTAGCGCACCGTGAGAACGGGGCCGTTGATTCGCTCGATGATAGCGCCGTCGATGGGTTGCTCCATATGGTTCGCCTCCTTGTCAGTGTTGGTTGCGCCGTCCTCCTCCAGGGCGACGCTGCCCCCGGCGATCTCGGTGATCTCCTGGGTGATTTTGGTTTGCCGGGCCATGTTGAGCCGCAGATTGAGGGCCTTCATCAGCTCCTCGGCATTTTTGGTCGCGCTCTGCATGGCGTTCATCCGGGCAAAGTGCTCGGCGGCATAGGCCTGGACCAGAGCGCCGAAGATCCGCGAGGTGATAAACTGCGGCACCAGCTGGTCAAAGACCTCCTGGGGCGAGGGGCTGTAGATGCACTCGCGCAGATCATGGGAGAAGGGAACGTCCTGGAAGTCTGTGAGCCGGATGGGCAGCACCCGCTGCATGGTGGGGCGGTTGACCACCCGTCCGTGGACGGAGTAGAGGGTGAAAATCACGCAGATCTCATCCACCTCGCCGGTGTCGAAGAGGTCGATGACCTCCTGGGCCAGCTGCATGGCGTTGCGCAGGGACGGGTTCTGGGCCATGCCTACCACCTCGTAGTCGGGGATAATGCCCTTGCGCCGGAAGAATTGGTTGGCGGTGATGCCCACCGTGGCGATGTGGCGGTCAGGATAGCGCTGGATCTGCCGGTAGGCGAAATTGAGAATTTCGTCGTTGTAGCTGCCGACCATGCCCTTGTCGCCGGAGATGACGATATAGGCCCGCCGGTGGCCGCGATGGGTCTCCAGATAGGGGTGGGAGATGTTCTGGGAGGACATGAGAATGTCCTTCATGGTGCTCTGAAGCTTCTCAAAATAGACCTGGTTATAGGGAATATACGAAGAAAACTTCTTCATTTTGGCCGACGAGACCATCTGCATGGCGTTGGTGATCTTGCGGGTCTCGCCGACGGCGCTGATATGGTGCCGGATCTCGCTGACGTTCTCCATACCTTAGACCTCGTAGCTCTGGGCAAAGGCCTCGATGGCGGCGGTCAGAGCGGTCCGGGCGTCGGCGCTGAGGGATTTGGTGGTGTCGATGGTGCGCATGATGCTGCCGTGCTTCTCATAGAGCTCGTGCAGCAGGGCCTGCTCGAAGGGACCGATGGATTTGACCGGGATGTCCTTGAGCAGGTTGCCGCCGTAGGCCAGCAGCAGGGCCACCTGGCCCGAGAGCTTGAGGATGATGCGCCGGGGCTGCTTCAGGAGCTCCGTCATCCGCTCGCCGCGCTCCAGAAGGCGCTTGGTCTCGGCGTCCACGTCGGCGCCGAACTGGGCGAAGACCGCCATATCGCGGTACTGGGCCACCTCCAGCCGGAGGGAGCCGGACACATCCCGCATGGCGGGGTGCTGGGCGCTGCGGCCCACACGGGACACCGACAGGCCCACGTTGACCGCCGGCCGGACGCCGGCGTGGAAGAGCTCGCTCTCCAGGAAGATCTGACCGTCGGTGATGGAGATGACGTTGGTGGGAATGTAGGCCGAGATATCGCCGGCCATGGTCTCCACGATGGGCAGCGCCGTCAGGGAGCCGCCGCCCTTCTCGGGGGAGAGCTTGGCGGCCCGCTCCAGGAGCCGGGAGTGGAGGTAGAACACGTCGCCGGGGTAGGCCTCGCGGCCCGAGGGGCGGCGCAGCAGCAGCGACATGGTCCGGTAGGCCACGGCGTGCTTGCTGAGGTCGTCATAGACCACCAGTACGTCCTTGCCCTGGTACATAAAGTCCTCGGCAATGGCGCAGGCGGCGTAGGGGGCCAGATACTGCATGGCCGCGGAGTCGGCCGCCGTAGCCGCCACGATGACGCAGCGGTCCATGGCTCCGGCGTCCTCCAGCTGGTTCATCAGCCCGGCCACGGCGCTGGCCTTCTGGCCGATGGCGCAGTAGACGCAGATGACGCCGCTGTCACGCTGGTTGAGCATGGTGGTGACGGCGATGGTGGTCTTGCCGGTCTGGCGGTCGCCGATGATGAGCTCCCGCTGGCCCCGGCCAATGGGGATCATGGAGTCGATGGCCAGGATGCCGGTCTCCATGGGGGTATCCACGGGGGAGCGGTCCATGATGGCCGGAGCGGGGCATTCGACCTCGCGGAAGTGGTCGGGCTTGAGGGACTTGCCGTCCAGGGGACGGCCGATGGGGTCCACCACCCGGCCCAGCAGGTCCTTGCCCACGGCCACGTCGCTGACGCGGCCGGTGCCTCGGACCACGGAGCCCGGCGCCACGGTGTCGGCCTTGCCCAGCAGGGCCGCGCCGACGCCGTCCAGGCTCATGTCCAGGGCCATGCCGTAGACCTGGCCTTCAAATTCCAACAGCTCGCCGTACTTGGCGTGGGACAGGCCCTCCACCTGGACGATGCCGTCCTGGACGGATTTCACCCGCCCGTATTCATAGGTGACCATCTCCGGCGCGAAGTTCTCCAGACGTTCCTTGAGAAACGCGCCGATGGCAATGGATTGTTCCAGCATAACTGCCTCCTCTCAATCAGGAGAGCTTCTGCTTCAGACTCTGGAGCTGGGCGGCGTAGCTGAAGTCATAGACGCGGCCGTCCACGTAGGCGGCGTAGCCGCCGATGAGGCTCTCGTCCACCTCCACCGTCAGGGTGAGGGAGCAGCCCAGCAGGGCCTCCAGCCGGGCGGTGATGGCGCTGAGACCCTCGGCGTCGGGCTGTGCGGCGACCTTGAGGACGCCGGTGCGGCGGCCGGACTTGGCGGTGGAGCCGGAAGCCACGCGCTTTTTGGTCTCCTCGTCGAACCGGAGCACCCGGCCCGCCATATCCACGGCCAGATCGGTCAGGGCGTCCTGGGCCTCGTTCATGGCCTGCTGCTTGAAGTCCTTGGCCTCCAGCTTGGCCTGGCTCAGCAGCTGATCGGCGGCATGACGGGCCTCCTTCTCGATGTCCTCGGCGTGCTCGGAGCCCTCGCGGTAGCCCTTGGCAATGATGGCCCGGCATTCGTCCTCGGCCTTTTCCAGCTTGGCGGTGTAGTCGGTCTTGAGCTGCTCCGCCTGGGCCTGGGCGGTTTCGGCCTCCTGGAGCTGCGCGGCAATGGCGTTCTCCCGGGCGGCCATAAACTTGCGGATGGGCTGGAACAGCAGTGCCCGCAGAATCAGAAACAGCACCACCAGATTGACCACATGGATGGCCAGATCAATGGGATAGAGTTCCATAGGGGCCTCCTTTAGCGCATGGTGAAGATCATAATCAGGGCGGTGACGAAGCCGTAGATGGCGCAGGACTCGGTCAGGGCCAGGCCCATGATCAGGATGGACTGGATCTTGCCGGAGGCCTCAGGCTGCCGGGCCGTGGCATCGGCGGCCTTACCGGTGGCCATACCCATGGCAAAGCCGGCGAAAGCACAGGGAAGCAGCGCAATGGCTGCGGCGAGCGCAATAGTTCCGATATTCATGTTGATTCCTCCTGAAAATGATGACATTCTAAATTACAAAATACTTATTTTCGTTTCCTCATGCGACGCACCTTTATGCCTCCCCTTGAGGGGAGGTGGCACGCGAAGCGTGACGGAGAGGTGTGCCGCCGCATAGCGGCGGCGGCGCGTCAGCGCCCTCTGCACACACCGGGGCCCTGCGGAAAGCTTTCGGTGCGGTAACACCTCTCAGTCAGCCTACGGCTGACAGCTCCCCTCAAGGGGAGCCTTCCCTCTCGCGCGACGCACCCTCAAAGCCTCTCCTTGAGGAGAGGTGGCACGCGAAGCGTGACGGAGAGGTGTGC
>DSLMC04102__coassemble_1289_pt1 | contig 14594 bp, 10 predicted proteins | sample DSLMC04102__metabat2_high_PE_031 | metagenome-assembled genome bin DSLMC04102
CCCCGCCAAACCGGGCCCCCGGAACCACCAGGCCAGCAATCAACGCCGCCCCGCCATCGATCCTCTCGTAGGGGCGGCCTTTATGGCCGCCCAGACCGCACCGCCGGAATTGCCGGGCTTGCGGTCAACGGAACCCGGTCACGGCGGCATGTGGGCATGCCGCCCTACGAGGTTGGCCGAGGGTGCGGTAGGAATCGCGGGCCTGTTCGGGCGGCCATAAAGGCCGCCCCTACAGACGCGCCCGCCGCTGGTTTTGTTCGACGATATCGTATTCATAACGCGCAAGCCGCCGCCGGATTTGGGTCCGGCGGCGGCTTCTTAAAAATGGGGTCGATTTTAACGATACCACAATTGCGTCATCCTTGCAACAGGAATTTTTCCCGCGCTGGGATTTTTGTCTATAAACCAGTTCATTTTCCCCGGAAAGGTATCAAATTCTGTGAAATATGGCCCGTTGACACCGGGTATTGACCCTTCTATAATTGTGCTATCAATAAACCGAACGGGGTTTGTTGGAACCGTACAATCTAACATCACAACGGCGATGACGAAGACAAGTACCTTGGAAATGCGGCCGCAGTGAGCCGGGGACAGTGGAAACCCGACGCTGGCGTCCAGGCGAATAACACTTCCGAGCTGCGACCTGAACGGCCTTTGGCCCAGTAGGAGAGCCGTGGAGACCGCGTTACGGTCTACGGGCTTGTTGGAGCCCGGAAAAGGGACTGCCTCTGGCAGTAAATTAGGTGGCACCGCGGATTTGCAGCATTCGTCCTAAAATAATAGGATAACTGGCTGCAAGTATAATTCGGAGGTGTCTTTCTTATGTGTTCGATCATGGGCTTTACTTCCAAAACCCGCACGCCGGACGAGTTCCGTCCCTTCTTTGACAAGACCAAGTCCCGGGGCCCCGACGACTCCCGGATCGAGGAAACCCCCAGCGGCTACCTGTGCTTCCACCGGCTGGCCATCATGGGCCTGACTCCCGAGGGCATGCAGCCCTTCCATCTGGACGGCGATCTGTGCGTCTGCAACGGCGAGCTCTACGGCTTCCGGCCTCTGAAGGAGAAGCTGGCGGAGCGGTACACGTTCCAGTCCGACTCCGACTGTGAGATCATCCTGCCCCTCTACCGGGAGTACGGCCTCTCGATGTTCGCCATGCTGGACGCCGAGTTCGCCATGGTGATCTACGACGCCAAGCGGGACCGCTACATCGCGGCCCGGGACCCCATCGGCATCCGCCCCCTCTTTTACGGTTACGACCAGGGTCATATCGTCTTCGCCAGCGAGGCTAAAAACCTGGTGGGCCTGGTGGATCAGGTGTTCCCCTTCCCGCCCGGCCACTACTACGCTGACGGCCAGTTCGTCCGCTTCGCCGATCTGACCACCGTCAAAGCGCCCTGCATGGACGATCTGCCCTCCATCTACACTCAAATCCGCGAGAAGCTCACTGCCGCCGTGGAAAAGCGGCTGGACGCCGACGCGCCCCTGGGCTTCCTGCTCTCCGGCGGCCTCGATTCCAGCCTGGTCTGCGCCATCGCCGCCAAGGCGCTGAAAAAGCCCATCCGCACCTTCGCCATCGGCATGGATGTGGACGCCATCGATCTCAAGTACGCCCGTCAGGCCGCCGAGTATTTGGGCGCCGACCACACCGAGGTCTATATGACCCGGCAGCAGGTCCTGGACTCCCTGGACGAGGTCATCGCCATGCTGGGCACCTACGATATCACCACCATCCGGGCCAGCATGGGCATGTACCTGTGCTGCAAGGCCATTCACGAGCGGACCGACGTCCGGGTGCTGCTGACCGGAGAGGTCTCCGACGAGCTCTTCGGCTATAAATATACCGACTTCGCCCCGTCTCCCGCGGCCTTCCAGGCCGAAGCCAAGAAGCGGGTGGACGAGCTCTACCAATACGATGTTCTCCGGGCCGACCGCTGCATCAGCGTCAACTCCCTGGAGGCCCGGGTCCCCTTCGGCGATCTGGACTTTGTCCGCTACGTCATGGCCATCGACCCGGCCAAGAAGGTCAACGTCTACGGCAAAGGCAAGTACCTGCTGCGCAAGGCCTTCGAGGGCGGCTATCTGCCCGATGAAATCCTCTGGCGGGAAAAGGCCGCCTTCTCCGACGCCGTGGGTCACTCCATGGTGGACGATCTCAAGGCCTACGCCGAGACGGTCTACACCGATGAAGAATTTGAAGAGAAGCGCCGGAGCTACGGCTTCGCCCAGCCCTTTACCAAGGAAAGTCTCCTCTACCGGGAGATTTTCGAGAAATACTACCCCGGCCAGGCCGAGATGGTCCGGGACTTCTGGATGCCCAACAAGGACTGGGCCGGCTGCGACGTCAACGATCCCTCCGCCCGTGTCCTCTCCAACTACGGCGGCAGCGGCGTGTAAAGCGCCGGCGGCGTAGTCCCATCCATTTGCTCACCATACCTTAGGAGGTTTTTCTTATGAAGGAATTTGAAAAGATCCCCAGCCTGTTCGGCGTCAACGTCTTCAACGAGACGGCCATGGCCAAATACGTCTCCTGCGACGCCGTGGTAGCCTGGAAGCAGTGCCTCAAGGACGGCACCTCCCTCCAGCTGGACACCGCCAATGAGATTGCCGAGGGCATGAAGAACTGGGCCATCGAGCACGGCGCGACCCATTTCACCCACTGGTTCCAGCCCATGACCGGCTTCACCGCCGAGAAGCACGACAGCTTCATCTCCCCCGCCCCCGGCGGCAAGGCCATTATGGAGTTCCGGGGCAAGGAGCTGGTCCGGGGCGAGCCCGACGCCTCCTCCTTCCCCTCCGGCGGTCTCCGCGCCACCTTCGAGGCCCGGGGCTACACCGCCTGGGACCCCACCTCCTTCGCCTTTATCAAGGACGGCAGCCTCTGCATTCCCACGGTTTTCTGCTCCTACTCCGGCGAGGCCCTGGACAAGAAGACCCCGCTGCTGCGGTCCATGGACGCGGTCAACCGCCAGGCCGTCCGGGTGCTGCGGCTCTTCGGCGACACCGCCACCAAGAAGGTCACCGCCAGCGTCGGCCCCGAGCAGGAGTACTTCCTGGTGGACAAGAACCTCTACAACCAGCGCGAGGACCTGAAACTCTGCGGCCGGACCCTCTTCGGCGCCAAGCCCCCCAAGGGCCAAGAGCTGGACGACCACTACTTCGGCGCCATCAAGCCCCGGGTCGCCGCCTTTATGAGGGACCTGGACGAGGAGCTGTGGAAGCTGGGCGTCTATTCCAAGACCAAGCACAACGAGGTGGCCCCGGCCCAGCATGAGATGGCCCCGATTTTCACCGACGCCAACACCGCCTGCGACCACAACCAGCTGGCCATGGAGACCATGAAGAAGGTCGCCGACCGCCACGGCCTGGTGTGCCTGCTCCATGAGAAGCCCTTCGCCGGCGTCAACGGCTCCGGCAAGCACGACAACTGGTCCCTCGCCACCGACACCGGCAAGAACCTCTTCGCCCCCGGCAAGACCCCCAGCCAGAACGCCCAGTTCCTGCTGTTCCTGGCCGCCTTCATCAAGGGCGTGGACGAGTACCAGGAGCTGCTCCGCTCCACCGTCGCCTTTGCGGGCAACGACCACCGTCTGGGCGCCAACGAGGCCCCGCCGGCCATCATCTCCATCTTCCTGGGCGACGAGCTCCATCAGATCATCGACTCCATCACCGAGGGCACCGACTACGTGGACAAGAACAAGCGATCCCTGCAAATCGGCGTGGATGTTCTGCCCCATATTCCCCAGGACACCACCGACCGCAACCGGACCTCGCCCGTGGCCTTCACCGGCAACAAGTTCGAGTTCCGTATGCCCGGCTCCAGCCAGTCCATCTCCGGCCCCAACATCGCCCTGAACACCATCATGGCCGAGGAGCTCCAGTGGTTCGCCGACCGGCTGGAGGGCTCCCATGACTTCAACGGCGATCTCCACAACCTGATCCGTCAGGCCCTCACCGAGCACAAGCGCATCATCTTCGACGGCAACGGCTACGACGAGAGCTGGGTAGTGGAGGCCGAAAAGCGGGGCCTAGCCAACCTGAAGAACTCCGCCGAGGCGCTGCCCGCCTACATCCTCCAGAAGAATATTGACCTCTTCACCCACCACGGCGTCTTCACCCCCGGCGAGCTCATGGCCCGGCACGAGATCCACATGGAGAACTACTGCAAGATCATCCACATCGAAGCCCAGACCTTGGTGGACATGGTTCAGCATCAGATTCTCAACGCCGCCAGCCAGTACACCAAGAGCCTCTGCGATACCATCCTTGCCAAGAAGCAGGCGCTGCCCGGCGTCACCTGCCGCGTGGAGGAAGCCCTGGCCGAGTCCATCAGCCACCTGACCAATGATCTGCTGGAGCGCTATACCGAGCTCAAGACCGCCGTCAGCACAGTCCCCGCCCAGGCGTCCGCCGAGGAGCTCCTCAAGTACTACCACGATGTGGTCTTCGATGACATGAACAAGGTCCGCGCCATCATCGACCATCTGGAGACCCTGGTGGCCTCGGACTTCTGGCCCGTGCCCACCTATTACGATCTCCTGTTCTCCGTGTAGCAGTCCCCGCAGGGGCGACGAACCAAAGTCGCCCCTGCTATCTTTTTTGATTTTTGCCGGGAATCGCGGGCCTGCTCGGGCGGCCATACAGGCCGCCCCTACGACGCGCCAACGACCTGGTCCGTAGGGCGGGGTGCCAACACCCCGCCAAACCAGGCCCGCAACCATCGCCACCCGCCGTCGCTCCTCTCGTAGGGGCGGCCTATATGGCCGCCCGGACCGCACCCCCGCAACCAACAGGTCCCCAGTCACCGCAGCCCGGTCATGGCGGCATGTGGGCATGCCGCCCTACAGGGTTCGGCGTGGGTGCGGTGGGAATCGAGAGCCTGCACGGGCGGCCATACAGGCCGCCCCTACGGACACACGCCGAAGGCATTTCATGTCCCGGCAGGGACATTTCACATGGCGCAGCCATATTTCACCGCCAAAGGCGATTTCACATGTGGCTGATAGGCCACATGATCCCATCTTTCAAGGAGGAATCTCTATGAAATACATCTTTATCACCGGCGGCGTGGTCTCCGGGCTTGGCAAGGGCATCTGTGCGGCGTCGTTGGGACGGCTTTTAAAGCAGCGGGGCCTGCGGGTGCGCAACCAGAAATTCGACCCCTATCTCAACGTGGACCCGGGCACCATGAGCCCCTACCAGCACGGCGAGGTCTTCGTCACCGACGACGGCGCGGAGACCGATCTGGACCTGGGCCACTATGAGCGGTTTGTGGACGAGAGCCTGCCCGGGGCCGCCTCAGTGTCCTCGGGAAAGATCTACTGGAGCGTGCTGAGCCGGGAACGGGAGGGCGGCTATCTGGGCGCCACGGTACAGATCATTCCCCATATTACCGACGAGATCAAGCGCCGCATCTACGCCATGGGCGAGACCGGCGACGTGGACGTGGTCATCAGCGAGGTGGGCGGCACCGTGGGAGACATCGAGAGCCAGCCCTACCTGGAGGCCATCCGCCAGGTCATCGCCGAGCAGGGCAAGAAAAATGCCCTGTCCATCCACGTGCCGCTGATCGTCCAGGTCCCCGGCTCCGGTGAGCTCAAGAGCAAGCCCACCCAGCACTCGGTGAAGGAACTGCTGTCCGTGGGCATCCAGCCGGATATCCTGGTCTGCCGGACCGACGCCCCCATCTCCCGGGACATCCGGCGGAAAATCGCCCTGTTCTGCAACGTGGACGAAAACTGCGTCATCGAGAACGCCACGGCCTCCACGCTGTATGCGGTGCCTCTGCTGCTGGAGCAGGAGGGTCTGGCCGACCGGGTCTGCGAGAAGCTGGGGCTCTCCGTGCCGGCCCCGGACCTCAGCGAGTGGCAGGCCATGGTGGACAAGATTCACGCCGCCTCCAGACCGGTGGAAATTGCCCTGGTGGGCAAGTATGTGGAGCTCCACGATGCCTATCTCTCGGTGGTGGAGTCGCTGTTCCACGCGGGGACCGACTTGGGCGGCGTGGTGCAGATTCGCTGGGTGGACTCCCAGACGGTGACCAATGAAAACGCCGCCCAGGTGCTGGACGGCTGCGCGGGTATTCTGGTCCCCGGCGGCTTCGGCGACCGGGGCATCGAGGGTATGATCGCGGCGGCCCGCTATGCCCGGACCCAGGGTGTGCCCTATCTGGGAATCTGCCTGGGCATGCAGATTGCCTGCATTGAATTTGCGCGGAACGTCCTGGGCTGGACCGATGCCCATTCGGCGGAGTTCGCCCCGGATACGTCCCATCCGGTGATCCACCTGATGCCGGACCAGCGGGGAATCACCGCCAAAGGCGGCACCATGCGCCTGGGCCAGTGTCCCTGTGTGCTGGCTCAGGGCAGCCGGGCCCGGTCCCTCTACGGCGCAGCGGAGATTTTCGAGCGGCACCGCCACCGGTATGAGTTCAACAACGACTACCGGGCCGCCTTCCAGGCCCACGGCATGGCCTTGGCCGGCACCAGCCCCGACGGACGGCTGGTGGAGCTGATCGAGCTGCCGGACCACCCCTGGTTCGTGGCCGCCCAGTTCCACCCCGAGTTCCTGAGCCGTCCCAACCGGCCCCATCCCCTGTTCCGGGGCTTCGTCCAGGCCGCGCTGGCCCGGTGAAGCGCCGACATAGGACAAAAAATCGCCCCCGGCCGTCAGGCCGGGGGCAAAGCGTTATTTCACATGGTCCGGGGAAAAGCTGTAGGGCAGCAGGGCCCCCAGCCGCACGGTCTCGATCCGGCCGTCGGGGCCGCCCATATGGATGGGGAAATCCGGCGGACAGAACTCGGCCATGACCTGACGGCAGACGCCGCAGGGCGGCGCGGTCTCGGTAATTGTGCCGCCCTTGCCGCCCACCACCGCAATGGCCGCGAACTTCCGCTCGCCCTGGGCGATGGCCGAGAAAAAGGCCGTGCGCTCGGCGCAGCAGGTGGGGGAAAAGGCCGCGTTTTCGATATTGCAGCCGGTATATACCCGGCCCTCCTCGGTCAGCAGGGCAGCGCCCACATAAAAGCCCGAGTAGGGCGCGTAGGCCCGGCCCATGGCCTCCACGGCCAGCTGTACCAATTCCTTCGGCGTCATAACAAGCTCCTTTCCAGCGCGGGCAAATCCGTCGGGAGGACGGATGTATGTTTACGAGCTCCGCCGGGACCGGCGGTACAACAGGAAGAACACCACAAAGGCCTCCAGGGCGGCGCAAATTAGAAATACCCGGGCGGCCACCAGGCCCGGCGCGGTGAGAAAGACCGTCAGGCCGCCGATCCAGACCAGGGCCGAAAACGACGCCAGCTGCCAGCGGATGTCCCACCAGAGCACCGAGAACACCGAGGCCTCCAGGGCGGAAATGGCCGCCGCGTAGACCAGGAACAGCCAGGTGTTGAACCGCACCTGGGCGATCTCGAAGGCGAAGAGCAGCACCGTGCCGATGACGAAGGTAAAGGCCGCCGACAAGAGGAAGATATAGAGCCGCATATTGGGATTGCGGTGGAGCTCCGGCTTGGTCTCGCCGATGAGCTCGCCGACGGTCGCGCCGTAGAGGCTGGCGATCTGGGTCAGCACATAGAGATCCGGCAAGCCCTCGCCCCGCTCCCATTTGGATACGGCCTTGTCGGAATAGCGGAGCTTCTGCCCCAGCGCGGCCTGGGTATCGCCGTGGGCCTTGCGGTAGCGGGCGATATTTTTCCCCACCAGGGCCCGCAGAGCGGCCTCCTCCAGTTCCACGGCGATCACCTCCAAACTCGGTAAATTTAAAACTTTTTCCGTCTCTACTCTCAGTAGAGTCCGATTCTCCGGCCCGTTTCCGGCAAATGGCCGCCGGTAGGGTGACAAAACCCCGCAGGGCTGGTATGCTAAACACAGCCCGCGGGGCTGCCCCGACAATGGGGTTACCAATAGTATACCATCTTGTCATCCCTCTGGCAAGTGGCATTGCGCGTCCGGCATCTCACACACCGTGCCGGACGCGCCTTTTTTCGCCTTGACAGCCAAAAAATTAGGGAGTATCCTATAAGTTACGGGATTTTTTACACATAGGCCACCGGTAACGGCACAGGGTAGGACGCCTGAGAGGGCAGGCTCCCCTTGAGGGGAGCTGGCGCATAGCGCCTGAGAGGTGTTACCGCACCGAAAATTTGCCGCAAGGTATCGGCGTGTGCATCAGGGCGCTAACGCGCCGCCGCCCTGCGGGCGGCACACCTCTCCGTCACGGCTCCGCCGTGCCACCTCTCCTCAAGGAGAGGCTTTGGGGTGCATCGCCTGAGGGAAAGGCTCCCCTCATGGGGCGGCTTTGACGCGTAGCGCACTTTATCACTCTTCACACTTCACTCTTCATACTTCATTCTTCACTATCAACTCTCTCCCGGTTTTAGGAGGAACTATGGAACTGGAACACATTTATGAAGCCCTGGGCGTTTCGGCCCGGGTGTATCGGTTTGGAGAAGCAATTCTGGACGGTCTGCGGGACCGGTTCGAGGCCATGGACCAGATGGCCGAGTACAACCAGGGCAAGGTGCTCCACGCCATGCAGGAGAACAAGGTCAGCGCCGCCTGCTTTGCCGCCACCACCGGCTACGGCTACGACGACGTGGGCCGGGAGCGGCTGGAGAAGGTCTACGCCCACACCTTCCACACCGAGGCGGCCCTGGTGCGGCCCCAGATCACCTGCGGCACCCACGCCCTGGCCGTGGCCCTGTCGGCCAATCTGCTCCCCGGCGACGAGCTGCTGAGCCCCGCCGGCGGCCCCTACGACACGTTGGAGGAGGTCATCGGCATCCGGGAGTCCCCCTGCTCCCTGAAGGAGTACGGCGTCTCCTACCGCCAGGTGGACCTGCTGCCCGACGGGACCTTCGACTACCCCCATATCCAGGAGGCCATCAACGAGAAAACCAAGCTCATCACCATCCAGCGGTCCAAGGGCTACGCCACCCGGCCCAGCTTCTCGGTCCAGCAGATCGGGGAACTCATTGCCTTCTGTAAGTCCGTTAAGCCCGGCGTCACCGTCATGGTGGACAACTGCTACGGCGAATTTGTCGAGGCGCTGGAGCCCTCGGACGTGGGCGCGGACATGATCGTCGGCAGCCTGATTAAGAACCCCGGCGGCGGTCTGGCCCCCATCGGCGGCTACATCTGCGGCACGGAGAAATGCGTCTCCCGGTGCGCCTACCGGCTCTCGGCCCCGGGCCTGGGCCAGGAGGTGGGCGCCAACCTGGGTCTGCTGCCCGCCCTCTACCAGGGCTTTTTCCTGGCCCCCACCGTGGTGGCCGGCGCCCTCAAGGGCGCGGTCTTCGCCGCCAATCTCTATGAAAAGCTGGGCTACCACGTGATCCCCACCGGGTCCGAGGACCGGCACGACATCATCCAGGCCGTGGAGCTGGGCTCGCCCGAGGCCATGCTGGCCTTCTGCGAGGGCATCCAGGCCGCCGCCCCGGTGGACAGCTACGTCACCCCGGTGCCCTGGGCCATGCCCGGCTACGACGCCGAGGTGGTCATGGCCGCCGGCGCTTTCGTCCAGGGCTCCTCCATCGAGCTCTCCGCCGACGGCCCCATCCGCCCGCCCTACGCCGTCTACTTCCAGGGCGGCCTCACCTGGTACCACGCCAAGCTGGGTATTTTGATGTCCCTGGAAAAGCTGGTCCAGGCCGGCTTGGTGCAGCTCCCCGCCTAATTGCCCGGGGCCAGTCCCCGTGTCGGATGCACCCTCGGCGCACGCGACAGGGCCGAATGCCTGAGAGGGAAGGCTCCCCTTGAGGGGAGCTGGCGCGTAGCGCCTGAGAGGTGTTTCCGCACCGAAGGCTTGCCGCAGGGTTCCGGCCTGTGCAGAGGGCGCTGACGCGCCGCCGCCCCTTGGGCGGCACACCTCTCCGTCACGGCTTCGCCGTGCCACCTCTCCTCCAGGAGAGGCTTTAGGGTGCGTCGCCTGAGAAAAAGGCGCCCCTACGGCGGAAGCGGAAGGCCTCTCCGGGCGGGTTTTTTCGTCCTTCCCCTTGACTTTTACTGTTTCATGCGTTAAAGTATTATCTAACCGCTATACCATTTCATTGGAGGTCCTGATTTATGCAGCCTATGAGCAGAAAATGCGAACAGTTTACCGATTCCGTGATCCGCCGGATGACGCGAATTTCTCTTCAATATAACGCCATTAACCTGGCCCAGGGCTTCCCTGATTTTGATCCCCCCAAGGCGCTGCTGGACCGGCTGGCCGAGGTCAGCTACCTGGGGCCCCACCAGTACCCCATTACCATGGGCGCGCCCAACTTCCGCCAGGCGCTGGCCCGGAAGGCCGGCCGCTTTATGGGCCTGGACCTGGACCCCGAGACCAACATGGTCATCACCATCGGCTCCACCGAGGCCATGGTGGACACCATCTTCGCCCTGACCAACCCCGGCGACAAGATCGCCATGTTCTCCCCCTACTTTGAAAACTACCGCGCCCAGGCCATCATGGCCGACTGCGAGCCGGTGTTCATCCCCCTGGTGCCCCCGACCTTTAACTTTGACCCCAACGTCATCGAGGACGCCTTCAAGACCGGCGTCAAGGCCATCCTGATCTGCAACCCCTCCAACCCCAGCGGCAAGGTCTTCACCTACGACGAGCTCAAGACCATCGCCGACCTGTGCATCAAATACGACGTCTACGCCATCATGGACGAGGTCTATGAGCACATCGTCTACGCCCCCCACAAGCACGTGTACATGAGCACCCTGCCCGGCATGTGGGAGCGGACCGTCTCCTGCTCCTCCCTGTCCAAGACCTACTCCATCACCGGCTGGCGTCTGGGCTACGCCATCGCCGCGCAGCCTCTGATGGACCGCATCAAGCAGTTCCACGACTTCAACGCCGTGGGCGCGGCGTCCCCGCTGATGGAGGCCGCTGTGGTGGGCCTGGATATGCCCGACAGCTACTATGAGGAGTTCGGCGCGCACTATGCCCATATGAAGAAGATCTTCACCGAGGGCCTGACCAGCCTGGGCGTCCCCTATACCGATCCCCAGGGCGCGTACTTCATCCTGGCCGACATCGCCCCCTTCCTGAAGCCCGGCCAGAAGGACGTGGACTTCTGCGTGGAGATGACCCAGAAGGTCGGCGTGGCCTGCGTGCCCGGTTCCTCCTTCTTCAACGAGGACGTCAACAACATCGTCCGCGTCCACTTCGCCAAGAAGGACGAGACGCTGTACGAGGCTCTGAACCGTCTGGCCGATCTCAAGACCAAGATGGCGTAACGCAGCGGCAGCTCCGGCGCGCCTCATAACCTTACAATTGTGTTACAAACCCGCCCCCGGCGTTGCGCCGGGGGCGGGTTTATGGTACCATAGCAGTATCAATTTCCTCGGAAGGGAGCCTTGCCCATGCGACGTTTTTTTGCTGCGCTGCTAGTCCTGGGCTGCCTTTTAACTGCACTGGTGCCCGCCGCTTCGGCGCAGACGCGGAGCTTTCGGGACCTCGATGCCATTGAAAATCGCAGCCAAGTCATGCTTTTGGTGGACCTCGGAATGATCTCCGGCTATCATGACGGAACCTTCCGGCCTCAAGCCACCATCACCCGGGCCGAGACGGCCAAACTCATCTCCCTGCTCTATACGGCCGCGCCCCAGGCGGCGGCTGAAACCGACGTCTCCTTCTCCGACGTGGCCGGCCACTGGGCGGAGAGCGCGATCCTCTTCTGCGCCCAGCAGGGCGTCATCACCGGCGACGGCAACGGCCTCTTCCGGCCCGGCGACCCGGTGACAGCGCGAGAGCTGGCCAAGATGCTCCTGGTGGTCATCGGCGGCGACGGCGCCCGCTACACCGGCCCCGCCTGGGCCGAGCAGGTGGATTCCGACGCCAAGGCCCAGGGCATCTATACCCGCTTCACCGATGATCCGGCCCTCCCTGTCAGCCGGGATGACGCCTGCCTGCTGATCTATAACGCCATGCAGGGCTGGGCCATTGACGGCTATCATGAAGACGGCTCCGTCCGCTATGTGATGGACAGCCTCCGCAACCCCGTCTCCTTCCTGGAGGTCCGGTTCAACGTGGTGCGCTACACCGGCGTTGTCACCGGCAACCAGTGCGCCGATCTGACCACCGGCGGCGTCCTGGACGAGGGCCTCACCAAGCTGGAGGGGCACACCGCCTTCCACGTGACCACCGATCTCAGCCTGGTGGGCCAGTGTGTGGACCTCTACGTCCGCGATGGCAGCGTCATCGGCGTTCCCTGCGCGTCAGCCTCCGCCGTCAGCTACACCTTTGAGAGCTACCGGGAGCTCAGCGACCTGTGCCAGCACACCGATTACCAGCTGGACCCCAAGGCGGCGATTTATTATAACTACGCCGCCGCGGAAGCCGATGTACTGGAGACCCTGCCCTCCAATTCCACCATCACCGTTCTGGATCAGAACGGCGACCAGAAATTCGAGTGGGTGCTGGCCGTGACCTTCCAGACCGCCTCGGTGGAGAAGCTCAGTCCTCTGACCATCCGCACCGGCACCGGCGCCGTCGAAGCCCAGCCCATGGAAACCGGCGACCTCTTCGCCGTCGGGCAGACGGTCCAGGCCATCCAGGTGGCGGACAAGTGGTATATCCGATAAACGAAATGCAAGGCGCGCTGCAAACGATGCAGCGCGCCTCAGACTGTCGAAAAACCTCGCTGAAGATGTCTGTGACAGAGCAGCGGGGGAAGTGTGAAGGGGGCAAAAAGCCCCCTTCGCGTTCAATCGACACGTATTTTTAAACTTTTTAGAAAGTTTAAAAATACGCACAGCGTGGCGAAAAGACTTTTTCGACACGCTGAAGGCGCGCTGCAAACGATGCAGCGCGCCTGTGAATCTCAGCGGTCGAGGATTCTGCCGTCGATGGACAGCGTCACGACCTGCCAGGGGATCATTTTTCCGCTGGCCTGGAGGGCCTTTTTGGCCGCCTGCTCCAGGCCGCCGCAGCAGGGGACCTCCATCCGCACGATGGTCACGCCCTGGATGTCGTTGTCCCGGAGAATGGCCGTGAGCTTTTCCGCATAGTCCACGCCGTCGAGCTTCGGACAGCCGATGACCGTGACACGGCCCTGCATAAAATCCTGGTGGAGGTTGGCATAGGCGTAGGCCGTGCAGTCGGCGGCAATCAGCAGCTTGGCCCCCTGGTAGTAGGGCGCCTGGAGGGGCATCAGCTTGATCTGGCAGGGCCACTGGGCCAGCTGCGAGGGCACAGGCGCGGCAGCCGCCGGAGCGGTCCGGTCAAACCGGTGCGGCATGCTGCCGGGGCAGCTGTGGGGCTCCGCCTGGCCGGCCTTGCGGGCCTGCACGGCGGCCTCGTCATAGGCGGCTGCCTCCCGCTCTACAAAGGTGATGGCCCCGGTGGGGCAGGCCGGCAGGCAGTCCCCCAGGCCGTCGCAATAGTCGTCCCGCAGGAGCTGAGCTTTGCCGTCCACCATACCGATGGCCCCCTCATGGCAGGCCGCCGCACACAGGCCGCAGCCGTTGCACTTCTCCCGGTCGATTTCAATGATCCGTCGAATCATGGTACTTCTCCTTCCCAATGGTTGATCTGATACTGAAAGTATATAATAGGTATCGCAATAAATCTGTTGTATCTACAACAAAGGAGCATAAAATGACAGACGCAACGCAATCGCCGCTGTTTCGCGGCATCAAGCCGGCGGACCTGACGGCGCTGCTCGGCTGCTTGGGGGCGGCAGAACGGCGGTACGCCAAGGGGCAGGTGATCCTGGCCGAAGGCCAGCCCACAGAGCAGATAGGGCTGGTCCGCACGGGGCTGGTGTTGATCGAGAACTGTGATGTCTGGGGCAGCCGGACCATACTGGGCAGTGCAGGGCCCGGAGCCGTCTTTGCCGAGGCCTACGCCTGCACCCCCGGGGAACCGCTGCGGATCTCGGTCACGGCCGCCGAGGAGACCACGGTCCTCTTTCTCCGGGTGGGAAAGCTTCTGACCACCTGCCCCAACGGCTGCCCATTTCATGCACAGCTGACCCGCAATCTGCTGACGGTCTGCGCCCAAAAGAGCCTCCAGCTCTCCCGCCGGATGCTCCATACCAGCCCCAAGACCATCCGCGGGCGGCTGCTCTCCTATTTTTCCGAGCAGGTGAAGGTCACCGGCAGCCGGACCTTCACCATCCCCTACACCCGCCAGCAGCTGGCCGACTACCTGGGCGTGGATCGGAGCGCCCTGTGTACCGCGCTCACGAAGATGCAGCGCGAGGGCCTGCTCCGCTGCCGCCGGAGTACCTTCGAGCTGCTGGAGTGAAGGCCGGACGGTATCTCCAGCCTGCGGCACGGCGGATTGTATATCCGCCCGGAAACCCCCGCAATTTTCACCGCACCCTTGCTGAACGCCGTAGGGCGGCATGCCCTCATGCCGCCATGACCGGGTTGCGATGACCGAGGGCCATGGTAGTTCCGAGGGTGCGGTCCGGGCGGGCATAAAGCCCGCCCCTACGAGAGGATCGATGGCGCGCCGTAGGGGCGGCCTGTATGGCCGCCCGAACAGGCCCCCGATTCCCGCCGCACCCTACGCCGGAAAACGACAACGGGCGCGCCGCCAGCGTGTCGAAAAAGTCTTTTCGCCACGCTGGGCGTATTTTCAAACTTTTGAA
>DSLMC04102__coassemble_1433_pt1 | contig 13155 bp, 10 predicted proteins | sample DSLMC04102__metabat2_high_PE_031 | metagenome-assembled genome bin DSLMC04102
TGTAGGGGCGGATTGTATATCCGCCCAAAACCGGCTGCATCGACCACCGGCCCTGGGTATTTCGCACCATCGCCTGACGCGCCCCCACAGCGGGTGCGTTCGGCGATGGTGCATCCAACACGTCGGTGCGCACGGGCGGCCATACAGGCCGCCCCTACGGCCCCGCCTCCGGTTTCCTCGTAGGGGCGGCCTGTATGGCCGCCCGGACCGGCTATGGCGGCATGTGGGCATGCCGCCCTACAGAATTAGCTTCAACCGTTTTCCGCGGTGTTTTGACAAAACAGCTGCCGCCCATAAGCGCTTTGCTTATGGGCGGCAGCTCAGCGTGTCGAAAAAGTCTTTTCGCCACGCTGTGCGTATTTTTAAACTTTCTAAAAAGTTTAAAAATACGTGTCGATTGAACGCGAAGGGGGCTTTTTGCCCCCTTCACACTTCCCCCGCTGCTCTGTCACAGACATCTTCAGCGAGGTTTTTCGACAGTCTGCTGCTGTTATATTATGGGGCCTGTTACCGCTCCTCGCGGAAGTAGGCCAGGCCCAGGGAGGCCGGCGGTTGATTTTCTCGCTTTTTTCGCAGACTGACCACAATCAGCACCAGGATGGTGACCAGGTAGGGGAGCATCTTAAAGAGCTCCTGGGTGCTGCGGGTCAGGACCATAAATTGCAGGGCGTTCTCGTCCAGGCGGAAGGCGGCGATCAGGATTTCCCGGATCTGGGGCACGTAGAAATAGAGCCAGGTCAGGAAGCCGAAGAGGTAGGAGCCCCAAATGGCGTTGAGGCTGCGCCAGACGGCGAAAATGACCAGGGCAACGGCCAGCCAGCCCAGGGCCTCGATGGTGCCCTCGCTGGCCCAGGTGCCCTTGATGTAGTCCATGGTGTAGTACAGGCCGCCCAGGCCGGAGATGCCCGCGCCGACGCAGGTGGCCAGATACTTATACCGGGTGACATTGATACCGGCGGCATCGGCGGTGGCGGGGTTCTCGCCCACGGCCCGGAGATTGAGGCCCATGCGGCTCTTATTGAAGAAGAAGTGCATGGCCACGGCCAGCACCAAAGCCAAATACACCATAAACCCGTGGTTCAGGAAGATCTGCCCGAACCAGCCCAGGCCGGCCGCGCCGGGGATGCTGGCCCGGTACGCGCCGGAGGTCACGGCCACGGAGATCTGGCCCACGCCGCCTGCCATGTTGTTCAGGGCTCCGCCGAAGAAGTTGGCCGCGCCGCTGCCGAAGATGGTCAGGGTCAGGCCGGTGACGTTCTGGTTGGCCCGCAGGGTGATGGTCAGGAAGCTGTACAGGAGGCCGCCCAGGGCTGCCGCCGCGAAGGCGGCGATAAAGCTCAGCAGCAGGGCCACGATGGGGATGGGATTGGGCGTGGACATTTCGTAGGCGAAGGCGCTGGCCAGACCCGCGATGCCGCCCAGGTACATGATGCCCGGGACGCCCAGGTTCAGGTTGCCGGACTTCTCGGTGAGGATTTCACCCATGGCGCCGTAGAGAATCACGGTGCCGAAGACAATGGCGGAGACAAAGAGGTTAATCATTGGGCCTCGGCCTCCTTCCTGTGGTGGAAAATAATGCGGTAGTTGATAAAGAACTCGCTGGCGATGATGCAGAAGAGGATGATGCCGGTGATGACGTCGCTGGCGAAGTCGTTGAGATTGAAGGTGGAGGCGATCTCTGCAGCGCCCCGGTCCAGGAAGGCCAGCAGGAAGGAGATCAGCAGCATGACAAAGGTATTGAACTTGGCCAGCCAGGCGACGATGATGGCCGTGAAGCCCTGGCCGCCGGAGGTGGAGGTGGAGATGGTATGGCTGGCGCCCGCCACGGCGATAAAGCCTGCCAGACCGCAGACCGCGCCGGAGATGGCCATGGTGCGGATAAACACCAGGCCGGGCTTGATGCCGGCATAGCGGGCGGTGCGCTCGCTCTCGCCCAGGACGGCAATCTCATAGCCCTGCTTGGAATAGCGGAGATAGAGATACATGCCCACGGTCAGGAGCATGACCAGCAGCACATTGAGGCCGATATCCACGCCGAAGAGGTCGGGGAACCAGCCGGCCCGGGTCTGCTGGTTGATGACGCCCACGGAGTTGGAGCCGAAGGGATTTTCCCACAGGGCCACGCAGTAAGAGGTGATCTGGATGGCCACATAGTTCATCATCAGGGTAAAGAGGGTCTCGTTGGTGCCCCAGCGGGCCTTGAACACCGCGGGGATCACGCCCCAGACCGCGCCTGCGACCAGGCTGGCCAGCGCCATAACCACCAGCATCACCGGCGTGGACACATTGCCCGCCCGGCCCAGGTAGATCATCAGTCCGGCGGTGGCCACGCCGCCCACCAGCACCTGACCCTCGGCGCCGATGTTCCAAAAGCGCATCTTAAAGGCGGGGGCCAGACCCACGCCGATGCACAGGAGCATCATGGCGTCGCGGATGGTAATGCGAATCCGGCGGCTGGTGCCGAAGGCGCCTTCAAACATGGAGATATAGACGTCAATGGGATTGAGCTTGGTGACAGAGTAGATAAACAGGCCGCTGAGGAGCAGAGCCACCAGCACCGACGCCAGACGGATCAGCCAATTCTTCCACAGGGCGATGCCGTCCCGCTTGACGATGCGGACCAGGGGTTCCCGGTGGGCTTTGACGGTTTTCATGCGTGCTCCTCCTTTCTGAGGTTGGTCATCAGGAGGCCGACCTCTTCCTTGGTGGTGGTGCGGGCGTCCACGATGCCGTTGACCTTGCCGGAGCACAGGACCAGAATCCGGTCGCACAGCTCCAGCAGCACATCCAGATCCTCGCCCACGTAGACCACGGCGATGCCCTGCATTTTCTGCTCGGTCAGCAGATTATAGATGGTGTAGGAGGTATTGATATCCAGGCCCCGGACGGCGTAGGCCGTCATCAGCACCTTGGGGGCGGCGGCGATTTCCCGGCCCACCAGGACCTTCTGCACGTTGCCGCCGGAGAGCTGCCGCACCGGCGTATTGACGCCGGGAGTGACCACCTCCAGCTGCTCGATGATGGACTCGGCCAGCTGCTTGGGCTTTTTGCGGTTGGTGAACACCGGCAGACCGTCCCGGTAGCTGCGGAGCATCATATTGCCGGTCATGCCCATGGAGCCCACCAGACCCATACCCAGCCGGTCCTCGGGGACGAAGGAGAGCCGTACGCCGGCCTTGCGGATCGCCAGCGGCGACATGCCGATGAGCTCCTTGCTCTCGCTGGTCTCGCCGGGGTAATAGCGGACGGAGCTGCCCGGCTCCACCGGCTGCAGGCCCGCCACGGCCTCCAGCAGCTCCTTCTGGCCGCAGCCGGAAATGCCCGCGATGCCCAGAATTTCGCCGCCGTAGACGTCGAAGCTCACATGGTCCAATGCCTTGAGGCCGTAGATATTTTTCACCGTCAGATCATGGATCTCCAGCCGCTTGGTGAGATTCACCGGGTCCGGCCGGTCGATATTCAGGCTCACGGCCCGGCCCACCATCATATCGGTGAGCTTCTGGGGATTGGTCTCGCCGGTGGGCACATCGCCGATGTACAGGCCCTTGCGCAGCACCGCCACCCGGTCGGAAATCTCCATGACCTCGTGGAGCTTGTGGGTGATGATGACGATGGCCTTGCCGTCGGCCTTCATATTGCGCATCACGTCAAAGAGCCGCTGGGTCTCCTGGGGCGTCAGGACGGCGGTGGGCTCGTCCAGAATCAGAATATTGGCCCCGCGGTAGAGGACCTTGACGATTTCGACGGTCTGCTTCTCCGAGACCGACATATCGTAAATTTTCTTATTGGGGTCCACGACAAAGCCGTACTTGTCGCAGATTTCCTGGATTCTGGCGGCGGCTGCCTTCAAATCCAGCCGTCCCTTTTCATGGAGACCCAGGAGGATGTTTTCCGTGGCAGTCAGGACGTCCACCAGCTTGAAGTGCTGGTGAATCATACCGATGCCCAAATCAAAGGCGTCCTTGGGAGAACGAATGGTCACAGGATTGCCGTCCACGATGATTTCGCCCGCATCGGGGAAATAGATGCCCGAGAGCATGTTCATCAGCGTGGTCTTGCCGCTGCCGTTCTCGCCCAGCAGGGAGAGAATCTCGCCCCGGTAGATGGACAGGTCTACCTTGTCGTTGGCGACGACGGCGCCGAAGGTCTTTGTCACGCCTCTCATTTGGACAGCGAGTTCGGTTGCCAAAAAAATCACCCTTTCTTCATGGCCCAGAGGTTCCACTGGCCGGAAGATGATAGTATGTGCAAAAGGCCCTGGGAGCACAGGGCGGGAGAGATTAGGGAAGAGGGAATAGGGAAGAGGGAAGAAGTGCGCTTCGCGCTGTAGGGGCGGCTATCAGCCGCCCGCGCCGCACCGCCGTGTCGGACGAACCACCGGCGAGCGTACCCGCCGACATTCACGCCGTAGGGCGGACTGCCTTGCACACAGGACCTGGCGGGCGACTGATAGTCGCCCCTACGTCCCTAATGCCGAAGGCATTTCACGTCCCGGAGGGGCATTTCCCATGGCGCAGCCATATTTCACCGCCCACGGCGATTTCACTGCCCCCGCATTCGGGCCCTCAATCTCAAAAAGGGGGGCATTGCGCCCCCCTATTGGTCTTGTGTGGAATTAGTTCAGCTCGGTGATGCCGTCGATCCGCAGGGAGAAGTACGGTGCGGAGCGGAGCACAGACTCTTCAAAGTAGCCGTCCACAATGGCCTCGCCGTAGTCATTGACGAAGTCGCTGTTGGAGTCGAGGCCGAAGGCCTGGGTCACATGGCCGTTCTCGTCCACGGTGTAGGAACCGTCGGTAGCGGGCTGGCAGGTGAACTTGCTGGTGTCGAAGACGTGGAGGGTGCCGTCAGCCAGGCCGGCCCAAGCGGCGTCCACAGCCTCCTGGGTGCCCTCCGCGCAGCTGGAGCCCAGGGCGGAGATGGTCTGGGCGCCCTCGGCATAGCCGCAGGCATAGTCGGTGGGGATCTCCTCGCCGGCCAGGAACTTCTGCAGGGTGGCCTGGTACAGGACGGACCAGACGTTCTGAGAAGAGGTCAGAGCGGCGTCGGGCGCCACGGACAGCATGTCGATGTTATAGCCCACGGAGTAGGCCACGGTGCCGGACTCCAGAGCGGCCTGAACCGCGGAGGGAGCGCCGGTGGAGTCGGCGTGCTGGCCGATGATGACGCAGCCGCGGCCCATCAGAGCGCTGGCAGCCTCGGACTCCTTGACGGGATCATACCAGGAGTTGGTGTACTGCACATCCATATGGGCCTCGGGCACGATGGACTGGATGCCCAGCAGGAAGGCGGTGTAGCCGGAAACCACTTCGGCGTAGGGGTAAGCGCCCACGTAGCCGACATAGGGATCGGTGATGGTGCCGGCGTCCAGGAGCTCCTTGAGCTTCATGCCGGCGACGACGCCGGAGACGTAGCGGGACTCATAGGTGTAGGGGAAGATGTTCTTCAGGTTGGAGAGGCCGGAAGTGGCGGCCAGGTCGCCGGTGCAGGCGACGAAGACGGTGTCGGGGAACTCGCTGGCAGCCTGACCCATGTAGGTCTGGTGGCCGTAGGAGTCGGAGAAGATAATGTTGCAGCCGGCGTCAGCCAGGTCAGCGGCGGCGTCGTAGCACTTTTCATCCTCGGGGACATTGTACTTGAAGGTGACATTGGCCATGTCGATGCCCAGGGCGGCGCAGGCATTGGTGATGCCCTCGATGTGGGCCATGTCATAGCCGGAGTTCTCGTCATGGACCAGGATAACGCCGATCTTCACATCGGTGTTGACGGCCGTATCGGCGTCTGCATCGGCGTCGGTGTCGGTGTCGGTGTCGGCATCCTCGGTGGTATCCGTGCTGGTGTCAGCGGGCGTGTCCGTGCTGGTATCGGCATCGGTGCCAGTATCGGTCGTGGTGTCGCCGGCACAGGCCGCCATGCTCAGCACCAGGACCAGAGCAAGAAGCAGGGCGAGCAGTTTTTTCATGGTTCATTTCCTCCTATCATAGTAAAAAGTGTCGGTCCAAAAACGGCATCGAGGAATGGCGTTTTCAGATTATCTTCATTTTACTAGATAATCACAAAACTTACAATAGAGAATTAAAACTTTTTCAGATTTCGTACAAACCTGCTCAAAAGCAGCCGGGATTGTCCAACGGTCCCCAAACACTTTTTTAGATTCTTCGGCATTTGTGCAGAATCTCCCGGCGGCTTCCCGGCAGTTTCGTACACTTTACCAGGCCCTCACGCGCCGAGAAACGCCGCCAGCGCGGCGAACTGGGGGATGGAGAGGGTCTCGCCCCGGACGTTTTCGGGCAGGCCGCAGGCCGCGACGGCCTCCAGGAGTCTGGGCTTGGGGATTCCCAGGGCGGAGAGGCCGTTGACCAGGGTTTTCCGCCGCTGGGCGAAGCTGGCCCGGACCACCCGGAAGAAGAAGGCCTCGTCGGCCACGGCGGCCGGGGGCTGGCTGCGCACCGTCAGATGGAGCACCGCCGAGGTGACCTTGGGCTGGGGAATAAAGCAGGCGGGCGGCACGTCGAAGAGGATTTCCGGCTGGGCGTGGTACTGGCAGAACACCGAGAAAGCGCCGTAGTCCCCGGCGCCGGGGGCGGCGCAGATCCGCTGGGCCACCTCCTTCTGGACCATCACCGTGACGGTCTCAAAGCAGCGGGCCTCCAGCAGCGCTGCCAGAATATCCGAGGTAATATAATAAGGTAGGTTGGCGCAGGCCTTGACCCGGAGCCCCGGGAAACGGCTGGCCGTCAGGGCGGGAATATCCTGCTTGAGAATATCGCCGAAGAGCAGCTCCAGGTTGTCCCGGGAGCCCAGGGTCTCGGCCAGCACGGGCCGGAGCCGGGTGTCCAGCTCCACGGCCAGCACCTTTCCGGCCCGCCGGGTCAGCTGGTCGGTCAGCGGCCCCACGCCGGGGCCCACCTCCAGCACGCCGCAGTCCCGGTCCACCCCGGCCTCCAGCGCGATCCGCTCCGGTACCCAGGCCTGGGTCAGAAAGTTCTGCCCCTTGGCCTTGGAAAAATGAAACCCATGCCGCCCCAGCACGTCCTTGATCTCATGAATATTACAGGGGTCCATAAACGTCCTCCTTGCTGTATCATCTTCGAAAACCATCGGAACCTGGTTTCGGGCGGGCATAAAGCCCGCCCCTACGGGAAGACCGCAAGCGGGTCTGTAGGGGCGGATTTTATATCCGCCCCTGCCGCACCGCCGGGTTAGCTGCATCTCCGCCAAACGATACCAGCCCCGACGCGCCCACCTCACTTCTTCCCTATTCCCTTTTCCCTCATTATACCACGCCCCCCCGGCGGCGTCAAAAAAATATCCAAATTCGGAAATTCCCCATTGCTATTTCTCTCCAATGGGCGTATAATATTCGATAAATGGATATCGATAAATATATGCGATATATAATTCCTGATATGACCTCATACCCCATGTTAAGGAGTGAACCCCATGAGCAGACTATCCATTCGCACCAAGAGCCAGGCCGAGGCCGTGGTGGAGGATCTGTACCACAGCGCGGAGCGGCGGATTGCCTCCAGCCCGCCGGGTCTGTGTCCGGTGGACATGACGCTGACCTTCCTCAACCTTTGCCATGCCCAGTCCTGCGGTAAATGCGCCCCCTGCCGGGTGGGCCTGGGCCAGCTTTCGACGCTGCTGCGCCAGGTCCTCGACGGCGAGGCCACCCTGGAAACCATCGACACCATCGAAGCCACGGCCCGGGTCATCCACGACACCGCCGACTGCGCCATCGGCATAGACGCGGCGCTCCAGGTGCTGCTGGGCGTCCGGGGCTTCCGGGACGACTACGTCTCCCATATCACCGAGGGCCGCTGCCTGGGCGGACTGGAGAATCCCGTGCCCTGCGTGGCCCTGTGTCCCGCCGGTGTGGATATTCCCGGCTATGTGGCGCTGGTCTCCGAAGGCCGGTACGCCGACGCGGTGAAGCTGATCCGCAAGGACAATCCCTTCCCCACGGCCTGCGCCTACATCTGCGAGCATCCCTGCGAGGCCCGCTGCCGCCGGGGTATGATCGACAATCCCATCAACATCCGGGGTCTGAAAAAATTCGCGGTCAACAACGCCGGCGACGTGCCCAATCCGCCCTGCGCCCCCGACACCGGCAAGCGCGTGGCCATCGTGGGCGGCGGTCCCGGCGGCCTGTCGGCGGCCTACTATCTGCGGCTCATGGGCCACCAGGTGACCGTCTACGAAAAGCAGAAGAAGCTGGGCGGCATGCTCCGCTACGGCATCCCCAGCTACCGCTTCCCCCGGGAGAAGCTGGACGCGGAAATCGCCTCCATTCTCTCCACGGGCATCGAGGTCCGGCTGGAGACCACCATCGGCGAGGATATCTCCTACAACGACCTGCGGAAGCAGTATGACGCCCTGTATCTGGCCATCGGCGCCCAGACCGACAAAAAGACCGGCATCCCCGGCGAGGACAGCGAGGGCGTGATCTCCGCCGTCGAGCTGCTCCGGGGCATCGGCGACGATATCATGCCCGACTTCACCGGCAAGAAGGTCGTGGTCATCGGCGGCGGCAACGTGGCCATGGACGTGACCCGCAGCGCCATCCGCCTGGGCGCGGAGAAGGTCAGCTGCGTCTACCGCCGCCGCCAGGCCGATATGACGGCCCTGGCCGAGGAGGTGGAGGGCGCGCTGGCCGAGGGTGCGGAGCTGCTGACGCTCCAGGCCCCGGTGCGCATTGAAGCCGACGAGACCGGCCATGCGGCGGCGCTCTGGGTCCAGCCCCAGATCATCGGCCCCGTGGGCCGCGACGGACGGCCCCGTCCCAACCAGGCCGACGTGCCCGAGGTCCGGATTCCCGCCGACCTCATTCTGGTGGCCATCGGCCAGGGCGTGGAGACCTACTACTTCGAGCAGGGCGGCGTCCCGGTCCGCCGGGGCAGCTTCCTGGCCGAGGCCGACAGCAGCCTGGACACCCAGGAGGGCGTCTTCGCCGGCGGCGACTGCGTCACCGGCCCCGCCACGGCCATCCGGGCCATCGCCGCGGGCAAGGTGGCCGCTGCCAACATCGACGAATATCTGGGCTTCCACCACGTCATCACCACCGACGTGCAGATTCTGCCGCCGCCGCGGCTCAACAATCTGCCGCCCCACGGCCGCGTGAATCTGGCCGAGCGGGAGGCCGGCGAACGGAGGAAGGACTTCGCCTGCATCGAGTGCGAGATGCGCCTGGAAGAGGCCTCCACCGAGGCCAAGCGCTGCCTGCGCTGCGACCACTTCGGCTACGGCAGCTTCAAGGGAGGGAGGATCGAGAGATGGTAACTCTGACAATTGACGGCAAGGTGATCTCGGCCCCCGAGGGCGCGACCATTCTGGAGGCCGCCCGGGCCAACGGCATCAACATCCCCAGCCTCTGCTACCTGAAGGACATCAACCAGATCGCGGCCTGCCGGGTCTGCGTGGTGGAAATCGAGGGCATCACCCGGCTGATGCCGGCCTGTGACAACCAGGTGGCCGAGGGCATGGTGATCCGCACCAATTCCCCCCGGGTCCGGGAGGCCCGGCGGGTCAATCTCCAGCTGATCCTCTCCCAGCACGACTGCCGGTGCGCCACCTGCGTCCGCAGCGGCAACTGCACCCTCCAGACCCTGGCCAACGACATGAACCTGCTGGACACGCCCTATGAGACGGTGCTGCCTCTGCGGCGGTGGAACAAGGCCCTGCCCCTCCAGCGGGATGCGGCCAAATGTATTAAATGTATGCGCTGCGTCCAGATCTGCGACAAGGTCCAAAGCCTCAACATCTGGGACGTGGCGGGCACCGGCTCCCGGACCACGGTCAACGTCTCGAAGAACCGGAAGCTGGAGGAGGCCGACTGCGCCTACTGCGCCCAGTGCGTCACCCACTGTCCCGTGGGCGCGCTCTATGAGCGGGACGACACCGCCCAGGTGCTGGCGGCCTTGGCGGACCCGGAGATCGTCACCGTGGTCCAGGTGGCCCCGGCAGTCCGGGCGGCCTGGGCCGAGGACTTCGGCCTGCCTCTGGACGTGGCCACTCCGGGCCGCATGGTCTCGGCCCTCAAGAGTCTGGGCTTCGACTACGTCTACGACACCAACTTCTCCGCCGACCTGACGATTATGGAGGAGGGCAGCGAGTTCGTCCAGCGCTTCACCCATAAGGACCAGTACCCCTGGCCCATGTTCACCTCCTGCTGCCCCGGCTGGGTCCGGTTCGTCAAGAGCCAGTTCCCCGACTTTGTGCCCAACCTCTCCACGGCCAAGTCGCCCCAGCAGATGTTCGGCGCTGTGGCCAAGACCTATTTCGCCGAGAAGAAGGGCATTCCCCTGGAGAAGCTCAAGGTGATCTCGGTCATGCCCTGCGTCAGCAAGAAGGCCGAGAGCGACCTGCCTACCATGCGCGGCGACAGCGGCTACAAGGATGTGGACATCGTCCTCACCACCCGGGAGCTGGCCCGGCTGTTGAAGAGCGACCATGTAAATCTGCGCAATCTGCCGGAGCAGCCCTTCGACTTCCCCCTGGGCACCGGCACCGGCGCGGCGGTGATCTTCGGCGCCACCGGCGGCGTCATGGACGCGGCCTTGCGCAGCGCCTACTTCCTGGTCACCGGCCGGAATCCGGACGCCGACGCCTTCCAGCCGGTCCGCGGCATGGACGGCTGGAAGGAGGCCGCCTTTGACATCCCCGGTGCGGGCACCGTCCGCGTGGCCGTGGCCCACGGCCTGGGCAACACCCGCAGGCTGATGGAGGCCCTCCAGGCCGGGAAGGTCCACTACGACTTTGTGGAGATCATGGCCTGTCCCGGCGGCTGCGCCGGCGGCGGCGGCCAGCCCATCCACGACGGTCTGGAGATGGCCGCCCTCCGGGGCTCGGTCCTCTGGGAGCTGGACCACAACAGCAAGTTCCGCTTCTCCCATGAGAATCCCGAGGTCCACGCCCTCTATGACGAATATCTGGAGCAGCCCCTCTCCCACAAGGCCCACCATCTGCTCCACACCGACCACACCGCCTGGAGCATGCCGTAGCTGGTCCGCCAGACCGGCCCCAAACCAAAAAAACCTGCCGCCTTCCGTTGCAGGAGGGCGGCAAGGCTTTTTGCATGGTTCGGCGCCGGCGGCTTTATTCCAGACTGTCAAAAAACCTCGCTGAAGATGTCTGTGACAGAGCAGCGGGGAATGTGTGCAAGGGGTTAAGACCCCTTGCGCGTTCAATCAACACGTATTTTCAAACTTTTTCAAAAGTTTGAAAATACGCACAGCGTGGCGAAAAGACTTTTTCGACACGCTGTGCTTTATTCTCCCTGGCCATTGACGGCCTTCCGCTGCCGCAGGGGGCGGACCGGCTCCCACTCGGGCAGGGGCAGCCGCTGCATCCCGCCAAAAATCTTGGTCTTCAGGTCCGGATACCGCTGCTGGAGGATTGCCAGCAGCTCCTTGACCTCCTGCCGCTTGGTGGACTTGTCGGCGGGGCAGCGGTTCTCCACCACCGGCAGGTCCATCCGCTCCTTGAAATGTTCTATGGCCTTCTCTCCCACGTAGAGCATGGGCCGGATCTGGGTGATGCCCATGCGGCTCAGATAGGTCACCGGCTGGAAGCAGGAGATGCGCCCCTCATAGAAGAGGGACAGCAGAAAGGTCTCCACCGCGTCGTCGTAGTGGTGGCCCAGGGCGATTTTGGAGATGCCCCGGTCGGCCATGGCCTGGTGGAGGGCCCCCCGGCGCATTTTGGCGCACATGGAGCAGGGATTCTTCTCCTTGCGGATGTCGAAAATCAGCGGGCCGATGTCGGTCTTGAGGACCGTGTAGGGGACCTCCAGCTTTTCGCACAGGGCGGCCACCGGGGAGAAATCCATGCCCAGGCCCATATCCACGGTGAGAGCCTCCAGGGTATAGGGCTTGGGATAATACTGCATCAGCCCGTGGAGCAGCACCAGCAGGGCCAGGGAGTCCTTGCCCCCGGAGATGCCCACGGCGATCCTGTCCCCGGCCTCGATCATCCCATAGTCGTCCACACACCGGCGGACCAGTCCACATAAATGCTGCATACGTACCTCCAGAAGAAAAATTGCCTCGCGAGAAAACGAGAGTATCCGCGAGTAAATCAAAGAAAACGAGAGTTCTTTCGGCGCTAAATCAAATTTTGAAAAATAGCCGTTGACAGGGGAATTTTCCTGTGATATAAAGTATAAGCGCGCCTGAACAGTGCTATTGTACCGGCGCCCATGAGATTTGTCAAAATTTTTATCATATAGAAAGCACAGCTTTCACTGGAGGAAAGACTATGTCCACTACTATGGCCAAGAAGGAGACCGTCCAGAGAAAATGGTACGTTCTCGACGCAGCCGGTAAGCCCCTGGGCCGCACCGCTGTCACCGCCGCCAAGCTGCTGCGCGGCAAGCACAAGCCCGATTTCACCCCCAACGTCGACTGCGGCGATTTCGTCATCGTGGTCAACGTTGACAAGGCCATCCTCACCGGCAAGAAGGGTGAGCAGAAGCTCTACCAGCATCACACCGGCTGGATCGGCAACCTGAAGGAAGTCAAGTATCGCCTGCTGATGGAGCAGCGCCCCGAGTTCGCCATGGAGCTGGCCGTCAAGGGCATGCTCCCCAAGAACTCCCTGGGCCGCGCCGCCCTCACCCGGCTGAAGCTCTACAAGGGCAGCGAGCACAACAACGCCGCGCAGAAGCCCGAAGCCTGGACCCAGGACTAAGCAGGAGGTAACGTATTATGTACGAGAGCAAAAGAAAGTATCACTACGGCACCGGCCGCCGGAAGTCCTCCGTCGCCCGCGTCCGTGTCTATGAGAACGGCACCGGCTCCATCACCATCAACGGCCGGGATATCGACGAGTACTTCGGTCTGGAGACCCTGAAGCTCCTGGTCCGGCAGCCCATGGTCGCCACTGACACCCTGGGCAAGGTGGATCTGGTCATCACCGTCGCCGGCGGCGGCGTCACCGGCCAGGCCGGCGCCATCCGTCACGGCGTGGCCCGCGCTCTGCTGGGCCTGAACCCCGAGTACCGCGCCACCCTGAAGGCCGCCGGCTACCTGACCCGCGACCCCAGAATGAAGGAGCGGAAGAAGTACGGCCTCAAGGCAGCCCGTCGCGCTCCCCAGTTCAGCAAGCGCTAAACTTTATCAAATTGGTTCAAAAAGCTCGGAAAACCGTTGTTTT
>DSLMC04102__coassemble_1441_pt1 | contig 13076 bp, 16 predicted proteins | sample DSLMC04102__metabat2_high_PE_031 | metagenome-assembled genome bin DSLMC04102
CCCCCGCCGAACCTCGTAGGGCGGCATGCCCACATGCCGCCATGACCGGGCTGCGTTGATTGCAGGCCATGGTGGTTGCGGGGGTGCGGTCCGGGCGGCCATAAAGGCCGCCCCTACGTGAGGACCGGCGGCGGGTTGCGTTGATTGCGGGCCCGGTCTGGCGGGGTGTGGGCACCCCGCCCTACGGACCAGGCCGAAAACACGGCGTAGGGGCGGCCTGTATGGCCGCCCGTGCAGGCCCCCGATCCCCAACGCACCCCCGCCGAACCTCGTAGGGCGGCATGCCCACATGCCGCCATGACCGGGCTGCGTTGATTGCAGGCCATGGTGGTTGCGGGGGTGCGGTCCGGGCGGCCATAAAGGCCGCCCCTACGTGAGGACCGGCGGCGGGTTGCGTTGATTGCGGGCCTGGTCTGGCGGGGTGTGGGCACCCCGCCCTACGGACCGGGCCGATGGCGCGCCGTAGGGGCGGCTATTAGCCGCCCGAACAGGACCGCGGGCCTTGGGAGTTCCGGCGCTTTCGGTCACGCCTCCTTCTGGGCCATGGCTTTGGCGGCGCTGAGCTGGAACTCCTGCTGCCACTGGTAGAGGCTGGCCTGGAACTTGGCGGTGTCCAACTGGTACTCCGCCGCCCACTGCTCCATCTCCAGCAGCTTCAGGAGATACGTCTGGGCGATCTCCAGAAGATCGTCGGCCTTCTCAAATTCGCCCTGGGCCCGGAGCTGGGCGGCCTGCTGGGCCGTCTCGGCGGTGAGCTGGCTCTGGGCCAGATTGACGGCCTGCCGGTTCTGCGCCGCCGTCGCCTGGATGGTATTATACTGGGCCTGGCCGATACCGCCCCGGTCGCCCCGGGTCTCGGCGTAGAGGGCCGAGTTGTCCAGGGCGTTCAGGGTCTCCCCCTCGATCTGATCCCGCTGGGTCTGGAACCGGGCCATGGCCTCGGCCTCAGCCTGGAGCAGCTGGGCGACGGCCTGGTCCACCGCGTAGTCCCGGGCATTGACCGCCTGCTGCTCCGCCGCCTGCCGCCAGGCGTCCAGGGAGCCCCCGGTACTGCCGCCGGACCCGGTCCCCACGCTGCCGCTGCCGGTGGTCCGGACCCGCCGCCGGGCTCCGGCCGGGTTGGCCTGGAGCAGCGTGCCCGGCTGGATCACGCCGTTTTCATCCACATAGGAGGCGAATTGCCGGGTGTAGTCGGTCATGGAATTGTTGTTCTTCAGCGCCGGCGTCCGGGGCACGATATTGCCCTGGGCGTCGGTCTGGGGGGTGTAGTCCACCTCGTTGAAGCCGTCGCCGATGACGTCCTTGTAGACCGTCGGATTGACGATGGTGGCCTTGGACCCCGAGAGCAGCTGCCCATAGGGCCCGTTGACGAACTGGCTGTAGATGCCCGTATAGCCGCTGCTCTCGTCCACCCAGTTGCGGATCAGGCTCTGGTCCACATAGTTGCGGTACCGGCTGGTATCGCTGCGGTAGGCGTCGATCTGCTCGTCGGTCATCCGGTAGAAGTTCTTGTACCAGTCCAGATCGTTGTACTGACCCACGTTGTAGCCGTAGCCCAGATTGGCGTTGTCGGTCTCCCAGCGGCCGGTCGCGGCGTTGTAGGTACTGGTCGCGCCGCCGGTGGCCTCCCGGAGAATCTCGGCCAGCTGCACGTTCTGGTCGTGGAGATAGTCCCGGGTGGCCTCGTCGGCCGCGGCCCAGGCGTCGGAGTTGGCCTGCATCTGCTGGCGGATATAGTTGGCCATGCTCCGGAGGTTCATCTCACTGGAGTAGCCGTTGACCCAGCCGTTTTTGGCGTCGTAGTTGGTATACTCGTAGTTGTCCACCCACTTTTGGACCTCCTGGGCCGACTTGCCGCCGGCCTGGGTGTCGATTTTGGTGTAGCCGGTGCCGTCGGCGCCGCCCTGGTAGCCCGCAGAGGCCCGGATGGCCTCGGCCTGCTGGTTGGCGGCCTTTTTCCCGGCCTCATCGCCGATGGCGTTGGCCTGCTCCCAGGCCTTTTTCAGCGCGAGGATCTCCTGCTGCTGGGACGCGGAGAGATAGGTCTGATCGGCCTTACTGAGCGTCGCCATGGTCCGCACCTCCCATCGCACGGTAGAGAATCTCCACCAGCTCCTCCCGGGTCACCGGGTTCTGATAGCGCATCCCGGCGCTGTCGCCCACCAGCAGTCCCCGGCCCTCGGCCCAGGCTCTGGCCTCCTCCGACCAGGCGGCCGGGGGCTGCTGCCCCTGGTCCCGGTGATATTGCTCCATCAGACCCGCGAACTGTTCCTGTGTCATAGGCTCCTCCAATCTCGATAAAAATGCCCGCCAGGCCGCCCCGTCGGTGACAAAGGGGGCCGGGCAGCATTTGCCGGTGACATCGTAGTGCCGCAGCACCCGCTCCACCGGAATGGCATACCGCTCCATCAGCTCCGCCAGCAGGGCCGCGGCGTTGTCCACCGTGGCCGCCTCGAAGCGGTAGCCGTCCTCGTCCATCACGCTGCACAGCTCCACGCCCAGGGAATTGGCGTTGCGGCAGCAGGGATGGCGGTAGACCGCCGCGCCGCAGTGCCAGGCCACATGGTTCTCCGGCACCGAGGCCACCACGCCGGTCCGGTCCACAAAGTAGTGGGCCGAGGCATCCACCCGCTCCCGGGCGAAATAGAGGCCGTTGTTCCGGGCGGTGTCGCCGTCTCCGGCGGTGTAGTGGACCACCAGATATTCCACCGGTCCGGTCCTGCGCCCGCCGTAGTTCTCCCGGCGGCAGGGGATGGAATTAACCGTCATCGGGTTCCTCCTCCCCGGCGAAGAGGGCCAGCAGCGCCGCCAGCCCCTCGCCCAGGTTCTTGGCCCCGGCGGCGTCCACCTTTCCCTCGGTGACGATGTAGGTCACCGAGGACACGATGGCCGTCACCGCGCCCAGGACCTGCCCCAGGCTCTCGCCGTCGGCCCCCAGGGCCAGGGCCGCGCCCAGGATCAGCCCCGCCAGCGCGCACCAGAGCTTGGTGGATTTGAGCTTCTCCCAAATGGTTCTCGTCTGCATGGCGTTTCCTCCTTTACTCCAGGCCGAGGATCAGCTCGGCCTCCGCCTCGGTCAAAATTCCGTCCTCCACAGCCTGCCGCACCGCCGCCTCGGTGATGCGGCCCATGCGGTACAGCAGCAGCATGGCGCTGGCTCTGAGACTCATTCCTCCTCACCTCCGTAGATCATCAAAAGCGTCTCCTCCAGGGCCGTGAGCTTGCCCATCTTCACGGTGACGGTGCCGTTCCGGTGGTCGGTGACGTCTCCCGCCACGCAGAAGTCGCTGTTGTCGAATTCCGCCGGGTCAGGCGTCACGGTCTCGCCGGTGTCCGGGTCCGGATAGGACGGCTGGTCCACCCGGATGCTCCAGGCGGTATTGTCGGAAAAAAGCGCCGCCGCGTCGGCGGCAGCCATGGCGAGCGTGATCGCCTTGCTCTCCCGGCCGTCCCAGTCGCCGTCGCGGACCGTGCCCCGGACCGACGCCGGATAGAGCTGCTGGCCGATTTTCACTTGTACCATCTTTCTCATCCTTTCTAAAAGCAGAATGCCGGCGCAATGCAGCGGGGCTGCCGCACATCCGCCGCAGCTGCGCCGCCCGTCTCGGTGATCTCACTCCAGGTGTTGGCCAGGTCGAGCGCCACATCCTCATAGGCGTAGGCCGAGGAAGCGGTGAGCCAGGCCGCCGGCTGGCCCAGCAGATTGTACTTGATTCGATGCGCCGGCGTTTGATAATAGGCGTACTGTTTGTCAAATACGCCCGAGGCGCCGCAGACTTGTTCCCCGAGGATTTCGTACTCCGTGGGAAGAAACAGCCCGTCTGACAGCACATACTGGGTGATTTCCTCCTTGAAATCCGGATTGGAATGCCGTGTGTTCCGGACGGCCGCTTGGACCTCCTCGGGCATCAGCGCCAGAATGGCCGGCAGGGTCTCCAGGCGGATGGTACTGTTCTGGTAGGCAATGTAGCTAAAATACGGCTGCACGTTCTCCGCCGTGTAGCTGCCGTTATAGACCTGATGCAGCTGGAAGGTCAGCGGCGCCGTGCTCTCGTCGTCAAAGTACACGTCGTGGTTCTTGCCGATGATGTCGATTTGATAGTCCTGGCCGCCGATGGTCATGGTTTTGCTGCAGCTGCCGTCGGCCACCCAGGTATCCGGCACCGCGCCGGTCTGACAGGCCTCGATGATATCCGCCCAGGTGTTGTCGGCAAAGACGGGGGCGTACTTGCTGAAGGCGATGGGATGGGCCGTCCCGCCGGTCAGGACCGTTCCGCCCCGGAGGCCGTAGGCCGTGCCGCCCACCAGGCACCGGCCGCCGGTGACGCCGTAGGCCGTGCCGCCGATCTTCGTTCCATGGCCCATGGCGTCACCCGTAGGTCCAGCAGATCTCCCCGTTGTAGCTCGGGGAGGTGTCTTCTGCCGCCAGTTTGCTGTTGCGCAGCAGCGAGGAGGCCGGCGTCTGTCCGGCGGGCTGGGCCGAGACCGGGCCTGTAAAGGTCCCGCCGGACTTGGGCATGGCCGCCGCGGCCAGATCATAGGCCTTCTTCACCGCGCCGGAGGAGGCCGCGGTCTCGTTGCTGGTGCTGGTGACGCTGCCCGAGACGCTGCCCGGCAGCACCGGCCCGGCAAAGGTCTCCGACTGGCCGTCGGAGTAGGTAACGGTCCACAGGTTGCTCTCGGCGCTGTAGGCCAGACTTTGCAGCCCCCGGCCCCGGGGCAGCACAAACCGCAGCCGCGCATTGCGGGCCGTGCCCAGGTTGTACACCGCCGGACTCTCGCCCTCCTCCGCGCCGTCGATGGTCACCGTGGCGCTCTCTCCGGCGGGGCCGGCGGGGCCGATAAAGCTGCCGTCGGCCAGCCCGGCCTGAAGCTGCCGGCAGAGGGCCTCGGCCGCCGCGGCCGCCTCCTGGGCCGCCCCCGTCCCGGCCACGATCTGCTCGAAGAGCGTCGGCGTATAGACCGCCGGGTCGTTCTCCGGGCCGGGCAGGCTCTCCACAATCAGGACCGGCCGCACCATGGTCATGGTCCGCACCACGGCCACGGTGTCCTCCAGCTTCCGGTAGCCGTGACAGGCCACGTACAGCTCGCCGGGCTGGAGCACGTTGGCCGGCAAAGTCATCTCGCCGCTGTAGACCAGCTGGGCCGTGGCGCTGCCGTTTCGCAGCACCACCAGCTTGGTAAGGCCGGTCCACTCGGCGTCAAAGTCGATGGTAAAGGTGTCGGTCCCGGCGGAGCCGGCCGTCAGAGGCTCCAGCCCCCGATAGGTCAGCCGCCGGTCCCGGACCATAAATTCCCGTCTCAAATCAGTCCTCTCCCCTTTCCGCGGCGCACCAGGACTCCAGCCGCACCGGCAGCCGGTCCACCTGCTCCATCAGGGCGTCCAGATTGCCGTTGCCGCCGAGGCCGTCGTGATAAACCTGGTGCATCCGCTGTAACAGCTGCTTGTCGTGCAGTTCCGCCTCCCCGGCCTGGATATAGCGCAGGGCCCGCTGGGCAATGACGTCCAGCAGGATGAACTGCATCCCGTCCACCAAGGCCTGCTCCGTATCCGAGCGCCGTTTCCCCCGCCGCAGCCGGTCCTGGAGCAGGGAGAACAGGCCGGAGATCAGCGCCGAGGCGGCGCTGCCGCCGAGAAACGCCGCAATCATCTGTTCCATGGCCCGCCTCAGTAGAGCGCCAGATAGGTGTAGGCTGTACCGGCGGCGTTCCAGGCCCGGGGCGACGCGCCGCACTGGATGGCTGAGGGCATTGCCTCCATCCAAGTTGACAGGGTCTTACCCTGGAGCGAGAGCCCGGCGGTGTAGGTGGGGTAGCCGCCGGAGGAGGTAGCCTGGGAGCACTGGATGGTCCGGCCCATCCGTTGGCCCTGGAGCAGGACGCAGCAGGTTTCGCCGCCCCCCAGAACCACCAACAGCTTGGGCGTCACGCTCAGGGTGATGGAGCGGGCGGCGGCATTGCCGGAATAGGTCCCCTGGGCAGTACGGATGACGCCCAGGGCGGCCACGGCCTCCTCGGGGGCGGACCACTGGGGCGCGCCGTCGGCGAAGCGGAGCAGAGAGCCCGCCGTTTCGGGCGGGTCCAGGGCTTCGAGGCCCTCGCTGCCGCCGTAGAGCAGCTGCCCCGCCGTGACGGCGGCGCGGCCGGTGCCGCCCCGGCTCACCGGCAGGACCTCATAGTCCACGGTCTCCCAGACGCCGTCGGCCACCTCCAGAAACAGGGCCCGGGGCTGGGTGAAGGTGGTGAAGGGCAGCTGCCCGTCCAGGAGCTCCGTCCAGCTGGCGGGCGGCGCACACTGGGGAAAGGCGGCCTCCAGGGCCCCCACGGCGGCCACGGTCAGATCTCCCACCTGGAAATAGCCCGCGGCCTGAGCCGAGGGCCACTGGGCGCTGAGCTGGAGCTCCAGCCCGCCGCCGCTGTCCAGCTCCGCCTCCAGCCAGCCGTCCGGGGGCAGCGTCACCGTCTCGCCGCCCAGGTAGACCGTCAGATCCGTCAGGCTGGCGTCCTCGCCCGGCAGCGTCAGATGGACCAGAACCGTCTGGCCCGCCTGGCCCAGGCCGGTCAGCCGCTGGGAGGCGCTGGCGGCCGCCATGGTATGGTCGGCGGTGAAGGTCCAGCCGCCGCCGGGCCGGGCCGCAGCCGTGCAGCCGCTGCAGGTCCAGGCAGTCCCGGCGCGGTTTTCCACGGTCAGCGCCGGCCGAAGCCACAGCTGGCCCACGGGATAGTCGGCCGCCTCATTGTCGCCGCTGCCGGGGGTGTCCCAGCAGACCAGCGTCCGGCCGCCGTAGACCCGCTGCAGCAGCGCGGCGTGGAGCTTCTCCTTGGTGATGGAGCCGTTGACAATCTGACCCGCGGCAGCGTTCTGGATCTCGGCCAGGGTCTCCTCCAGGGCCTCCTGGAGCGTCCCGGCGGTCAGTCCCTCCACCGATACCGGCAGATTGGACGCGGCGGAGGTGTCATTGAGGGCGGCGACCAGGCCGTTGAAGGCGTCGCGGATCTCGTCGTAGAGGTACTGGAGATCCGCCCGGACCTGGGTCTCGTCCGGCTCATAGGTGGGAAAATCCTCGGCATTTTCCCAGGATTTCGTAAAGGTGAGCGGCGTAAACGCCATTTCGCATTCCTCCTTAATCTTCTCCCCCGTAGGCCCGGCGGGCGTTGTAGCCCATGAGCTGGGCGAAGGCCGCCCGGTCCTCCTGGAGGGTTTTGACCTCCTGCTCCTCCGGAGGCGGGGCAACGGCGGTCTTGGTGCGGGGCGCGAGCCGCCAGCCCAGAGCAAACCCCAGAGCCAGCAGCGCCGCGCCGGTCAATGCCAGCAGCATATGCTTCCTCCTTCTTACAAAAAAACCGCCTGCAAGCTGCAAGCGGTTGAAAATGGTTCCTCTATTCGGTTGTGTCATCCTCCACGGCGTCGCCCAGCAGAATCCGCAGATAATCCCGGCGTCCATACAGCACACGGTCAACAAATATGTCTGCGCCCTGCGTCCGGTAGAATACCAGATAGCTTCCGCTGACCAAAAATCTGTAGTCGCGGTCCACCTCCGCAATGGAGGACAGGGGCGCGCCCATCTGCGGATGCTCCCGCAGCAGGCGGATGCGGTGCAGGATCTTCCCCACCGTCGCCCGGGCCGCGACAGGGTTCCCCAGCGTTTCGGCAATATAGGCCAGAATTTCCTCCATATCCCGGGCGGCAGCGGGGGAAATATGCAGCTTATTCATGGTCAAGCCCCAGCCGCTTCTCCACGGCATCCAGCGGCAGCCAGCCCTCCTCTTCGCCGGACTTACGCCCCCGGGCCAACTCCTTCATCAGACGCATGGCCGCCTGGGCCGTTTCGTACTCTTGCAGGTCCACAATGGCGTAGCGGCCGCGGCCGTTCTTGGTCAGGAACACCGGCGCGCCTGCCGTTACCTCTCGGAGTACCTCGGTATAGTTTCGCAGATCGGAAATCGGTCGAATATTCGGCATATGCCATCAGCTCCCTTCGCCTCTAGCATACGCCGGTTTGCTGTAAAAATCAACGTGAAATTTTTCAGCAAATTGAGCAGCCGGACAACGGGCTGCCGCAGACGGTCAAACACCCTGCCGCGCCGGGTTATCGATTTCTCCGCTGGACCGTAAAGACGATCTGGGCGGATACCAGGGACATATCGCACCCGGCGACGTCGTTGGTCAGGCGCATGGTGAAGTGGCGGATATGGCGGCAGCCGGGCTTCCGGACGGCCACATGGGCGAACTGGCGCACGGCCAGCATCCGCCGCCGGAGGTCCCGGGGCGCCAGCCGCCAGGCGTAGCACTCCACCGGGGTCAGGTCCCGGCGGCTGCCGTAGTCGGTCTCGTAGGTGAGATCGAGGACGGTGTCGGTGTCGGACCGGGTGGAGAGGATGACCCGGCGGACGGTCTTGCAGGTCAGATGTCCGCCGAAGTCCTGGGTGGGAAAGCGGAACACCTTGGGGATGCCCTGCCCGTAGTCGCGGAAGCTGCGGACGAAGCGGCTGACGCGGCCCTCGGCGTCCAGATGGTAGATCCGCAGAGGACCGGTGAAGGCCTGCCCGCCGTCGTCGTCCAGGCTGTCGCCCCGGAAGAAGCTCACCGCCGGGATGTTTGTAAAGTAGAACCAGCTGGGCTTGCCTGCCGTGGAGAGCCGGTAGTCCCAGAGGTAGACCTGCCCTCCGGCGGCCACCCAGTAGCGCTCGCCGTCATCCAGGGCGCAGACGGAGCCGGCGGTCTTGACGGCCTCCAGGAGTCCGGGCCGCCCGGCGCAGCCATTGACGTTGCCGGAGATACACCGGACCTGATTTTCCAGGGCGGCGGTGGTGTCCTCCAGCCGGTAGACGCCGCCGTAGGTGCTGCACCAGACCAGATTGTTCTCCACCAGCCGGATGGTAAAGGGCAGGTCGCAGCCGATGGCCGCGTTGACCGGGGTGTAGTCCAAGGTCAGGTAGGCCCGGTCGCCGATGGTCTCCGCGCCCAGTAGGCAGCGGCCCACGGCGTGGGACTTGAAGACCATCAGATAGCCCGCCTGGAGTCCGAAGCCGGTGACCGGCTCCAGGCTGTCCCCGGCCAGGTTGTAGTACTCCATGGGGAAGTAGCCCGGGTCCATGGCGATGTGGCTGCCGTTCCAGAAGTAGGCGTTGGGCTGGGCCTCGGACCCGGCCAGGATCAGCACGGCCCCGCCGGTGCCGCCGTAGGCGCAGCCGTAGCGGCAGTCCATGATGCTGGCCTCGGCGTCGGGGTTGGCCTTTTCGTAGGTGATGACCACGGTATTGTTGACCGGCGGGTCCTGGACCGGCGGCGCGGTGTCGAAGGTGATGGTCCCCTCCTCCAGGTCGGCGGTGTAGTCGGTGGTCTCGGTCCCGTCCACGGTCACCGAAATGATGTCGTCGGCATCGGTCAGGGGCAGGTGGTAGACCCGGACGCCCACGGTATAGAGGGCGCTGACGGTCTCGCCGTTTTCCGGCGCCTTGAGGAAGGTGATGGAATTCTGGGCTCCCAGGGACACGGTGTACTCGGTCTCGGGGACCAGGGTGGTTCCGATGTAGACCTGCTCCACCGCGGCCACGGGCTCGCCGTCCTCAGTTTCAAAGCGGAATTCCTTGGCGGTGCCGTTGGCGCTGAAGGCCACGCCGCGGCTCTCCCGGGCGGCGGTGTACCAGAGGGTTTTCTGGGGACTCAGCCGGTTTTCCGGCTGATAGAGGTCCCCGGCCCCGTCGGCGGGACTGCAATTGACGGCGATGACCGGCACATAGGGCGTCACATCGGAGGCAGTCAGCGCCCCGTCTTCCCATTGAATGGTTTTGAACGCGCCCTTGGTCTTGTAGAGCAGGGCGTCGCGGTAGCGGATAAAGGTCCCCTGGATCTCGGGGAGGCCGCCGCAGAGCTTGGTCAGGGTCATGGTCTCGCCGGGGCGCCCGGCATAGAGTCCGTCGCCGATGTGGAGCACGGCGTAACCCCAGAAGAGCCGTTCGGCGCAGCAGATCCCCGTATCCAGGGGCTCGGTCACGGCCTCCTGGCCGTCGCGGCAGCTGAGAAGGCCGTCGCGCCACCAGAGGTTTTCCATCTCGGGACTCTGACTGGAATCCATCCGGTAGTCCAGCTCAAAGAGGTTGAGGCCGCCGGAGAGGTTTTCAAAGGTGAGCATCCGCTCCTCGGGCGGATCGGGGAGGCCGGAGCCGCCCAGGATATTGGAATTGGCCACGGGACGATTCCTCCTTACCAGCCGTAGGCATCGGCAACCAGGCCCACCTCGGCGGCGGGACCCTCCTCCAGCCGGGCCAGCCGGCGCTCAAATTCGTTGTAGAGGCCGGCATAGAGGAAGCTGTTGTCCTCGATGGCCAGATGGGCGGCCACATAAAAGGCGACGACCGCCCCGACCTCGGGCGGGCAGTCCAGGATCTCCTCATCCCGCGGCGTCCCCTGGGGGATGTGGGGGTAGCGGAAGTATTCGACCTGAAACTCGCCCCGATCCTGTTTGGGCACCGCCACCTGCCGCCCGCCCAGGAGCCGGTAGCCCTGGTAGCGGACGTACTGTCCCCCTTCCAGCCGCAGCAGCCCGGCCGCCATTTGATAGAAGTCGTCGGGCAGGTCATAGAGCAGCACGCCGCCCTGCTCCGCCGGAGCCCCCAGCTCCGCCACGGTCCGAAGCCGCCGGGCGGTGGTGGCCACATATTGCAGCCCATCCCGCGTCAGCGCCGGAATCCGCGCCGCCAGATCGGCCTGCTCATTGTAGGTCATGGGGATTCTGGTTCCCGCCACTGAATATTGATTCATCAGCTGAAGCACATAGTCCTTCAGCGCGCCATAGGTCATCGCGCATCTTCTCCTTTCCTCCCGCGCAAAGCGCCGTTTTTCATATCCCCGCCCCCAATTCCCCCCCTACGGCGTAGGGCGGCATGCCCACATGCCGCCATGACCGGGCCGCGCCCTACGAACCAGGTCAAACCCACAGCGTAGGGGCGGCTAGCAGCCGCCCGAAAAGGCCCCCGATTCCCACTGTGCCTTCGCCGAACGGCGTAGGTCCCGACGCCTGAGAGGGCAGGCTCCCTTGTGCAAAGGGAGCTGGCTCGCGCAGCGAGACTGAGGGATTGTCAGCCCCCGGTCTCCGCCAGCTCCGATCCCCTCCGTCAGGCCTCCGGCCTGACCGCTGCGGTCGCTGTATCTGCCACTGGCAGCGCTCCCTTGCGGGCCCCTTGGTCGCCAAGGGGAGGCGTACGTTCGGCGAACTGCCCTGCACACGGGGGCTGGCGGGCCGATGTGGGCATCGGCCCCTACGATGGGAGGAACCCGCGAACCGGGCCCCAGTGGTTGTCGGGGGCTGGCAAGGGCGCATATGCAATGCGCCCCTACACGCTACAGCCCATTCCTCCGCACCCGTAGGGGCGGCTAGCAGCCGCCCGCTTCCCTGTTTCCTTTAGCTCAGCTTGACCACGCCCACGGCACGGGCCTTGTCGCCGGCGTCCACCTCGGCGACGGTCAGGTACTTCTGGCCGCTGGTGGTGATGGCGGCGCCGGAGCCGGTCAGATCGGTGAAGCCGCTGACGGCGGTGTTGTAGGTCACGGTCTCGGCGGCAGAGCCCAGCTTATAGCACCAGTTGCAGCCCTCCTCGGGGGTGCCGGGGTTCAGGAACACGGTGATCTGGTTCTCCCCGGTCTGGGCGACGGTGACGTTCAGCTGCCGCAGGACGGCCTGGCTGCCGTGGTAGTAGATGGCTTCGGCCTTCTCCTCCAGGACGAAGCAGTCGTAGACCACGCGCCCCTCCACCAGGAAGCCGCTGATGCCGGGGGGATCGGAGTGGGTTTTGTACTCCTCCAGCTGCCGGGGCGCGGTGGCGGCCATGGGATGGGTCAGCAGGAAGGCGCAGCCGCTGGGCAGCCGGGCCGAGGGGACCTTGACGATCTTGCAGCCGTCCACCTCGCCGATGACGCCCTTAATCAGCATTTCCTGGGAGGAATCGCCGTATTTCATAAAGGCGGGGTCCTGCTTGAGCAGGTTGGCGAAGCGGTAGGAGCAGAAGGCCACGCGGCCCTTGTCGGGGACGTTCTTGTTGCCCAGGGCCTCCATGGCGTCCAGGAAGAGGCCGTAGGCGTTGTCCTTGGTGACGGCGGTGGTGCCGTAGTTGCCCCGGGCCGTGGCCTCGGCGGCCAGCTTGCGGAAGACGTAGGCGTCGAACTCGGGCACCCAGACCTCCTTGAGCTGCCGGGCCAGGGCCTTGCCGGCGTCCATGACCATCTGGGACTGGACTCGGTCGCCCCGGTCGATGATAAAGGTGAAGGCCCGGTCCTGGGATACGGTGAGGGTCTGGATATTGCGGGTCAGATCGTTGGGGGTGCCGTAGCGGTTGCTGCCGGAGCGGCTGTAGTCGGTCATGGCCACCGTGGGGATGGAGTAGACGTTGACGGTCCGGACGCCGGTGAAGTTGTAGTCGTTGTTGAGGGCCAGCATGGCCTGGGATTCCCGGGTAAACCGCTCGTCTACCCGCTTGGCGTACTTGCTGGCAAGGTTCATGGATTCGCTCATAAATACATCTTCCTTTCCTGTTTCGGATTGTGTCGCCGCGGCGGGGCAAAAGAAAACGGCCGCCCCTTTCGGGCAGCCGTTTGCAAGCCGGCGGCGGGCCCGCCGCCGGCTTTTCCAGTTTCTATTGTATCATAGGCCGGTACTGTCATTCACTAGCAGGAAAAATATTTTTTGGCCGTCTACGCCTCCCGCCAGAACCGCATGACCGCCAACACCGCGCCGGTCACACAGTAAATCGTCATCAGCACCGACGCCGCCTGGGTCAGCAGTCCCAGGATGGGAATCCACCCCAGCACGACATTTAAAATGGCCATAATCGCCGCGCCCAGCACGTAGATCACCAGGGTGACGGCCAGGCTCCGCATATCGCCGGAAGCCACCAGCTCGCTCAGGGGAAAAAGGCTGTACAGCGCCTTCATGCCCGGGCCCTCCTTGTCCATTGGAATGGTACCATGGTACCACAGCCCCGGCGGAAATACAACGGCGCGTTGACAATTCTTTTCGCGAAGTCTACGGCATCACCGCACAATTGTGTCTGCGGCCTTCGCCCAATCTTTTGCCCCA
>DSLMC04102__coassemble_1484_pt1 | contig 12773 bp, 9 predicted proteins | sample DSLMC04102__metabat2_high_PE_031 | metagenome-assembled genome bin DSLMC04102
TACCCCGGCGCAAATTGGGACCCGGTCTCGGGCGGCCATACAGGCCGCCCCTACACGGAAACCTGGTAGCGGGTCCGTAGGGGCGGATTGTATATCCGCCCGTGCCGCACTCCCGCCAAAAACGCAAATGCCTTGGCACGGCGGGGAAACAGCGCCGCGCCAAGGGGAGGAGCTCCGGCGGCTCAGAGAGGAGGGAGCCGCCGGAGAAGAACGGTTATCCGACGAAATAGCGGTAGAGGAAGGTCACGATTTCAGCGCGGGTGCAGGCGTTCGCAGGGCTGAAGGTATTGGCCGAGGAGCCCTCGGTCACATTCTGCGCCACGGCCCAGAGCACCGCGTCATAGTAGTAGGCGCTCTCGGAGACGTCCTTGAAGCGGTTGACCCCATCGGCGGCGGGTTCGCCGGCCGCACGGTACAGGAAGGAGACCACCTGTCCGCGGGTCACCGTGGCGTCCGGGCTGAAGGTGGTGGCGGAGGTGCCGGTGGTAATGCCCTCGCCCACGGCCCAGAGGACGGCGCGGTAATAGTAGGCGTCAGGCGACACATCGGTGAAGGGCATGGTGTCCGAGGCGGGATCGGGATAGCCGGAGGCACGCCAGAGGAAGGTCACCATCTGCGCCCGGGTGCAGGCTGCGTTGGGGCTGAAGGTATTGGCGGAGGTACCGGCCGTAATCTCGTTCTCCACGGCCCACTCCACGGCGTCGGCATACCAGGCGTTGGCGGACACATCGGTGAAGCCGCCGGGATTGGTGTTCTCATTGCCGGAGCCGCCGGGGATGATGACAGGCAGATCGGGCAGATCCGGGATGTCGGGGATATCGGGGATATCGGGCGTCTCGTCCACCGGCCGGCCGTCGATGCAGATGATGCCGTCGGCGTTGCGGGAGAAGTGCTCGATGTAGTCCCAGGCCACATGGGCGTCATTGGCCGTCAGGGTGTGGGGCTTGTTGGCGTTGACGCAGAGCCAGGTGTAGGTGTTGCCGTCAGCGCTGGGGAAGGACTTGATGTTGAAGGACTCCAGGGTCTGGCCCAGCAGGAAGTCAGCCTTGTCGCGATAGGCGAAGGTGGTGGAGGTCGCAGGCGTGACGCCCCAATCCGCATCCGCGGAAGCGTCATAGCCGTAGGTTCCCAGGTCGTTCATGGTCCACAGATAGCCGAGAATCTCGTTGACGTTGTTGCCCTCGGCGGTGGGCCGCTCGGCCAGCACGGAAGCGCCGCCGGCGATATAGAAGGTGGGCAGAATCACGTCGGCCTCAACGAAGTCGGTATAGACGTCGTCGCCCTCGGCCATGGAGCCGGCCGCCGTCGGGATCACGCCGGCCAGACGGTCCCAGTACTTGACGCCCAGGTTCCAGGTCCTGCCGCCGCCCATGGAGAAGCCGCCGGCATAGACGCGGCTCTCGTCCAGGAAGGAATACTTGGCCAGGAGCAGATCCAGGACTTCCACCGCCTCATGGGAGGTGTAGCTGCCGTGCTGGTCGAAGGAGACCACCATAAAGCCGTTCTCCTTGGCCACCAGCGGCCACTCGGTCCAGGAGACCATGGCCTCGGCCTCGCCGCCGCCGCCATGGAACCACATCAGCAGCGGCACGCTGTCTCTGCTGCCGAAGCTCAGATCGTCCGGGATATAGGCGTAGTATTCAATCTCCTTGCCGCTGGAGACGGTCACGGTTTCGTTGACCTCGATGATGCCGTTCTGCTCGTACTTGGGCATCTCGCGGAACTGGCCCTGAGAATAGTAGAACTTGCCGACCACCTGGTCGTAGAGGGAGACCACCAGGTCGCTGTCGAAGCCGGAGACCGAGGCGTCGGTGACGACCTCGCAGATGCCGGCCTTGCCGTTATAGGAGTCGGCCACAGCCTGGGCGTTGGCGGGGCCGTTGACGACGGCCATGGGGATGACGTAGCTGCCGGCGTTCTCGGTCAGGGTGCTGGGGGCGAAGAGCGCCACGCCGGAGGGGGTACCGGCCAGACCGGCGAACCACTGCTCGGCATAGTTGGCGTCATAGGTGTTGTTCTCCAGGTAATGGGCGGCGATGTAGTCCGCGCCCTTGCCCAGGCCGTAGAACTGCAGGCCGTGGAGGGAGCCGGGATACACGGTGCGGGTTCCCTTGTCATCGGTCAGCGTGGCCTTGCCGTTCACGAAGTCCAGGCTGGGACGGCTGGAATAGGTGTCGTAGATTCCGGCGTAGAGGGCGGCGGCAGCGTCGGCGTCGGCCTCAGAGTCCCAGCCTTCGCCGGTGGGGTTGACAAAGAGGATGCACAGGCCGTCCCGCTCCGCCAGCGCGGCAAAGCCGCCGTTCTCGGCGGTCTCCAGGGCCGTCTGGGCCGTGAAGGCCTCGTCGCCGAAGACCACCACGATGGGGGTCAGCGTGAGGAAGTTGCCCACCCGGTTGCTCTCAGGCACGTACATATAGCAGGTCCGGTCCGCCACGGTGATCTCGTCGATCCGGGCGGTGTCGTTGCCCACCATCTGAGCGGTCATGGCATCGTGGGCGGCGGTGTTCACCGCGGTCTCATCGATGGAGATGGAGCCGTCGGGGTTCCGGGAGAAGCGCTTCATATACTCCCACACGGTCCAGGCGTCGTTGTTGGTCACGGTGTGGGCCCGGTTCTTGTTGACGGCCAGCCAGGTATAGACGTTGCCGTCGGCGCTCTCGAAGGCGTCAATGACCATCTTCTGGTCGCGGCCCGCCTCGTTGAGGATGTAGTTGGAGCCGAATTCATAGGCGTAGGACAGGGTGCTGTAAGCGGGCTCGCCCCACTCATAGGCCTCGTCGTAGCTGTAGTCGCCGATTTCATTGAGCTGCCAGACGTACTGGAGGGCCGTCTGGGTCATGGCGCTGGAGCCCAGCTCCATGGCGGAAAGGCCGCCGGCAATGTAGAACACCGGCAGGATGCCGCCGTCCTTGGTCGCGGCCTCCAGAGCGTCGGAGCCGCTGAACAGGCCCAGCGCGTTGGGCATGATACCGGCAAACCGCTGCCAGTTGTTCAGGCCGATCTGCCAGGTCTTGTCGGAGCCCATGGAGAAGCCGCCCACAAAGAGCCGGCTCTCGTCGATGTAGGGACTCTCGGCCAGAATCTGGTCCAGGAGCTCCATGATCTCGTCGGCGGTGAAGGAGGTGTGCTGATCCACGCCGATGACGATGAAGCCGTTCTCCTTGCCCACCAGGGGCCACTCGGTCCAGGACAGCATGGCCTCGGCCTCGCCGCCGATGCCGTGGAACCACATAAAGAGCGGCACGGAATCGGCCTTGGTCAAATCCAGATCGGCGGGAATGTACTCGTAGTATTCAATGGTGCTGCCGGAGCTGACGGTCTTGGCGCCATTGACCTCGATGATGCCGTTCTGCTCATACTGGGGGAACTCCCGGAATTCGCCCTGGGAGTAGTAGTAGCGGTCCACGACCTCGTCGTAGAGCTCCACCACCAGTTCGGCCTCGAAGCCCTGCACGGCGCTGTCATCGATGACCTTGCAGACGCCCGCGCCCACATTGTAGGACTTGGCCACGGCCTCGGCGTTGGCGGGGCCGTTGACGACGGCCATGGGGATGACGTAGCTGCCGGCGTTCTCGGTCAGGGTGCTGGGGGCGAAGAGCGCCACGCCGGAGGGGGTACCGGCCAGACCGGCGAACCACTGCTCGGCATAGTTGGCGTCATAGGTGTTGTTCTCCAGGTAATGGGCGGCGATGTAGTCCGCGCCCTTGCCCAGGCCGTAGAACTGCAGGCCGTGGAGGGAACCGGGATACACGGTCCGAGTGCCGTTATCATCGGTCAGCGTGGCCTTGCCGTCCACAAAGTTCAGGCTGGGCCGGCTGGAATAGGTGTTGTAAATACCGGCATAGAGCTCCGCGGCGGCATTGGCGTCGGCCTCGGAATCCCAGCTCTCCTTGGGGTTGGCAAAGAGAATGCACAGGCCGTCCCGCTCCGCCAGCGCGGCGAAGCCGCCCTCCCGGGCTGTCTGCGCGGCGGTCTCCGCGGTGAACTTTCCATCGCCGAAGACCACCACCACGGGGGTCAGGGCCAGGAAATTGCCCACCCGGTTGCTCTCGGGCACATACATATAGCAGGTCCGGCCCGCCACGGTGATCTCATCAATCCGGGCGGTGTCGTTGCCCACCATACCGGCCGTGGGGTCCACGGCCCCGCCGGCCGCCGCCGCCCGCAGGCTCCCGGCATAGCCGGGCACGAGCATCGCGGCAGCCAGTAGGAGCGCCACTAGCGTTCTGCTGATTTTCTTCATGTTGCTTCCTCCTCTTATTATAAATCGCTGCCGCGGAGCCGCAGGCCCGAACGCCTTGCCCTCTCCTCCAGAATCGGCGCGTCCCAGCCGCCGGCACCGCGTGGATACGCCCGGCAATCCGGATGATCCACGTTCATTATACCGTTCTCCTGTTTCGACTTCTTTCAAAAACAAGATGGCAATATTCAAAAACAAGTGCAGAAAAGTGCAAAAAAATCCCACAATTACCGGAAAATCCAGGTAATTATGGGAGATTCCGACTAGAAAACCGATTATTGGGATCGCCTGCGGTACTCCACGGGCGTCAGACCGGTGCTCTTTTTGAACAGGGTGGAAAAGTAGGAGAGATTGCTGAAGCCCACGTCGGCGGCCACCTCGCCCACCTGCTTGTCGCTCTGCTGGAGCAGAAGCTTGGCCTGCTGGATGCGATAGTCGTTGATATAGTCCTTGAGGCTGACGCCGGTTTTTTTCTTATACATCCGGGCCAGATATTCGGGCACCAGGTAGAACTCCGCGCCGATTTCGCTGCGGGTGATATCCTCGGCGTAGTGCTGGTGGATGTAGTCGTTGATCTGCTGAATCAGGCCCTTGGACTTGGCCAGCTCCTCCTCGTAGGCGAAGACCTTGTCCAGGAGATAATTCACGTACCGCAGCATATCGGCGGCGGACTGCTCGGCTCTGGCGGCCATGCGCTGGGAGGCCTCGTCGTTGAGCAGCAGGGAGATCTGGATGCCCTGACCGGCCAGATGGGCATAGACCACCTGATTTCCCTCCCAGAGCATGGTCCGGAGCATTTTGTTGTCCAGGGCCTTGGCCTTGACCCGGAGCTCCAGCTCCCGCTTGAGATAGAGCAGGAAGCCCTTTTTGTCCTTGGCGGCGAGCATCTGCTCCAGCTGCGCCATATCCAATACGGTCTCTTCCTCCGGCGGATGGGTCTGCACCTGATTCTCGGTGAACACCTCGCCGTAGAAGGCGACGCAGCGGTTCAGCAGCTGCTCTCCCGTCTCCAGCGCCCGGTGGAGCTCCTGCACCGGGCAGGGGTCCATGATGCAGTAGGTCACCGTGGCGGAGAGGAGCTTGGCGCAGTGCTGCTGGGTCAGGCTGCACTGAGACCGGAGCCGGACCTCGTCGGCTTCGGTGCAGACGGCTGCCAGAATGGTGTGGTCGGGGTGCTCATAGGTGACGATGTTGCTGTTCTCCGGCGTGCCGTAGAACAGCTCCGACTGGATATTGGTCAGGATAAAGGACACCAGGCTCCGGCCATAGCTGTCGTAATCCTGTTCCAAATTGGTGGCCTTGGCCACCACCAGCCGGTACAGCCCCGCCTGGTCAATTTTCAGCACCGGATCCCGGGCTTCCTTGCTCAGCTCCTCCCAGCTGGTTTGGGACTGGCCCGCCAGCAGCTGGCTCCACATGGCCAGCCGGGCCTCCCGGAGGTTGCTGACCATCCACTGGCCCAGGATGCTGGCCGTCTCCTGCTCCCGCTCCTGATGCAGCTCCTGGACGAACTTCTGCAGCACCAGCTCCATCATTTCCACGTTGAAGGGCTTCATCAGATACTCCTCCGCGTGGAGCTTCACCGCCGTGGAGGCATAGCGGAAGCTCTCATGGCAGGTCAGCAGCAGGAATTTCCCCTTCAGCCCCTGCTCCCGGTACCACCGCAGCAGATCCAGCCCCGTCTCCCGGGGCATTTCAATGTCGCTGATGACGATATCCACGGCCTCGCGGCTGAGAATCTCCCGGGCCGCGGCCGGGTCCGGCGCCACGTCCACCCGGTCGATCCCCAGCTTCTCCCAGTTTATGCTGCGGCGAAGATCCTCCAGGATCACCGCGTCGTCGTCAACCAGTAAAATTCGCATAGCAATTCCTCCCACAGGACATCAGACTGTCGAAAAACCTCGCTGAAGATGTCTGTGACAGAGCAGCGGGGAATGTGTGCAAGGGGTTAAGACCCCTTGCGCGTTCAATCAACACGTATTTTTAAACTTTTTCTAAAGTTTAAAAATACGCACAGCGTGGCGAAAAGACTTTTTCGACACGCTGGACATCAGGTGCGGCCCCTCAGAGGTCGGATTCCTGAATGGTCATCTGAAGCCGCTCCCGGACCGGCCGGGCCGGGATATAGACCTGACTCATCGCGCCGTGGGGCTGGACGTTGGAGAGGACCAGCAGGCCCTCCCGGTCGTACATCAGCTCCAGCAGCCGCTTGATGCTGGCCAGCCCCACCCGGGTGCCGTCGGCCCGGGGCGCGGCGTCGCCGCCGTTGATGGATTGCAGCACCCGGGCGGGATAGCCCTTGCCGTCGTCCTCCACCTGGACCAGGAGCATCTCCTCTCCCTGCCACCGGGCCGGACAGAGCTTAATCAGCACCATGATCTGACCGCCCGCCGTCACGGCATATTTGTATTCATTCTCCACCAGGGTGTGAATCAGCATCTGCGGCACCGGCCAATCCCGGACCGACTCGTCCATATCCACAAAGTAGAGCACCCCGTCGGGATATTTGAGCTCCTGCATTTCAAAATAGTTCTCCACATGGCGGATCTCCTCCTGCAATGGCACGGTGTGGAGGCCCGAGGCAAACATATAGCGGATATTTTTCGACAGGGCGTTGATATAGGTCTCGATCTCCGCATTTTTCCCGCTGCGGCTCAGGCCCACGATGGTACTCATGGCGTTGAGGAAAAAGTGGGGCTTGATTTGCAGTCGGATGTATTTCTGCTCCGTGTCCAGCAGGGCCAGCTGCTTTTCATAGGACTCGATTTTCAGGTTGACCACTTCCTCCACCAGGCGGTTGAAGCCGTCCACCAGCGTCTGAAATTCCACGCTGTCGCTCTCGGTGGAGATGCGCAGATCCAGCCTGCCGTTCTGAATGGCCTCCATATCCCGGGTCATCTGGCTCATGGGCAGCAGCAGCTCCTGCCGGGTCCGGCGGGCATAGTACAGGCCGAAGCCCACCAGCACCAGCAGCACCCCGAAGAGCAGCACCGCGTAGCTGCTGATCTGCTGAAAGAAGTCCAGGCGGCTCTGGCTGCCGTAGAGCTCAAAGACGCCGTTCTCCAGGGGCGTGCCCCAGCTGAGCATGGTCCGCGCCGGCTTGTCCGCTCCCTCGCCGGTCTGCCCGAGCACCTGTCCGGCGGCGTCCTTTAAATAAAAGGAGGTCTGCGACAGGGCCTTCGCGGGGAAATCGCTCAGCAGCGCCTCCGCCGACACCACTGCCAGCACGGCCCGGCTCTCCTGGACCAGCGCCCGGTAGAGGTATACCCGCGCCGTCCCCTGGTAGACCTGCCACTCCCAGAGCTGATTGCCGGTGGTGGCAGTCAGCATCGCCAGCTCCTTGAGCTCCTGCTCCTCGGCCAGCGTCACGCCGCCGTCCTTGACCGAAACCAGCAGATCCTGGCTGGCCTCGGCCACCAGCAGCAGCTCCGGCCCCTCGGTGATCCGCATCAGGCTGACCATGTCGTTGGACAGATTCACCGCCGCGTACTGCCGCTCCGCCTCGCTGCTGCTCCGCAGCATATCCAGGTCCGTGTTGCCGTACACCAGTTCCGAGAGCACGTCCGTGCACCGGCTCAGGCGATTTTCAATCTGGCTCTTGTAGATGGATGTGTAGTTGCCCAGGGCGGTGCGCTGCTTGTCCTCGGCCGTGCGGTAGGCCATCACCAGAAATACCGCCAGTACCACCGCCAGCATCGCCATTTGAATGCGCATCAGCACGCTCAGGATATGTAAAAACGACTTTTTCTTCATGATCCGCTCCCAGCTCCCGTCCGTTTTGCACGGCATTTAATAGTATACTTTTTTCCGCCCCGGAACGAGGTCTTGTCCGCAGGTCCTCTTTTTTTTGGAAATATCGTTCTTAAAATTGAAAATCCCCCGGTCCCGGCTCTGGTATACTATGATACAATGCAGGAGGGGAATGTCCATGAAACGCACGTTTATTGCCCGGGCCGACGATTTCGGCTCGGCCCAGGCGGCCAATGCCGCCATTCTCGAGGCCCTGACGCAGGGCTGTCTCATCCGCAACGTCTCGTGCATGGCCCCGGGGCCCCATATCGCCCGGGACGCCGAAGCGCTGCGGGCCTTTGCCGCCCGGGTGGATCTGGGCCTGCATCTCACGGTCAATTCCGAGTGGGATACGGTGGCCTGGACGCCCTGCGGACCGCCGGCGGCCGCCGCGCCCCTGCTGGACCGGCGGGGCCGTTTTTATCAGACCGGCGAAGCCCTGGCCGCCGCCGCGCCGCCGGTGGAGGCGGTGCTCCGGGAGGCGTCGGCCCAGCTGGACCGGCTGACCGGTCTGGGGCTGCCCATCACCTATCTGGACGGCCATATGTTCCCCTACCGCTTCCTGCCGGGGCTGGACGCGGCCCTGCGCCAGTGGTGCCGGGAAAAGGGACTGCTCTACGCCGCGCCCTTCGACCGGTTCTACGCCGGCGGCCCGGCCTTCGGCCCCACCTACGCCGCCTTCTCCCAGGCCACCGACCGCTGGCTCCGGGCGCTGGCCGCGCCGGTCACACTCTACATCATCCATCCCGCAAAGCTCAGCCACGAGACCTGTGCCTTCTCCAACGGCAGCTTCCCGCCCGGCGTCGTCGCCTGGGAGCGGGAGCTGGAATACCGTTCGGCGCTGGACGCGGCCTGGCACGCCCGATTGGCGTCCCTGACGCCGGTCCGGTTCCGGGATCTCGCACAGGAGGAATAACCCATGGAATGCAGAATCGTCTCCCTCGATGACCAGACCTGGCGCATCGAGGAATTTGACGCCAAGGACAGCGTCTATCTCTATCTATTGGCCGGCGACCGCAGCGCCCTGCTGCTGGACACCGGCTTCGGCCAGATCGACGTGCCAGCGGCCGTGACCGCGCTGACCTGCCTGCCCTTGACCGTGGTCCACAGCCACGGCCACTTCGACCACATCGGCGGCGACCGCAGCTTCGAGGCCGTCTATCTCCATCCGGCGGACCGGCCCCTCTATGACCTCCATCGGGCCCGCCTGTCCCAGCCGGGGTCGGCCCGGGTGCTGGACCTGACCGACGGCCAGCTCTTCGACCTGGGCGGCCGGACTCTGGAGGTCCTCCATGTACCGGGCCATTCGCCGGGCTCGGTGTGCCTGCTGGACCGGGAACGCCGCTGGCTCTTCACCGGCGACACCTGCTGCAAGGCCGACGTTCTGCTGTGCCTGGAGTACAGCGGCACCGTTACGGAGTATGCCGCCTCCATTGCCAAGCTCCAGGCCCGGCGCGATGCCTTCGACTGCACTTGGCCCAGCCACCACACCGTGCCCGTGGACCCGTCCATTCTGGACCAGTTTGCCCGGGCGGCCCGGCGGGTGCTGGACGGCGCTCCCCTGCAGCCCTATGAGACGCCCTTCGGAACCTTCCGCCGGCTGGCCCAGGACGACATCGGAATCGTCTGCACCGAGGAGACCGCCCGCTGAGATTATAGCAGAAAAACAGGAGGAAAATCCATGGCAATCTGTACAATTGAATATTTTTCCAACAAATTACGACAATTTACAAAATTCAAAGCCATCCTGCCCAACGACCTGCCGCCGGAGATGGTCGCGGGAAATCCCCACTTCCAGCGGCCCATGCAGACGCTGATTCTGCTCCACGGCTACTCCGGCAGCGAGACCGACTGGCTCTACAACACCCAAATCTCCGCGCTGGCCGGACGGTACAATCTGGCCATTCTCTGCCCCAACGGCGGCAACAGCTTCTACCTGGACGGCCCCGAAACCGGGCGGCAGTACGGCGCCTTCGTCGGCGAGGAGCTGCCGGACTATGCCGCCCGGCTCTTCGGCCTCTCCCGGGACCGGGCCGATACCTTCATCGGCGGCTTCTCCATGGGCGGCTTCGGCGCGATCCACACGGCTCTGCAATATCCGGAGCGGTTTTCCAAGGTGATTTCCTTCTCCGCCGCCCTGATCCACCGCCGCGTGGCCGCCATGACCCCCGAGACCCAGGACCCCATCGCCAACTATGCCTATTACCGCCATATCTTCCAGGAGCCTGCCAACCTGCCCGCCAGCGTCAACAATCCCGAGTATCTGACGGACGCCCTGCTGGCCCGGGGCACGCCTCTGCCCCAGCTGTTCTTAGCCGTCGGCTTCAGCGATTTCCTCTACGAGGACAATCAGAGCTTTCTCCGCTTTTTGTCCGACCGGGGCGTAAACTACCGGTACGCGGAGGGGCCCGGCGTCCATGATTTCCAATTTGTCAGCGCCCATCTGGAGGAAGCGCTGGACTTTCTGAAGGAGGTCTGAGCCATGGACTACACCGCCAATATCGCGGCCCTGGAGCAGGCCGTGGCTGCCCATGCCTTTCTCCGCCCCATCGCCCTGCACCGGCTGCCCGACGGCACGCTGGATCGGGACGGCAACCTGACGCTCTGGAACAGGGCCATGGAAGCCTTCATCAAGACGCCTCTCTGGCCCGAGGGCGCCCCCGGCTGGGACGGCCGCGACCCGCTCCAGGGGGAGCCCTGCCTGGTCTACATCCCCGCCCCCGCCGGCCATGAAAACGCCCCCACCATCCTGGTGGCCCACGGCGGCGGCTTCCTCTGGCGCACCGGCTGCGAGGGGCCCAATGTGGCCTGGTACTTCCACCGGGCCGGATATCACACCGCCATTTTGAGCTACCGGCTGCTGCCCTACGACCGCCACGCCGCCATCGCCGACATGCAGCGGGCCATCCGCCTGCTGCGGACCGGGGACCTGGGCCCCGGCCGGCGGATCATTGCCATGGGCTTCTCCGCCGGCGGCATGCTCAGCGGCAACTGCGCCGTCTACGCCGACGGCGGCGACCCCGCCGCGTCTGACCCCGTGGAGCGCCTTTCCTCCCGGCTGGACGCCTGCGTGGTGGGCTACGGCGCCATGTCCAGCGTCTCCTTCCCCGGCCCCTTTATGGCCGATCCCAACGAGCCGGACCTCTTCGGCGTCAACGCCGCTGACCGGTACTATCTGGCCACCGAGAAGCACATCACCCCCGAGACCCCGCCGTTCTTTATCTGGCAGACCCTCAGCGACGACGGCCGCCACGGCCTCTGCCTGGCCAAGGCCCTCCAGGACGCGGGCGTGCCCTACGAGCTGCACATCTTCGAGGGCGGCGTCCACGGTCTGGCCATGGCCGACGGCGAGAACGACCTGGAGGCCGACGTGCCCCATATCCACCACTGGGGCCGGCTGTGCACGGAGTGGCTGGCGCTCCACGGCCTGGGCCCGGAGGGAGATGGCTGAGATGGAGCAGGAAGTACTGGTCATACAGGTGACCATCACCGGCGAGACCCGGGTCCGGGGCGGAACCGGCGAGGCCGGCATGGTGGCCTTTACCGGCGTCGTGGACTGTCCCAATTTCCACGGCGTCATTCTCCCCGGCGGCGTGGATACCCAGCGGATGACGCAGGGGCATCTGACCCTCTCGGCCCGGTATATGCTGGAGGGAACCGACCGGGACGGCAGGCCCTGCCGGATCTTCATTGAAAACAACGGCGAGACCGACGATCCCGCCGCGCCCATGGTGACCGCGCCGGTGCTCTATACCGACAGTCCCGCCCTCCGCTGGCTGGAAACCGCCGCCCTCCGGGGGGTCTTGGAGCCCCGGCCCGACGGCGGCGTCAATATCCATATCTTCGCCCGCTGACCCGGTCCGTAGGGCGGAGTGCAGCGGGAATCGCAGCTGCCCTACGGGCGGCCATAAAGGCCGCCCCTACGACGTACCATTGACCTGGTCCGTAGGGCGGGGTGCCCACACCCCGCCGAACCGGGCCCACCATCATCGCAACCCGCCGCCGGTCCTCTCGTAGGGGCGGCCTATATGGCCGCCCGGACCGCACCGGGTGTGTGAAATCGCCTCCGGCGTTGCGGCGGCTCCGGTTTCGTGGTATAGTATGGCTGACAGCCCGGTCCCGTGCGGTCCGGCAGATCGATCCGCAGAGGAGGAGGACGATTTTCATGGGAAACTACCGGTTTTACGGCTGGGAGCAGGCCACGGTGCCGGCGCAGTCCGGCGACTATCCGGGCATCGGCACGCCCCAGCAGCTCTACGACGTGCTGGCCGGCGGGATTTGGCAGGCCGACACCTGCGCGCCGCGGCTGCGGGACGGCTGGTCCGAGGACAACCGGACCCTGGGCCAGTGCTCCATCACGGCCTTTCTGGTCCAGGATATCTTCGGCGGCCGGGTCTACGGCATTCTCCGGCCCGGCGGGAACTACCACTGCTATAATGTGGTGGACGGCCACGTCTTCGACCTGACCAGCGAGCAGTTCGGCGGCGAGGTCCTCTCCTATCAGGACAACCCCGAGCAGTTCCGTGAGGTCCACTTCGCCAAGGAGGAGAAGCGCCTGCGCTATGAGCTGCTCAAGGCCCGGCTGCGCGACGCCGTCCGCCGCCAGCCCTGACCTCGCCGGGTCCCGCTGTGCGGATTTTTATACTTCTTAAAAAGTTTAAGGCAGCACCGCACAATTTGGCAAGAGCGTTCGGCCAAAGATTTTGCCTCATACGAAAGTTATAAAAGGGTGGGAATACTGTAT
>DSLMC04102__coassemble_1520_pt1 | contig 12479 bp, 13 predicted proteins | sample DSLMC04102__metabat2_high_PE_031 | metagenome-assembled genome bin DSLMC04102
GCCGACATTCCAAGAATTCTTCAATCAGTCAGCCTATCGGCTGCCAGCTCCCCTCGAGGGGAGCCTTCCCTCTCAGGCGTCGGGGCCTTTGGGGTCTTCTTTGGGATGGCAGCAGCCTGATGCGTCTTGGCAGCTGCTGCAGCAGCCGCTGCAGCAGTTGGAGTCGGGGCAGCCGATGCAGTGCTGGCCGCGCCGTTTGGCCCGGACAATATACAGCGCCGCGCCGCCCAGGATCAGAACCAGGACTACGATCAAAATGATGTTCGGATTCATGCCTTTGCCCCCAGGGCGTAGGCGGCGTCCAGGTTCCGGTTGGCCCGGCGGATCAGATACACCAGGCAGGCGGCCATCAGCAGCACCGCGATCAGTCCCGGGACAAAGCCCGCGCCCACCGCGCCGGTGGTGACCAGCGTGCCGATCTGATAGACCAGGAAGCCCACGGTATAGCCCGTGCCCAGCTGAAGGGCGATGCCGCCCCAGAGCCATTTAGCGCTCTTCATCTCCGAGCGCATGGCTCCGATGGCCGCGAAGCAGGGCGGCGTATAGAGATTGAACATCAGATAGGCCAGCGCCGCCGCTTTCGTAATGGCGATGATCCCCGCCACCTCCGCGCCGGAGCCCTCCAGCATGGCCAGCTCGTCTACGTCGATAAAGTTCTCCAGGCCCACAAAGCAGACGGCCAAGGTGCCGACCACATTCTCCTTGGCGATAAAGCCGGTGACAGCGGCGGCGGCCAACTGCCAGCTGAGGACGCCCACAATGGGCACCAGCAGATAGGCGAAGGGTCCGGCAATGGAGGCCAGAATCGAGGCGTCGGCCGTCTCCGCCACCTGGAAGCTCCAGGTGAAGGTCTGCATGATCTGCACCGCGGTGTTGCACAGCAGAATGATCGTGGCAGCCTTTACAATATAGGCCCAGCCCCGGGCGCACATGGCCTTGAAGGCGAACCACAGCGAGGGAACCTTGTACTCCGGCAGCTCGATGATAAAGAAGGACTTGCGGGCCTTGTGCCCGGCGATCTTGTTGACCAGCAGCGCCCCCAGGAAAATCAGCACAATGCCGGTGAAGTACATCAGGAAGCTCACCCAGCCGGCATCGTCGAAAAAGGCGCCGGCAAAGAGGGCGATGACCGGAATCTTCGCGCCGCAGGGCATAAAGGGCGTCAGCATGGCCGTGGCCCGGCGCTCCCGCTCGTTGCGGATGGTGCGGCTGGCCATGACGCCGGGAATGGCACAGCCGGTGCCGATGACAAAGGGAATCACCGACTTGCCCGAGAGCCCTACCTTCTTGAAAATCGGGTCCAGCACCACCGAGACCCGGGACATGTAGCCGCAGTCCTCCAGCAGCGCAATCAGGAAGTACATGACCATGACCAGGGGCAGGAAGCCGACTACCGCCCCCACGCCGCCGATGATGCCGTCGGCCAGCAGGGCTGTCAGCAGGGGATTGGCGTCGGCCAATTGCGCAGCCACAAAGCCCTGGAAGGTTTCGATCCAGGCCACCAGGGTATCGGCGACCAGCGGACCCACCCAGACCTGGGAGATCTGGAACACCAGGAACATTACCGCCGCAAAAATCGGAATGCCCAGGAATTTATTGGCCAGAATGTCGTCCAGCTTGTCGCCCGCGCCCCGCTCCTTGGTCAGCACCTTCCGCTGCTCCGCCTGGGAGACCAGGTCATTGACGAAGACAAAGCGTTTGCGGTCGGCCTCCTCGACGGCCCGTTTGTCCGTCAGGTCGATGTCGCCCTGGACGTAGGGCGCCCGCTGCCCGCGGCCGCAGACCTTGGCGGCGGCGGATATGACCTCCCGCAGCCCCGCGCCGGTGGTGGATACCGTCCGAACCACCGGGCAGCCCAGCTTCTCCGCCAGGACCTGGGTGTCGATCTTCGTCTCCTTTTTCTCGCAGACGTCGCTCTTGTTCAGCGCAACCACCACCGGAATGCCCAGCTCCAGCAGCTGGGTGGTGAAAAAGAGGCTCCGGCTCAGATTGGTAGCGTCTACCACGTTGACAATCACATCGGGCCGCTCGTGGCGGACGTAGCCGCTGGTGATGCTCTCCTCCGAGGTGAAGGGCGACATGGAATAGGCGCCCGGCAGATCCACCGCCACAACCTCGGCGCCGCCGGCCCAGTTCTTTTTGACCGGATGCTCCTTCCGCGCCACCGTGACGCCCGCCCAGTTGCCTACCTTCTCGTTCCGGCCGGTGAGGGCGTTATACATGGTCGTTTTGCCGGAATTGGGGTTGCCTGTCATTGCAACTCGCATGGTCTCAATCCTCCCTGTATCAATGACTTTGGTTAGATTGGTCTAACCTATAGCCGAACCAAAGGGCTGCCGCAGCAGCCCGCGATTCTCATGTATGGGGGCCATCCTGGATCTGGATGGCGTCGGCCAGCAGGGTGTCGATATTATACCGGCCGTCTTTGATGGAGACGACGCAGCCCCCGCGCCGGCGGGCTACCAGGGTGATCTCCTCGCCGCTGTAGCACCCCAGCGTGAAGAGAAAGGCGTCCATCTCTGGGTCCTCGGTGACAATGTCCGCAATCAGATAGGATTTTCCTTCCGCCGCTTGGGTTAAAGTCATGGGCTGCAGCTCCTTTCACGCGTTAGCTATGTCTAACTGCTATGGAGTATACAACACATCCCCGGCCTTGTCAAGGAGAATTTTTCCGGATGCAGCCGGAAAACGCGGCAGCGGCGGCTTGAGAAATGTTTTGACGTCCCAGCTGGGGCCGGGACGCCAAAAAAAGGGGATATGCTGATCGAGGTCAGGGCGCGGCGGGAGGTTCCAGGCCGAAGTCCCGGCAGATTTCCTCACAGATGATCTGGGCGGGGGAGAAGGAGAAGGCCTGGGTCAGGGTTTCCCGCCAGGCGGCGAGGGTCTCGGGGTGGGCCAGCAGCTGGCCCGCCAGGGCGGCCAGCGCCTCGGGGGTGTCGGCGGTGCGGGCATAGCCGTGGGAGACCAGGAAGTCGATGTTCCGCTCCTCCAGGCCGGGGATCACGTTGATCAGCAGGGTGGGCAGGTGCTTGTGGAGCATCTCGGTGGTGGTCAGGCCGCCGCCCTTGGTGAGCAGCAGATCCGCCGCGTCCATATAGAGGTCCACCTTGTCCGTGAAGCCGAGAATCCGCAGATGGGGGGCGTAGCAGCTGCGGATGATCTTCTCCCGGAGCCGCTTATTGGTGCCGCAGATGACCACCAGCCGGTCGTCCCCGGTGAGAACGCGGGTCAGGGCCTGGGTCAGCTCCTCCATGGGACCCGCGCCCATGGACCCGCAGACCAGGACCAGGACGCGGCCCTGCTGGGGCAGACCCAGGGCCTGCCGGGCCTGGGCCTGGGGCCGGGCCTCCAGGAAGCTCCGGCGCACCGGAATTCCCGAGGGCACCAGCCGGTCCTGGGGGATGCCGCAGCGGACGAATTCGTCCACCAGGGCCGGATGGGGGATGAAGTAGAGCTCCATGTCGGAGCTGGAGACGCCGGGGCTGCAGGTGTAGTCCGTGGCCACAAAGTAGCCGGGGGTTGTGAGGCCGCAGGACCGGGCGGCCTCGGTGACCATGATGGCCGGGAACACATGGACGCAGACAATGGCGTCGCAGCCGGCGTCCCGGACGGCCTGGACCAGCTCGCCCGCGCAGGCGGCGCACTGGGTCCGCAGGTAGCGGGGCACATGGTTCTCCTCGAATTTATAGCCCAGGCCGAAGAGCCGGGGGGCCTTGCGGTAGAGCAGCACATGGCCCTCGCTGATGAGCCGGGCCTTGGCAGGGGAGAGCAGCTCCAGGCAGTCGCGGATCTGGCAGCTGTGGCCCCAGGCGGCGAACTGTTCCGCCAGAGCGGCGGCGGTGGAATTGTGGCCGCCGCCGGTATTACAGGTGAGAATCAGAACCTTCATGGCCGGTTTCCTCCTTTGATTGCAGTTTTGCTGCCAGCCGGAGCAGCTTGGGCCGGTTATAGCGCTGAATGATCCAGTAGGGGAGATTCAGCGCCGCGGCGTCAAACACCGCCAGCGCCGCTCCCCAGAAGTCGGGGCAGAGCAGGTAGTTGCCCACCGAGAGCACCATCAGCGCGGCGTGAACCGCTTCCGCCACGCAGGTCTCCAGCACCAAGGACATGGCCTCGGCGGCGCTGCCTCGGAGATTGACCCGTTTGGGGAGCATGTCGGGCATGACCTTGCTCATATCGGGGACCAGATCCTTCCAGTGGTGGACGCCCAGACGGCGGTAAATCTGACCGTCCTGCTCCCAGGAAAAGCTGCGGTAGGGAAATCGATCGGGGTGAAACCAGCGCCGGGGCAGCGCCTGGCCTACATAGTGGGATACGATGCCCAGGGACGCGGTATAGAGTACGGCATGGACAATGGCCATAGGACCTCCTTGTATAGGGCATCACCGCACAATTGTGTCTGCGGCCTTCGCCCAATCTTTTGCCCCATCCGTGCAGTTATAAAAGGGGGAAATACATACAGTATTCCCGCCCTTTTATAACTTTCGTATGAGGCAAAATCTTTGGCCGAATGCTCTTGCCAAATTGTGCGGTGCTGCCTTAGAGAAAAGCCCGAGATCCGAGGGTTCGGAATCCCGGGCGGAACAATCAAACGTGGGATCAGGTGCCGCTGGTGGGGTCGTAATTCCGGCCGAACTGGAGATTGGTGAACTTGATGGTGCTGCTGTCGGCGCGGGGAGACTTGGCGGGCTGCGGCGGCGTCGGATCGTCGGCGATATCCAGATTCATCATCCGGCTGAGATTCTGCTCGATCTCATTGGCGATCTCCGCCGGAGACTCCGATTCGACGGGCTGGGCAGGCTGCTGCACCACAGGCTGGACCGGCTGTACGGGCTGCACAGGCTGGGCAGGCTGCTGCACCACCGGCTGGACCGGCTGCACAGGCTGGACGGGCTGCACGGGCTGGGCCTGCTGCACCGGCTGCACCGGCTGGGCGGACTGGACCGGCTGTACGGGCTGCACCGGCTGTACGGGCTGCACCGGCTGGACCGGGGCGGGCTTGGCCTTGGGGACTACGAGGGGCTGATTTTCGGCGTCATAGTCGAAGGGCTTCCGGGCGGCGGTATTGAGCTCCAGGCTCATATCGCGGTTTTTCAGGGATTCGAGCAGCTCCAGGTGGCCGCGGATATCCCGCTCCAGGACCTCGATAAAGCTCTGGGCGGTTTTTTTGGCGCAATTGACGCGCTCCTGCTCCTGGGCGATGGCGGCGTCGGCCTCGCCGGAGCGGACCTGGACGGAGCCGGCGGCCTCATGCATCAGCCGGGCGCATTTTTTCTCGGCCTCGGCGACCATGGCGTCGGCGGTACGCTGGGCGGAGAGGATGGCCTTGCGCATGCTCTGCTCCTGGCTGCGGTACTCCTCGAGCTTTTCGACCAGGACCTTCATTTTGCTCTTCAGTACGGCGTTTTCCTTGTAGAGGGTGATATAGTCCTCGGTGAGAGGCTCCAGGAAGTCATCGACGGTCTGCATATCATAGCCGCCGAAGACAGCCTTGGTAAATGTTTTTTCCTGAATTTCCTGGGGTGTAAACATAGGATTCCCTCCTCCCGCGGCTTAGAGATACAGGCCGTTGTTTTCCAGCTCGTCAATGAGGTCGCCGACGATATCCACGTTATAAGGGGTGATGATATAGGTGGAGATGGCGATTTTTTTGATTTTCCCGTCCAGGGCGTAGGCGCAGCCGGAGAGGAAGTCCACCAGGCGGCGGGCGATATCCTTGTTGGTGGCCTCCAGGTTGAGGACCACGGCGTGCTTGCTGCGCAGGTGCTCGGCGATTTCCGAGACATTGTCGAAGCGGTCGGGCTTGACCAGGACGACCTGCATTTGGGTGGTGGTGTGGATATTGACGACCTTGCTGTCGGTGGTGCGGCGGGAGGCGGTGCGGGTGGTCTGGGTGGAAGAGGCGCTGCGGCCCAGATCGTCCAGCACCTCGTCATAGGAGCTGCTGACGCGGGGGGCGGGACGGGCCGCGGTACTGGCGCGGGAAGCCCGGGGACGTTCCTCCAGGTCGAAATCATCCTCGAAATCATCTTCGTCCTCGGCGTAGGGCCGTGCGAGTTTTTTCAGTTCATCCATAAATCCCATGTGTCTGTCCTCCAAAAAAGCAGTGATTTCTGCGCAATTTTATGTATTTGTTCCGTAATGCCGGGCGCCGAAGATGGCGGTTCCCACGCGGATCATGGTGCTGCCGGCGCGGATGGCATCGGGGAAATCGTCGGTCATGCCCATCGATAGGCACGCCATACTGACATTATCGTATTTTTTTGCCCTTATGTCAACAAGAAGCTGATGCATTTGTGCAAAATACTTTGAATTTCCGCCAGGTTCCTCGGAAATTGGTGGAATCGCCATGAGACCCTCCAAATGGCAGTGGGGGTATTCGGCCATGTGGGACGCGGCGTCCATGGCCCCGGCGGGGGTAAAGCCGGATTTGCTGGCCTCGGCGCCGATATTGACCTCGAAGAGGATCTTCTGCACCAGGCCCAGCTTGGCGGCCTGCTTCTCAATGGCGGCCAGGAGCTCCAGCCGGTCCACGGATTGGATCAGGTCCACATGGCCCACGACCTTGTTCACCTTATTGGTCTGGAGGTGGCCGATAAAGTGGACGGGCTTCTGGCCATAGGCGCCCTGGGGCAGCTTTTCCACCAGCTCCTGGACGCGGTTTTCGCCGCAGCAATCGACGCCGGCCTCCACGGCGGCCCGGACGCGCTGGGCGTCGTTCATCTTACTGGCGGCGCAGAGGGTGATCTCGGCGGGGTCCCGGCCGGCCTCCCGGGCGGCTTCGGCCATTCTGGCGCGAATGGCCGCGACATTGTTGGCAATTTCCTGCATTATCGCACGACCTTTCCATCGTATAGGTCTCGGCCGGTCACAATGATATCGTCGCCGGGCCAGAGATTATTGACTGAGGACTTGTCCAGCTCCACCACATAGGACTCGCCGTTGTCGTGGAGGATATTCACCGTTTTCCAAACGGCGTTGCTGCCCTCGAGGATGTAGACGCCGGCTTGGCCGGCCTCGTTGACGCGAATGGCCTCCTTGGGCACGCGGAGCCCGGCATAGGAGGAGAAGACGACGTCCGCCGACTGCTGGCGCAGCAGGGTGACGCTTTGGAGATACCGGTCACAGGAGAGGACCAGGATTCGGTTCCCGGACTGCTCCTGGCCCAGCCGTTCGACGGTCATGGGGATACTGTCGTAGAACTGGGAGGCGAAGGTGACGGGGACGGTGTCGCCGGTTTCGACGCCCTCCAGCTGGCTGACGGGGACGGTGGTGACATAGTACCAGGTGTTGCCGGCGATCAGGCGGCCGACGGCGTCCTCGGGGGGATCGGCGGGCTGGATGGCCTCCAGCTCGTCGGCGGTGATGGTGGACAGGCGGTCCACGGTGAGGACGGACTCATAGCCGTCCACCGCGCCGGAGAAGTAGCCGCTTTTCCCGGCGGCCACGACGGTGGTATCATAGCTGGCGTCGGCCTGGAGGGCCTCGATCTGGGCCCGGAGCGCCTCGATCTGCTGATCCAGGGCCTGATTTTCCGCCTCGGAGGACATCCGGCGCAGGATCAGGCCCTTGAGGGCGGCGGAGCCGTCGCTGAGGGAGTTGAGGTCGCCCCGGGCGAGATAGCGGCTCATTTCGGTGAGGCGGGTGGAGATCTCGCTGTCCAGCACGGCCTGGTCGGCGGCGTCGGCGGAGTAGGAGCTGGCGTAGGTCAGCTGTTGGAGCTGCTGCTCCAGCTGCTCCAGCTCCGCCTGCCGGGCCTGGGCGCTCTCGTCGCGGTAGCCGGTGGCCACGGCCTGCCCCCGGGCGACCCGCTCGCCCTCGGACACCAGCAGCGACGTAATGCCATAGCTGGAGCGGATGATCGACTCGTCCCGGACCACATAGCCCGTGGTATAGCTGCCGGTCCCGGCCTCGTATTCGATGGCGGTGGCGGTGGTCAGGGGCGCGTAGATGGTGTGGAACACGGCATAGCCGAAATAGCATACGACGGCCGCCAGAAAGATCCAAAGGATCAAGGTTGTGTAAAATCGTCCTTGTTTCATAGCGGCCTCCTCGGAGCTATGACTGGGCCGTGAAGCGCAGCGTCTCCGACGGCTGAATGGTGGAAATGGCGTGCTTGTAGATAAGATTCTGCTTCCCCTCGGAGAGGAGCAGCACCGCGAACTGATCGAAGCTCACAATGGTGCCGCGGATCTGAAAGCCGTTGATAAGAAAGAGCGTCAGCGGCATTTTATCCCGGCGGGCCTGGTTCAAAAAGCGATCCTGGAGGTTTTCGGGTTTCATCATGGAACATGACTCCTTTTTCTATGTAGTTCCATTATAGTACCGAAAACCGGAGATCGAATGCTGTCGAAGCCGTGGGGGCGTGTTGGATTCCGAGGCGCAACCCACCGTGTGCACCGCCTCCCGGCGAACGCACCCGGCAGCATTCCCGCCGTAGGGGCGCATTTTATATGCGCCCTTACCCAGCTCCCGCAACCACCGGGGCCCGGACAACAACGCACCAGGTTCCGGGCGGATATGCAATCCGCCCCTACAGCGCGGGGTCGGTAGCCGGTGCGCTCGGCAGGGTGCCTTGCACACAGGGCCTGGCGGGCGACTGATAGTCGCCCCTACAGAAGCCCTGCTTCCCGCAAAATGGTCTGGGCCTCGGACCAGGTTTTGGTCCAGTCCAGGGGGGCGTCCTGGACGATCCAGTGGATCTGCTCGTTGCGGCGCAGCCACGTCAGCTGGCGCTTGGCGTAGCGGCGGGACTCCTGCTTGACCAGGTCCCAGGCCTCGTCCCAGGAAATTTCCCCCCGGAGGGCCCGCAGAGGCTCCTTGTAGCCGATGGCCTGGAGGCTGGTGGCCCCCGGAGGGAGCCCCAATTGCAGCAGCGACGCCAGCTCCTCCGCCAGACCCTGCTCCACCATCTGATCCACCCGGCGGTTGATGCGGTCGTAGAGCGCCGCCCGGTCGGCAAAGGTCAGGCCCAGCCAAAGGGCCCGGTATTTCGGCGGCTGGGCCTTGGACGCCCGGTCGTGGTCGGTGATGGTCGTCCCGGTCTCCAGATAGACCTCCATGGCCCGGATGATCCGCTTGCGGTCCGACGGATGGAGGCGGGCGGCGGCCTCGGGGTCCACGGCCCGGAGCCGCTCGATCACGGCTTCGATGCCCGCCCGGTCGGCCAGGGCCTCCAGCTCCTCCCGGCGGCCCGTCCGGGGCATGGGCGCGAAGTCCCGGCCCAGCAGCAGACTGTCGGCATAGAGGCCCGTGCCGCCGCAGAGAATCACCGCCTTGCCCCGGCGGCGGATGTCCTCGAGAATCGGCGCGGCCATCTCCACATACCGCCCCACGGAAAAGGACTCCGCCGGGTCGATGACGTCGATCATATGGTGGGGCACGCCGCCCATCTCCTCGGCGGTGGGCTTAGCCGTGCCGATGTCCATATGGCGGTAGAGCTGCATGGAGTCGCAGGAGAGGACCTCGCCGTCCAGAGTGAGGGCCAGCTCCACGGCCAGCCGCGTCTTCCCCGAGGCCGTCGGCCCCGCGACTACGATAATAGGGGGTTGCTGCATAGGGTCTCCTTTCCATCATACCGCCGCAGGCGATTTCACATGGCTCTGCCATATTTCACGGGCCGCAGGCCCATTTCACCCCGCAGGGATTTCACTGTCCCACTATGCCCGTCCGAATTGGCGCTCCAGCTGCTGCTTGGTCAGCTTCAGCAGCACCGGGCGGCCGTGGGGGCAGCAGCGGATGTCGTCCCGGGTCAGGACCTCCCGGACCAGATAGTCGCGCTCCTCGGGGGCGGTTTTCCAGCCGCCCTTGATGGCGGCCTTGCAGGCGATGGTGTGGAGCAGGCTGTCCCGCAGGCTCCGGGGGTCCTGACTGTGGCCCTCCAGCAGCTGCTGGGCCAGAGCCTGGAGCGCGGGCGCGGCCTCGGACTCAGGCAGGTCGGCCGGGATCTGCCGCAGCAGCACCGTGCCGTCGCCGAAGTCCTCCACCTGGTAGCCGTAGTCCTCCAGCAGCTCCCGCCGGGCCAGCACCACCCCCGCCTCCTCCGGCGAGAGATTGGCCGCCAGCGGCGAGAGCAGCACCTGGGCCATCACCGGCTCCTGGCTGCTGCGGAGCTTTTCAAAGAGAATCCGCTCGTGGGCCGCGTGCTTGTCGAGAAACAGCACCGCGCCCTCCTGCTCAATGACGATGTAGGTGTCCAGCACCTCGCCCACCACCCGGTAGGGGGCGACGGGCGCCATCTCCAGAACCTCCTGGACCGGCGCGGCGGGCGCGGGTTCCTGTACCGGCTCCGGGACCGGCTCGCGTACCGGCTCCGGAGCCGCAGGCTGGGCGGCGGGCCGGGTCAGGGGCCGGGCCGCGGGCCGGACCGGAGTCTGGACCGGCGTCCGGGGCAGCATGGCCTGAATGGGGGCCGCGGCCTTTCCCGGCGTCGGGACCGCCGGGGACTGACGCACCTGGGCCATGGCCCGGCTCACCTGGGGCGCGGGGGCTGCCTGGGGGCGGAGCGTCTCCAGGGCGGCGCGGACGGTCTGGGGGCTGGGCGCGGCTTCCCGGACCCGGGGCTGCTCGGAGAGCTTCATCTCGGGCCGGGCCGTATTCCGGTTCAGGGCGGACAGGACGCCGTAGCGCACGCAGTCGAAGACGGCCCGCTCGTTGGCGAATTTGACCTCGGTTTTGGCCGGGTGGACGTTGACGTCCACCGCGCCGACGGGCAGGGTGAGAATGAGAACGCAGCTGGGGTACCGGCCCGTCATCATCTGATTGGCGTAGGCCTCCTCCAGGGCGGCGGTCATCAGCTTGGACCGGACGGGACGGCCATTGACGAAAAACTGCTGATAGCTCCGGTTGCCGCGGGTGGCCGTGGGCTTGGTGACGAAGCCCGAGAGGGTGAGGGCATCCCATTTGCTCTCCACCGGGACCATATCCACGGCCAGCTGGCGGCCATAGACCTGGTAGACCGTGCCCAGCAGGTCGCCGTTGCCGGCGGTTTTGAGGAGCACTTCGCCGTCCTTAATCAGGCGGAAGGCCACGTCCGGATGGGCCAGCGCCTGGCGCTGGACGGCCCCCGCCACCTGGGAGGCCTCGACGGAATCCCGCTTCATAAATTTCAGCCGGGCCGGGGTGTTGTAGAAGAGGTCCCGGACCACGATGGTGGTGCCGTCGGGGCAGCCGGCGGGCCGTTTGTCCAGGACCCGTCCCGCCTCCAGATGGAGGCTGACGCCCTCGGCCTGGGCGGTCTTGGTCAGCAGATCGATCTTGGACACCGACGCGATGGCGGCCAGGGCCTCGCCCCGGAAGCCCAGGGTGCCGATGGCGGCCAGATCCTCCTTGGTGCGGAGCTTGCTGGTGGCGTGGCGGAGAAAGGCGGTCTCCACATCGGCCGGGTCGATGCCGCAGCCGTTGTCGGTGACCCGGAGATAGGTCATGCCGCCGTGCTGAATCTCCACGGTGATCTGCTTGGCCCCGGCGTCCAGGGCGTTTTCCATCAGCTCCTTGGCCGCCGAGGCGGGCCGCTCCACCACCTCGCCGGCGGCAATCAAATCCGCCACATGGCGGTCCAGCTCCAGAATTTTCGGCATGGGAAGCTCCTTTCCGATGGCGGCGCTACACCAGCTGCATGACGCCGAAGGCCAGGGCGTTGATAATCATGTGCAGACAGATGGGGGCCCAGATGGTATTGGCCTTTTCGTAGGTCCAGCCCAGGGCGATTCCGGCGGGGAGATAGGGGATCGCCGCCAGCAGCACGGACTGGGCGTCGTAGAGCAGAAAATACTGCCAGACGTGGAGAAAGGCGAAGAAGAGAATGGTCACCACGTAGGCGGCGATGCGGCTGCCGCGGCGGATGACGCCGAAGACCAGCCCCCGGACCAAGGTCTCCTCGACGATGGGGGCGAGGATGACCGAGCAGAACGCCATGATCCAGAAATTGTCGGTGGCCATGGCCAGAACGGTGTCGTCGTTATAGCTGGCCACTTCCACGCGCAGCAGGTGCAGGATCAGGTTGAGCAGGTAATTCCCGGCGTAGTAGAGGGCGAAGCCCAGAATCACCGCCTGAATCAGCTCCCAGAACCGGGTCATGCGCAGGCTTCGCAGCAGGAAATTGTGGAAGATCAGCCAGACCATCAGCACATTGACGGCGAAGAAGCAGAGATTGAGCTGCAGCTCCGTCAGCCGGAGCCCCAGCAGCGCCGCGCCGTAGGGCAGCAGAATGGCCAGCAGCACCGCGTAAAAGGGCAGGTAGCAGAACCCCGCCACCCGTTCCGCGGTGGAAAGCCCCGGCCCCAGGGAAGAAGATTTGGTATTTGCCACGGGAAGCCTCCTTTTTGTGATAAACGCCGGCAAATCGCACCGGGCTCCAAAGCCTCCCCTTGAGGGGAGCCTTCCCTCAGGTGACGCAGCCCAAAGCCTCCCCTTGAGGGGAGGTGGCACGCGAAGCGTGACGGAGAGGTGTGCCGCCCGCAGGGCGGCGGCGCGGAAGC
>DSLMC04102__coassemble_1575_pt1 | contig 12081 bp, 10 predicted proteins | sample DSLMC04102__metabat2_high_PE_031 | metagenome-assembled genome bin DSLMC04102
AAAGTTTAAAAATACGCACAGCGTGGCGAAAAGACTTTTTCGACACGCTGGGGCGGCCTATATGGCCGCCCGGAACCAGGTCCCGATTCCCACCGGGGCAGTTCCCCCGCCGTAGGGGCGGCTATTAGCCGCCCGTGCCCGGGCCGCGTTGAACGCACCGCGGGGCGGAGAACCCCTCCGACCCTGTTGGTTGAAGCGATCAGCTGTCCAGCGCGGGGTTCATGGCGTAGACGTTTTTCTGGTCCAGCTTTTGCCGGAGCAGCTCGATGGCCTCGCCGAAGCGCTGGAAGTGGACGATTTCCCGCTCCCGGAGGAAGCGGATGACGTCATTGACGTCGGGGTCGTCGCTGAGACGGAGGATATTGTCGTAGGTCACCCGGGCTTTCTGCTCGGCGGCCAGATCCTCGGTCAGGTCGGCGATGGGGTCGCCCTTGACGCCGATGCCCGCGGCATTCCACGGCGAACCGGAGGCGGCGGTGGGGTAGACCCCGGCCGAGTGGTCCACAAAATAGGGCATAAACCCGCTTTCCTCCATCTGCGCGTCCGTGAGCTTCCGCGTGAGCTGGTGTACAATGGCGCCGATCATCTCCAGGTGTCCCAACTCTTCGGTACCTACCTGCGGGTCAAAATGGAACCGGAAGAGAGCGGCGCAATCCACAAACGCGGCGGCGGACGCGATACAGCCTGCCGTTGGAAACGGGAAAAGGAGTAAACGTATATGATTACAGGCGAATTGAAGCATAAAATTGACCGCCTCTGGGAGACCTTCTGGACCGGCGGAATCACCAACCCCCTGGACGTAGTGGAGCAGATGACCTATCTCATGTTCATCCACGACCTGGACGCCGCCGACAACCAGCGGGCCAGAGAGAGCGCCATGCTGGGCCTGTCCCATCGGAGCATCTTTGCCGGCGAGGTGCAGGTGGGGGAACGAACCGTTCCGGGCCATCAGCTCAAGTGGTCGGTGTTCCACGACTTCCCAGCGGGACAGATGTATTCCGTGTTGCAGGAGTGGGTCTTTCCCTTTATCAAGAACCTCCACGCCGACCAGGACAGCGCCTACGCCAAGTATATGGGGGACGCCATTTTCAAGATTCCCACGCCCTTGATGCTGGACAAGATCGTCACCGCCATGGACGAAATCTATGCCCAGGCGGAGCAGCTTCACGACGCCGACGTCCGGGGCGATATCTACGAATACCTTCTCTCTAAGATTGCCACCGCCGGCGTCAACGGCCAGTTCCGCACGCCCCGGCATATTATCCGCATGATGGTGGACATGATGGCGCCCCGGGCGGAGGATGTGATCTGCGACCCGGCCTGCGGCACCTCCGGCTTCCTGGTGGCGGCGGGGGAGTACCTCAAAGAAAACCGAAAAGAGGAAATCTTCTTCAACCGGGAGAAGAGAGACCATTACATGAACCATATGTTCCACGGCTACGATATGGACCGCACCATGCTCCGCATCGGCGCCATGAACATGATGACCCACGGCATCGACAACCCGGAGATCCAGTACCGGGACAGCCTGTCCGATCAGAACACCGACCGGGAGGAGTATACCCTGATTCTGGCCAATCCGCCCTTCAAGGGGAGCCTGGACGCGGATATCGTGGCCACGGACCTGCTGAAGCTGTGCAAGACGAAGAAGACGGAGCTGCTCTTCCTGGCCCTCTTCCTGCGGATGCTCAAGGTGGGCGGCCGGTGCGCCGTCATCGTGCCCGACGGCGTGCTCTTCGGCTCCTCCAAGGCCCACAAGGACATCCGCAAGGAGATCGTGGAAGGGAACCGGCTGGAGGCGGTGGTCTCCATGCCTTCCGGCGTATTCAAGCCCTACGCCGGTGTCTCCACGGCGGTGCTGGTGTTCACCAAAACGGGCCACGGCGGCACCGATGATGTGTGGTTTTACGACATGCACGCCGACGGCCTCTCCCTGGACGACAAGCGCACCGAGGTGCAGGAGAACGACATCCCCGACATTGTGGCCCGGTTCCACACCCGGGAAGGGGAGAAGACGCGCAAGCGCACCGACCAGTCCTTCCTGGTGCCCAAGGAGGAGATCGCCGCCAACGGCTATGACCTGTCCATCAACAAGTATAAGAAGGTGGAGTACGTCCCCGTGGAATATCCCCCCACAAAAGAAATCCTGGCCGAACTCCGGACCCTGGAGCAGGAGATCAGCCAGGGCCTGAAAGAATTGGAGGGGATGCTGTGATGGCGAGATTGGGGGATTTATATCAAATTACATCAGGAGGAACCCCATCAAGAAAACATCTCGAATATTATCAGGATGGGAGTATTCCGTGGGTTAAAACGGGAGATCTCAAAGAAAAATATTTGCGGGATACTGATGAAAAGATTACTGAAAGTGGATTAAATAATAGTTCTGCGCGAATTTATCCCAAAGATACTGTTTTGGTTGCGATGTATGGAGCGACGATAGGGGCATCTTCTATTTTGAAAATTGAAGCAGCAACAAATCAGGCTTGTGCCGCATTTGTGAAAAGGGATGATGTAATACCTGAATTTCTCTATGCGTTTTTAGAAAGTCAAAAATCTCGTTTTATCAAAGATGCGGTAGGAGGAGCACAGCCAAATATCTCTGCGGGATATTTGAAGGAAATTGACATGCCACTTATTCCCCTAGAGGAACAGCGCCGCATTGCCGCCCTGCTGGACAAGGTCAGCGACCTGATTGCCAAGCGCCAGGCGCAGCTGGACAAGCTGGACTTGCTGGTCAAAGCCCGGTTTGTGGAGATTTTTGGGGACCCGGTGATTAATCCCTATGGTTGGAATGTTTCTGCTCTCTCTGACCTGGGTGAATGTAAAAACGGAATGAATTTTCACACTGATGATTCTGGGGTTGTCATTCACTGTTTAGGAGTTGGTGACTTTAAGGATTTGTCACTCATAGAAGACACGTCAAAACTGCCTACAATTTCATTAAATGAAATGCCATCTGATGATTATCTGCTTGCAAATGGTGATATAGTTTTTGTTCGCTCTAACGGAAATAAGGCATTGGTAGGTCGGAGTGTGGCAGTATATCCCAATGATATCCCAACAACCTTTAGCGGATTTTGCATCCGGTTTCGGATACAAAATCCCTCTGTATTGCCCAGCTATTTGCTAAGAGTTTTGAAGACCGACTCAATGAGAAAAAAGATGGCAGGACGAGGGGCAAATATTCAAAATCTTAATCAGAAAATCTTGGCAGAGTTAAGAATTCCAATTCCAGGGTTAGCATTACAAGAAGAATATGAGCTTTTTATTAAAAAGGTTGACAAATCAAAATTGACGATTCAGCAGAGCCTTGATAAACTGGAAACACTGAAAAAAGCCCTGATGCAGCAATATTTTGGAGGGTAAATACCATGACAGAAGAAGAGAAAAAATATATAGATGCCAAGAATGATATTCTAAAAGCATTGAAATCCATTAACAAATTAACGCCTCAGCAAAGGCAGCAGTTAGCAAAAGAACTTCTGCGTGCAGACGCTTTTATTACTGCGTACAATACAATGCAGCATTATTTTAGGTGAGTAACTATGCAGCTATTGTCACAAAACGAAGAGCGAATGTTGAGCCTTCTAATTAAGCAGGATTGGGAAAACGATAAAGGCGCATATATCAAATTTCGTAAACAAGCTGACGAGGAATTGATTGCACAATATGAAAGTTTGGTGTCGTCACTAATCGAGAAAAAGTATATAGCCAAAAAACATATCAGGTATTTTTTGCTGACACCGGAGGCGTATTCTTATTTTCGTGACAAGCGAAGAGATAAGATTAAAAAGCTGGTAATTGCTCTTACCCCGTGGGTTATAGCGATTATTGGGTGGGGACTGGCAATTGCTGAATGGTTTTTAGATAAAACTGAGGTGGTACCATGACCAACTTCGATTTTCTCCTCTCCGACCCGCAATTTACCACTTTCGGGGAGGTCGCTGTCGCGGCGGAAAAAATCTATGCCATTGACCCGGCGGCCTGTGTGCTGAACTGCCGCCGGTGTGTGGAGTTTGCCGTCAAATGGATGTATGCCGTGGACGGCGGGTTGGTCATGCCTTACGACGACCGGCTGGCCAGTCTGATGGACACCGAGGACTTCCGGGCCATCGTGGATCGGGACCTGTGGCAGCGGCTCAAGTACATCCGCCAGACGGGCAACAACGCCGCCCACACCGGGACGAAGATCTTGCCGGATCAGGCCCGGCTGTGCCTGGAAAACCTCTGGTACTTCATGGACTTTATCGCCTGCTGCTACGGCGCATCCTATATCCCCGGAGAATTCGATCCGTCGCTGCTGGAGCAGCAGGCCCAAGGGGCTCCCCTGCTAAGGGAGTCGGCGCTGGAGGCGGATTTGGCCGCCCTGATGGCGGAAAACCAGGCCCTCCGGGCGGAGCTCACGGCCCGCCGGACGGCCCAGCAGCCCCGGTATACGCCCAAGCCCCTGGAGCTCTCCGAGTACGAGACCCGCAGGCTCTATATCGACGCCATGCTCACCGATGCGGGCTGGACCAAGGGAAAGGACTGGCTGGACGAGGTGAAGCTGCCCGGAATGCCCAACAAGAGCGAAGTGGGCTACGCCGACTACGTGCTCTATGACGACGCCCACCGGCCTCTGGCCGTCATTGAGGCCAAGCGCACCTGTGCGGACCCGGCCAAGGGCCGACAGCAGGCCAAGCTGTATGCCGATCTGCTGGAGCGGCAGTACGGCCGCCGTCCGGTGATCTTCCTCACCAACGGCTTTGATACCCGCCTGGACGACGGCGCGTACCCGGAGCGGCGGGTGGCGGCCTTCTACTCCAAGCGGGACCTGGAAAAGCTCTTCAATCTCCGGGCCATGCGGACCGGCCTCCGGGAGGTCCGGGTGAACCGGGAAATCGCCGGCCGCTACTACCAGGAGGGGGCCATCAAGGCGACCTGTCAGGCCCTGCAGGCCAACCGTCGGAAGGCGCTGCTGGTCATGGCCACTGGCTCGGGCAAGACCCGGACGGTCATCGCCCTGGTGGAGGTGCTGCTCCGGCACGGCTGGGTGAAGAATGTCCTCTTCCTGGCCGACCGCAGCTCCCTGGTCACCCAGGCCAAGCGCAGCTTTGTGAACCTGCTGCCCGACTTGTCGGCCACCAACCTCTGCGAGGAGAAGGACAACGATACCGCCCACTGCGTCTTTTCCACCTACCAGACCATGATGCGCTGCATCGACACGGTGGAGGACAGGGAGGGCAAGCTCTTCACCGTGGGCCACTTCGACCTGGTCATCTGCGACGAGGCCCACCGCTCCATCTACAACAAATACAGGGACATCTTCCAGTATTTCGACGCGCCTCTGGTGGGCCTCACCGCCACGCCCAAGGACGAGATTGACAAAAACACCTACGAGGTCTTTGAGCAGGAGCACAACATGCCCACCTACAGCTATGACCTGTCCCAGGCTGTGGAGGACGGCTTCCTGGTGGATTTCCTCACCGTGGAGAGCAAGCTGAAGTTCCTGGAGGAGGGCATCTCCTACGCCGATTTGTCCGAAGAGGAAAAGGCGGAATATGAGGACACCTTCACCGACGAAGACGGGAACCTGCCGGAGCGGATCGAGTCCTCCGCCCTCAACGCCTGGCTCTTCAACGAGGACACCGTCCGTCTGGCCCTGCATCTGCTGATGACCCACGGCCTGAAAATCGACTACGGAGAGAAGCTGGGCAAGACCATCATTTTCGCCAAGAACCACAACCATGCCAATCAGATTCTGGAGGTCTTCGGCAAGGAGTATCCCCATTTGCCCGGCTATGCCAAGGTCATCGACAACTATTTGACCTACGCCCAGGACGCCATCGACGAGTTCTCCGACCCCAAGAAGCTGCCGCAGATCGCCATTTCCGTGGACATGCTGGACACGGGCATCGACGTGCCCGAGGTGCTCAACCTGGTATTCTTTAAGAAGGTACAGAGCCGCGCCAAGTTCTGGCAGATGATCGGCCGGGGTACCCGGCTGTGTCCGGGCCTGATGGACGGGACGGATAAAACCAAATTCTATATCTTCGACCTCTGCGGCAACTTCGAGTTTTTTCGCATGAGCAAGGGCAAGGCGGCGGCCAATCAGATGGCCCTGCAAAGCGCCGTGTTTTCGCTGAAAGCCCAGATCGTCTACCAATTGCAGGATTTGGCCTGCCAGACCGAAGAGCTGATTCCCTTCCGGGAGAAGCTGGTGGGGGAGATGCTCTCCCAGGTCCAGGCCTTGAACCGGGACAACTTCGCTGTGCGGCAGCATTTGAAGTATGTGGAGAAGTATGCCGATCCTGCCGCCTATCAGGCGCTCACCTATGAGGACACCTGCACCATGCGCGAGGAAGTCGCGCCGCTGCTCCTGCCGGACGCGGACAAGGCCAGCGCGGTGCGGTTCGACGCCCTGCTCTTCGGCATCGAGCTGGCCTCTCTGGCGGGAAAGCCCTATAAAAAAGCCCGGAAGGATCTGGTGAGAAAGGCCGCCGCCGTGGCCGGGGTCGCCAACATCCCCGAGATTCGGGCCCAATCGGAGCTGCTGGAAAAGATCCTGCACACCGACTACCTGGAGCACGCCGGAATCAGCGACTTCGAGCAGATCCGGGCATCCCTGCGGGACCTCATGAAGTATCTGCCGCCCAAAGGGGAGCCGTACTACACCAACTTTGCCGACGACATCCTGGCTGTGGAGTGGAAGGCGTCGGAGCTGGAGAACGACGACCTGCAAAACTACAAGGCCAAGGCGGCGTACTATGTGCGCCGGCACCAGGACAAGCCCGCCATTGCCAAGCTGCGCTCCAATGTACCGCTGACCGCGGCGGACGTGAAGGAGCTGGAGACCATCCTCTGGAGCGAGGTGGGGACCAGGCAGGACTATGAGGCGGAGCTGGGGCAGAAGCCGCTGGGCGAGTTCGTCCGGGAGATTGTGGGCATGGATATGAAGGCCGCCAAAGGGGCCTTCGCCCAGTACTTAAACGACGCCAATCTGGACAGCCGCCAGATCTATTTTGTCAATCAGATTGTGGAGTACATCGTCCGAAACGGCGTTATGAAGGATCTTTCGGTGCTCCTGGAGCCGCCCTTCACCGACCGGGGCAGCATCGTGGAGGTTTTCACCGACTTGACCCTGTGGGCGGGCATCAAGGGCGTGATCGACCGCATCAACGCCAATGCGGCGGCCTGAGAACGCCTGCATGGAAAAATCGGAAGCCGCTATGGGAAACATAAGGCAGCACCGCACAATTTGGCAAGAGCATTCGGCCAAAGATTTTGCCTCATACGAAAGTTATAAAAGGGCGGGAATACTGTATGTATTTCCCCCTTTTATAACTGCACGGATGGGGCAAAAGATTGGGCGAAGGCCGCAGACACAATTGTGCGGTGATGCCATAAAGCTTGGCCTGGGAAGTGCGAGGGAGGCGCAAGGCCGCCTCTGCCTGCTTCCCAGGCCAAGTATCTTGTACAGCTTATTTGTTTGCAACAATTCGCAGCGGGCTTTGCGGTAAAAACTCACTGCGTGCCGCATAAAATTGCGTGAGAAGGGGGGCTGCGCCATGGCCAAGAAATATGCTTCGCTGGAGCGCATTGAGAACGACCGCCAAATCACAAGAGAAACGGACGCGCCGTTTCTTCACCGCCTGCAGAGCGGACTGCTGCTGGCCCTCAAGGAGCAGGGGCAGCTCAGTGAGATGCAGTACCGCCGCGCCCAGGAGCGTCTGGACCGGCAGTACCGGGAATGGACCGCCAAGCTCCGGGAGAACCCATAGTACGGCGGCCCGGCCTGGGATCGGCGGCTTCAGCGCACATTGCCGCTGCTCCGTCCGGCCAGCGGGTCCTCCAGAGGAAGCCAGTCCAGGGCCTTTTTGATATAGGTGTCCCAGAAATCCCACTCGTGGGCCCCGGGGCCCAGCTCGAAGGTGTGCGGCACGCCGCAGCGGTCCAGCAGCTCGTGGAACGCCAGGTTCTTTTGCAGCAGGAAATCGTCTTCTCCGCAGGCCATGTAGATATCCGGGAACTTATCTCCGGCTGCGGCCATGGTCTCCACCAGGTATTTCGGATTGCGGTCGCTGACCAGGGCGGCCCGCAGGTCCGGTCCGTAGACCGCATGCAGGAATTCTTGGCTCTCGGATTGGAACCGCGGATTCTCCGGCGGTGTTAGAATGTCCTCGTCCAGGACGAAGCCGCCGGAGAGAGATAGGATAGCGCCGAAGGTGTCGCGGTACTTGAGGCCGTTTCGCATGGCCCCGAAGCCGCCCATGGAGAGGCCGCCGATGAAGGTGTCCTCTCGCCGGTGCGACAGGGGGAAGGTGCGCCGGGTGAACTCCACCAGCTCCTGGCCCACAAAAGCGCCGTAGCGGTCCACCGCGTGGTCCAGGTACATGGAGTTGTCGCCGCTGGGCATGACCACGGCCAGCTCCCGCTCTTCGGCCCAGCGCTGAATCCGCGTGCCGTAGAGCCAGTCGATACAGCTGCCGATGATGCCATGGAGAAGATACAGCGTCTTGTAGGGCTTGCCGGGGTCGCGCTGGGGCATTCCCGGCGGAACCGCCTTATCGGTGGGCAGGATCACCACAAAGGGCACGGTGCGGTTGAGAGTCTGGGCCATAAACGTTCCTTGAAAGACTGCCATAGAGCACTCCTTTCTGCGTACAGCGCGGCGCTCAGGCCAGAATCGCGGCCGCGAAGCTCTCTCCGGGCGTCTCGTACGCGACGCCCAGCAGCTCGCAGACCGTGGCGGCCAGATCGGCGAAGGTGGAGCGGGTGCCCAGGTTCACCGGCCGGATGCCCTGGCCCAGGGCCAGCAGCGGGACGTATTCCCGGGTGTGGTCGGTGGACTGGTCCGAGGGGTCGCAGCCGTGGTCGGCGGTGATAAAGACCGCGTCCTCGGGCCCCAGCTTTGCCAGGAAGTCCGGCAGCCACCGGTCAAACTCGGCCAGGGCGGCGGCATAGCCGTCGGGGTCCTGCCGGTGGCCGTAGAGCATGTCGAAGTCCACCAGGTTCACAAAGCACAGGCCCTGAAAATCCCGGTCGGCCAGAGCCAGCGTCTTGGCGAGCCCGTCGGTATTGCCCCGGGTGGGGATGGATTCCGTGACGCCGCTGCCGGCGAAGATGTCGTTGATCTTGCCTACGCCGATGGCGGCCTGCCCCTGCTCCGAGATGGCGTTGAGCATGGTACGGGGCGGAATCAGGGAAAAGTCGTGGCGGTTGGTGGTGCGGCGGAAGGGCCATTCCCCTTCAAAGGGCCGGGCGATCACGCGGCCCACGCCGTGCTCGCCCTGGAGGATTTTCCGGGCGGCGCGGCAGTATTCGTAGAGCTGTTCCGGCGGCACCAGGGATTCGTGGGCCGCGATCTGGAACACGGAGTCAGCCGAGGTGTAGACGATCAGCTTGCCGGTTTTCAGATGCTCCTCGCCGTAGTCCTTGATGACCTCGGTGCCGGAATAGGGCTTGTTGCACAGCACGCCCCGGCCCGTGGCCTGGGTGAAGGCGTCCAGCACCTCGGCGGGGAAGCCGTCGGGGTAGGTGGGCAGCGGCGTGGGCGACACGACGCCGGCCAGCTCCCAGTGGCCGATGGTGGTGTCCTTCCCCCGGGAGCGCTCCCGGAGCCGGGCCAGCGCGGCGGTGGGCTTGTCCGTCCGGGGCAGGTAGTCCACGCCGTCCAGATTGCCCATGCCGGCCTCCAGCAGATGGGGAATGGCAAAGCCCTTGCCCGCCGAGACGGAGCGGAGGGTATTGGCCCCCACGTCGCCGAAGTCCGCGGCGTCCGGCTCGGCCCCGATGCCCAGGGAGTCCAGCACGATGATAAAGACACGTTTCATCAAGCCGCCTCCTTATGCCATGGTGGCAGCTTCCAGCGCCACCTTCATCATATTGGTAAAGCAGGTCTGGCGCTCCTCGGCCGTGGTGATGCCGGGGCTCACGAAGCTGTCGGAAATGGTCAGCAGGCAGGCGGCCTCCTTGCCCAGCACGTTGGCGTTGTGGAAGAGGGCAAAGCTCTCCATCTCCACGGCCACGCAATTGCGCTGATCCCGGAGCTTTTCCCAGTAGGTGGGCGTCTCGCCGTTGTCCTGACGGTAGAACACATCCGCCGAGTGGACGTTGCCCTGGGCCAGGGGAATCCCCAGCTGGGCGGCGGCCTGGCGCAGCCGGTCATTGAGGGCGGCGCTGGGGTAGGTGATATCGTCCTCATAGCCGGACATCACCTTGGCGTAGGTGGATTCGCTGACGGCGCCCTGGGCCAGCACCACGTCGTAGAGCTTGACGGCGGGGTCATAGCTGCCGGCGCTGCCGATGCGGATGATCCGGTCCACATCGTAGTGAGAGAAGAGCTCGTAGGAGTAGATGCCGATGCTGGGAATACCCATGCCATGTCCCATCACCGAGACCGGCACACCGTGGTAAGTACCGGTAAAGCCCAGCATACCCCGGACGGAGTTGACCAGCTGAGGCGCATCCAAGAAGGTTTCGGCGATGAACTTGGCCCGGAGGGGATCTCCCGGCATCAGAACGGTTTTGGCGAATTGACCGACGGCTGCTGCATTGTGAGGGGTAGACATAGGTTAAACCTCCTTTTGTTACGGGGATCAGGCTTCGGGAGCCTGATCCAGTTCATTTCTGGCTTTTCCCAGGGCGGCATCTGGAGTCGAGCAGCTTGGCCGTCTCCTGCATGGTCAGCTCAGAGCGCTCACCGCGCCCGCACCTGGTCCTGCAAGAACAGAATTTGCAGGTCGTATGCTTCGATGGCCGCCGTACCTGGGTGGAATCGTGAATCTGTCTCATGGGACACTTCATCCCAAATGCGCGGCGGACAAAGGGAAATATGAGTATGGATATAGTATAACACACCCGGAGCAAACGCCATAGGACATAAGTAACAAAATCATAAAGGATTTTTCTGCACCGTCCGGACCGGCGGGTACGACATATGTCATAGCGCGGCGGCAAAATCCAGGTATAATAGACTTGGGCAGCACCGCACAATTTGGCAAGAGCATTCGGCCAAAGATTTTGCCTCATACGAAAGTTATAAAAGGGCGGGAATACTGTATGTATTTCCCCCTTTTATAACTGCACGGATGGGGCAAAAGATTGGGCGAAGGCCGCAGACACAATTGTGCGGTGATGCCCTTGAAACCCTGTCGGATACACCCGAATTGATAAGGAGGCGGCAGCCATGCTGGCATACACCCATGGAGAAGCATTTCATCTGAAAATCAACCCCGGCGACATCGGCGCTTATGTCATCCTGCCCGGCGACCCGGGCCGGTGCGAGAAGATCGCGGCGCTGTTCGACAATCCCCGGCTGCTCTCATCCAACCGGGAGTACACCATCTATAATGGAACCCTGCTGGGCACGCCGGTCAGCGTGTGCAGCACCGGAATCGGCGGGCCCAGCGCCGCCATTGCCCTGGAGGAATGCGTCCAGTGCGGCGCGCACACCTTTATCCGGGTGGGCACCAGCGGCGGCATGCAGCCGGAGGTCCTGGGCGGCGACCTGGTGGTGGCCACCGGCGCCATTCGCCTGGACGGCACCAGCCGGGAGTACGCGCCCCTGGAGTATCCCGCCGTGGCGGATATCGACGTGGTCAACGCGCTGCGGCAGGCGGCCAAGGCCGGCGGCTGGCGCTATCACACCGGCGTGGTCCAGTGCAAGGACAACTTCTACGGACAGCACGACCCGGATTCCATGCCCGTGGGTCCCTGGCTCAAGGAGAAATGGGAGGCATGGCTTCGCTGCGGCGCGCTGACCAGCGAGATGGAGAGCGCCACGCTCTTTATCGCCGGCGCGGTGCGCCGGGTCCGGGTGGGCGCGGTGCTGGCAGTGCTGGGCAATCAGACCCGCCGGGCCATGGGCCTGGAGGACATTCAGGTCCACGATTCCAGCCGCGCCGTCTCCGTGGCCGTGGAGGCATTGAAGCTGCTCATCGCCCAGGACAAAGCCGGGGGCTGACCGCCGGAAGGAGGCTGCCGTGAAGCGCACCGATATCGCCAGGGCTGTTTCAAAGTTTGAATGAGGCGAGAGCTTCTTCTTTAGGGCATCACCGCACAATTGTGTCTGCGGCCTTCGCCCAATCTTTTGCCCCA
>DSLMC04102__coassemble_1604_pt1 | contig 11915 bp, 10 predicted proteins | sample DSLMC04102__metabat2_high_PE_031 | metagenome-assembled genome bin DSLMC04102
CAGCTTTCAGCGAGGTTTTTTGACAGTCTGAACGGGCGCGCCGCGGCCTATGGCCTGCGGCGCGCCCGTTGCGTTATGCTTCCTCGCCGTCCTCCTCGGGCGGCTCATAGTTGGGGTTGTAGTTGACGATGATGGAGTTCTCCTGGAGGCTCTTGACCTCCTCCTCGGGGATGGGGTTATCCCAGACGTTGATCTGGATCAGGTTGATATTGTTTTTCAGGGGCAGGATCGTCTCCACCTGGTTGTAGTCGGCATAGACGTAGTTCAGGCTGTCGATGCCCTGGAGGCCGGCCAGGTCCGTGACCTCATTGTAGTCCAGCTGGATATACTGGAGCTTGCTGGTCTCCTCGTCGAAGTCCGGCACGGCGGTGATCTGGTTGTTGTTGCCCACGAACCGGGTCAGGGCCGGCAGCTGGGCCAGGACGCTGATATCCGACACCAGGTTATAGGGCACCTCCAGCACCGAGAGCGCCGTACAGCCCTCCAGCGGCGACAGGTCGGCAATCTGATTGTTGCCGGCCAGCAGGGTCTCCAGGGCCGTCTTGCCGCTGAGGGACGCGATGGAGGTGACGCTGCAGCCGCTGATATCGAGACTCTTGAGCTTCGTGCAGGCGCTGAGTCCGGCGATGGAGGTAATCGGGTTGTTGGTCAGCGTCACCGTCTCCAGGTCCAGCATCAGGGAGGTAACGCCGATATCGGTCAGGGAGTTGTTGGCCAGCTGGAGCTCGGTCAGCGCCGTCAGCTGAGACAGGGCGTTGATATCGGTGAGGGCGCAGTTGTTGAGCCGCAGCACCCGCAGACCGGTGAGTCCGGCGATGGCGTCCAGGGAGCCGGTGGAGATGGTGCAGCCGCTGAGATCCAGCGTTTGCAGAGAGGTCAGCTGGGAGAGCACGCTGAAATCCAGGCCGGAAACGTTTTGAATGGTCAGCGTCGTCAGACCGGTAAAGTGGCTCAGGTCGGCCAGGTCCGCCACAGTGTCGGGCAGGGTCAGCTCGGCAATGCTCCACAGGTCATCGGTCATCAGGGTCTCCCCGGCCGTCATGCCCAGCTGCTCCCGGACCGCCGCGTCGATGGCCGGGTCGTTGAGGGTCACCGGCTCCACCACGCCGCCGATGGTATAGCCGTTCTGTACGGCCTGGCTGACCATCTGATTCTCGTCCACGGCCACGGCCATGACCATGGTCTCGCCGCCGGGCAGGGTCACCGGGCCGGTATAGGCGTCGTCCTCCATGGAGGGATAGTCGCCGTCAATGGACAGATAAACCGCATTGCCGCCGCCGTCGGCGGTGACCTCGATATACTCCGTGTAATAGCCGTTCTCCGGCGACAGCACCGGAGCCGCCGGGCGCAGCTCGTCCAGGGCGGCCTTGACCTCCGCATCGGACGTTCGGTCCAGCATCTGCACGGCGTCCAGCAGCTTATCCTGGGCCACATAGACCTGGCAGAGCGCCACATAGAGATCCACATCCTGGGGCCGGGCGGAGATAGCGCGGACCAGGGTGTACTCGGCCTTGGTGTAGTTGCCGGACCCGGCATAGGCCTCGGCCAGCGCCAGCGGGATCTCCTGGTTCTCGGGGTCCAGCTGCCAGGCCCAATTATAGTAGGTCACAGCCCGGCTGTAGCGCTCCCGCTCCACCATCTTCGCCGCCTGCCCGCGGAGGAAGCCGGCGGTCAGGTCTGCGCGGAAGGACAGGAAAAACCAGGCGGCAGTGCCCAGCAGCGCCAGAACCACCACCAGGGGAATGACGATTTTCAACACTCGTTTCATGCAAGTACTCCCGTTCGTGTTACAATTTGTAATGGTTTAGTCTCATTATAATCCCCCGGGCCATAGGTGTCAATGCAGAACATTGCCCCGGCATGGCGGCGGCGTCCGGCGCATAGACTGGAGGGAGGAGGGACGGACATGAAGCAATCGATTATTGCGGGGATTTCGGCGCTGCTGCTGGCGGTATTTCTGCCCATGGCGCTGCTGTCTCCGGTGGATGCCGCCCAGCCCGAGGAGGCGACGCTGGTCTGGACCCAGGACGGCGCAGCCGCCGCGGAGCCTGAGCCTGAGCCGGAGCCGGAAGCGGTCCAGGAACCGGAAGCCGCTGCGAACCCCGGCTGGGACGCGGCGGAGACCGTGGCGCTGGAGACCGAGGGCGGCGTGATGACGCTGCCTCTTTCGGAGTATCTGACGGGCGTGGTGCTCTCGGAGATGCCGGCGTCCTTTTCAGAGGCCGCGCTGGAGGCCCAGACCGTGGCGGCGCGGACCTTCACGCTGAAGCAGCGGGCGGCGGGAAAGCATCCGGGGGCCGACCTCTGCGCGGACAGCAGCTGCTGTCAGGCCTGGACCGGCCGGGAGGCCCTGGAGACCAAGCTGGGGGACGGCTTTGCGGCCTACTGGGACAAGGCATCCCAGGCGGTGTCCGCCACAGACGGTCTGGTGCTGACCTACGGCGGCGACCTGATCGACGCGGTATATTTCTCCTGCTCCGGCGGGACCACCGAGGACGCCGTGGCGGTCTGGGGCGGCGATGTGCCCTATCTCCAGACCGTCGAAAGCCCCGGAGAGGAGATTTCCGGCAAGTTTGAGACCACCGTGACGGTACCGCTGGCGGAGTTCCGCCAGATTCTCCAGACGGCTGATCCCCAGGTCTGGCTGGCCGGTTCCTCGTCCAGCTGGTTCGGCGACCGGGTGGAGACCGACGGCGGCGGCGTGGATACGCTGGAGATCGGCGGCCGGATCTTCCGGGGGACGGAGTTGCGGACGCTGTTCGGCCTCAACTCAGCCAAATTCACCGTGGAGGCCACAGCGGAGGCGGTGGTGTTCACGGTCTCGGGCTACGGCCACCGGGTGGGTATGAGCCAGTACGGAGCCGAAGCCATGGCCCGCGCCGGCGCGGACTTCGAGGAGATCCTGCTCCACTATTATACCGGCGTGACGCTGGAATTCCTGGGCGCGGACTGAGCGCCGGACAAAACACAAACCGCACGGCATGCACCGTGCGGCCTGTGTTTGAGAGAGAAAGAAAAGAGAGAAAAGAGAAAGAAGAAAAAGAGGAGAAAGAGAAAACTAGCATCTATGATCGACAGGGGCGCTTGCTTGTGTCCTCCTGATGGCATTATCATACCGGAAAACCCTTGGAAAATCTTGAACGACCAGTAACAAAAAAGAAAACATTCTTTGAAAGAACTATGAATAAATTGTATCAAGCCCCCGTTGGTGCAGCCCGGGCGGCTGCAATTCCCCGCAAGCCTGCGGCACGGGCGCATATACAATGCGCCCCTACAATGGAAAAGGGCAGTGCGTGCATGTAAATGCCCCCGATTCCCGCCGCGCCCCCGCTGAACCTCGTAGGGCGGCATGCCCACATGCCGCCATGGCCGGGCCGCGACGACCGGGGGCCATGGTGGTCCCGGCGGCCTGGTTTGGCGGGGTGTGGCGCCCCGCCCTACGCCCCAGGTTAAAACCACGGCGTAGGGGCGGCCTTTATGGCCGCCCGCAGGGCAGCTCCGTTTCCCCGCAAGCCTGCGGCGGACCGGCGGTGCGGCGCGGGCGCATATAAAATGCGCCCCTACAACGGGAAACGGCAGTGCGTACATGTAGGGGCGGATTATATATCCGCCCGAACAGGCCCGCAGTTCCCGCCGCGCCCCCGCCGAACCTCGTAGGGCGGCATGCCCACATGCCGCCATGGCCGGGCCGCGACAATCGGAGGCCATGGTGGTCCCGGCGGCCTGGTTTGGCGGGGTGTGGCGCCCCGCCCTACGCCCCAGGTTAAAACCACGGCGTAGGGGCGGCCTTTATGGCCGCCCGCAGGGCAGCTCCGTTTCCTCGCAAGCCTGCGGCGGACCGGCGGTGCGGCACGGGCGCATATAAAATGCGCCCCTACAATGGAAAACGGCAGTGCGTGCATGTAGGGGCGGATGCCCACATCCGCCCAAACCGGCCGGAGGCCGGTCCGTTGGCCGATGGCCCGGCTTACAGGCGGCGCCGGGGGAATCGCGGGAAAAACCGCCCAGGCCATTGACTTTTTCGCCGTTTGGTGGTACCATTTCTTCAACTATAATGAGAGTAGAGGCGCGGTGTTGAAGAGTAGCAGACGGCGGGAGGGCTTCACGGGTCTGGGCTGTTTGCGAAAGGCACCACCGCCGAAGAGCGCCGAGGTGTAAGGCGGCTCTGGGCGGAGGGAGAACATCTCTTCGACTGTCGCGCAAGCGGAGAGCTACTGTCCTGCAGCGGGTCCATGCCCGCGCCATCCGGGATTCCAGCAGCCGACCGCCATCGGCTGCTTTTTTGTTGAAAACCTGTAAAGGAGACTGATATACCATGACTCACGGACCTATTTTCCGCGGCGCTGCCACCGCCCTGATTACCCCCCTCGACGAGCGGGGCATCGACTTTGACCGGCTGGGCCGCCTGATTGACTGGCAGATCGACGAAGGCATCGACGCCCTGGTCATCTGCGGCACCACCGGCGAAGCCTCCACCCTCACCGACAAGGAGCATCGCGACGCCATCGCCTACGCCGTGGAGCGCACCAATGGCCGCGTCCCCGTCATCGCCGGTACCGGCTCCAACGACACCGCTTACGCCATCGAGCTCACCCGCTTCGCCTGCGAGACCGGCGCGGACGCCTGCCTGGTGGTCACCCCCTACTATAATAAGGCCACGCAGAACGGCCTGATCGCCATGTACAGCGCCATTGCCGACGCCTCCACCAAGCCCCTGATTCTCTACAACGTCCCCTCCCGCACCGGCACCGCCATCCAGCCCGCCACCTATGTCAAGCTGGCCCAGCATCCCAACATCGCCGCCATCAAGGAGGCCAACAGCAATATCTCCGCCATCGTCGAGACCAAGGCCCTGGTAGGCGACCAGCTGGACATTTACTCCGGCAACGACGATGAGATCGTCCCCATCCTCTCCATGGGCGGTCTGGGCGTCATCTCGGTCCTCTCCAACCTGCTGCCCAAGGAGACCTCCCGGCTGTGCCACAAGTTCTTCGAGGGCGACGTGGCCGGGGCCGCGGCCATGCAGTGCCAGTATCTCAAGCTGATCCGGGCCCTGTTCTCCGAGGTCAACCCCATCCCCGTCAAGGCCGCTATGGCCGCCATGGGCTTCTGTGAGGACTATCTCCGGCTGCCCCTGACCCCCATGGAGGATGCCCACCGTCAGGTGCTGCTGGACGAGATGCGCCGTCAGGGCATCCGGGTCTGAGGTGGGTGCCATGCAGGTCATTGTCCACGGCGCCACCGGCCATATGGGCCGCTGCGTCTTAAAGCTCCTCGACGAGACCCCGGGCTTCCAGCTGGCCGCCGCCGTCAGCCCCGAGCTGACCACCGACCCGGCCCGGCAGGAATACTACTCCCTGCCCGAGTACCAGGGCCCCGCCGACCTCATCATCGACTTCTCCTTCCACGGCGCGACCCACGATCTGATGACCTATGCCCTCCAGCGGCAGCTTCCCGTCATCGTCTGCACCACCGGCCAGACCGAGGCGGAAAAGGCCGAGATCTTCGCCGCCGCCACGCAGATCCCCGTGTTCTACTCGGGCAATATGTCCCTGGGCGTGGCCATGCTGATGAAGCTGGCCAAGGAAGCCGCCGCCGCCTTCCCCGGGGCCGACATCGAAATCATCGAAACCCACCACCACCGGAAGCTGGACGCCCCCAGCGGCACGGCCCTGATGCTGGCCGACGCGGTCAAGTCCGTCCGGCCCCAGAGCACCTACCGGCTGGGCCGGTCCGGCAACTGCCCCCGGACCCCCGAGGAAATCGGCATCCAGGCCGTCCGCCGGGGCGATGTGGTGGGCATCCATGAGCTCATCATCGACACCGGCGCGGAGACCCTGACCCTGAAGCACGAGGCCCACGACCGGTCCCTCTTCGCCCAGGGGGCATTGCGGGCCGCGGAATACCTGGCCGGACAGCCCGCCGGGCTCTACAATATGCAGACTATGCTGGGAGGCTGACCCATGAACGCACAGGAGATCATTCACTATATCGCCACCGCCGAGAAGAAGACCCCGGTCAAGCTCTATATCAAGGAAAAATCCCCCATTGACTTCGGGTCCGCCCAGGTCTTCGGCGCGGGAGACAAGATCGTCTTCGGCGACTGGAAGGACTTAAAGCCCATTCTCGAGGCCAACCGGGAGAACATCGAGAACCTGGTTATCGAGAACGACTGCCGCAACTCGGCCATTCCCCTGCTGGACATGAAGGACGTCCCGGCCCGCATCGAGCCCGGCGCCATCATCCGCGAGCAGGTGACCATTGAGAAGAACGCCGTCATTATGATGGGCGCGATTTTGAACATCGGCGCCGTGGTCGGCGAGGGCACCATGATCGACATGGGCGTGGTCCTGGGCGGCCGGGCCACTGTGGGCAAGCGCTGCCATATCGGCGCGGGCACGGTCCTGGCCGGGGTCATCGAGCCCGCCAGCGCCACCCCGGTGGTCATCGAGGACGACGTGTTTATCGGGGCCAACGCCGTGGTCATCGAGGGCGTCCGCGTGGGCCAGGGGGCCGTGGTGGCCGCCGGGTCGGTGGTCATCGCCGACGTGCCCGCCAATGCCGTGGTGGCCGGGGTCCCGGCCAAGGTCCTCAAGATGAAGGACAGCGGCACCAGCGGCAAGACCGAGCTGCTGGACGCCCTGCGGACCCTCTGAGCCATGGAAGGACGCCTCAATCCCCGGCTGACGGCCTCGCCCCGGAGCGCCATCCGGCAGTTCGCCCAGCTGGCCGCCGCGACCCCCGGCTGCATCTCTCTGACCCTGGGAGAGCCGGACTTCCCCACGCCTCTGCCGGTCTGCGACGCCGCCAAGGCCAGTCTCGACCGGGGGCAGACCCACTACATTCCCAACAACGGCAGCCCGGCCCTGTGCCGGGCCATCGCCGCGTTTGAAGCCGAGGCCCACGGCCTGACCTACGGCCCCGACGAGGTCATCGTCACCGTGGGCGCCACCGAGGCCCTGTTCACCGCCCTGCTGGGCATACTGGAGCCCGGGGACGAGGTTCTGGTCCCCACCCCGGCCTTTGTGCTCTACCAGTGCATCGTCGGCATCGCCGGAGGCGTCTTCGTCCCGGTGGACACGGCGAAAACCGGCTTCCAGCTGACCGAGGCCCAGCTCCGGGCCGCCGTCACGGCCAAGACCAAGGCCATCGTCCTCAACTCCCCCAACAACCCCACGGGCTGCGTGCTCAACGAGGAGAGTCTCGCCGCCGTGGCCCAAATCGCCCGGGAGTTCGACCTCTTCGTCCTCTGCGACGAGGTCTACCGGCAGCTATGCTACGCGCCGGAGATTCCCCAGTTCTCCACCCGGTACCCCGACCTCAAGGACCGGGTTCTCGTGATTCAGTCCTTCTCCAAGCCCTACGCCATGACCGGCTGGCGGGTGGGCTACCTGCTGGCCGACGGCCCGGTGAAGCGGCAGCTGGAGAAGCTCCACCAGTACGACGTGGTATCCACGGTGTCCTTTTTGCAGGAGGCCTGCGTCACGGCCTTGGAGCAGGACCCGTCGCCCATGCGGGAGACCTACCGCCGCCGCCGGGACTTTACGCTTTCCCGGCTTTCGGAGCTGGGCCTGCCGGTGGTCCGGCCCGAGGGCGCTTTCTACGTGTTCCCGGACATCTCGGAATTCGGCCTGGACTCCGGGACCTTCTGCCGCCGGATGATCCAGGAGGCTCAGGTGGCCGCGGTGCCCGGCTTCTGCTTCGGGGCCGAGGGCCATATCCGGCTGAGCTACTGCTGTGACGACGGCGTGCTGGCCGAGGGCCTTGCCCGGCTGAGCCGGTTCGTGGACAAGCTCCGGGAGGCGGCCAGATGAATTTTCTCGAAGCCGCCCGGGCCATGGCCCCCTGGATGGTCCAACTTCGGCGCGAGCTGCACCGGCATCCCGAGCTGGGCAACCGAGAAGAGCAGACAGCTGAAACGGTGGAGGCCATTTTGGCGTCTATGAAATTAGAACCCCGGCGGCTGCTGGGCACGGCGGTGGTCTGCGACATCGAAGGGGCCTTGCCCGGCCCCACGGTGGCCCTGCGGGCCGACCTGGACGCCCTGCCCCTCCAGGAGGAGACCGGCCTGCCTTACGCCTCGGAGATTCCGGGGGTGATGCACGCCTGCGGCCATGATTTCCATGCGGCGGGGCTGCTGGGGGCAGCCAAGCTGCTCTCGGACCGGCGGGATACGATGCCCGGCACGGTGCGGCTGCTGTTCCAGCCTGACGAGGAGGGCGACGGCGGGGCCCGGCGGCTGATCGAGGCCGGATGCCTGGCGGGCGTCTCAGCCGTCTTCGGGGCCCACGTCCGGCCGGAGCTGCCGGCGGGACAGGTGGGGGTCAAATACGGCCCGGCCTACGCCGCCTCCAACCCCTTTGTCATCCGGATCAAAGGCCAATCCGCCCACGGAGCCGAGCCCCAGTTGGGGTCCGACGCCTTGCTGGCCGGAGCCCAGATCGTCACGGCCCTCCAGTCCATCGTGGCCCGGCGGGTATCGCCGACGGATTCGGCGGTGCTGACCGTGGGGTCCTTCCACGCCGGAACCGCCTGCAATATTCTGGCCGGCGAGGCCATACTGGAGGGAATGCTCCGGACCTTCGGCGAGGAATCCCGGCGGAGACTGGTGGAGGCCGCCACAGAGTTAGTCACGTCCATCGCCCGCGGCCTGGGCTGCGAGGCGGAGACGGATTTCACCTGGGGCTATCCCGGCGTCGTCAACCACGCCCGGGAGGCCTCCCTGGTGCTGGAAGCCGCCCGGGATCTGCTGGGTCCCGAAGCCGTGACGGTACTGGACACGCCCACCATGACCACCGAGGACTTCGGCTATTATCTCCAGGCCGTCCCCGGCTGCTTCTACCACGTGGGCGTGGGCTGCGACGCCCCGCTCCACTCCCCTCGGTTCAACCCCAATGAGGACGCGCTGCCGGTGCTGGCCGCCCTCCACGCCCAGGTGGCCTGGGAGGCATTACAGGCAGAGCTGTAGGGGCTGCTTTGCAGAGTGAAATCGCCATAGGCGGTGAAATATGGCGGTACCACGTGAAATGTCCCTGCGGGACGTGAAATGCCTCCGGCGTTCGTCGTAGGGGCGCGCATGGCGCGTCCGCCGGGTTCCGTGTGCAAGGTGCCCCGCCGGCCGCACCGGCCCCCGTTTCGCCGTAGGGCGGCATGCCCACATGCCGCCATGACCGGGTTCGTTTTGTTCCAGCCCTGGTGGCTGCGGGGCTGGGCACGGACGCGCGATGCGCGCCCCTACGGGTTGATGCGTCAACGAGGGTGTATGCGACGTCGTGGCTCCGGTCCGGGCGGCCATGCAGGCCGCCCCTACAGGCCCGCTCACAACTGCGCCTTGGTCCAGACCATGGTTCCCTTGTCCATTTCCATATTTGCTGCGAAAGGAGCTCCCAGAATGAAACGACTTGCGGTGTTTTTTGTACTTTTGGCGCTGCTGCTGAGCGGCTGCCACACCCCCGCGCCGGAGCCGGAGCCGGACCCGAAGCCCGTGGTGACGGAACCGGCTGATCCGGAGCCCGAACCGGTCCCCGAACCGGAGCCGGAGCCGGAACCCGAGCCGGAGCCGGAACCGGCGGAAGCGCCCAGCCCGGCCTTTCTGACGGCGGTGACGCTGTTGGGCCAGCCGCTCTCCGGCGGCAGCGTCACCGTGGAGAACCGTCCTTATGTCCGGCTGCGGGACGTGGCCGGGGTCCTGGACGGCGACCTGACCCTGGAGGGTGAGACGGTCACCCTGTGCTGGGGCGAGAAGACGCTGACCATCCAGGCCACCACCGGCGCCTGGACCCTGGACGAGGCCTCCGGCACGCTGACCGGGCCGGTATACCAGGACCAGGGCGAGCTGCTGGCCCCCATGGCGCTGCTCACCGACGTGCTGGACTATGACACCTGCACCAACACCGCCGGGGACATCCGGTATTTCTACCCGCGCACCTACTGGGAGATCCCCGAGGGCTACAAGGTGCCGGTGCTGATGTACCACGGCGTCAGCGACGACACCTGGGGCGCGGCGGAGCTCTTCGTCCGGCCCTCGGATCTGGAGGAGGAGCTGAAATATCTCAAGGACAACGGCTATACGCCCATCTGGTTCTCCGACCTCCACCGGGTGGACGAAATCGAAAAGCCGGTGATTCTGACCTTTGACGACGGCTACAACGACAACTATTCCGAGCTCTTCCCCCTGCTCCAGAAGTACGAGACCAAGGCCACGGTCTTTGTCATTACGAACAATCTCAGCTACAATCCCAACTTTATGACCTGGGAGCAGGCCAAGGAGATGGCCGACTCGGGCCTGGTGGATATCCAGAGCCATACGGTTACCCATCCCCACCTGAACGCCATCTCCCGGGAGCAGCAGATCGACGAGCTTCAGGGCTCCTACGAAGCCATTCTCGAGCACATCGGCCGTCCGCCCACGGTACTCTGCTACCCCTACGGCGATTTCAACACCGACACCCAGGATATTGGCCGCGGTTTCTATCAGTGCGGCATTATGATGAACGGCGGCGACTACACCACCGGCACCAACACCTTCGTGATTCCCCGGCACTACGTCCCCCGGTACACCACCCTGGGCACCTTCGCCTACCTGGTGGATTAGTTCCAGCACCTTTTCCCTATTCCCTATTCCCCATCCCGCTCCGCTTCTATCCGATTCAAAAACGCCATGGGCTCTCGCCCATGGCGTCATTCTATTCTCTGTTACCGCAGCAGGCCCACGCAGTCGAAGTGGGGCTTGGCTGCGATTTTGTCCTTGGCGGCCTTGAAGGGATCGTGGGCCAGGGTGACGACAGCGTAGTCGCACGCTGCCAGCGCCTCCTCCAGGCTGTGGTTCTCGAAGCCCGCCACGTCGCCCCGGACGAAGGGCTCGCAGGCCAGAACCTGATAGCCCCGCTGGGTGAGGAGCTTGGCCAGCTCCACAGACGGACTCTCGCGGATGTCGTCGATGTTGGCCTTGAAGCTCATGCCCAGCACGGCCACGGTGCTGCCGGGAGCGATATCCCGCTCGATCCGGTCGGCCACCCAGGCGGGCTTGGAGTCGTTGACCAGCCGGGCCTGGTAGATCAGGGGGGTGATATCCTCGAACTTTTCGTGGATAAACCAGGGGTCCACGGCGATGCAGTGGCCGCCGACGCCCACGCCGGGGGTGTGGACGTTGACCCGGGGATGGCAGTTGGCCAGCTGGATCAGGGAGAAGACGTCGATGCCCAGCCGGTCGCAGACCTTGCTCAGCTCATTGGCATAGGCGATGTTGATATCCCGGAAGGTATTCTCCACCAGCTTGCACATCTCGGCGGTCAGATCGTCGGTGACGCGGATGGTACCCTTGGTGACCACGGGGGTATAGATCTCCTTGGCGTACTCCGCCGCTTCGGGCCGGGTCGCGCCGACGATGCGGTCATTCTCCCGAAGCTCGATGAGCATTCTTCCGGGGATAATCCGCTCGGGGCAGTGGGCGGTCATAAATTCCTCCGGGGCAAGACCGCTGACCTCGGAGACGATGGACTCCACCAGCCGGGTGGAATAGGGCGGCGAGGTGGACTCCAGGACGCAGAGGTTCCCCGCCCGCAGCACGCCGCCGACGCTCCGGGCCGCCGACTCGACAAAGCGCATATCGCTGACGCGCTTTCCCTCGGGCGTGTCCCGGTGGGGGGTCTGGACGCAGATGATAAACACATCCGCAGGCTCGGGGGTCGTGGTGAAGTGGAGCCGGCCGGTGGCCATGGCCTGGGTCATGGCTTCCTGGAGGCCGGGCTCCACGATATGAATCTGTCCGTTGTTGAGCCGCTCCACCACGGCGGGGTTGATGTCAAAGCCGCAGACCGTGTAGCCCGCCAGCGTAAAGGTCACGGCGGTGGGCAGGCCGATATAGCCGCAGCCCATAATTTCAATTTTCTTCATGCAACATAGCTCCCAGGGGA
>DSLMC04102__coassemble_1608_pt1 | contig 11870 bp, 7 predicted proteins | sample DSLMC04102__metabat2_high_PE_031 | metagenome-assembled genome bin DSLMC04102
TTCACACTTCCCCCGCTGCTCTGTCACAGACATCTTCAGCGGGGTTTTTCGACAGTCTGACAGGGTGGGTCCTCCCACCCTGTTTTTTGCTGAAAAGAGGGCAATCGCCCGGTGCCATTGCCCTCACCGGCCCTGCCGGTGTTCCGTTCCGCAGGCCGGGCAGGTTCCGGCTTGACAATCATTTGTTCGTAAGAGACAATAGGTATGAGGTGATTCCATGAAGCTCCTGCACTGTTCGGACCTGCACCTGGGGCGGCGGCTCCACGGGACGCCGCTGCTGGAGGACCAGCGGGCCGTGCTGAATCAAATTCTGGTCCTGGCCCAGACCGAGGCCGTGGACGCCGTGCTGCTGGCCGGGGATCTCTATGACAAGCCCGTGCCGCCGGTGGAGGCCGTGGGCCTGCTGGACTGGTTTCTGACGGAGCTGTCCCGGCTGGGCTGTGCCGTGCTGGCCGTCAGCGGCAATCACGATTCCCCCGAGCGGCTGGCCTTTGCCGCGTCTCTGCTGGGGACCAGCCGCGTCTATCTGGCCCCGGCCTTCGAGGGCGCAGCGCCGCCGGTGCGGCTGGAGGACCGGTTCGGGCCCGTGGATTTCTATTTGCTGCCCTTTCTCAAGCCGGTCCACGTCCGCCGGGTCTATCCCGAGGCCGAGCTGGAGACCTATACCGACGCCGTGGCCCAGGTGCTGTCCCATTGGACCCTGGACCCTGAGGCCCGGAACGTGCTGCTGGCCCACCAGCTGGTCACCGGCTCCGTGCGCAGCGAATCCGAGACCATCTCCATCGGCGGCATGGATCACGTGGACGCCGAAGCCTTCGCAGGCTTCGACTATGTGGCCCTGGGCCACCTGCACCGGGCCCAGAATGTGGGGCCGGGTCTGCGGTATGCCGGGTCGCCGCTGGCCTACAGCTTTTCCGAGGGCGGCCAGGAGAAGTCGGTGACCCTGGTGGAGCTGGGGGAGAAGGGAAACGTCACCGTGACAACCCGGCCGCTTACACCGCTGCACCCGGTCCGGTCCCTCCGGGGCAGCCTGGAGGACCTGCTGGAGGGGCGCTCGGAGGACTATCTGCGCATTACGCTCACCGGCGGGGACCTGCCCAACAGCTTTGCCCGGCTCCAGAGCCGCTATCCCAACCTTTTGAAGCTGGAGTACGCCCAGGGCCCGGCCGGAGCCCTGCCCGAGGCCGAGACGCTGCCGGTCCAGTCGCCGGAGGCGCTGCTGGCGGCGTTCTATGAGAGCCGCTGGGAGGAGCCCCTGTCTGAGGACCAGCGGGCCCTGGCCCGGCGGCTGATGGAAGAGATTTGGGAGGATGGACTGTGAGACCGCTGATGCTGATGATAAGCGCCTTCGGCCCCTACGGCGGCGAGGTCCGGCTGGATTTTTCCAAGCTGGGGGACCGGGGCCTGTACCTGATTACCGGCGACACCGGGGCAGGGAAGACCACGATTTTTGACGCCATCTGCTTCGCCCTCTACGGCGAGGCCAGCGGCAGCAGCCGCCAGCCGGACATGCTGCGGAGCAACTACGCCCCGACGTCCCGGCCCACCTTTGTGGAGCTGACCTTTCAGAGCCGGGGGGAGACCTACCGCGTCAGGCGGACGCCGGAGTATCTCCGGCCCAAGGAGCGGGGCGCGGGCTTCACCACCCAGCGAGCCGAGGCGGAGCTCCACTATCCCGACGGCCGCCAGCCGGTGACCAAATGGCGGGAGGTCACCGCTGCCGTGACGGCGCTGCTGGGCCTGGACCGGAACCAGTTTTCTCAGATCGCCATGATCGCCCAGGGGGACTTTCTGCGGCTGCTCCAGGCCAAAACCGAGGACCGGATCAAGATTTTCCGGGAGATCTTCCAGACCGGCCGCTACCGCCAGTTTCAGGACCGGGTCAAGGAGGAGGCCCAGGCCCTGCGCGACCAGATCGGCGACGGGGAGCGCCAATGGCTGCGGCAGCTGTCGGGTTTGCAGGCGGGGCCGGACTCGGCCCACGGCGAGGCGCTGGCCGCGCTGCAGGCCCAGCCGGTGGCCCAGGAGGGCCTGGAGCTGGCCCGGGCGCTGACCGAGGAGGCCCAGGCCCAGGCGGCCAGCCTGTCCGCCGAGGGCGACCGGGTCCAGCAAATGCTGACAATCCTGGATCGGCAGCTGGGCGAGGCCAGAGCCGTGGAAAAGGCCCGGGCCGACCTGCTTCGGCTGGAGCAGGAGATCGGGCGGCTGACGCCCGCCCTGGACCAGGCGGCCCAGGCGCTGGCCGAGGCGGCGGCCCAGGAGCCCGAGGCCCAGCGGCTGCGCACCGAGGCCCAGGCCCTACGGCAGCTGCTGCCCCAGTATGACCGGCTGGAGACCCGCCGCCGGGCCCTGGAGCAGCTGCGGCTGGAGGAGCGTCAGGCCTTGCAGAGCCGGGACCAGGCGGCGGCCCGCGCCGAGACCATGGCCCAGGAGCTGGAGGCGTCGAGAGCCCAGCGTACCCGGCTGGCCGAGACGGCCCGGGGCCTGGAGGCCCTGGAGGCCCGGCAGAGCGCCCTGGGGGCCCGGCGGCAGGATCTGCTGGCCCTGGGGCAGATGGAGGCCCAGACCCAGCAGGCGGCGCGGCGTCTGGCGCGGGCCCAAGAGACCTATCTCCGGGCCCGGGAAGCGGCCCGGACCCAGGCGGAGCGGGCCGCGGCGCTGGAACGGCGGTATCTCGACCACCAGGCGGGCATTCTGGCCGCCGGACTTGCGCCCGATACGCCCTGTCCCGTCTGCGGCAGCCTCCTGCATCCCCATCCGGCCGCGCTTTCCGAGGACGCCCCCACGCTGGAGGCGGTAGAGCAGGCCAAGGCGGCCCGGGACCGGGCCCAGCAGGTCCAGAACGACGCCAGCGCCGAGGCCGGAGCCCGGCAGGGCAGCTATGAGACGGCCCGGCGGGGCTGGGAGGCCCGGGCGGCGGCGCTGCTCCGGGACGAGACCCAGGAAGCGGCCCTGAAAGCCGCAGTGACGGCACTGGCGGCCCTGTCCGGCGCGCTGGAGGCGGCCCGGCAGGCCACGGCGGCGCTGGACGCCCTGGACCGGCGCTTGCCCCAGGCGGAAGCGGCGCTGGAGGCGGCCCGGGAGACGGCCCGCACCGCCGGAACGCGCTGGGAGACGCTGCGGCTCCAGACGGCCTCCGAGTCGGCGGCCTGGGACCAGGCGGCGGCCCAGCTGCCCTATCCCTCCCAGGCCGAGGCCCGGCGGCAGCTGGCGGCGCTGGAAAACCGGGTCCAGACGCTGACCCGGGCCCAGACCGAGGCGCGGGCCCGGCACAGCGCCCTGGACCAGCAGCTGAACCGGGCCCAGGCCCAGGCGGAGACCTTGCGGACCCAGCTGGAGGGCGCGGGGGAGACCGGTCTGGCAGAGCTGGAGGCGGCCCGGCGGGAGGCCGAGGCCAGGCGTCAGACCGTGACCCGGGCCCGGGAGGCGGCCGCTCTGCGGGCCGATGCCAACGGCAGAATCGCCGCCGCCCTGGAGCAGCTGGACCGGAGTCTGCGGGACACCCTTCACCGGTGGGAGTGGGTCAAGGCATTGTCGGACACGGTCAACGGCAGTCTGGCGGGAAAAGAGAAGATCACCCTGGAGACCTATGTGCAGATGGCCTGCTTTGACCGGATACTGGACCGGGCCAATCTGCGGTTGTTGGAGATGACCGGCGGGCGGTTTCGGCTTTGCCGCCGGGCGGCCCAGGGCCAGCGGAGCCAGACCGGTCTGGAGCTGGACGTCTTCGACCGCTGCACCGGCATGAACCGCAGCGTGATGACGCTTTCGGGCGGCGAATCCTTCCAGGCGTCGCTGTGTCTGGCTCTGGGGCTGTCGGACACGCTGCTTCCGGCGGGGGCCGTGCGGCTGGACACCCTCTTTGTGGACGAGGGCTTCGGCTCCCTGGACGAGGACACCCTCCGTCAAGCCCTGGCGTCGCTCCAGTCCCTGTCCCAGGGCAGCCGCCTGGTCGGGATCATCTCTCATGTGGATCTGCTGAAGGAGGCCGTGGAAAAGAAGATCCTGGTCACCCGGCTGCCCTCGGGCGAGAGTCAGGCGAGGCTCCTGGTAGACGGTACTTTGTCGAATCCTGTCGAAGAACCTCGAAATGCGTAGAAAAAGTCGATAATACATCGACAAAATAGGGAGAAAATCGAAGAAAAACTGTTGAAAACATTGGATAAATGTGTTAAACTTGTGCTATCGCGGCGATAAGTTAAGACCGTGTCAGCCCAGCTGCACGGATCACAAGGAGAGGACGAATCACCATGGATCAACAGAGGAGAATCTTGATCGCCGACGGCAGCGAGGAGCTCTGCCAACGGTTGAAGGAAGTGCTGGAGCAGACGCCGGGCTGGCAGGTCACCGCGGTGGCCACCGATGGCCAGCAGGCGGTGGAGCTGCTGCAGCAGCACAGGCCGGACGTGCTGGTTCTGGACCTGCTGCTGCCGCGGCTGGACGGGATTGCGGTGCTGCGGCAGGCGGCGCAGCTGAAGCCCGCGCCGGTGAGCCTGGTGCTCACGGGATTTTTGACGGAATATGCGGCCACCGCAGCGGCAGGGCTGGGGGTGCGGTATTTTATGGCCAAGCCCTGCCAGCTGGAGGCCGTGGCCCAGCGGCTGCGGGAGATTTTGCAGACGGAAAATGAGCGGCTGATCCCGGCCAACCGGCGGGCCGGGGCCAATCTGGAGGCCATGGTCACGTCGGTGATTCACGAGATCGGCGTTCCGGCCCACATCAAGGGATATCAGTATCTCCGGGAGGCCATCAAGATTGCCGTAGGGGACCGGGAGGTCATCAACGCCATTACCAAGGTGCTCTATCCCCAGGTGGCCAAGACCTTCTCCACCACGCCGTCCCGGGTGGAGCGGGCCATCCGCCATGCCATCGAGGTGGCCTGGGACCGGGGCGACCTGGAGACCCTCCAGCGGTTCTTCGGCTATACGATTTCCAACTCCAAGGGAAAGCCCACCAATTCCGAGTTTATCGCCCTGATTGCCGACCGGCTCCAGCTGGAGCTCCAGGAGCGGGACGCCATCTCCGTGGGATAACACAAAGGGAGCGCTGCAGACGGGTATTCTGCAACGCTCCCTGTTTACTTGGTGACCGCCGTTGCGTCAACTTCCAGGACAAAGCGTTGCCGCAAGAATACCCCGTAGGGGCGGCTATGCCGGTGCGAATCGGGGCCCGATTCGCGCCGGGGTTTCATGGTTCCGCCTCGTAGGGGCCGATGCCCACATCGGCCCGCCAGGTTCTGTGTGCAAGGCAGTCCGCCGACCGCTGCGGGCGTAGGGCGGCATGCCCACATGCCGCCGAAACCCGGTGCATTGTGGTGGCGACCCCGGTGGTTGCGGGGACCTTGCGGCGGGGTGTGGGCACCCCGCCCTACGGTTTATGCGTTCGACGGAGGTACATCCGACACGGCGGCACGGGCGGATATGCGCGCCCCTACGATGGCGCGTTCGGTGATGGTGCTTATGATGTCGGTACCGAGCGGGCCGATGTGGGCATCGGCCCCTACGGAGTGCGTTCGGCGACGGTGCATACAATCCGCCCCTACGGTCCTGCCTCTGGTTTTCTCGTAGGGGCGGCTCGGGTGAATGGCCCGGAGGGCAGGAGAAGCCGGCCTGGGCCGTCGCGTTCTATACCCCCCGCAGGCGGCGCAAAATGGGCATGTTGCAACATGCAGCACGCCCATTGTTTGTTACGGAGCCGGGGGAAACAGCTCCCGGGCGAAGGAGGAGGGGAGCTTGGCGTCCCGGAAGCGGACGACGTACAGCTCCTCCCGGGCCCGGGTCATGGCCACGTAGAAGAGCCGCCGCTCCTCCTCGGGATCGTCGGCGCCGAGGCTGGCGGCGCGGCGGCCGGTGTCCCGGGGGAAGATGCCGTCGGCCACGTCCATCAGGATCACCCGGTCGTATTCCAGGCCCTTGCTGGAGTGGATGGTGGAGAGAATGACCGGGGCTTCGTCGCTGCCGCCGGCCCGGGCCAGCGCCTCCAGCTCGGCCAGACGGGCCAGCAGCCGGAGAATGGTCGGCTGGGCCGCGCCGAGGATTTCGAGAATGGCGGCCTTATTGGCGTCCAGGCCGCTGCGCTCCAGGTAGTCGCCGTAGCCCATAAAGTGGACGATGCGATAGACGGCCCGGTCGGCGGCGTCGCCCCGCATATTGCGGAAATGGGTCGCCAGCGCCCGGACTCTGCCCCGGGCGTAGCCCGGCAGGGCGGGCAGGTCCGCCAACAGGTCCAGTACCGGCTGGCCCGTGCGGCGGCACTCGGCGGCGGCCAGCTGGGCGGCCTGCCGGGTGATCCCGGCATTCATTTTATAGTATAGATGGAGGAAGCGGTCCCCGTCGGCGGGGTCCAGGGACAGCCGCAGAAAATCGGTGATATCCCGGACCACCCGGCTGGAGAAGAAGCTCCCGTCCATCTGACGGCAGCGGTAGGGAATACCCAGCCGGTCCATCTGGTCGATCAGGGGAATGGCGCTCTCGTTGTCGCGGTAGAGGATGGCGGTCTCCTGCTGGCAGCTCTGGGCCAGCTTGGCCAGATAGTGGAATTGGGCCAGCCGGTCCCGGACCCAGATCTCCCGGGGCTGGGGCCCGCTGCCCCGGGTGGGCCGGAGGGTTTTGGGCCGCCGGGTGCGGTTTTTGCGGATAAACCGGTCGGCCAGGGAGAGAATTTCCCGGGTGGAGCGGTAGTTGTCCTCCAGATAGAAAATCTGCGCCCCGGGGTAAATGGCGTCGAACCGGGTCAGCGTCTGGGGACAGGCGGCGCGGAAGCCGTAGATGCTCTGGTCCTCGTCTCCCACCAGAAAGAGGTTGGCCCGGTCCCCGGCCAGCAGCCGCAGGATGGCGTGCTGGATCCGGGAGGTATCCTGGGCCTCGTCCACCAGCAGATAGCGGTATTGCCGCCGGAAGGCGTCGAGAATTTGGGGGCAGCGGCGGAGAATCTGGTGGGCATAGACCAGCTGATCGTCGTAGTCCATCAGCCGCCGGTCCCGGAGCGTCTGGGTATAGGCGCGGAAAAAAGGGGCGAACTTCACGCCCTCCACCTGCGTCGGCTCCAGATCGGCGGGCTCCAGCATCTGATTTTTTACATAGGTGATGGCGGTTTGCAGGGATTTCACGGTGCTCTCCGTGGCGTATTCGCCGGTCTGGGCCCGAAAGAGCTCCGAGAGGATGGCGGCCTGCTGGGCCGGGGTGTCCAGCAGGTCAAAGGACCGCCGTCCCATGACCCGCTGGTAGTAGAGGATGATCCGGCTGCAAACGCCGTTGATGGTGCGGAAGGCCAGACCCTCGGCGGCCTCGGGACCGAAAAATGCGGCGAACCGCGCCCGCATATCCCGGGCCGCGGCCACCGTGTACGTCATGGTCAGGATTTGCGCCGCCGGGACGTCCCGGCACAGCCGCAGATATCCAACCCGGCTGACCAGCACCGTGGTCTTGCCCGACCCCGGCACGGCCAGCACCAGCACGGGGCCTTCCGTGGCCTGTACGGCCGCCGCCTGCTGGCTGCTGAGCGGCAGATGATAGGTGTTCAGAAATTCGGTAAACTCCATGGTATCTCCCAAAGCGCCCCAGGGGCGGAGAAATCGCCCCTGGGGCACGCGCCGGTATGATCTTGTCGGAGCGGAACGGCTTACAGGATATGGGACAGCACCGTTCTGGGCTCCCGGCCGACGATCAGCCGCTGGCCGTCGGTGTAGCCCTCCTCGCGGCCGGTCAGGGCCTCGATCAGGTGTCCGCGCAGCTCCGCCACCCGGGCCTGGACGGCCGCGTCGGCGATGGCGTTATGGGTCTCGTGGGGGTCCCGCTCCAGGTCGAAGTAGAGCTCCCGGCCGGTCTGGGAGTACCAGATGTATTTATCCCGCTTGGTGACGATAAAGTGCATGGAGTCCAGGCCCAGGCTGTGCTCGCCGTGGAGCCATTCCCGCTCCACCGGATGGAGCAGGCTCTTGCCCTCGACGGTCTCGGGGATGGGCGCGCCGGCCAGCTCCAGCAGCGTGGGCATGACGTCCCGCAGCTCCACCAGATCGCCGCAGGTCCGGCGGTGCGCGCCCACATACTTCTCCGGGCCGGAGATAAACAGCGGCACCTGGGCGCTGCCCTGGTAGGGCTTGGCCTTCATAAAGAACAGGTGGTCGCCCAGCATCTCGCCGTGGTCGGACACGAAGAGGAAGACTGTGTTGTCCATCAGCTGCTGCTCCACCAGGGCCGAGATGATCCGGCCGATCTGATGGTCCATATGGGTAATGGCGGCGTAGTAGGCCACCCGCAGCTGGCGGATGAACTCGGGGTCCGAGGGAGCCGACTGGGCGTGGTAGCTGTGGCCGTCGCGGAGCATCCGCTCCACATCGTTCCAGTCGCCGCGGTAGGGGGGCTGGAGGTCCTTGTTGTTGTAGAGATGAAAGTAGTATTCCGGCGCGTCCATGGGCGGGTGGGGCCGGACGAAGCTGGCCATCAGGAAGAAGGGCTTGCTGCGGTCCCGGCGGCGCAGGAAATCCAGGCACTCCGAGGCCACCCAGTTGGTGGGATGGTATTTCTCCTCGTAGAGCCAGGGCCGGGCGATCCAGCTGTTGCAGTCGGTGCCGTTGTCGGTGGGGTCGGCGTCGATGCCCAGCTGCTGCTTGAGCCAGAAGTAGTAGTCGTCGGCCACCCGCTGATCCTCGTAGTTGGGGGTGTCGGGGGCGCGGTAGGCGTGGAGATAGCCGTCATGGAGGCGGACGTCGTGGAAACCCAGGTTATTGCGCAGCGGGTCCACGTGCATTTTGCCCACGCACTGGGTGTAGTAGCCCGCCTTGCTGAGTTCCCCGGCGATGGTATGGGGGTAGTTCCAGGGCACCCGGTCCTGGTAGCCGACCCGTCCGGCCGTGGCCTGACTGAGGCCGGTATAGAGGCAGGCCCGGGCGGGGACGCAGGTGGGGCAGGCGGAGTAGGCGTTGAGATAGCGAACGCCGTCGGCGGCCAGATGGTCCAGATAAGGGGTCTTGACGTCGGGGTGACCGGCGATGCCCAGGCAGTCCGCCCGCATCTGGTCCGCCATCAAAAGAACAATATTGGGGCGCTGATCCATGATCTATTCCTCCTTAGTTTGGGACTTTTCTCCCCGACTGGCCCGGAAGCGGGCCCGGTACTGACCGGGGTTGATCCCCTCCACGGCGCGGAACCGCTGGGAAAAGTAGCTGGGGGAGGAGAAGCCGGTCATCCGGGCGATCTGGGTGAGGGAGTAGTCGGTGGTGCTCAAGAGCTTGCGGCTCTCCTGGAGCCGGAGCGACTGCATATAGTGGATGGGCGACATGCCGTATTCCAGCCGGAAGATGTGGGCCAGATGGTACTTGCTCATATGCAGCGCTTCCGCCATCTGATCAAGGGTGATGTTGTCGCGGTAGTTGGCGTCAATAAAGCGGCGGGCGGCGGCGGCCTTGCGGCTGGGGCTGCCCTGGGGCGAGGCGACGGTGGCGCCCAGCTGGACCCGGCGCATCAGCTGGATCAGCAGGATATCCATCAGATTCTGGCAGACTGCATCATAACCCGGAGCCTTGGTTTCCACCTCCCGAAGCATGGCGTGGAGATAGTGCTGGATATCCACCACGGCGCCGCGAAAGCTGACAATGCAGTAGTGCTGCCGCCCCTTGGCGTCCATCACCAGCTCCAGCCCTTCGACACCCATGACGATGTATTCCAGAGGATTGGCGGCAAAGCTGGTCTCGGTGTGCTCCAGATTGGGGTTGACCACCACCAGATCGCCGTCCGATACCGTGAAGAACTGGTCCTGAATCTGGAACTGGCCTTTGCCGCCTACCACGTAGAAAAATTCCGTGCAGTTGTGGGTGTGAGGCACGCTCTGCCAGTCGCCGCCGTATTTTGCGCTGCTGACATAGAGCAGCTTGGCCCGGGCACTGTGGGGCGGCGGCTGCCCCAGGGCCAGATCATAGCGGTAATTGCTCATAGGGAAGAGCTCCTTTTAGAATTCTTGCGCATAGGACGCAATGAATTGGCAACATCCTTCTACTTTCCATTATACCGTCCTTTCCATAAAATGCAACAGAAGTTTTTTTGCGAAAAAAACAGGGAAAATTTCGTCATAATTTACAAAGGCTATTGAAGCCTCAGTTGCTGAAATAGTGCATAAAAAGTAAAGAGGATTTTTATATGGAATTCACAAAAAATTAAAAAACGCAAGATATATAAATTAATGCGCAAGAATGATGTAGGAATCGTTAGGGAAAAAAAGTATGATGTAGTCACACAGCGAGACTGTGGCACTACGAAAAATAGATATGGAGGAACGAACATGAAAAAGCTTGTCGCCCTGCTGCTGGCCTGTGTTCTGGTCATCGGCCTCTTCGCCGGCTGCGCCAGCACCGACACCAGCACCGACACCAACACCGACACCGACACCAGCACCGATACCAGCACCGATACCAGCACCGATACCAGCACCGATACCAGCACTGATACCGACACCGACGCTTCCACCGACACCGAAGGAAAGAAGTATGACGGCGTGACCCTGACCTACTGGTCTATGTGGACCTCCGCCGAGCCTCAGGGCACTGTCCTGCAGGCCGCCGCTGATGCCTTCGCCGAAGAGACCGGCGCCACCGTCAACATCGAGTGGAAGGGCCGCGACATCAATCAGGTCCTGAGCGCCTCCCTCGAGGCCGGCGACAATGTGGACATCTTCGAGGATGACTATCAGCGTATCGCCCAGATCTACAAGGATTACACCCTGGATCTGACCGAGATGGCCGAGGCTGCTGGCTACGTCGGCTACGACTGCATCAACAACCAGGTCATCGAGTGGGCCGGTTTCCTGAACTCCATCTCCGAGCAGCCCCAGGTCGGCGGCGTCTTCTATGACAAGGATGCCTTCGCCAAGGCCGGCATCGAGTCCGAGCCCACCACCTGGGCCGAGTTCCTGGACGTCTGCCAGCAGCTGAAGGACGCCGGCATCGCGCCTCTGGCTCTGGACAGCGCTTACTCCTACTTCACCTTCTACTATCACCTGGTCCGTTATCTGGGCGAGGAGAAGATCGAAGAGCTGGCCCTGAACGGCGGCTGGGGCGAGTCTGAGGCCGTCACCGCTGCTCAGGAGATCATCGACTTCGTCAACGCCGGCTATCTGGTTGACGGCGCTCCCGATGAGTTTCCCAGCAGCCAGAACAAGATCGGCTTCGGCCAGGCTGCCATGGTTGTCCTTGCCAACTACGTCACCTCCGAGGTCAACAACGCCGTGGGCGCTGAGCTCAACTGGGGCCTGTTCAACTACCCTGCCGTGGACGGCGGTGTGGACAACGCCGCTGCCTATGCCGGCTCCAACTCCATCGCCATCAGCTCCTACTGCGCCAATCCCCAGGCTGCCTTCGACTTCATCATGTTCCTCACCACCGGTGAGTACGATCAGATGATGGCCGATACCGCGGGACAGATCCCTGCCGATCCCACCAACACCGCGCCCAAGGCTCTGACCGGCACCATTGAGACTCTGCAGGCTGCCGACAAGCCCATGAGCTGGTGCGGCTCCACCAACGCCAACAGCGACCTGAGCACCAACTTCAAGTCCATCTTCAACGAGCTCTACGAGGGCAAGTACGCCACCGGCGAAGACTTCTGCGCCGCCCTGGACGCCCTGTACAAGTAAGTCGCGACGTTCCTGAACAGGCGGCACCTCTTGGTGCCGCCTGCACTTCTAGAAACTCCAATGGCCGCATCTGTCCGGGAGGCAGCGAACATGCTGTGAAATGGCAAAGCTCCGGTTTTTCGGCCCGGACTTCCTGCCCCGCGCCGCGTCTGTGCGCCGTCCCGGTTTTTCCGTCTTCCCAGCGTGTTCCTATAGGGCATCACCGCACAATTGTGTCTGCGGCCTTCGCCCAATCTTTTGCCCCA
>DSLMC04102__coassemble_1610_pt1 | contig 11867 bp, 11 predicted proteins | sample DSLMC04102__metabat2_high_PE_031 | metagenome-assembled genome bin DSLMC04102
ACACGGTGCAGTATCAGATCCATGGTGGGGATTCTTTCTCCGGAATGGCAAGAACTGAAATTAACGAGGCATCTAAGGCCATTGCAGAGGCCATGTATTACGACATCTTCCTGACCGACGAGGACCTGCCGATTCTATTCACGCCCATTGATGAGGTCCGCTTCCCGATCACGCTGCCGGAGGATGAGTCCATGGCCTGGGCTCTGGCGCAGCTGAATGAGGAGGACGGCACGCCCACCGATGTGGACATCGACGCGCTGGCCGAGCAGCTTCACCAGAACCTCTGGTGGCATCTGGCGGAGGGATAAGCCTATGAAACGCACCAAATATGCAAGCCGAAATATCCGGGAAGGGTATTTGCTGATCGCGCCGCTGCTGGCGGGAGCACTGCTCTTCTACGCCGCGCCCTTCCTGCTGGTGCTGCGCAATTCCGTGTTCCGCGGAATCAGCCACTCTGAGCAATTCGTGGGGCTTCAAAACTTCCGCGACATTCCCGCCAACGAGGTGTTCCGGCTGGCCTTTGGGAACACGCTCAAATTTCTGCTGGTGTCCATTCCGCTGATTATCATCATTTCCTTTGCCGTCGCGCTGCTGCTCCGGGGTCAGGCTCAAAAGCACGAGACGCTGAAATCCGTGCTGCTGCTGCCCTATATCATGCCGGTGGCCGGTACCGTGATGCTGATTCAGCTGCTGTTTGCCCAGACCGGCGTCCTCAACCAGGGGCTCTACACCCTGGGGCTGCCGGTGACCGACTGGCTCCAATCGGAGCACGCCTTCGGCGTGGTGGTGCTGCTCTATCTGTGGAAAAACATGGGCTACAGCGTGATTCTCCTGCTCTCAGGCCTGGTCACCCTGTCGCCGGAGCACGACCAGGCGGCAGAGCTGGACGGCGCGACCCCCTGGCAGCGGCTCTGGTACATCACCATTCCCCAGATGTGGTACAGCATCTTCTTTACCACGGTCTTTTCTCTCATCAATGCCTTCAAGTGCTTCCGCGAAATCTTCCTCGTCGGCGGGACCCATCCGGACCCCAGTATTTACATGCTGCAGCATTTCATCAACAACGCGTTCAACAATCTGAACTATCCCAAGCTGGCTGTGGCGTCGATTTTGCTGCTTTTGCTGCTGACGGCGCTCTTTGCGCTGTGCTACCGCTGGGTGATGAAAAAGGAGGCGTACAAGGAATGAGGCGCAGAACCATTCCCATATCGTGCCTGGTGCTGCTGCTGACGCTGCTGTGCGTCCTGCCCTATTTCTATGTGGGCTTCAAAAGCCTGGTCGGCAGCGACGGTCCAACCCTCTTCGGCTATTACAGCGTCTTTCTGGCCGAAGCCCAGTATCTGACCCGGTTCTGGACCAGCCTGGGTCTGACCATTCTGATCGCGGCGGCCCAGCTGCTGGTCTCCACACTGGCCGGATTTGGCTTTGCCAAGTACAATTTCCCCGGCAAAAAGGCCATCTTCTTTTTCCTGATGATCCTGATGATTATGCCCCTGCAGGTGACGCTGGTACCCAACTATCTGATGCTGGATGAGATGGGCCTGCTGGACACCTACTGGGCTCTGGTTCTGCCGGCCATCTTCGTCCCCCTGGGGACCTTTATTATGACGCGGAGCTTTCAGTCCGTCCCCAAGGAAGTGGTGGAGGCGGCGCGGCTGGACGGCTGCGGCGCGCTGGGCGTGATCTTCCGTATTGCGGCCCCCATGAGCAAGAGCGGCCTGGTGTGCACCATGCTGCTGTCTTTCCTGGACGCCTGGAACATGGTGGAGCAGCCCATGGTCTATCTGCGGGACTATGACATGTATCCCATCTCCGTGGGCCTGGCCACCACGCCGCCCATGGACCCCATAGCGCAGATGGTCTGCTGTGTGCTGGTGGCGCTGCCGCCCCTGTTCCTCTTCGCCTTCTTCAACCGCGAGCTGGTGGAGGGCATTGCATTGGGGGGTGAAAAGGGATGAAAAAACGGGTGCTGTGTCTCTTTTCTCTGATTCTCTATCTTCTCTGCGCCTGTACCATTCTCAGCCTCAAGATCGAGCAGGAGGGCATGGTGGAGGTGGAGTCCGAGCTGCGGGCTACGGCGGAATCCCGCTCGGCCACCTCGGTGCGTATCAGCTCGGTCTACACCGACCTCGAGGGTGACCACATGTATCAGGTGGTGGACGGCACCGGCTGGGAGACCGGCCTGCGCATTGCGGAAATTCCCAAAAGCAGCTGGACGCTGAACATCAATCCCAACGGCCTGCTCTATGCCCAGGTCAGCGGCGGCGAGGACTACCGGATCGTGCTTGCCGGGTCCCGGCAGCCCCAGGTGGGGGAACGGGTCCGCATGGTGGAGACCTTCACGCCGGTATCCGACAAATATCTGGGGCTCTATCCCTCCGGCGTCAGGCAGCCCCTGGAGCCGCCCTCCAATCTGACGGTGGAGGGTGTGGGGGAGAACGCCGTGCTCTTCGCCTGCGAGGACGCCCAGCTGCCCTTCCTGCCCGCGAACATCAAGACCTCCTCCGTCACCACCGACCGGGCGCAGCGGATTATCAGCCTGACCGAGGCCGAGCAGCTGCTCCGGGCCCTGCCGTCGGTGGCCGTCCTCGGCGCGGCGCTGCTCTTCGGCCTGGTGCTCTGGGCTGCGACCTGCTGCTTCACCCTGCGGGCGGAGCGGACCCGGGGGCTGATCTGGTGCAACACCGTCTTAATCGCGACCTCTCTGGCTGTGCTCGCTTACGCCGCGACGCGGTTTGACCTGCCATCCTCCATGCTCCCACCCAAAAATCTCCTGCAATGGAGCTATTATACCGAGGAATACGGCCAAATTCTCGCCGCTCTGGAGGATATGGGCATGGAGGACCATGTGCTGGTCTCCCTCTGCCCGGCCATGGTCCGGGAGGCAGTCCAGGTGCTTTGGAATGGGCTGCTGGCCGCTTTGGCCGTGCTGCTGGCCGAAGGCGCGCTCTTGTGGGCTCTCTGCCGCCGCAGCCGCCGAACGGAAATGCGGGCCGAACCCCTCTGAGACGTCTGTACACGCAAAAAAGTCTGCCTCCGGAGAGGAACATTCTCTCCAGAGACAGACTTTTTTATGCCGGGGAAGCCGCCTTATTCCAAGTCAATCCAATCGGTGACCCAATAGCCGTAGGTCACAGACCAGACGCGGTACTGCTTTTTTCCGTTGTAGATTCGGTAGTAGACTTGAAACTCTTCTCCTCTGGGCTCTATGGCGGAGGTGACAACGAGCTCCGCATCAGACGGAGTAACGACGGGAGCGGCCTGTACCGCCGTGCCGCAGAGCAGCAGCGCGGCAAGTCCCGTGCAGGCGCAGCGGGAGATCCAACGGGATACGTTCTTTTTCATATCAACTCTCCTTTTTTATTTCCAGGCTGTTGTACAGTAAGTATTCAACATTCGCCTGATCTATGGTGCACCAGTAGTTGCCATTGATGAATAGCTCATAGGAGCCTTCTCTGGTCAGCAAGAGATAGGAATTGGAGGTATCAATTTGAATATAATTTTCCGACTCCGGCGGGCTGACGCGCGGCTGTACGACGAACAGATAGGAACTAAACAGCAATGCGGCCAAGCCTACAGCCAGCAGCACACGGCCTCGGGGCCGGCGCGGCGTCTCAGAAAAAACCAGCTGCATCCGTTCAAGGAGCTGATCCCGTTGTCCAGTCATGTTCAGAGAGAGGACATAATTGTGCCGCTGCCTAGGGGAAATATCCATCTGACGGACGACCTCGGTCACAGCCTCCAAATAGTCCAGGCGTTCCACCTCTGTACGCAGTCTGTTCGCATAGGCGTCAGCCCGGACTTCCAGCAGATAGTCCAGGTCCTTTTCCAACAGATACACCACTGGATTCCACCAGAAGATCGCATGAAAGAATGAAATTCCCAGCTTGATCCAGATATCGCGCCCCAGAAAATGCCCCAGCTCATGCCGCAGCACTGCCTTGAGATGTGTCTCCGTGAGAGGGAGCTCCGGCAGCAGGAAGATCGGAGCGAAAAACCCGGTTACAGACGGGACGGAGACCGACGGAGAGACCACTACAGTCGGGGTCCAGCGGACGCCCCGGGGCATTACCGCCGCCGCCGCTTGGCGCGCCAGTGTACTGTCGCCGCGCGGCATTGCCGCGATACGCCACCGTTGAAAAAGGATGCCCAGCAGCAGTCGGAGCAGCAGAACCACAGTCCCCGCGGCCCAAAGGACGCCCAGCCATTCCAGCCATGAGAGACCGAGGGGACCGGTCCCTCGCAATGCGGTTTGGATCGCGGGCAGCACGTGGTAGGATGGGATAATCCTTGTAAAGGGCAGCTCCACGGGAATAAAGAACCGGACCAGCGCCAACGCCAGCAGACAGAACAGCGGCCCGAACCCATAGTCACGCAGAAACGCATAGCGCCGCCGCAGCAAGCAAAAGAGAAGGACACAAACATCGCTCCAGAAGAGCGACATCAGCAGATTATAAACTGTCAGATTCATGGTGCAGCTGCCGTCTCTTGTCCTCTAAGAGGGCTTCCAAACGGTCAAGGGTCTCTGGACTGACATCCTTATCCACCAGCGCAGACAAGAGTCCCGGCAGTACTCGGGCTTTCTCCCGGCGGAAGATTTCGTTATCCATAATGCAATCGGCGTGGTATTCCTCAAAACTCACGCTTGCATTGAAGCAGCGGCTGTAAATCCGGGACGAGAGCTTTTGGCCATCCACATAGATCAGCTCTTTCTCCAGCATGGCATTGAGAATCGAATGAATGGTACGGTCTTTAAAGCTTTTATCCTCCATAGACATCAAAATCTCTTTTGCCGTCAGCGCATGGCCGGCATTCCAAATGGCCAGGAGAATATTGTATTCATTATTAGAGACCATCGATATGCACACCTACCTTTTATTGATAGTTTGCCACGGAAAAATAGATTTGTCAAGGGCATCACCGCACAATTGTGTCTGCGGCCTTCGCCCAATCTTTTGCCCCATCCGTGCAGTTATAAAAGGGGGAAATACATACAGTATTCCCGCCCTTTTATAACTTTCGTATGAGGCAAAATCTTTGGCCGAATGCTCTTGCCAAATTGTGCGGTGCTGCCCAAGACATAACAGCAATTGAACCACATTTCGCTTGTACAGATCATGCAGTACCGGTAGCTTCCGGCGGCCTTTCTGACTGCGGCGTCATTGGACATATCGCACCGACGCCTCTGTCCGCGCCGCGTTCGCCTCTTGACAGTGTTTGTCTACTATGGTAGACTATCACCAGAGTCTACAACGATAGACAAGGAGGCAATCTCATGACCATTCCGAAGATACACGAGAGCGAATACCGCTTCTGCCTGGTTTTATGGGACCACGAGCCGGTGAGCGCGGCGGAGCTGGCGCGGCTGTGCCGGGCGGAGCTGGGATGGCAGCGGACTACCACCTATACGGTCATCAAGCGGCTGGGGGAACGGGGCGTGCTGCGCAACGACGGCGGCACGGTCACGTCGATGGTGTCCAAGGAGGAGGTGCAGACAGGGGAGATCGACGCGCTGGTGGAGTCCCGCTTCGAGGGGTCTCTGCCGGCCTTTTTGGCGGCCTTCACCAAGCGGCAGACCATGACGGACCGGGAGCTGGACGAGGTACAGGCCATGATCGACCGTATTCGGAGAGGAGGGACGGCATGAGCGTCTTATTTCTGCGGGTGGTCAATCTGGCCATCGCGGCGGGCTGGCTGGTGCTGGCGGTGCTGGTGCTGCGGCTGCTGCTGAAAAAAGCGCCCAAGTGGACGCGGCTGCTGCTCTGGGCCGTGGTGGCCCTGCGGCTCCTGTGCCCGGTGTCGGTGGAGACGGTCTGGAGCCTGCTGCCCAGCGCCGAGACCGTGCCCCTGGACATCGAGCGAGCGGCGGCTCCGGCCATTGCCAGCGGCGTGGAGGCCGTGGACCGGGTCATCAATCCGGCGCTCCAGCAGAGCTTTGCACCCGATCCGGCTGCCAGCGCCAACCCGCTGCAAATCTGGATTCCCGTTCTGTCGCTTCTTTGGCTGGCCGGGGCGGCGGCCCTGCTTCTCTACGCGGCCCTGCGCTATCTGCGGCTGCGCCGCCGGGTGGCCACGGCGGTCCGGCTCCGGGACAACATCTATCAGAGTGAACAGATCCCCGCGCCCTTCGTGCTGGGGCTGGCGCGGCCCCGGATCTATGTGCCCTTTTGTCTCTCCGACCAGGACCTGGAGCATGTGCTGGCCCACGAGCGGGCCCATATCGCCCGCCGGGACCACTGGTGGAAGCTGCTGGGCTTTGTGCTGCTGAGCGTCTATTGGTTCCAGCCCCTGCTGTGGCTGGCCTATGTCCTGCTGGGCCGGGATCTGGAGCTGGCCTGCGACGAGCGGGTCATCCAGAGTCTCGACCGGGAACACCGGGCCGATTACACCCAGGCACTGGTCCGGTGCAGCGTCAGCCGACGCACGGTGGCTGCCTGTCCGCTGACCTTCGGCGAGGTGGGAGTCAAGGCGCGGGTCAAGGCGGTGCTGCACTACAAGAAGCCCACGGTCTGGGTGCTGATGGCAGCGGTGCTGGCCGCCATTGCGGCGGCGGTCTGTTTTCTGACCGGTCCCAAAACCGCCCGGACCTTCCCGCTGACCGGAACCAACGCGGCGGACCTGGACCCCGCGGCCATCGTGGCCCGGACGGCGGAAATCGTGGGCCTGGAGGACGGCGGCAGCCTCTATATGGGACAGGATCAATTTGACCAGTATTTTGACGCGGACTTCAACTGGGACGCGGACGCCGCCATCCGCTTTTTCTACAACCAGGGGCAGCAGACCCTTGGCAGCCAGCTGCGCCTATACCGGGAGGACGGCGTATCCTTCGTCACCGAGCCCACAGCCTGGGAGGCGCAGCCGGTGGTCTACTTGCTCTACGATTATCTCAAAGCCCTCCAGTGTCTGCCCCAGGCGGAGATTCGGGAGATGGCCCCGGCGGACCGGTATCTGGTGACCTTCCAGCACGGCGGCGCGCCGGAGGACTATGACCGGGTCCTGACCTACACCGCCGACGGCCTCGGGGAACTGGATGGCTGGTATATCCACCTGCGGCTGGAGCCCCTCCATGCCGCCGAAGGAATCTATACCGGCACCGGAGACGAGGTGATTCACCTGTTCTACGGCGAGCGATACGCGGCCGTGCCGCCGGAGGGAGAATCGCCTCTGGAGCCCTCCCTCGATCCGGAGCCCGTTCCGGCAGAGCCGGAAGCGGAACTGCCCTACACCCTGCGAATCGAGCGCAGCGACGTGGCGGTTTTTGACGGGCCGGGCTATGATTACGGCTATGCAGCCACGATCACCGAGCCCGGGGTCTATACGATTGTAGCGGAACAGCGGGACAGTGAGGGAAGCCGCTGGGGCCAATTGAAATCGGGCCTGGGCTGGATCGATCTGGCCGCGGCCCGGGAGAGCCCGGAGACCCAGCCGCCGGTGGTCCTGTCTCTGGCCGACCCGTCCCAAATGGGGACCGGGGCCTATCAGGAATACGTAGCCGAACAGTCCGACTATACGACCTATCTGCTCTTCACCGCCGCCGAGACGCTGCGGGAGGTGAGTCTGTCGCAGGTGATCTTTGACGGCAGCGGAGAGACGCTGTCACCGCTTTGCACCGTGGAGGAGCTGACGCCGGACCGGCCCTTCATGGCAGGCGTGGTATTCTACGGCGATTTGACCACCTACGTTCTGTCCTTCACCGACGAGGCCGGGGTACGGCAGCAGTATGCCGCCCGGCTCAGCGGCCGCAACGGCGCGCCGGTCCTGTCCTTGTATTCGTAGGCACGCTTCTATTCTGTCTTGCCTCGGTGCCGGGCGATTTCTTCCAGAAAGGCTGCCCCATAGCGGGCGGCTTTTCTGCTGCCCACGCCGGAGACCTCCAGGAGCTCGGCCATGGTCCGGGGCGCTTTCTCGGCCATGTCGCGAAGCGTGGCGTTGGAGAAGACGATATAGGCCGGGACGTTCTCGTCCCGGGCGAGCCGGAACCGGAGGGCTTTCAGTGCCGCGAACAGTTCGCCGTCGGGGGCTTCGGATACCGGCCCGTCCGGCGCAGTCCGGACCTTCTCGCGGGGTGTCTCCGGCGCGGACCGCACCGGCATGGTCAGCTGCTGGCCCCGGAAGAGCACCGCCCGGGCGGCCTGGGTGGGCTCCAGGGTGGCGTGAAACGGGTTGACCCGGAGATAGCCCTCCTGCACCAGATAGTCGATCCACAGCCGCGCCTGCGGCTCCTTGATCTTCCGCATCAGGCCGTAGGTGGACAGACGCTCCAGGCCCAGCTCCTCCACCCGCTTGGTCTTGCTGCCCCGCAGAACCTGGAGAATCAGGGATTTGCCCACGTAGTACCCCAGCTTTTCCCGGACGCGGATCACACAGGAGAGGATCATCTGGGCCTCGGTGGTGATGTCCACTTGGATAAACGTATTCCGGCAGTTGCCGCAGTGGCCGCAGGCATCCCCGTGGGTCTGGCCGAAGTAGTCGAGGATATAGTTCCGCAGACAGCCGGAGGTCCGGCAATAGCCGGTCATGGCCTCCAGCCGCGCCAGGTCCTGCTGGTGCACCTGGGCCTGAACCGCTTCAGGGAGATTGGGGTTGCCGCCGGACTCCAGAAGGATCTTCGCGGTGGTGACATCGCCGCCGGAGAAGAAGAGAATACAGTCCGCCGGTTCGCCGTCCCGGCCTGCCCGTCCCGCCTCCTGGTAGTAGGCCTCCAGGCTCTTGGGCATGTTATAATGTATCACAAAGCTGACGTTGGATTTGTCGATGCCCATGCCGAAGGCATTGGTGGCCACCATGACGGTGCAGCGGTCGAACTGAAAGTCGTCCTGATTGGCCTTGCGTTCCGACTCGGAGAGTCCGGCATGGTACCGGGTCGCAGCGATTCCGGCGTCGCAGAGGAATTGGCAGACCCGTTCCACATTAGCCCGGGTGGCGCAGTAGACGATGCCGGACTTGCCCCGCCGGTCCTCCAGGAGGGCCAGCAGGGTTTCGTTCCGGCGCTTCGGCGTCTGGACGTCGAAGAAGAGATTGGGCCGGTCAAAGCCGGTGACGGTGTAGAAGGGATCCTCCAGCGCCAGCAGCCGGATGATATCCTGCTGCACCTCGGCCGTGGCCGTGGCGGTAAAGGCGGCGACGGCAGGACGGCGGGGCAGGGAAGCGAGAAAATCCGAAATTTGCAAATAGCTGGGCCGGAAATCCTGTCCCCACTGGGAGATGCAATGGGCTTCGTCCACGGCCACCAGGGGAATGGCAAGGGTCCGGCACAGCTTCTGAAATTCCCACGTGCCAAGCCGCTCCGGCGCGACATACAGGAGCTGATACGCGCCTGCCGCAGCCAGCGTATAGACCCGGCCGATCTGGTCCGGGGTCAATGCGCTGTTGAGATAGGCGGCGCGGACGCCCGCCTTTTTCAGCGCGGAAACCTGGTCCTGCATCAGCGAGATCAGCGGAGAGATAACAACGGTCATGCCGGGCAGCAGCAGCGCCGGAATTTGGTAGCAGAGGGATTTTCCGCCGCCGGTGGGCATCACGCCCAGGGCATCCCGGCCGGAGAGCAGGGCGTCGATCAGCGCTTCCTGTCCCTGCCGGAAGCTGGTGTGCCCGAAATAGTGCTTCAGCGCCTCATATTTGTCCATGACCTCGACCTCCATATCCGAGCGGCATCCACAAAATGTAATTTCATTATACCGTATTCGAGCCGGAGGAGCAAGGGCGCATCCGAGGGTCCGGCTCGGAATTTGCCTTGCCGGAGGCGGAAATCTGGTGTATGATGAGTAAAATACGAATAAGCGGATGGGAGGAAGCTGCATGAAGCAATGTTTGATCCTGGTGGACCTACAGAAGGACTTTGTGGACGGGGCCCTGGGCACGCCCGAGGCGGTGGCGATGCTGCCGCGGGCGGTGGAGAAGATTCGGAAATTTACCGGGGAAATCTTCGTCACCCTGGACACCCATGGCCCCGACTATCTCGAGACCGCCGAGGGAAAGAAGCTGCCGGTGCCCCATTGCATCCGGGGAACCGCGGGCTGGCAGCTCCACCCGGCTGTGGCCGAGGCCTTGGCAGGCCGGGCCTATACGGCGGTGGAGAAGCCCACCTTCGGCAGCATGGAATTGCCGTCCCGCATCGCCGGGGCGGTGGGGGACGAGCCGTTCTCTCTGGAGCTTATCGGCCTTTGTACCGATATCTGCGTGGTCAGCAACGCGCTGCTGCTGAAGGCGGCGTTTCCGGAGGTCCCGATCTCCGTGGACGCCGCCTGCTGCGCCGGCGTCAGCCCCGAAACCCACCGGGCGGCCCTGGAGACCATGCGGTGCTGTCAAATTGACGTGATACACGCCGAAGGCTGACAGGAGGGAAACGGAATGCTGGCTTATACGTATCTCGAAGAGGGAAAATTCGCCCTGTTGGACAAGCCCAAGCCCGTTTTGCAGGACGCTCAGGACGCCATTGTCCGGGTGACCCTGAGCAGCATCTGCACCAGCGACCTCCATATCAAGCACGGCTCCGTGCCCTGGGCAGTCCCGGGGATCACCGTGGGCCATGAGATGGTGGGCGTGGTGGAGGCGGTGGGCGAGGCGGTCACGGCCGTCCGGCCCGGCGACCGGGTGACCGTCAATGTGGAGACCTATTGCGGCCAATGCTTTTTCTGCCAGCACGGCTGGGTCAACAACTGTGTCGATCCCAACGGCGGCTGGGCTCTGGGCTGCCGCATTGACGGCGGACAGGCGGAATATGTCCGGGTGCCCTACGCCAATCAGGGGCTGAACAAAATTCCCGACAACGTCACCGATGCGCAGGCCCTGTTTGTGGGCGATCTGCTGGCCACCGGCTACTGGGCGGCCCAGATCTCCGAAATCACGCCGGAGGATACGGTGCTGATCCTGGGCGCGGGTCCCACGGGCCTGTGCACGCTCCAGTGCGTGCAGCTCTATCATCCCCGGAATATTCTTGTCTGCGACAAGGACCCCGCCCGGCTGGACTTTGTACGCCGCCTCTATCCCCACGTGGTGACCGCGACGCCGGAGACGGTGCTGGAAACGGCGCGGACACGGAGCGAGCACGGCGGCGCGGACGTAGTGCTGGAGGTGGCCGGAGCGCCGAAGACCTTCCAGCTGGCCTGGCAGTGCGCCCGGCCCAACGCCGTGGTGACCGTGATCGCCCTGTACGACGGACCTCAGACGCTGCCGCTGCCGGAGATGTACGGCAAAAACCTGACCTTCAAAACCGGCGGCGTGGACGGCTGCTGCTGCGGCGAAATTCTGGCCCTGCTTGCCGCCGGAAGGCTGGATACCACGCCGCTAATTACCCACACCTTCCCCCTTGAAGAGATCGAAGCGGCCTATGACCTCTTCGAACACCGCCGGGACGGCGTCATCAAAGTAGCCATTCGGAATGGAACAGCGTAAAAAAGTGCTGCCTCAACATAGAGGCAGCCAGGAAAGATGCAAAAAACTCGTAGGGGCGGCCTGTATGGCCGCCCGGACCGGCTCCCGATTCGTGCCGGGGTTCGATGGTTCCGTTCGCCGTAGGGACGCGCATCGCGCGTCCGCTGGCCTCCCGTGTGCATGGCAGTCCGCCAACCGCTTCGGGCGTAGGGCGGCATGCCCACATGCCGCCGGAACCAGGTGCATCGACCGCCAGCTCTGCGTAAATCGTACCCGGTTCCGGACGCGCCATGCGCGCCCCTACGATGGGTACGGTCGGTGATGGCGCTTTTGATGTCGATACCGAGCGGGCCGATGTGGGCATCGGCCCCTACGGGGTGCGGTCGGCGATGGTGCATCCGACCCGTCGGTGCGCGCTGGGCTGTCTCATTCAGAGACAGCCTCAGACTGTCGAAAAACCTCGCTGAAGATGTCTGTGACAGAGCAGCGGGGGA
>DSLMC04102__coassemble_1624_pt1 | contig 11701 bp, 10 predicted proteins | sample DSLMC04102__metabat2_high_PE_031 | metagenome-assembled genome bin DSLMC04102
CCCGCTGCTCTGTCACAGACATCTTCAGCGAGGTTTTTCGACAGTCTGCGGGCGGGGATAAACCCCGCCCCTACGACAATCTTGCGGGCGGGTCCGTAGGGGAGGGCTTTATGCCCTCCCGTGACCAACCTCCGCGTCAGATGCACCGTCACCGACCGCACTTGGTCCCGATGCCTGAGAGGAAAGGCTCCCCTGTGTAAGGAGCTGTCAGCCGTAGGCTGACTGAGGGGTTGTAAGCCAACGATGATCGGAAGCTCTGATCCCCTCCGTCACGGCTTCGCCGTGCCACCTCCCCTTGGGCACCAAGGGGAGGCTTTGGGGTGCGCTGCGGTTTGAGACGCCCCTCAGGCTTGTATTTTCTCCCGTTTGGTGGTAAAATACTCTAAATTGTGAAAATGCGCCGAGGAGGACACACCCATGTGCGACAAGTGCAAGAAACCCTTTTATATCACCACCCCCATTTACTACCCGTCCGATAAGCTCCATATCGGCCACACCTACTGCACCGTGGCCGCCGACACCATGGCCCGCTATAAGCGCATGCGGGGCTATGACGTGATGTTCCTCACCGGCACCGACGAGCACGGCCAGAAAATCGAGGACAAGGCCAAGGAGGCCAGCGTCACCCCCCAGCAGTTTGTGGACAATATCGTCACCGGCCAGGGCGGCGTGCTGGACCTGTGGAAGCTGATGAATATTTCCAACGACCGCTTTATCCGCACCACCGACCCCTATCACGTGGCCGCCGTCCAGAAAATCTTCAAGAAAATGTACGACAACGGCGACATCTACAAGGGCAGCTACAAGGGCAAGTACTGCACCCCCTGCGAGAGCTTCTGGACCGAGAGCCAGCTGAAGGACGGCAAGTGCCCCGACTGCGGCCGGGAGGTCACCGACGCCGAGGAGGAGGCCTACTTCTTCCGCCTCTCCAAGTACGCCCAGCCCGTCCGGGATCTGCTGACCAACACCGACTTCCTGGAGCCCAAGAGCCGCGTCCATGAGATGGTCAACAACTTCATCGACCCGGGCCTGGAGGACCTCTGCGTCTCCCGCACCAGCTTCACCTGGGGCGTGCCGGTGGACTTCGACCCCGGCCATGTGGTCTATGTCTGGGTGGACGCCCTCTTCAACTACACCACCGCCCTGGGCTTTATGAACGACACCTACCACGACTACGACAAGTTCTGGCCCGCCGACGTCCACTTCGTCGGCAAGGAGATCGTCCGGTTCCACTCCATCATCTGGCCCGCCATGCTGATGAGCATGGGTATGCCCCTGCCCAAGAAGGTCTACGGCCACGGCTGGCTCCTGCTGGACGGCGGCAAGATGTCCAAGTCCAAGGGCAATGTGGTAGACCCCTACCTGCTGGCCGGACGCTACGGCGTGGACGCCCTGCGGTTCTTCCTGATGCGGACCTTCCCCTTCGGCTCCGACGGCAACTTCTCCAACGAGCTCCTGATCTCCTGCATCAACACCGACCTGGCCAACGACCTGGGCAACCTGGTCTCCCGGACCGTGGCCATGGTGCAGAAGTACTTCGGCGGCGCCCTGCCCGCCGCCCAGGAGGCCGACGAGGCCCTGGATCAGCCCCTGGTGGAGCTGGCGTCCGCTCTGCGGGAGAAGTATGAGGCCCAGATGGAGACCTATCAGTTCCAGAACGCCCTGTCCGAGGTCTTCAAGGTCATCTCCCGGGCCAACAAGTATATCGACGAGAACGCCCCCTGGGTCCTGGCCAAGGACGAGGCCAAAAAGCCCCGGCTGGCCCGGGTGCTCTACAACCTGCTGGAGACCGTGCGCATCTGCGGCGCGCTCCTGGAGCCCGTGATGCCCGAGACCACCGCCAAGATCATGGCCCGGCTGGGCAATCCCGCCCACGACTGGGACACCCTGGCCACCTTCGGCGTCCTGCCCGCCGATGTGACCGTCACCGGCGGCGAGGCCCTCTTCCCCCGGATCGACATGGCCAAGGAGCTGGAGGCCCTGGAGGAGATTCACCAGAAGGCCCTGGCTGCCGCCGCCGGTCCCAAGGAGGAGCCCCTGCCCGAGCCGCTGCCCCCGGTGGATTTCGACACCTTCTGCCAGGTGGAGATGACCGTGGTCAAGGTCCTCAGCTGCGAGAAGGTCAAGAAGTCCGACAAGCTCCTGAAATTCCAGCTGGACGACGGCACCGGCACCCCCCGGCAGATCCTCTCCGGCATCGCCAAGTACTACCAGCCCGAAGAGCTCCTGGGCAAGACCCTGGTGGCCGTGACCAACCTGCCGCCCCGGAAGATGATGGGGCAGGAGAGCTGCGGCATGATCCTCTCCGCCGAGCGCGGCGAGACCCTCAAGCTGGTGATGCTGGACGATTCCGTCCCCGCCGGCGCCCGCCTCGTCTGACCAAAGCCGCCCTGCAAGGGGGTCCTTTGGGAAAAAGGCCGAAAAATACACAACTTTTTTCCAAAAACCCCTTGCATTTCGGCCCTTACGGCGTTATAATGTATTTAAACTAACGTATGCTTGACTTGAGACTGGGGAATGTTCCCCAGTCTTTCTTGTTGGAAAGGGGGATTTTTATGAAAATCACCGAACAGGTCTGGCAGTTCTCCCAGCCCATCGTCGAGTCCCTGGGCTGCAAGCTCTGGGATGTGGAGTACGTCCGCGAGGGCGGCGAGTGGTATCTGCGCCTCTACCTGGACAAGGACGGCGGCGTGGATATCAACGACTGCGAGGCCGTCTCCCGGGCCGTAGACCCGGTGCTGGACGAGAAGGACCCGATCCCGGAGAGCTACCACTTCGAGGTCTGCTCCGCCGGGCTGGAGCGGCCCCTGAAGCGGCCCTCGGATTTTGAACAGTTTATGGGCCACCAGGTCCTGGTGAAGCTCTACCAGCCCAAAAAGGGCCGCAAGGAGCTCCACGGCACGCTGACCGGCTACGACGACGGCCGCGTCACCCTCGAAGCCGCCGGAGAGACGCTCACCTTTGAAAAACAGGAAGTCGCCCTGGTGCGGCTGTACGTGGAATTTTAAGGAGGAATCGTGACAAAATGAACGAAGAGATTTTCGCTGCCCTGGCGCAGCTGGAGAAGGAGCGGGGCATTCCCCAGGCTTATATGGTCGATAAGATCACCCAGGCCCTGGTGGCCGCCTATAAGAAGGACAAGGACGGCTACACCGACAACGTCTTCGTCGAAAGCGACGAGCACGGCATGCATATGTATGTCCAGAAGGAAGTCGTGGACGGCGTCATCACCCCCGCCACGGAAATCGATATCACCGCCGCCCGGCGCATCGATCCCCATGCCCAGCTGGGCGACCTGGTCAATGTGGATGTGGAGACCAAGGCCTTCGGCCGGATCGCCGCCCAGACCGCCAAGCAGGTCATCATCCAGGGCATCCGCGAGGCCGAGCGGGGCATGATCTTTGAGAGCTTCTCCTCCAAGGAGCACGAAATCCTCACCGGCACGGTGCTGCGCATCGAGCCCGCTACCAACGACATGATTATCCGCATCGGCTCCGGCTCCGACAAGACCGACGCCCTGCTGGCCGGCTCCGAGCAGGTCCACGGCGAGGTCTTCAAGGAGGGCGACACCATCCGCGTCTATGTGGTGGAGGTCCGGCGGAGCAACCGCGGACCCCAGGTGCTGGTGTCCCGGACCCATCCCGGCCTGGTCAAGCGGCTCTTTGAGCTCAACGTCCCCGAGATTGAGAACGGCCTGGTGGAGATCAAGTCCGTGGCCCGCGAGGCCGGCTCCCGCACCAAGATCGCCGTCCACGCCACCGAACAGGGCATCGATCCCGTCGGCGCTTGCGTCGGCCCCCGGGGCGGCCGCGTCGGCGCGGTGGTGGATGAGCTCCGGGGTGAGAAAATGGACATCGTCATCTGGAGCGAGGACCCGGCCCAGTTCGTGGCCTCGGCTCTGTCCCCGGCCACGGTGGTCTCGGTGACCACGGCCCCCGGCATGGTCAAGGCCTGCCGCGTCATCGTCCCCGACGACCAGCTCTCCCTGGCCATCGGCAAGGAGGGCCAGAACGCCCGGCTGGCCGCCCGGCTCACCGGCTACAAAATCGACATCAAGCCCGCCTCCCAGGCCGATTCCCTGCCGCCGCTGGAGACCGCTGAGGCTCCGGCTCCCCAGGACGTCGAGGAGGCCTGACCCGAGACAGGAGGGAACCCATGCAGAGAAAAATTCCCATGCGCCAGTGCGTCGGCTGCCGGGAGATGAAGCCCAAAAAGGAGCTCATCCGGGTGGTCAAGTCGCCGGAGGGCGCGATTTCCCTGGACTTCCGCGGCAAGGCTCCGGGCCGGGGCGCGTATCTCTGCCCCGACGCCGCCTGCCTCAAGCGGGCCATCAAGGCCAAGGCGCTGGAGCGGGCCTTCGACCTGGCCATTCCCCAGGAGATTTACGACTCGCTCCTGCAGAAGATGGAGGAGGGAGACCATGGATGACCGCCAGCGCGCCCTGAATTATCTGGGTCTGGCCCGCCGGGCCGGCCGCATCGCCCTGGGCGAGGAGCCCTGCGGCGCCGTCTGCCGGAGCGGCCATGCCCGGCTGCTGCTGGTGGCCGCCGACGCCGGGGATCACACCTTCCGCCGGGCCCGGTCCTTCGCCCGCAGCGGCAAGCCGCCGGTGCTGCCGGTGTCCTTCACCAAGGAGGAGCTGGGCGGCGCCGTGGGCCAGCGGGCCTGCGCCCTGGCGGCCCTGACCGACGCGCCGCTGGCTCTGGCCTTCGTCCAGTGCCTGCCGGAGGCGGAGCGGCCCGCCGAACTCCTGGAGACACTGCGCGCCCAGACCGCGCGCATCGAAAAGCGCCGCAAAGAGGAAAAGGCCCACCAGGCTAACGTCCGCCACGGTGGGAAAAAGCCCGGTCCGGCCGGGAAATAGAGAAAGCAAGCCGGTTTAACCGGCAGTGATAGAGGCAGCAGGGCGGAACGAACCTTCGGCACGCTGCCGCAGCCGGGACCCTTCCGGCTGAGGATTTCATGGAGGTGGCTATATTGAGCTTTATCAAATATCGAATTGGCGAAATGGCCAAAGATTTCGGCGTCCCCACCAAGACCATCACGGCGCTGGTGGGTGAGTTCTTTGAAAAACCCAAGAGCGGCCAGCAGGTGCTCACCGAGGCCCAGCTGAACGTGCTCTTTGATGTGTTGACCCAGCGGCACCAGGTCAGCTCCCTGGAGGAGACGCTGGCCGCCCAGAAGACGGCCAAGGCAGAGGAAAAGCCCCAGGAGAAGAAGCCCGAGGAACCCAAGCCCGCCGCCAAGGCCGAGGCTAAGCCCCAGGCCCAGCAGAGCCAGCAGCCCAAGGCCCAGCAGCCTCAGGCTCCGGCCCAGCAGCAGCCCAAGGCCGACAAGCCCAAGGAGCCCGAACGCCGCCGGGAGCGCCGCGTCATCGACACCAGCGCCGTCACCGTCAACGCCAACCGCTTTGACGACCGGGTGGATGTGCTGGTCACCGAGCGGCAGCAGAACTTCTCCGGCGGCAAGCAGAAGATCGGCAACAAGAACAAGCAGCCCAGCCGCAACAAGTTCGCCGGCAACAAGCGCCGCAACGAGGAGCAGGAGAAGATGCGCCGCCTGCAGCTGGAGGTGGCCAAGAAGGCCCCGCTGGTGGTGAAGATCCCCGACGAGATCACCGTGGGCGAGCTGGCCGCCCGGATGAAGAAGACCGCCGCCGAGGTCATCAAGCAGCTGATCAAGCTGGGCGTCATGGCCAGCGTCAACCAGACCGTGGACTACGACACCGCCGCCCTGGTGGCCATGGAGCTGGGCTGCAAGGTGGAGAAGGAAGTCATCGTCACCATCGAGGAGCGGCTCATCGACGACCGGGAGGACACCGCCGAGGAGCTCCAGCCCCGGAGCCCCGTCGTCGTGGTCATGGGCCACGTCGATCACGGCAAGACCAGCCTGCTGGACGCCATCCGGAATACCAACGTGGCCTCCGGCGAGGCCGGCGGCATTACCCAGCACATCGGCGCCTATACGGTGCAGATCAACGGCAGCCCCATCACCTTCCTGGACACCCCCGGCCACGCGGCCTTTACCTCCATGCGGGCCCGCGGCGCCATGTGCACCGACATTGCCATTCTGGTGGTGGCCGCCGACGACGGCATCATGCCCCAGACCGTCGAGGCCATCAACCATGCCAAGGCCGCCAATATCCCGATCATCGTGGCCATCAATAAGATGGATAAGCACGGAGCCAACCCCGACCGCATCAAGCAGCAGCTGACCGAGTACGACCTGGTGCCCGAGGAGTGGGGCGGCGAGACCGTCATCTGCCCCATTTCCGCCAAGACCGGCCAGGGCATCGACGAGCTGCTGGAGATGGTCATTCTGACCGCCGAGGTCCAGGAGCTCAAGGCCAACCCCAACCGTCTGGCCAAGGGCGTGGTCATCGAGGCCCGGCTGGACAAGGCCCGGGGCCCGGTGGCGACGCTGCTGGTCCAGAACGGCACGCTGAAGCAGGGCGACGTGATTATCGCCGGTACGGCCGTGGGCCGCGTCCGCGTGATGACCGACGACAAGGGCCGCACGGTCAAGACCGCCGGCCCCTCCAAGCCCGTGGAGATCACCGGCCTGGCCGAGGTCCCCGGCGCGGGCGATATCTTCAACGCCGTCGAGGACGAGCGCATGGCCCGCCAGCTGGTGGAGCAGCGCAAGGAGGATCTGAAGGCTGCCGCCAACAAGACCAAGGGCAAGGTGACCCTGGAGGACCTCTTCGCCCAGATCCAGGAGGGCGAGATGAAGGAGCTCAACATCATCGTCAAGGCCGACGTCCAGGGCTCCGCCGAGGCCGTCAAGGCATCGCTGGAGAAGATCTCCAACGAGGAGGTCCGGGTCAAGGTCATCCACGCCGGCGTCGGCGCGATTTCCGAGAACGACGTGCTGCTGGCCTCCACCTCCAACGCCATCATCGTCGGCTTCAACGTCCGGCCCGATCCCGTGGCCGCCGCCTCGGCCGCCCGGGCCAAGGTGGATATGCGGATGTACCGCGTGATCTACGACGCCATCAACGAGATCCAGGACGCCATGAAGGGCATGCTGGCTCCCAAGTACAAGGAAGTCATCATCGGCCACGCCGAGGTCCGCCAGACCTACAAGGTCAGCGCCATCGGCACCATCGCCGGCTGCTACGTCAAGGACGGCAAGATCACCCGCGACGCCCAGGTCCGCGTGCTCCGCGACAACATCGTCATCCACGAGGGCCAGCTGGGCAGCCTCCAGCGGTTCAAGGACTCGGTCAAGGAAGTGGCCGCCAACTACGAGTGCGGCATGTCCATCGAGAAGTTCAACGACATCAAGGAAGGCGACATCTTCGAGTGCTTCGTCATGGAGCAGATCAAGCTGTAACAGCCGCCGAAGCCATCCCCTGTCTGTAGGGGCGGATTGCATATCCGCCCCTCAGACTGTCGAAAAACCTCGCTGAAGATGTCTGTGACAGAGCAGCGGGGGAAGTGTGAAGGGGGCAAAAAGCCCCCTTCGCGTTCAATCGACACGTATTTTTAAACTTTTTAGAAAGTTTAAAAATACGCACAGCGTGGCGAAAAGACTTTTTCGACACGCTGCGGGGCGGATTGCATATCCGCCCCTGCCCAGCCATCAGCAACCACCGGGGCCCGGAATATAACGCAACCGGTTCGGGCGGATATATAATCCGCCCCTACGGCACTTCGCGCATTTCTCCACTCTTTACGTTTCACTATGCACTATCTCTTCCCGCCCCTACGAAAGCATTCCAACCGATAAGGAGTAACACTATGGCATCCAATCGCATCGGACGGATCAACGAGGAGCTCCAGCGGGAGCTCAGCGATCTGATCCGCAGTTTAAAGGACCCGCGGGTGCAGCAGTCCATGGTCTCTGTCACCAAGGTGGAGGCCACCGGCGATCTGCGCTATGCCAAGGTCTATATCAGCGTCCTGGACAAGGACAAGGCCCGGGAAGTCTTAAAGGGCCTCAAATCCGCCGGCGGCTTCCTCCGGCGGGAAATCGCCGGACGGCTCCAGCTGCGCTATACCCCCGAGCTGGTCTTCTTGGAGGACGACTCCATCGCCTACGGCGCGCGGATGTTTGATCTTCTCAAGAGCCTGGACATCCGGGAGGACGAGAGCCATGATGAAGAGACCTGAGGACGCGGCCCGGTGGCTCCTGGACCGGGACCGGTTTCTGATCCTGACCCACATCCGGCCCGACGGCGACACCACCGGCTGCGCCATCGCATTGTGCCTGGGGCTCCGGAGCCTGGGCAAGGACGCCTGGATCTGGGAGAACCCCCAGTTCTCCGGCCGTTTCCTGCCCCGGATGGACGGGATGCTCCGGACCGATCTGGCGGATGACGCCACCCTGGTAGCGGTGGACATGGCCACGGAGTCTCTGCTGCCCCACGGGGCCGAGGCATTTGCCGGGAAAGCCCAGCTGTGCATCGACCACCACCCCAGCAACACCTTCTATGCGGCGGATACCCTGCTGGACGCAACCTGCGCCGCCTGCGGCGAGCTGCTGTATTCCGTCCTGGAGGCCATGGGCGTGACCATCACCCCGGCCATGGCCGAGGCCATTTATATCGCCGTCTCCACCGACACCGGCTGCTTCCGCTTCTCCAATACCTCGGCCCGGACCTTCGAGACTGCCGCGGCCTGCGTGCGCCGGGGGGCCGCCATCGCCCCAATCAACCGGCAGCTCTTTGAAATCAAGACCCGGGGCCGCCTGGAGCTGGAGTCCCGGATGATTGCCTCCATGGACTTCTACTGCGGCGGCAAGGTGGCCATCTGCTGCCTGCCGCAGAGCCTGGTGGAGCAGCTGGGCGTCACCGAGGACGACCTGGACTCCATTTCCGGCTTCCCCCGGACCATCGAGGGGGTGCAGGTGGGGGCCGTAATCCGCGACTCCGAGCCGGGCAAGGTCAAATTCTCCGTCCGCACGGCGGCGGGGTATAACGCCTCCACCTACTGCGCCGCTCTGGGCGGCGGCGGCCACGCCGCAGCAGCAGGCGCTTCCATCCCCGGCACCCTGGCCGAGGGCAAGGAAGCCCTGCTGTCCGTCCTGCGCCAGGACAAAACCCTGTGGAAATAACCCCCCAAAGGCTCCCCTTGAGGGGAGCTGTCAGCCGAAGGCTGACTGAGAGGTGTTACCGCACCGAAGGCTTGCCGCAGGGTCTCGGCCTGTGCAGAAGGCGCTCACGCGCCGCCGCCCTTCGGGCGGCACACCTCTCCGTCACGCTGCGCGTGCCACCTCTCCTCAAGGAGAGGCTTTGGGCTGCGTCGTCTGAGAGGGAAGGCTCCCCTTGAGGGGAGCTGTCAGCCGAAGGCTGACTGAGAGGTGTTACCGCACCAAAAGCTTCCCGCAGGGTTTCGGCGTGTGCAGAGGGCGCTCACGCGCCGCCGCCCGTTGGGCGGCACACCTCTCCGTCACGCTGCGCGTGCCACCTCCCCTCAAGGGGAGGCTTTGGCTGCCCATCTGGCAACTGGGAATTGAACACAAAGGAGGCCCCCATGCCCACTGGAATCCTGATTATTGATAAGCCCGCCGACTGGACCAGCCAGGACGTGGCCGCCAAGCTCCGGGGTGTGCTCCATGAACGGCGCATCGGCCATGGCGGCACCCTGGACCCCATGGCCACCGGAGTCCTGCCGGTCTTTGTGGGCCGGGCCACCCGGGCCGTGGAGTTCTTTGAAGCGGCGGAAAAGGAATATATCGCCGGTCTGCGGCTGGGCGTCGAGACCGACACCCAGGACAGCACCGGCCGGGTTCTGTCCGAGGCCCCGGTCACCGTGACCAGGGCCGACGTGGAGGCGGCGCTGCGGTCCTTTGTCGGGCCCCAGCAGCAGGTGCCGCCCATGTACTCCGCCGTAAAAATCGGCGGTCAGAAGCTCTACGAGCTGGCCCGCAAGGGCCGGGAGGTGGAGCGCAAGCCCCGGGACATTGTGCTCCACGAGCTGGAGCTCCTGGAGGGCGAGGGGGTCCGCTACCTGTTCCGGGTCCGCTGCTCCAAGGGTACATACGTCCGGACTCTCTGCCATGACCTGGGGAAGGCCCTGGGCTGCGGCGGGACCATGGACAGTCTGCGCCGGACCCGGGCGGGCTGCTACGGGCTGGACCAGGCCGTGCCTCTGGCCCAGGTGGTGGAGCATCCCGCGCCCGAGACGCTGCTGCTGCCCATCGACAGTCTCTTTGCCCATCTGCCGTCCCTGAAGCTGACGCCGCGGCAGTATAAGCCGCTTTTGAACGGCGCGCCGGTCCCCTGTGCCGGTGTGCCCGAGGGCGACTGCCGGGTCTACGGACCCGACGGCGGCTTTGCGGCCCTGGGCCGGGTGGAGCGGGGCAGACTGAAGACCATCAAGAGCTTTTTTGAGGTGAACAAGCCGTGACACAAGACCGCGTCATCGCCCTGGGATTTTTTGACGGCGTCCATCTGGGCCACGCCGCGCTGCTGACTCTGGCCCGGAAGCGGGCCAACGCCATGGGCCTCCGGGCCGCGGCCCTGACCTTCGACACCCACCCCGACACCCTGGTCTTTCACCAGCCGGTGCCGCTGATTAATACCATCGAGGACCGCAAGTGGCTGATGGAGACCCGCTTCGGCCTGGACGAGGTCTTGGTGGCGCATTTTGACCAGGCCATGATGGAGATGCCCTGGGAGTCCTTTGTGGACGACTACCTGATTCGGTCCCTGGGGGCCAAGCATGTGATCTGCGGCCATGACTTCTCCTTCGGCTACCGAGGCCAGGGCAACCCCGCCCGGCTCCGCCGCCGGTGCAGCCTCCACGGCGTGGGGGTGGACGTGGTGGACAAGGTGGTCCGAGGCGGCGTCACCATCTCCTCGACCCATATCCGCCAGCTGATCCGCCAAGGCGACCTGGAGGGAGCCGCCCAGCTGCTGGGACACTGTCATTTTCTCTCCGGTCCCGTGGCCCACGGCAAGGAGCTGGGCCGCCGCCTGGGCTTCCCCACGGCCAATCTGCCCCTCCCCGCCGGCATTCTGGCCCCTGCCTTTGGCGTCTATGCCGCCAAGGTCACGCTGCCCAACGGCGCCAGCTATCCCGCGGTCACCAATGTAGGCATTCGCCCGACGGTGCATGACAGTCTGGGCCCGCTGGTGGAGGCCTGGATCATGGACTACGACGGCCAGCTCTACGGCGAGACCATCCGGGTGGATTTTTATACCCGGCTCCGCGGCGAGCAGAAGTTCCCCGACCTGGAGTCCCTCAAAGCCGAGGTCCTGCGCAACGCCCAGCAGACCCGCAGCTATTTCCAGCATCTATAAGCCTTCAATCCCCGCCAAACAGACCGTTTGGCGGGGATTTTTTGATGCTTTCCTGCGGAAGTTCAATCGTTCCGCCCAGACCCGGTGGTTCCGGCGGCTGGGTCGGGCGCATATGCAATGCGCCCCTACATGCACAGCGCCAATTCCACCGCTCCTGTAGGGGCGGATTATATATCCGCCCGGACCCGGCTGCGTTGTCCTCGACGCCCCGGTGGTTGTCCAGGGCGCATATGCAATGCGCCCCTACATGCACAGCGCCAATTCCACCGCTCCTGTAGGGGCGGATTATATATCCGCCCGGACCCGGCTGCGTTGTCCTCGACGCCCCGGTGGTTGTCCAGGGCGCATATGCAATGCGCCCCTACATGCACAGCGCCAATTCCACCGCTCCTGTAGGGGCGGATTATATATCCGCCCGGACCCGGCTGCGTTGTCCTCGACGCCCCGGTGGTT
>DSLMC04102__coassemble_1626_pt1 | contig 11700 bp, 9 predicted proteins | sample DSLMC04102__metabat2_high_PE_031 | metagenome-assembled genome bin DSLMC04102
ACGGAGAGGTGTGCCGCCCGCAGGGCGGCGGCGCGTCAGCGCCCTCTGCACAGGCCGAAACCCTGCGGCAAGCCTTCGGTGCGGTAACACCTCTCAGGCGCTCTGCGCCAGCTCCCCTCAAGGGGAGCCTTTTTCTCAGGCGACGGGCCTTAAGCCTCCCCTTGAGGGGAGGTGGCACGGCGAAGCCGTGACGGAGAGGTGTGCCGCCCGCAGGGCGGCGGCGCGTCAGCGCCTTTTCGCGTGGCCGGTTTAATCTTACTCCACCCCGCGGACGTAGAGGCCGCGGGTGCAGGTGCCGGGGTCGAAATCGCCGGCGCCCAGGTATTGGGCCAGGGCGGCGTCCACCTCGGCGGGGTTTTCGGTGGTGAAGCTCATGCGGAAGGCCCAGAGGCCGATTTTTTCCACAGTGGTCAGCTTGTCCAGCAGATACAGCCGCTTGCCGTTGTAGAGCACGCTGCGGCAGGTGCCGGGGTCCTTCAAAATCGGGAATTCCTCGCCCATCCGGTCGATGAGGCGGGTGGGGGTGCCGCAGGAGCAGGTACCGGTGCGGCTCTTGATGATGCAGTTTTCCGTCAGCATCAGCGGCAGCCGCCCGTAGACCAGCAGCTCCGTGTCCAGGGGCTTCTGGAGATCCCGGATCTGGGAGAGCATCAGCTCGAAGCTCAGCAGCTGGCTCCGGAGGCCCAGGCGCTGGAGATAGTCCAGGGTCCGGGAGTTGAAGGCGTTGAGGCCGAAGTCGCCCCGGACCTCCAGGCCCTTCTGCTGGGCCAGACGGACCTGCCCCAGGTTGCCGGTGAGCACCTGCCGGACCCCCATGGCCCGGACCCGCTCCAGGGCCACGGCCCACTGGCTCCGCTCCCGGTCGGGGATCACCCGGGGGAGGATGGCGGCCAGAGCCGTCTCCGGCGGCAGCTGCCCGGGAAGCTCCGGGTGCTCCAGCAGCTCGGTCAGGGGGACGTACAGGACGGCGGGCCGGGCCGCCAGCAGCGTTTTGGTGATCTGGGCCGCCGTGCGGACCGAGACGGTGAGCACCGGCTTCTCGGCCCGGCCCGGATGGGGCTCCAGCGGCGCGTAGGTCCCCGGCGACGGCGGCTCGGTGCGGCCCCGGAGGGCCGTCAGCTGGTCCAGCACCTCCCGGCGCATGGCGTTGAGGGCCGCCGCCGGCAGCATCAGCCCCGGCTCCAGAGCGGCCTTGACCTGGGCGGCGTAGTAGGGCGTGCCGCCGGTCTTGCTGAGACGCTGCCGGAGCTCGTCCTCGGTCAGGGGCCGGTTCAGCGCCGCCTCGGGCATCGGGCCCCGGGTGCGGACCACGTTGCCCTGGGGGTCCTCCACCGCCAGCTGGCTCTCCTCGCCGGACCGGATCATGGCGTAGAACGTCACCGGCACCCGGGGATTCTCGCCCCGCTCATAGGTGGCCCGGGCGGCGGCCATCAGGTCCCGGTCCTCGGGGACATCCTGGTGGGTGCCGAACATCTCCGGACCGGTTCGGCCGAGATAGTAGCCCTGGGTGAAGCCCTGACGGGAGAAGATGGTCTCCAGCTCCTGGAGGTCCTGGCCGGTGACCGGGCGGCCGTCCAGCACGGCCCGGTAGATCCGGGTGACTACGGCCACATATTCCGGCCGCTTCATCCGGCCCTCCAGCTTGATGGACCGCACGCCCATGGACCGCAGCTCGTGGAGGTGCTCCACCAGGCAGCTGTCCTTCAGGCTCAGGGGGTAGCGGGTCTCCTCGAATCGGCCGAAGCCGTAGGGCATCCGGCAGGGCTGGGCGCACTGGCCCCGGTTGCCGCTGCGGCGGCCGATGACCGAGGAGAGGTAGCACTGGCCGGAGTAGCACATGCACAGCGCGCCGTGGGCGAAGACTTCGATCTCCACGGGGCTGTTGCGGCAGATAAAGGCGATTTCCTCCCGGGGCAGCTCCCGGGCCAGCACCACCCGGCTGACGCCCAGCCGCGCCGCCTCCAGCACGCCCTCCAGGGAGTGAATGCTCATCTGGGTGGAGGCGTGGACCGGGATGGCCGGGGCAATGGACCGGCACAGCTCCACCAGGCCCAGATCCTGGACGATAAAGGCGTCCACGCCGATCCGGGCGGCGGCCCGAATGACCTCGGCGGCCTCGGTCAGCTCCCGGTCGGTGACCAGGATATTGAGGGCCAGATGGACCTGGACGCCCCGGACGTGGCAGTAGGGCACGGCCTCCCGGAGCTCTTCCAGGGTGAAATTTTTCGCGCCCCGGCGGGCGTTGAAGACGTTGAGACCCAGGTACACCGCGTCGGCCCCGTTCTGTACGGCGGCCCGCAGAGCGTCCATGGAGCCGGCGGGGGAGAGAAGTTCCAGCATAGTGCCTCCTAACAACCAATCGAAACGGGCAGAGCCCGCATAACCTGCAGACGTCGGAGCAGCCTGCCCTGGGCAGACGCTCCCGTATAATCATACCACAAACGGACCCGTCCGAAAAGTGGGCGGGGGAGAAAGTTTATAAGGATTCTGTAAATTTTCGACCATTGTCCACGGCGCCTTGACTTTTTCACCGCCGATTGGATATAATGAACAAAACCTGAGAGGAGGGCCGGCCATGACGCTGCACGAATCCGGCGAGGATTATCTGGAGGCTATTTTGAAGCTGCGGGAGGAGAGGGGGCAGGTCCGCTCCATCGACGTGGCAGGGGAGCTGGGCGTCACCAAGCCCAGCGTGTCCGTGGCCATGAAGAAGCTCCGGGAGGCCGGGCATATCACCATGGACGAAAACGGGCTCCTGAGCCTCACCGACCAGGGCGAGGCCGTGGCCCAGCGGATCTATGAGCGCCACCGCATCATCGCCCGGCTGCTGATGGGCCTGGGCGTGGACGAGTCCACCGCCGCCCAGGAGGCCTGCAAGATCGAACACCATATCTCCGACGGGACCTTCGCCAAGATGAAGGCCCATCTCCAGCAGACCCAGGACGGGAACCTTTAACGCTTTGCACAAAAAAAGAAATAAATTTTCCTGTGAGATTTGCGCCTTCGTCCGTTGACATCCTGCCCGGAAAGTGGTATCGTATTGTCAAATCAAACCCGAGGAGATCCGACCTATGACTTGCCGCAGCTTTTTCGTATCCTTTTACTTTTACTTTCGCAACGGAAAGTAAGAGTGATTTGTGATGCGTAAAAGTAAAAACGGCAGATATAACCGTTGACTTGGACCACACAGAATCACTTCTGTGTGGTCTTTTTTCATAGGCCGGCCGTCTCCGGGACACACAGCCGCGCAAGGGCGGATATATAATCCGCCCCTACGGGTGCGAACAACCACCGTTTTCGGTGTAGGGGCGCATTATATATGCGCCCAGCCGCACCACCATCGTTTCCCGCTGTAGACACATTCATTCTCATTATTATAAAGGAGTAACCCGTCATGATTGCCATTCTCAAAGCAGGCGTCCCCCAGGCGCAGATCGACAACCTGATTCACTGGCTGGAGAGCCAGGGGCTCAAAATTCATGTCTCTGCAGGAGACTACTATACGGTTCTGGGCCTGGTGGGCGACACCGGGAAGATCGACATGGACCTGCTGGCCAGCCTGGACATTGTCCAGTCGGTGAAGCGGGTGTCCGAGCCCTTCAAGCGGTGCAGCCGGGACTTCCAGCCCCAGGATACGGTGATCCAGGTGGGCCCGGCCAAGATCGGCGGCGACAACTTCTGCCTGATTGCCGGTCCCTGCTCCGTGGAGACCCACGAGCAGATCATCGAGGTGGCCAAGGCTGTCAAGGCCGCCGGCGCCAACGTCCTCCGGGGCGGCGCGTTCAAGCCCCGGACCTCGCCCTATGACTTCCAGGGCCTGGGCAAGCTGGGCATCGAGATGCTGCTGGAGGCCAAAAAGGAGACCGGCCTGCCCATCATCACCGAGGTTATGAACATCAACCAGCTGCCTCTGTTCGAGGATGTGGACATCATCCAGATCGGTGCGCGGAATATGCAGAACTTCGACCTTTTGAAGGAGGTGGGCAAGCTCCAGAAGCCCATTCTCCTCAAGCGCGGCCTCTGCGGCACCATGAAGGAGTGGCTGATGAGCGCCGAGTACATCATGTCCGAGGGCAACGAGCAGGTGATTCTCTGCGAGCGGGGCATCCGGACCTATGAGACCTACACCCGCAACACCCTGGACCTCTCCGCAGTGCCGATGCTCAAGCAGCTGAGCCATCTGCCCGTGGTGGTGGATCCCAGCCACGCCACCGGCAAGTCCAAGCTGGTGCCGCCCATGGCCTACGCGGCGGCCGCCGCCGGGGCAGACGGCCTGATGATCGAGGTCCACAACGACCCGCCCCACGCCTGGTGCGACGGCGCCCAGTCCCTGACGCCGGAGCAGTTCGCCGAGGTGGCCCGGAAGGCCCGGGCCGTCCGGGAGGCGGCGCTGTGAGCACCGTCGGCATTGTGGGCCTGGGCCTCATCGGCGGCTCCATGGCCAAGGCCTACGCCCAGGCGGGCTGGACCGTCCTCGGCGACGACCGGGACCGGGTCATGCTGGATTTCGCCCGGATGAGCGGGGCCGTCCACGGCCTGCTGGATGCCGAAACCGTCAAAACCTGCGACCTGCTGCTGCTGGCCATCCCGCCCCAGGCCGCCGTGGAGGATCTGCGGAAGCGGGCCCCGGATCTGGCGCCGTCCACCCTGGTCATCGACCTCTGCGGCACCAAGCGGGTGGTCTGCGAGGCCCTGTTCCCGCTGGCGCAGCAGTACGGCTTTACCTATGTGGGCGGCCATCCCATGGCCGGTACCCACAACGCGGGCTTTAAATACGCCCGGGCCAACCTCTTCAAGGGCGCGCCCATGGTGCTGGTGCCGCCGGAGGGCCACGATATGGCGCTTTTGCAGCGGGTCCAGGAGGCTCTGGAACCGGCGGGCTTCGGCAAGCTGTCGGTGACCACCGCCGAAGCCCACGACCGGATGATCGCCTTTACCTCTCAGATGTGCCATGTGGTGTCCAACGCCTACATGAAAAGTCCCACGGCCCGGCAGCACAAGGGCTTCTCCGCCGGGAGCTACAAGGACCTGACCCGGGTCGCCTGGCTGAACCCCGCCATGTGGGCCGAGCTGATGCTGGAGAACCGGGACTGTATGCTCTATGAAATGGACGTGCTGATCGAAAACCTGAAGGCCTACCGGCAGGCCATCGCCGAAAACGACTTCGACGGTCTGGCCGCGCTGCTGGACGAGGGCCGCAAAATCAAGGAGGAGGTGGACGGCCGGTGAAAACCATCCATGTACAGGCCAGCCGGGCCTATGACGTCACCGTGGGCGGCGGCGCCCTGAATCTGCTGGGCGAGACGGCGCGGCGCGCCGCCAGGAGCCGGACGGCCATGGTGGTCAGCGAGACCACCGTGTTCCCCCTCTACGGGGCCAAGGCCGCGGCGGCCCTGGAGCAGGCCGGATTTACGGTCTACACCCATATCTTTCCCGCCGGGGAGCCCAGCAAGAACGGCGCGGAATTTCTGTCCCTGGTCAACGATCTGGCTGCCCGCCGCCTGACCCGGAGCGACCTGGTGGTGGCATTGGGCGGCGGCGTCACCGGGGACCTGACGGGCTTTGCCGCCGCCTGCTATCTGCGGGGTGTCGCTTACATTCAAATTCCCACCACCCTGCTGGCCATGGTGGACAGCTCCGTCGGCGGCAAGACGGCCATCGACCTGCCCGCCGGAAAGAACCTCTGCGGGGCCTTCTACCAGCCCGCCGCGGTCCTCTGCGATACGGATTTATTAGAGACCCTGCCTGCCGAGATTTTCCGGGACGGCTGCGCCGAGGTTGTCAAGTACGGCGTGCTCTCCAGCCGGGACCTCTTCGACCGGCTGACGCCCGGAGCCGTCGGCGCGGACATTGTGGCGGCCTGCATCGACGAAAAGCGCAAAGCCGTGGAGGCCGATGAGTTTGACAACGGGGCCCGGCAGTTCCTGAACCTGGGCCACACCCTGGGCCACGCCGTGGAGAAGGAGAGCGGCTTTGCCTTGTCCCACGGGCAGGCCGTGTCCATTGGCATGGTGCTGATTGCCAAGGCGGCGGCGAAATTCGGCCTCTGCGCCCCGGAGACGGCGAGGGAAATCGCCGCCAAGCTCCAGGCCTTCGGCCTGCCGGTGACCACGGATCTGGCCCCGGACGCCATTCTGGCGGCGGCCCTGGGCGACAAGAAGCGCCGGGGCGATTCGGTGACACTGGTGGTCCCCCGGGCCATTGGCGACTGCATCCTCCAGCCCGTGGCAGTCTCGGAGCTGCCGCGGTGGATCGAAGCGGGGGTGGAGCCGTGGACGTGACGATTTATCCCGGCAAGCTGGCCGGAACCATTCCCGCCATTCCCTCCAAATCGGCGGCCCACCGGCTGCTGATTGCCGCGGCCTTGGCCGACGGGCCCACGGAGATTGCCTGCCCCTCGGTGTCCCAGGACATTCTGGCCACGGCCCGGTGCCTGGCGGCCCTGGGGGCCAAGCTGGACCGGACGGAATGGGGCTTCACCGTGACCCCTGGCCCGGCCCCGGAGAAGGCCGATCTCCCTTGCGGCGAGAGCGGCTCCACCCTGCGGTTCCTGCTGCCGGTGGCGGCGGCGCTGGGGGTGGAGGCCACCTTCCATATGGAGGGACGGCTGCCCCAGCGGCCTCTCTTCCCCCTGGACCGGGAGCTGGAGGCCCACGGCGCGGCCCTGACCCGGCCCACGGATACGACCCTGACCGTCTCGGGCCGTCTGACCCCGGGGGACTACCACCTGCCCGGAGACGTGTCCAGCCAGTATATCTCCGGCCTGCTCTTTGCCCTGCCGCTGCTTGCGGGCCCCAGTACCCTGACTGTCTCCGGGCCCATCGAGTCGGCCCCTTATCTCCAGCTCACCGAGGCGGCGCTCCGGCAGTTCGGCGTCGCGCCCCAGTGGCATCCGCCGGTCTATGATCTCGCCCCCGGGCGGTATCACAGCCCCGGCGCGGCGGCGGTGGAGGGCGACTGGTCCAACGCGGCCTTCTTTCTGGCCGCCGGGGCCACGGTCACCGGCCTGGATCTCCAGAGCCGTCAGGGCGACCGGGCCATCCTCTGGCTGCTCCAGCGGTTCGGGGCCGCGGTGGCCCAGTACGAGGACACCGCCGCCGTGGAGCTGGGCGAACTGAAGGCCCAGGATATCGACGCCGCGGCCATTCCGGACCTGGTGCCGGTGCTGGCCGTATTGGCGGCCAACGCCCAGGGCACCAGCCGCATTTACAATGCCGCCCGGCTCCGGCTCAAGGAGTCCGACCGGCTGAGCACCGTGGCGGCCCTGCTCCGGAATCTGGGGGGCAGGGTGGAGGTCACCGCCGACGGCCTGACGATTGAAGGAACCGGCCTCACCGGCGGCGTGGTGGACAGCTACTTCGATCACCGCATCGCCATGGCCGCCGCCGTGGCCGCCACCTCGGCCCACGGTCCGGTGGTTCTGCGCAACGCCCAGGCGGTGGAGAAGTCCTACCCCGGCTTCTGGGCGGATTTTCAAGCACTGGGAGGGAAGCTCCGATGAGCAGCACCTACGGCGAACGGTTTCGCCTGACGATTTTCGGCCAGTCCCACGCCCCGGCCATCGGCGTGACCATGGAGGGACTCCCTGCCGGGGTCCCCGTGGATCTGGACCGACTTCAGCAATTTCTCGACCGCCGGGCCCCGGGGCAGAGCCGGATCACCACCTCCCGGAAGGAGCCCGACGCGCCGGAGTTCGTCTCGGGTCTGGTGGAGGGCCGGACCTGCGGCGCGCCCGTAACGGCCATCATCCGCAACACCAACACCCGGTCCGGCGACTACGCCAATCTCCGGGACTGCCCCCGCCCGGGCCACGCCGACTACCCGGCCCAGGTGAAGTACGGCGGCTACCAGGACGTGGCCGGCGGCGGCCACTTCTCCGGACGGCTGACGGCCCCCCTGTGCATCGCCGGAGGCATCGCCCTCCAGCTGCTGGAGAAGCTGGGCATTACCGTCGCGGCCCATATCCAGTCCATCGGCCCGGTGGACGACGGCCGGTTTGATCTGGCCGGGGTGGACGCGGCCCAGCTGCAGGCCCTGCTCCGAAAGCCCTTCCCGGTGCTCCGGGACGAGGCCGGGGACGAGATGAAAGCGGCCATTCTGGCGGCCAAGTCGGACCTGGACTCCCTGGGCGGCGTCATCGAGTGCGCGGCCGTGGGCGTCCCGGCGGGCTGGGGCGACCCCATGTTCGGCGGCATGGAAAACCGCATTGCCCAGATGGTCTTCGGCATTCCGGCCATCCGGGGCATTGAGTTCGGCCTGGGCTTCCCGGCGGCCCGGCTCACCGGCAGCGCCCACAACGACGCCTATTATATGGACGGCGATACGGTGAAAACCCGCACCAACCACCACGGCGGGATCTTGGGCGGCATTACCTCGGGCATGCCCGTGGTGTTCCGGGCGGCGGTGAAGCCCACGGCCTCCATCGCCCGGCGGCAGGAGAGCGTGTCGCTCTCGGAGAAGCGGGACGCGCCCCTGGAAATCCATGGCCGCCACGACCCCTGTATCGTCCCCCGGGCCGTGCCGGTGGTCGAGGCCGCCATGGCCATCGCCTTGCTGGACGCCTATTTCTGCGCCGGAACCAATACGACGCCGGACGCCCCCTGGCTGTGAAGCCCTCCGTCTGTAGGGGCGCATTGCATATGCGCCCTGCCCGGCCCCAGCGACCGCTGAGGTCCGGAATACAACGCACCTGGTTCCGGCGGGCGACTCATAGTCGCCCCTACGACAAATTTGCAGGTAGGTCCGTAGGGGCGGCTATCAGCCGCCCGTTCCTAGCCCCAGCAACCACCGGGGCCGGGAACAAAACGCACCCTGTTCCGGGCGGATATATAATCCGCCCCTACGGGTGCGGTGGATGTGGCGTTCTGCATGTAGGGGCGCATTGCATATGCGCCCTTGCCCAGCCCCATCAACCACCGTGGCCTGGAAAACAACGCACCCGGTTCCGGCGGGCGACTCATAGTCGCCCCTACGACAAATTTGCAGGTAGGTCCGTAGGGGCGGCTATCAGCCGCCCGTTCCTAGCCCCAGCAACCACCGGGGCCGGGAACAAAACGCACCCGGTTCCGGGCGGATCTATAATCCGCCCCTACAGAAAAAATTCGGGCGGATGGGGCGTAACGTGAATTGTGAATAGCTGCGCGGCGCTGCCGTGCGAGGAGGAACAAGGAAAATGGATCTCAAAGACTATCGCGTCCAGATGGACGACATTGACAATCAGCTGATCAATCTCTTCCGGAAGCGGATGGAGACCGCCGGGGCTATTGCGGCCTACAAGAAGGAGCACGGGCTGCCGGTGCTGGACGCCGGGCGGGAGCGGGAGAAGATGCGGACCCTGCTGGAGAAAATGCCCCCGGAGATGCGCAACTACACCAGCGTTCTCTACTCCTCCCTCTTTGAGCTGAGCCGCTCCTACCAGAGCCAGCAGATGGAGCAGTACACCGATCTGAGCCACAAAATCGCCGACGCCATCGCCGGAACGCCCAGCCTCTTCCCCCAGAACGCCGCCGTGGGCGTCTGCGGCGTCGAAGGGGCCTATGCCCAGATCGCCACGGAAAAGCTGTTCAAAATGCCCTTTATTCTCTATTTCAACAACTTCGAGGGCGTGTTCACCGCCATCGAAAAGGGCCTGTGCCAGTACGGCGTGGTGCCCATCGAGAACTCCACCGCCGGCTCGGTGAAAAAGGTCTATGACCTGATGATCCACCACAATTTCTCCATCGTCCGGTCGGTCCGGCTGAAAATCGACCACAATCTGCTGGCCAAGCGGGGCACCAAGCTGGAGAATATCAAGGAGATCTACTCCCACGAGCAGGCCATCAGCCAGTGCGCCGAGTTTTTGAAGTCGCTCGGCCCCGACGTCAAGGTCACGGCGCTGGAGAACACCGCCGCCGCCGCCAAGCTGGTGGCCGAGTCCGACCGGACCGATATCGCGGCCCTGTGCTCCCGGAGCTGCATGGATCTCTATGACCTCAGCTGCCTGAAGTACAACGTCCAGGACCAGGGCAACAACTATACCCGCTTTATCTGCATCTCCCGGAATCTGGAGATCTACCCCGGCGCGGACCGCACTTCCCTGATGCTGGCCACGGCCCACAAGCCCGGCGCCCTCTACCGGCTGCTGGCCCGGTTCTACGCATTGGGCATCAACATCACCAAGCTGGAGTCCCGCCCCATCCCCGACCGGGACTTTGAGTTCATGTTCTATTTCGATCTGGAGACCTCCATCTATTCCGAGGAGTTTATTCAGATCATCTGCGAGCTCTCCGCCTCCACCGAGGACTTTACCTACCTCGGCTCCTACTCCGAGGTGGTCTGATGCTGCAATGCGGACTCCTGGGCCGGACCCTGGGCCACAGCTATTCTCCGGCCATCCACGCCATGCTGGGGGACTACCGCTATGATTTGATCGAGCTGGAGCCGGAGGCCCTGGAGGACTTCGTCAAGCACGGTCCCTGGGACGGGCTCAATGTGACCATCCCCTATAAAAAGACCGTGGTTCCCTTCTGCGATGAACTTTCGCCGCTGGCCGAGGCGCTGGGCAGCGTCAACACCCTGGTGAAGCGGGACGGCCGGATCTATGGCGACAACACCGACGCCTACGGCTTCGAGGCCATGGTCCGCCGCCTGGGCGTGGACTGCGCCGGGAAGAAGGCCCTGGTCCTGGGCTCCGGCGGGGCCTCGGTGACGGCCCAGGCTGTGCTGCGGAATCTGGGCGCGGCGGTGACCGTGATCTCCCGGTCCGGCCCCGACAACTACGAGAACCTGGACCGCCACGGCGACGCAGCCATCCTGGTCAACGCCACCCCGGTGGGCATGTACCCCAAGGCCGGGGCCTCGCCGGTGGATTTGGACCTGTTCCCGCGGCTGGAGGCCGTGCTGGATATCGTCTACAACCCCACCCGGACCCGGCTGATTCTCGACGCCCAGGCCCGGAGCATCCCCGCCGAGAGCGGCCTGTGGATGCTGGCGGCCCAGGCGGTCCGGGCCAGCGAGCAGTTCACCGGCCAACCCATCCCGCCGGAGACCCTGGAGCGGGTCTGGCGGACCGTGGGCCGGGATATGGAAAATATTGTGCTCATCGGCATGCCCGGGGCCGGAAAGACCACGGTAGGCCAGCTGCTTGCCCAAAAGCTGGGCCGCGAATTTGTGGACTGTGACAAGGTCCTGGTGGAGCGGGCCGGGATGCCCATTCCGGACTACTTTGCGAAATACGGCGAGGCCGGATTCCGGCAGCTGGAGACGGCGCTGCTGGCGGAGCTGGGCCAGAAGTCCCGGCTGGTGCTGGCCACGGGCGGCGGCTGCGTCACCCGGCCCGAGAACCGGGATCTGCTGCGGCAGAACGGCACGGTGGTCTGGGTGCAGCGGCCGCTGGCGGACCTGCCTATCGCGGGCCGCCCGGTGTCCCAGGCCAAGGGCGTGGAGGCCATCTACCGGGAGCGGGAGCCCCTGTACCGGCAGTTTTCCGATTTCGCGGCGGACAACACCACCCCCGAAGCCGCCGCCGGGGCGATTTTGCAGCAGCTGGAACAAGGCTCCCCTTGAGGGGAGCTGGCGCGAAGCGAGACTGAGAGGTGTTACCGCACCGAAAGTTTCCCGCAGGGTTTCGGCGTGTGCAGAGGGCGCTGACGCGCCGCCGCCCTGCGGGCGGCACACCTCTCCGTCACGGCTTCGCCGTGCCTCCGGGTTGCCACTATGCCT
>DSLMC04102__coassemble_1664_pt1 | contig 11457 bp, 8 predicted proteins | sample DSLMC04102__metabat2_high_PE_031 | metagenome-assembled genome bin DSLMC04102
TTCGACAGTCTGATACAGTATTCCCGCCCTTTTATAACTTTCGTATGAGGCAAAAGATTGGGCGAAGGCCGCAGACACAATTGTGCGGTGATGCCCTAGAGCAGGTCGATATACCGGTCGGCAATCTCCTCCTGCTTGGCCCGGGGCAGCTGCTTGAACACGCCCCGCTTGGCCTGCAGCGCCAGGATGATATTCTCCCGGACCGACAGGTCGCCGATGATGCCCTCGGCCTTGCGGTCGTCGGGCAGCACTGGAAACAGTATATCTCCTTCTGTCCGATTCGTCAAGAATTGTACGGGTCAGATTTGACATTCAGCCATTTAAACAATACAAATATCCGAGCAGATTAATAATAAAATGTTAAATACCACGTTTTTATTCACAATTTGCCGTTATATTGCCTATTTATTAGAACTTCTTTGTCAAGAAAAGTGTATTGATTTCGTTCTATTCCCCGTGTGATGCGGTGCAAATCTGCACAACACACCGGAAAACCATGCATGGCTCCGGCAAAATTTTGTATGTTTTGCCCAGAAGTCAATCCGGCTTTTTCGCGATCTCCGCCTTCTTCTTGCGGTTTCTCAGAAGATGCGTACAACTTTTCGCTCTCTCCTCTTGTCTTTCCATGACAATTGGTCTATAATATAGTTTGCCGAAGGAATCGGCCCGGATCCTGTCTCCGGCGCCGTCTCTATGGCATTATCTCGGGATTCGCCCCGCGGCCGCCGTCCCTCTCCGGACTTGCAGCGGCCCGCCCAGATCCCCGTCTTGCAGAAAGGATCTGATCGCCATGGAGTCCAAATATCAGCAGCTGGCCAAAACTCTGCGGGAGCAGATCGCCGCGGGGACTTTTGCGGCCACCGGCCTGCTGCCCACCGAAAAGGCCATCGCCGAGGCCTATCAGCTCAGCCGTCAGACCGTCCGGCAAGCCCTGTCCCTGCTGGCCCAGGAGGGCCTGATCGAAAAGCGTCAGGGCAGCGGCTCCCATATCCGCAAGGCGCCTTCTCTTCCCGAGTCGGCAGCGCCCCGGAGCATTGCCATCCTCACCACCTACATCAGCGACTACATCTTCCCCAGTATCCTCCGGGAGGTCGAAACCGTGCTCTCGGCCAACCGCTGCACCACCCTGATCTTCGCCAGCAAGAACCAGATCTCCAACGAACGCCGGGTCCTTCATACGCTGCTGGAGCTGCCGCAGCTGGACGGCCTGCTGGTGGAGGGGACCAAGACCTGCCTGCCCAATCCCAACCTGGACCTCTATCGCCAGCTGATCGCCCGGGGCATCCCTCTGGTATTCCTCAACGGCAGCTATGCCGAGCTGGCCGGCTCCAGCCTTTCGGTGCTGGACGACAACTACGGCGGCGGCTACGCCCTGGTGGAATACCTCTACCGCAAGGGCCACCGGCAGATCGCCGGTATCTTTAAATCCGATGACATCCAAGGCCATGGCCGCTTCTCCGGCTATACCGACGCGCTGCGAGACCTCCATCTGTCCCTCCGGGACAGCCATGTCTACTGGTACGGCACCGAGGAAAAGGACCGCATCATCGCCGGCCCCAGCCAATCGCTGCCCGACGCGATGCTGGAAATCCTCGAGGGCTGCACCGCCGTGGTGTGCTACAACGACGAAATCGCCTCGCGGCTCGTCGCCAGCCTGATGAAGCGCGGCGTCCGGGTCCCCGAGGATATGGCTGTGGTCAGCTTCGACAACAGCCAGTACAGCGAGCTCTCGCCGGTGCGCATCACCTCTCTCTCCCACGGCAGCTATAACGCCGGCCGCACCGCCGCCGAGCTGCTGCTGCAGCTGCTGGAGGGAAAATCATGCCAGTCTCAGGTGCTGCCCTGGGTGCTGGAGGAAAAAGAGAGCAGCTGAGCACTGTACAGCACCCCGGACAGGCTTCCGCCTGTCCGGTTTTTTCGCCCAATATACGTCAAAGCGGACCGGCACAAACCGGTCCGCTTTGATTTTATGGGGTATGGGATGGAAAAGTCAGGAATTAGCCCTTCTTGCGCTTGCTGACCAGGTCCACGGTAACAGCGCCCAGCAGGACGGCGCCCTTGACGATCTTCTGGACGTTGGTATCAAAGCCGGCCAGGGACATGCCGATGTTCAGGATGCCCATGATAAACGCGCCGACCACAGCGCCGATGATGGTGCCCACGCCGCCGGAGGTGGCAGCGCCGCCGATGTAGCAGGAGGCGATGGCGTCCATCTCAAAGCCGTCGCCGGCCTTGGGGGTGGCGGAGGCGTTACGGGCGGAGAGTACGATACCGGCCAGGCCGCACAGCAGGCCCATGTTGGCATAGACCCAGAAGAAGACCTTCTTGGTGTTGATACCGCTGAGGCGGGCAGCCTTGGCGTTGCCGCCCATGGCGTAGATCTGACGGCCGGCAACGGTCTGGGTGGTGATGAAGTGATAGATGGCGACGACCACGGCCACCAGGATCAGCATGATCGGGATACCGTTGTAGCAGCCGAGCTTGTAGAAGAAGAAGCCCTCAATGCCGATGATGATGACGTCCTTGAGGATGACCTGCCAGATGTAGATGGTGGGCAGGCCGTTCTTTTTGGTGACGGCCTGGGCGCGCACGTCGCCCAGAATGACCAGCACGGCGATCACAGCCGCAACGATCAGGCAGATCAGATCCACGCCGCCGACCTTGATGGTGGGCAGGAAGCCGGTGCTGACCCAGGTGTAGTCCGCGGGCAGGGGGCCCTTGGTCTGGGCCTGCAGGATGACGTAGCAGATGCCGCGGCCCATCAGCATGGTAGCCAGGGTGACGATAAAGGGCGGGATCTCCAGCTTGGAGACGAAGAAGCCGACGAAAGCGCCGAACAGCGCGCCGACAGCCAGGGAGGCCAGCATGGCCACGGGAGAGCTGACGCCGTAATCGACGATCAGCGTACCGGCCACAGCGCCGCAGGTGGCGACAACGGAGCCGACGCCCAGGTCAACGTTACCGGTCAGGACGCACAGCAGCATGCCCACGGCCAGGATGATGACGTAGCCGTTCTGCATGATGATGTTGTTGACAGTCATGGGAGCCAGGTTCTTGCCCCCGGTAATAATGGCGAAGATCACGTACACGGCGATCAGGGCCAGAACCATGCCGTACTGCTTCAGACTCAGATTAATCTTTCTCTGCGCAGGGTTCTTCACAGCGGTGTTTTCCATTACAGTTCTCCCTTCCGATTGTTATGGGCCATGATGGCGCCCATAATGGCTTCCTGGGTCATTTCCGCGCCGACCAGTTCGCCGGCGATCTCGCCCTCGTTCAGAACATAGGTGCGGTCACAGGTACCAATGATCTCCGGCATTTCGGAGGAAATGATGATGACCGCCTTGCCGGACTTGGCCAGCTCGTTGATAACGGTGTAGATCTCATACTTGGCGCCCACGTCAATGCCGCGGGTTGGCTCGTCGAGAATCAGCACGTCGGGCTCCGTGAGCATCCACTTGGCCAGCACGACCTTCTGCTGGTTGCCGCCGGACAGGGAGCCGACGGCCTGCTCCACGGAGTTGGTCTTGACGTTGATGCGGTGGCGGTACTCCTCGGCCTTTACCGCCTCCTTGTTCTGATCCACCACGCCCTTGCTGGAGAAGAACTTCCGCAGAGCGGAGAGGGTCATGTTGAACTTGATGCTGTCGATGAGCACCAGGCCATAGGTCTTGCGGTCCTCCGACACGTAGGCCAGCTTGTGGTTGATGGCGTCGCGGACGCTGCGCAGCTCCACCTTCTTGCCGTTTATCAAGACTTCGCCGGAGAATTTCTGGCCGTAGGCGCGGCCGAAGAGGCTCATGGCCAGCTCCGTCCGTCCGGCGCCCATCAGGCCTGCCAGGCCCACGACTTCGCCGGCGCGGACTTTCAGATTGATATTCTTCAGAATCTGGCGGTTCGCATCGTCGGGATGGAAGACGTTCCAATCCTTGACCTCAAAGATCACGTCGCCGATCTTGCAGTCCTCCCGCTTGGGATAGCGGTTGGTCAGCTCACGGCCGACCATGCCCTTGATGATCCGCTCTTCCGAGAAGTCGTCCTTGCCCTTCTGGAGCGTCTCGATGGTATGGCCGTCGCGGATGATGGTGATGGAGTCGGCCACATAGCTGATCTCGTTGAGCTTGTGGGAGATGATGATGCAGGTCATGCCCTGCTCCTTCAGCTGCAGCATCAGATCCAGCAGCTGCTTGCTCTCCTGGTCGTTCAGGGCGGCGGTGGGCTCGTCCAGAATCAACAGGTCGGCCTTTTTGCCCAGGGCCTTGGCAATTTCGATCAGCTGCTGCTTGCCGACGCCCAGGCTGTTGACGGGCACATTGACATTCTCATGGCTCAGGCCCACCCGCTCCAGCAGCTTCTGCGCCTCCCGGCGGGTCTCGGTCCAGTCGATCATACCATTGTGCTTGCGCTCGTTGCCGATAAACACATTCTCCGCAATAGAGAGGTAGGGGCTCAGGGCCAGCTCCTGATGGATAATGACGATGCCCTTTTTCTCACTGTCGCGAATGCTGTGGAATTTGCAGGTTTCTCCGCGGTAGACGATATCACCGCTGTACTCGCCGAAGGGGTACACGCCGGAGAGAACATTCATCAGCGTGGATTTGCCGGCGCCATTCTCTCCGCAAATGGCCATAATCTCGCCTTGCCGGACTTTGAAATTCACGTCATCCAGGGCCCGCACGCCGGAGAACTCCTTGACGATATGGTTCATTTCCAGGATATATTCTGTCATTCTTTCAGCTCCTTCTTCAAAACTCCCCGCCCGTCTCTGTCGTTCTCTCCAAGGGCGGGGAGAAAAGGGCGGCATTCGCAGCCCGCGGCAGGCCGGCATACTGCTCCGGCCGCCGCGTTACGTTTCTAGGCCAGCTCTGCTTTGAAACGGCTTTAATGAAATGCGCAGGGAGCTCAATGCCCCCTGCGCCATTGCCCTGCTGTGCTATCCGGAGATCCGACGCAGGGCTCTTGGGAACCGGGCGGCCCGGCCGCCCGGTTATTGGTGCGCAGGCGTTGGAGTGGTTGAGATTACTCAGCCAGCTGCTCAGCCGTGTAGTAACCGCCGTCCACAATGACTTCCTGGTAGTTGTTCACGTCAACTGCCACGGGAGTGCACAGGTAGGAGGGAACCACCAGCACGCCGTTGTCGTAGGTCTCGGTGTCGTTGATCTCGGGCTCGGAGCCGGTCAGCACGGCGTTGACCATGGTGACGCACTTCTCAGCCAGCAGGCGGGTGTCCTTGTAGATGGACATGGTCTGCTTGCCGGAGATGATGTTCTTCACAGCCATGAGCTCGGCGTCCTGGCCGGTGATGAGGGGCCAGTTGGCGTCGGTGTAGCCGGCAGCCTCCAGAGCGGAGCGGATGCCGTAGGCAAAGCCGTCAAAGGCAGAGCAGGCGATGTCCAGATCCTCGTCGGCATAGAAGCCGGAGAGGTAGTTCTCGCACCACTGCTGGGCAGTCTCCTGGCTCCAGCGGAGGATGCAGGTCTCATCGAAGGAGGTACGGCCGGTCTTGCAGACCAGAGTGCCGTCGTCCAGGTAGGGCTGCAGGACTTCCATGATGCCCTCATGGAGCAGCACGGCGTTGTTGTCGTCGGGAGAACCCATGAAGAATTCGATGGTGTAGCTCTCGCCGGCCTCGCGGGCGGCTTCCAGATCCTTGGCATCGACGATGTAGTTGGCGATGGCCGTGCCAACGCCCTTGTTATCGAAGGAGGCGTAGTAGGAAACAGCGTCGGTGTCCATCAGCAGACGGTCATAGGCGATGATCGGGATGCCGGCAGCCTTGGCCTGGGCTTCCACAGCAGTCAGAGCGCCGGAGTCAACGGCGGCAATGACCAGGCAGTCCACCATCTGAGCAACCATGTTCTCGATCTGGGAGACCTGCATCTGCACGTCATCCTCGGCGTACTGCAGGACGACCTCGTAGCCGAGGCTCTCCAGCTGAGCCTTCATGTTGGCGCCGTCATTGATCCAGCGCTCGGAAGACTGGGTGGGCATCGCAATACCGATGGTCTTGCCCTCGCCGGTGGTGGCGTCGGCAGTGGTATCGCCTTCGGTGGTGGTATCGGCAGTATCCGTGGTGGTATCGGCAGTATTCGTATCAGCGGTGTCGGAGGAATTGCTCGTGGTGCTGGCGCAGGCAGCCAGGGCGAAAATCATGGCGCATGCGAGGAGAATGGCAAGGATTTTCTTCATCTTTTGATACTCCAATCTTTTTCACAGTTTTGTGCTTCCGACACAGCTCCCTCCGGATGGACCCGTGTCTGCGATTACAGTATCAGTATAACGTTCCTGTATAGATTCGTCAAGAATTGTACGGTATGTAAAGCACATTCAGCTTTTTAAACAATACAAATTATATGTAAAAATACTAAGTAATTATTAAATTTCCTCATTAAATTTAAAATTTTACCTAATTTTACATGGTTTAACTGATTATTTTAGGCAACGAAATGTATTTATTTAGACATATATCCGAAGCTTTCTCCTTGCCATTCTGCACAATACATCAGTTTTGCAGTTTTACGCCCCAAATTATTTGTGCAATTTAACTTGGAAAAACAGTGCCAGCTTCTAATTAGGCAGCTGTTTCCCGCACATTTGTGCGAGAAGGTTCGGACAACTTTTGGCAAGTGGTACGGTTTTTTCCGACTATTGGTTTTTACCTTTTGCCCGCAGAACGATTCGCTGCGGAAATTTGTCTCAGCAGCGCGCGTGGCCGGACAGCCGGGGACCTCCAGCCCGGCGCGCCGGGGCTGCCGTTTCCCCTTCCGCCGCTGCATCGTGTGATTTTTGTGAAATATGCGGAGAAAAAATTTTTCTCGTTTGCAGGATTTCCTCCATTGCAGGCAAAAAAAATGACCGAATATTCTGTTATGTAAACTATTTTGCAGGATAAAAGGTTGAAGCCGCTTTTCGATTTTCCACAGGCGCTCGGTTCTCCCCCGAGATTCCCGGGCAATGGCCCAAACGGCTGTGGAAAGTCCTGTGGATAATGTGGATAAGTTTTGTAGACAGCTTTGGCAGGCACGATTATGGTAAACCGCAGGTTATGCCGGTTTCCCGGGCAAAGGTGCGGGAAACGGCAGAAATCCGCCTGCCTCCACGGCCGCAAAAAATGGGATTGACGCCGGGAGGAAAGTATGCTATCATGTATTTTGCTGTGATGCATTGAATTTGCTGGTATAGCTCAGTCGGTAGAGCAGCTGATTCGTAATCAGCAGGTCGTGTGTTCGAGTCACATTACCAGCTCCAAACCGGGGTAAGCCTTGGCTTGCCCCGGTTTTTTGTGTCCTGTACTCTTTGCGTCGCCGGGCAAAGCGTGGTATAATACATTTGATTGCATCATCGCACGGCTGCGCGCCGCATCTCTCCCATAAGGAGCCATCCCCCATGAAACTGATGATTCTCGACGGCAACAGCGTCATCAACCGGGCGTTCTACGGCGTCCGGCCCCTCACCACCCGGGAGGGACTCTATACCAATGCCATCTATGGCTTTCTGAACATTCTGGAAAAGCTCGTGAAGGAAGAGGAGCCAGACGCCCTCTGCGTGGCCTTCGACCTCAAGGGCCCCACCTTCCGCCACCTGCAATACGAGGGCTACAAGGCCACCCGCCACGGCATGCCCGAGGAGCTGGCCCAGCAGATGCCGGTGATGAAGGAAGTTCTCACCGCCATGCGCATCCCCATCTACGCCTGTCAGGGCTGGGAGGCCGACGACGTCATCGGCACGGTGTCCAAAATCTGCTGCGGCCGGGACTGGCAGTGCGTCGTGGTCACCGGCGACCGGGACAGTCTCCAGCTGGTCAACGACTGCGTCAGCGTCAAGCTGGTCGCCACCAAGGGCGGTCAGACCTTGACCACCCTCTACACGCCCGCGGTATTTGAAGCCGAGTACGGCTTTGAGCCCCGGCGGCTCATCGACCTCAAGAGTCTCATGGGCGACAGCTCCGACAACATCCCCGGCGTGGCGGGCGTCGGACCCAAGACCGCCACGGACCTGCTCTTGAAATTCGGCACCCTGGACGGGATCTACGAGCATCTCGACTCCCCCGACATCCGGGAGACCGTGCGGAAAAAGCTCCGGGCCGGAGAGGAGAGCGCCCGGCTCTCCTACGATCTGGCCACGATCCGCTGCGAGGCCCCCATCGACTTTTCGCCCGAGGACGCATTGCGGCAGGAGGCCGACAAGCCCGCCCTCCTCGCGCTCTTCACGAAGCTGGAATTTGTACGGCTGATCGACCGCTACGGTCTCCGGTCCGCCGCGCCGGCGCCCCAGGCCCAGGCCGAGGCCCCGGCCCTGACCTGTGCGCTGCCTCCGGCGGACGCCCCCTGCGCCCTGGCCTTCTCCCCCGACGGCGAGACTGTGGCCGTGGCCTGGGAGGCGGGCGTCTGCACGGCCCCCGCCGGTTCCATCCAGGCCCTCTGCGAGGGCGGCGGCAGCAAGACCTGCGCCGACTGGAAGACGGTCCGGGGCCGGCTGCTGGACCGGGGCTGGACGCCCCGGGGCTTTGACTTCGACGTATCTCTGGCAGGCTATCTGCTGGACCCCTCTCAGTCGGACTACGCCGTCGCGAAGCTGGCTCCGGCCTACCTCAATCAAACCGCCGCCGACCTGACCGCCGAGGCCGCGGCCATGGCCCAGCTCCGGCCGGTGCTGACGGACAAGCTGGAGGCCCAGGGCATGGACCGGCTCTACCGGGAGATCGAGTTCCCCCTCTGCGCCGTGCTCTCGGACATGGAGCGCATCGGCGTGGCCGTGGACCGGACCGCGCTGGCAGACTTCGGAGCCATGCTGGCCCGGCGCATTGACGAGGCCCAGGCCGCGGTCTACGCCCTGGCCGGGGAGGAATTCAACATTCTCTCCACCAAGAAGCTGGGCGAAATTCTCTTCGACAAGCTGGGCCTGCCCCCGGTGAAGAAGACCAAGACCGGCTATTCCACCAACGCCGAGGTGCTGGAGAAGCTGCGGCCCAAGCACCCGATCATCGACGCCATTCTCGAATACCGGATGCTGACCAAGCTCTCCTCCACCTATGCCGACGGGCTGCTCAAGGTCATCGCCGACGACGGCCGCATTCACACCACCTTCCAGAACATGGTCACGGCCACGGGCCGTCTCAGCTCCACGGAGCCCAATCTCCAGAACATCCCGGTCCGCCGGGAGCTGGGCAGCGAGATTCGCAAGATGTTCGTGGCCCGGCCCGGCTGGGTGCTGGTGGACGCCGACTACAGTCAGATCGAGCTGCGGGTGCTGGCCCATATCGCCGACGACGCCCATATGCAGGCGGCCTTCTCCTCCGGCGAGGACATCCACGCGGTCACGGCCTCCCAGGTCTTCCGGGTCCCCCTGGACCAGGTGACCCCGGAGATGCGCCGCAACGCCAAGGCCGTCAACTTCGGCATTGTCTACGGCATCTCGGCCTGGTCCCTGTCCCAGGATATCGGCGTCAGCCCCGACGAGGCCCGGGCCTATATGGACGCCTATCTGGAAAACTACAGCGGCGTCCGCACCTATATGAAGGACATCGTCGAGACCGCCAAGACCCAGGGCTATGTGACCACGCTCTATGGCAGGCGGCGGTATCTGCCGGAGCTCAAGAGCAGCAACTTCAACCTCCGCTCCTTCGGCGAGCGGGTGGCGCTGAACACCCCCATCCAGGGCACGGCGGCGGATATCATCAAGCTGGCCATGATCCGGGTGGATCAGGCCCTTCGGGAGGCCGGGCTGGAGGCCAAGCTCATTCTCCAGGTCCACGACGAGCTGATCGTCGAGTGCCCCCAGGCGGAGACCCAGGCAGCCGCCGCCATTTTGCAGCGGGAAATGGAGCAGGTGGCCCAATTGAAGGTGCCGCTGGTGGTGGAGGCCAAGGCGGGAGGCAGCTGGTATGAAGCCAAGTGAGATCGTCCCCATGGCCGAGGCCCATGTGGCAGCTGTGGTGGAATTGGAGAAGGCCTGTTTTTCCGCCCCCTGGAGCGAGGCCAGCGTCCGGGAGGAGCTGACGAACCCTCTGAGCCTGTGGCTGGTGGCGCTGGCAGGGGGCCAAGTGGCCGGATACGTGGGCAGCCAGACGGTGCTGGACGAGGCCGATATGATGAATCTGGCCGTAGCGCCCCGGCACCGGCGGCAGGGCATCGCCCGGCAGCTGGTGGAGGCCCTGGGCGATGCCCTGCGGGCCCAGGGGGTGCAGAGCCTGACGCTGGAGGTCCGCGCCTCCAACGAGGCGGCCATCCAGCTCTACCGGAGCCTGGGCTTCACCCAGGTGGGAAGACGGCCCAACTACTACACCAAGCCCAGGGAGGATGCCCTGATTCTCAGAAAGGAACGGAAGCTATGAATATACTGGCCGTGGAATCCTCCTGCGACGAGACCGCCGTGGCGGTGGTGCAGGACGGGCGGCGGGTGCTGACCGACTGCATCGCCTCCCAGGTGGCGCTTCACCGGCTCTATGGCGGCGTGGTGCCGGAGATCGCCTCCCGGAAGCATATGGAGGCCATCTACGCCCTGGCCGACGAGGCGCTGGAGACCGCCGGGATCACCCGGCAGGACCTGGACGCCATCGCCGTCACCGCCGCCCCGGGTCTGATCGGCGCGGTGCTGGTGGGCGTCAACTTCGCCAAGGCTGCGGCCCTGGCGCTGGACAAGCCTCTGGTGCCGGTGCACCACATCCGGGGCCACATCGCCGCCAACTACATCGCCTACCCGGATCTGGAGCCGCCCTTCCTGTGCCTGGTGGTTTCCGGCGGCCACAGCCTGCTGGTGGACGTGGAGGACTACACGGTCTTCCGCATTCTGGGCGCCACCCGGGACGACGCCGCCGGCGAGTGCTTCGACAAGGTGGCCCGGCTGCTGGGTATGCCCTACCCCGGCGGCGCGGCTTTGGACCAGGCCGCCCGCTCCGGCGACCCCGGCAAATATCCCATGCCCCACACCCATCTCAGCGGCAATCCCCTGGACATGTCCTTTTCCGGGCTGAAAACCGCCTCCATCAACCTGATCCACAACGCCGGGCAAAAGGGCGAGGCCCTGGACATCCCCGCCCTCTGCGCCTCCTTTTCCCAGGCCGTCAGCGATATTCTGGTGCCCCGGACCATGGCGGCGCTGGAGCAGACCGGCCGGAAGACATTGGCCGTGGCGGGCGGCGTGGCGGCCAACTCCCAGATTCGCGCCGACCTCCAGCGGGAGACGGAGCGGCGGGGCGTCCGGCTGTGTCTGCCGCCCTTGAAGCTCTGCGGCGATAACGCCGCCATGATCGGCGCACAGGGCTATTTTGAGTACCAAGCCGGCGTCCGGGCCGGGCAGGACCTCAACGCCTACGCCACCATGCCCCTGGACCGCCTGCCCTGGGTATAAGCAATCGCCAGCGATTCCATCCTTCGGAATCGCTGGCGATTTGTTTAGGGCATCACCGCACAATTGTGTCTGCGGCCTTTGCCCAATCTTTTGCCCCATCCGTGCAGT
>DSLMC04102__coassemble_1667_pt1 | contig 11415 bp, 10 predicted proteins | sample DSLMC04102__metabat2_high_PE_031 | metagenome-assembled genome bin DSLMC04102
AGAAAACCGTAGAAGATGAAATCGAAGCCAGAGAATTAGCCCGTATCATTGGGGAATTTTTGGACACGCTGACACTCGAAAACCGCGTCATTTTCATGCGCCGCTATTGGTTTGCCGACAGCTACAAGGACATAGCCGAGTTTATGGGATTTTCGGAGAAAAATATCTCCGTCCGGCTGACCCGTATCCGAGAGAAAATGAAACAATATTTGATAGAAAGAGAGGTGTTCGTATGAATGTAAAGAAGTTTTCCGATGCTATGAGCGAGCTTGATACGAAATATATTGATGAAGCTCTCAATTATAAGAAGAAAGCGAAAAGGCGCAACTGGATCAAATGGGGGGCTATGGCAGCGTGCTTGTGTTTCGTTGTTGTGGGCAGTATCCTTTTTAATTTACACAACCTCACAGATTTCAATGCAATGATAGGAAAAACGTCTGTTGATACTGTGGCAATTATGACATCAGTTCCTGTTGATGAGTGGACGGCATGGTATCAGCAAATCAATCTCTCCGAAAAAGAATTAGAAAAATATGTAGGAGATGAATATCTTAAAACAGATTCAAGAACCTGGTATTTCCCAGATGACGTCAATAATTTGAAATATCTTATCTGTAAAGATGCCGGCGATTCGCTAACTCTATGGATGTTTATATCTTTTGCAACAGAGGAAGTTAAGACTTACACATATGGGGATGTACTATCCATCATCTACGGAGTTCATGGTGCAGATGACATCGTAAGTATTACAACAAGTCCTTTCCAAGCAAATAATACCGATGAGGGCAAGGCAATTCAAAAGAAGATAGGCACACATACCTATACCGACCGTGAAGCAATTAACATGTTTTATAATATAGTCAAAGATGTGATTTGTTATGGTGCAGATGGAGAAGATCCTGCAAATGAAACACGTTTTTCCTATAGTTTCTCAACAGAAAACAGCGATAAATTGACTTCTGGAGAAAGCACCTATGGAACAAGGCGTATCTCTATCGAATTTAAAAATGGAACCATTTTAGATAGCTGGAAATATAGTGCGTTAAGTGGAAGTTTCTTTGAGTATGGAGGTATCTATACAGAACCTCTCGAAGAAAATGACGTTTACGCATTAAACGATATTTTCGGTATTAAGTAAGTTTCAAAACATTAACAGCTGAAGGGCAGCCGAGAAAATCGGCTGTCCTTTTTCTATGCCGACAGGCAGAAAGGAGCGACCGCCATGACGAAACCGAGAGAGAAAACCCGCGAGGAATTGACCGCCGAGATTGAGGACGGAAAGAAGAAAATCCGGGAGCTTGAAAACCGTTTACATCCGGGCGGATGACGCCGTCAATTTCGCCGTGTTTCTGCTCGAAGGTCCGGATGCGGGATGCTACACTGTTACGGTCAGGGTGCGGTAGTGGGCGGGGTTCCGGTAGTCCCGGGTGTAGCCGTCGTCGTCGTAGAGCACGTAGGTTCCGGCGCCCTGGGTCACGTTGTGCAGCAGCGTCAGGTGCGCGGTGTCGAGCTCCGCCACGGACTGCGCGGCCTGGGCCAGCGGTATGACGCAGCCGGGCCGGATGAAGAACGCCAGCTCCCGCAGGCCGACGTCGATATAGTGATGCCCGGCGTCCAGGTCCTCCGTCTCATAGTCGTCGGTACTACGCATCCGCACCAGCTTCATGGGCTCGGGCAGATAAACATAGCGGCCGGTGGCGTTCTGCTCCAGCACCGGGGCGATCATCAGGCCCTCGCCCAGCATCAGCTGGGTCTCCACCTGCGCGGCATGGGGGTCGTCCGGATAGTCGAAGTGCAGCGGCCGGAAGAGCATATCGCCATCCAGCGCCGCCTTGACAAATTCACTGTACAGATAGGGCAGCAGGCCGTAGCGAATGCCCAGAAGATTGGCCATGGCCTGCTTCTCCGGGAACTGGTAGACCTCCTGAGGCCGGCAGCCCAGGGCGCAGTGGTTGCGCATCAGCGGCGTGAACACGCCCAGCTGGAGCCACCGCAGCAGCAGGTCCTCGGTCACATTGGAGCCGAAGCCGCCCAGGTCCGCGCCGGAGAAGAGGAAGCCGCACATGTTGGCAGAGGGCAGCATTTTCAGGTTCAGCGCCAGGTGCGACCACCAGGAGTGATTGTCGCCATACCAGATGCCGCCGTACCGATGGGCGCCGATATGGGAGGCGCGGCTGAACAGCAGCATCCGGTGCTCCGGATAGGCCGTTTCAAAATACGCGCCGGCGGCGCGGGTCATGTTGGCGCCGTAGAGATTGTGGATCTTATCATGGCAGACCAGCTGTCCGTCCACCTTGTGGTAGAGGTTGGCATAGTCCTCGGGGCTGTTGGCCAGACTGTTCATGGCGTCGCGGATGGAGAAGAAGCGGGAGAGGCACAGGTCCGTATCATGGCACTGGGCCAGCGCATCCATGACCGCCCGCAGCCGGTCCGGCGAGTAGAATATGGCGGGCTCGTTCATATCGTTCCAGAAGCCCTCGATTCCCTGGTCGATCAGCCGCTGGTACTGGCGGCCAAACCACTGCCGGGCCTCGGGCTGGAAAAAGTCCGGAAAGTGCACCAGACCGGGCCAGACCGCGCCGACAAAGTCCTGCCCCGTTCCGTCCTTGGCGAAGTAGCCGCCCTCCTTGCCGGATTCATAGACCGGGTCGCCGGGCTCGATTTTTACGCCCGCGTCGATGATTGGAACCAAATGCAGATTTTGCGCCTTTAAATCCGCCGCCAGCCCCGGCAAATCGGGGAACTTCTCCGGATCCACCGTGAAATCCCGGTAGTCCTTCATGTAGTCGATGTCCAGGTAAATACTGTCCAGCGGAATCCCGCTGCTGCGGTATCCCTCGGCCACGGCGCGGACCTCCGCCTCGCTGCAGTAGCTCCACCGGCTCTGGCCGTAGCCGAAGGCCCACTTGGGCGGAATATAGCTCTGACCGATCAGCGCCCGGAATTCCCGGACGATGGCCCGGTCCGACGGACCGGTAATCAGGTAGAGATCGTAATGCTCGTCGGCCGGCCTGATTTGCAGCATGTCCCGGGCCGTGTATCCCACGTCGTATTCTACTTGGCCGCTGTAATCCAGGTACACGCCGAACCGCCGGTCCCCGCCGTCCACCAGCAGGAAATCGTGCGCGCCGTAGAGGGAGACCTTGTCCTCGGTGTGGTTGGGGTCATCGGTGCAGTTGCTTACATAGCGCCAGCCGCGCTTATTGATGCCCCGGAGGGCTTCGCCCAGGCCGTAGACCAAATCGGCTTCTGCCAGCTGGTACTGCCAGCAGCCGGGACCGCCCAGCAAATAGGGGACTGGGCCCTGTTCCAACGGAATCTCCTTGACAACGCCGTCGGTGGGCAGAGGGGTGCCGAATCGATAATGCAGGAGCATTTCTTCATTCCTCCTATGTGATGGTATCTTTCGTTTCAAAATCCATGGGGTGGAGCGCCGCTCCGGCCCCTCGGCTTAAACATTGTATTTTTTCTGCTGCATAGCGTACTGATGGGGCGTCATATGCTGAATCCGTTTGAAAATTTGGATAAAGTGCGAGGTGTTTTCAAAGCCGCAGCTGCGGCAGACGGTTTTCACCGAATCGCCGTTGCGCAGCATCAGACAGGCGTGGGAGACCCGGACGCTGTTGAGATAGTTCATATACGTGGTGCCGGTGTCGGCTTTAAACCGGCTGCAAAAGTGGGATTTACTGTATCCGGCCATCTTGGCCACTTCCTCAATGGCCACTTTCCGGCTGTAATTTTCGTTGGTCCAGCGGATGACCTCCTGCAGGCCGGAGGACCGGAAGCGGGTGTAGGCGGAGGCGGTATTCTGACGGCGGTTCATATGGTGGGAGAGCTCCCAGAACAGCTCCGGGATGGAGGGAAGACATGCCATCAGGTCTCCGTCCCGTTCGATCAGGCGCTGGATGATGGCCTTGACTGCCGGATAGGCCGGACAGAGATACTCCACTTGACTCAAAGACAGATTTTTCAGGGCCAGATAATTCTGCACATGGAAATAGCGGTCCATCTCCTGGAAACAGATTTTGAACACATACATGGTGCCGCCCCCGGGCTGTACGACGTTGGAATGGAGGGTATAGGGCGGAATGACGAAAAGCTGCTCTCCTTCCAGCGCAAAACGCTGATTTTCAATCACAATTTCACCACACAAATTTTCGCATAGCAGCAGTTCAATCGTGTCGGCATAGTGCAGGGGAACAATGTCCTCCATCTGAAATTCCTTGATGCTGATGGTGTAGGGCATCAGGGGTGAAAAGAAGCGGCGCTCCTCAAATCCGTTGGGCAGCCGGTCTCCATTGTAGACACATTGCATAGATGTAGTTTTCTCCGTCATCTTCTTTTGTAAAACCTCTCTATTAGTTTTGCCTAACTTCTTACGGCGACAAATTTGACGGTTGTGGAGCCGCGGCGGGCAAACAGCATGGTCAAACGCGGCGGGCCTGCTGTTCTCACTAAAAACAGTATAATGGATTATTCGCAATATTACAATATTTTTCCGAAATATTCTCGCTTGTGTCGGCGCGTTTTTTCCTGCATAATAGAATAAGTTCAATTCGGATTGCGCCATTATTATTGATTAGGCGAAAGGAGTTCTTTTCATGAAACGCTCACAAATCAACCAGGCTCTGAAGGAACTGGAGGCCATGTGCAAAAAATACAGCTGCTTCCTGCCTCCTTTCTGCCATTTTACCCCCGAACAGTGGGAAACCATCGGCCATGAATACGACGAAGTCCGCGACTGCATGCTGGGCTGGGATATCACCGACTACGGCATGGGTGATTTTGACAAGGTGGGATTCTCCCTGATTACCATCCGCAACGGCAACCGCGCCATGGCCGACAAGTATCCCAAGGTCTATGCGGAGAAGCTGCTGTATCTGAAGGAAGGACAGTATGCACCCAATCATTTCCATTGGTATAAGACGGAAGACATCATCAACCGGGGCGGCGGCAATGTGCTGATCCGGGTATACAACAGCCTGCCCAACGAGGAAATTGACTATGAGTCCGACGTGACGGTCCACACCGACGGACGCAGCTACACCGTGCCCGCGGGCTCCCAGATCCGTCTGACGCCCGGCGAGAGCATCCACGTGCAGCAGTACCTGTATCATGATTTCACCGTGGAGCCCGGCACCGGCCCGGTGCTGCTGGGAGAGGTCAGCCAGTGCAATGACGACAATACCGACAACCGCTTCAATCCCCCTGTGGGCCGGTTCCCCAAGATCGAGGAGGACGAGCCCCCGTACCGGCTGCTCTGCAACGAGTATCCTGCTGCAAAGTGAGGCGTCTGCCATGGAAAAACTGCATGTAGTTGCGCTGGGCGAATTGCTGATTGACTTTGCCTGCCTGGAGACCGACGGCGACGGCTATCCCACCATGGCGGCCCATCCCGGCGGCGCGCCGGCCAATTTCCTGGCCGCGCTGACCAAATTCGGCGCGAAGACCGCCCTGCTGGGGAAGGTGGGCAACGACACCTTCGGCCGGCTGCTGACCAATACCCTGGAGAAGAGCGGCATCAACACCAGCGGCATCGTGGTCTCCGACGATGTGTTCACGACCCTGGCCTTTGTCACCTTTGATAAAAACGGCGACCGCGCCTTCTCCTTTGCCCGCAAGCCCGGCGCGGATACCTGCCTGACCTTTGAGGAGCTGGATCTCTCTCTGATCGACGCGACCCAGGTGTTCCACTTCGGCACGCTGTCCCTGACCGACGAGCCGGCCCGCTCGGCGACCTACCGGGCTGTGGCCTACGCCAAGGCGCAGGGCAAGCTCATCAGCTACGATCCCAACCTCCGCAAGCCGCTCTGGCACGACCTGGACGATGCCAAGCAGCAGCTGCTCTGGGGCCTGTCTCAGGCGGATGTGGTGAAAATCAGCGACGAAGAGGTCGAATTCCTCTTTGGCCTGGGCGTGGAGGACGGCGCGCGCCATATCCTGGAGAACTACGGCGTGAAGCTGGTGTTCGTCACATGCGGCGCCCAGGGCTGCTATTTCCGCAATGCTCTGGCGGCGGGCCACGTGCCCAGTCTCTCCGGCATTCAGGTCATCGACACCACCGGCGCGGGAGATATCTTCGGCGGCAGCGCCCTGTGGAAGCTGCTGTCTCTGGGAAAGGCGCCCGAGACCATGACCGAGGCGGAGCTGCGAGATGTGGTTCGCTTTGCCTGCACCAGCGCCGGCATCTCCACAACCCGCAGCGGCGGCATCTCCAGCGTCCCCCCCTATGCCGAAGTGCTGAAAAGGATGGAAGCGTAATGATTCATACGGTACATAACGACTTCCTGACCGTTGCTGTCGCCGAGGACGGCGCGCAGCTCCAGTCCATTTTGGGCCGGGACGGCACGGAATATCTCTGGCAGGGCGACCCGGCCTATTGGCCGGATCGGGCGCTGAATTTATTCCCCTATGTGGCCCGGCTGACCGAGGGCAGCTACTATCTGGACGGCCGTCTGCACCGGATGGAGATTCACGGCATTGCCCCCTACCGCCGCTTCCGGCTGGCGGAGCAGCGGGACGACGCCCTGGTGCTGGAGCTGGCTGCCGACCGGGAGACCATGGCCCAGTATCCCCGAGACTTCCGGTTCCGTATTCACTATGTGCTCCGCGATTCCGCGCTGGAAGTAGTGTTCGAGGTGGAAAACCGGGACGAAAAGCCCATGTATTTCGGCCTGGGCGGCCATCCGGGCTTCCGTGTGCCCCTGGTTCCCGGCAAGACCTTTGAGGACTACCGCCTTCGCTTCGCGGAGCCCTGCCAGCCCCGCCGGGTGGGCTTTACCCCTGCCTGCTTCCTGAGCGGCGTCGATACGGACTATCCCCTGGAGGACGGACGGCTGCTGCCGCTGCGGCATACGCTCTTTGACGATGACGCCGTGGTGCTGCGGGACGTGTCCCGGCAGGTGACGCTGGAAACCGACGGCGACAGCCATGCCGTCACCGTCACCTTCCCCCAGATGCCCTATCTCGGCATTTGGCATATGCCCAGGACCGATGCGCCGTATGTCTGCCTGGAGCCCTGGTGCTCCCTGCCCTCCGCCCAGGACAAGATCGCGGTGCTGGAGGAGCAGGCGGACCTGATTTCCCTTGCGCCCGGTGCGGCCTATCGCAACCAGTGGACCATCGCCATCCACCAGCCTGCGGGAGAGGAGCATAGAGAATGAACATCCAAAACTGGGTGATGGAATATGAGGGCTATGAGCCCCTTCCGTGCCAGGCGCCCTGTACGATGTACAGCGTCTTGTACGACCATCATCAGATTCCCGATCCGTTTTACGGTCTCAATGAGCGGGAGCTCCAATATCTGGCCGAAAAGGACTGCGCCTTCACCGCCCGCTTTGATGCCGGCGCGGCCATCCTGGACCGGGACCAGGTTGACTTGGTGTTCCATGGCCTGGATACCCTTTGCAGCATCTACCTCAACGGCGTCCTGCTGGACCGGGTGAAAAACATGCACCGGGTCTACCGCTACAGCGTGAAGACCCTGCTGCATCCCGGCGAAAACAGTCTGCGGCTGGAGTTCCAGTCTCCCCGGCAGTATTTCGCCGCGGCGCAGCACAAGCATTACCTCTATATGAACGACGGCGACACGCTGCCCGGCGCGGCCCATCTGCGCAAGGCGCTGTACCAGTCCGGCTGGGACTGGGGCCCGACCCTGCCGGACATGGGCATGTTCCGGCCGGTGGAGCTGGTGGCCTATGACGTGGATCAGCTGGAGGACGTGGCCGTGCGGCAGCACCATCGCGGCGGCGCGGTCTCCGTGGAGCTGACCGTCACCACCCGCCAAAAATCCGGCTGTGAGATCTATGCCACCCTGGACGGGCAGCGCGTCCTGCTCCGGGAGGGCCGCGGTGTGATCCCCGTGGAACATCCGCGGCTCTGGTGGGTGCGCGGCTACGGCGACCAGCCGCTCTACGATCTGACCGTTGAGCTGGTGCACGACGGCCAGGTGATCGACCGCTGCCGCAAGCGGCTGGGTCTCCGGACCCTCACCGTCAGCACCCAGCCGGACGAGGACAAAAAGGGCAGCGAGTTCTGTTTCGTCCTCAACGGTGTGAAGATTTTCTCCATGGGCGCCAATCTGATTCCCATGGACAATCTCCTCAGCCGGGTAACGCCGGAGCGGTGGGAGACCCTGGTGCGGCAGGCGGTGGATGCCAACTTCAATACGCTCCGCATCTGGGGCGGCGGCTATTACCCCGACAGCTGCTTCTATGACTACTGCGACCAGTACGGCATTCTGGTCTGGCAGGACTTTATGGTGGCCTGCGCCAATATTTATCTCACCGAGGAGATGGCGCGGGAGTTCACAGAGGAGGCGGCCTGCAACCTCAAGCGGCTGCACCACCACGCCTCTCTGGGTCTGCTCTGCGGCAACAATGAGATGGAGAGCGGCGTGCTCAACTGGGGCGCCCGGGACAACCAGCTGGTGCGGGACGACTATACCCGGCTCTACGGCCATCTGCTGCCGGAGCTGTGCGAGCGCTATGCCCCCGACACCTTCTATTGGCCCTCCAGCCCGTCCTCCGGCGGCGGCTTTGATGATCCGGACAACCCCGCCAAGGGCGATACCCATTACTGGGAGGTCTGGCACGGCGGCGTGCCCTTTACCGCCTACCGCCAAAAGAACTTCCGGTTCTGCTCCGAGTACGGCTTTGAGAGCTTCCCCTCCATGAAGACCATCCGCACCTTCTGCGAGGAGCGGGATCTCAACTGCTTCTCCCGGGTGATGGAAAACCATCAGAAGTGCAAGGGCGGCAACGGCAAAATTCTCCGGTATCTCTCGGACAACTACCTCTATCCCGCGGCCTTTGAAAACCTGGTCTATGCCTCGCAGCTGCTCCAGGCGGACGCCATTCAGTACGGCGTCGAGCATTTCCGCCGGCAGCGGGGCTACTGCATGGGCTCGATTTACTGGCAGTTCAACGACTGCTGGCCCGTAGCCTCCTGGTCCAGCGTGGACAGCTTCGGCCGGTACAAGGCCCTGCACTACGCGGCCCGGAAGTTCTACGCGCCGGTGGCCATGGGCCTGTTCCTGGAGCGGGGGAAGCTGGTGGTCAATCTCTCCAATGAGACCAGAGCGCCCTTCCGGGGCAGCGTCCACCTGGCCCTCTGCCGCAGCGACTTCACGGTCCTCCGGGAGCTCCGCCGGGAGGTGGAGGTGGATGCCCTCAGCGCAGCCGATGTCTGCCAGTGCCTGGCCGATTGCCCGGATGAATACGATGCCTATTTCTACGCTGACCTTTACGACGAAGCCGGACGCTTCCTGCTGCGGCAGACGGAGCTGCTGGTACCCGCCAAGCATTTCTCCTGGCGCAAGCCGGCGTTCTCCCTCTCCTTTGCCGACACGGCGGAGGGCGTGGAGATCTCGGTCCAGTCCGACGTCTTCGCCAAAGGTGTGTTCCTGGACTTCCGGGATTTCGACTGTGTCCTTTCCGACAATTTCTTCAGCATCACCAATGGATCGCCTTACCTTGTAACGGCAAAAACCGAGCGAACGGCAGCGGAATTGGAGAGGGCTCTTTCGATCAAATCCGTCTATGACATCCGCTGATTTATTCGCCGTTACCCTCCCAGCCGGGAGCATAACGCCGCAAGAGATACGAAAGGGTGAAAATCTGGTATGTGTCGGCTGCTGATTGTAGACGAAAATGCAGATCGCCTGAGAGAGGTGAAAATGCTGCTGGACTGGTCGAATTATGGTATTTCTTCCATCATTACGGCTGGCTCCTACGTAGAAGCCGTGGACAAAGCCCTGGATCTCTCCCCCCAGATTGCCCTGGTCTCCCTGAAGTTGGGCAAGTATATGGGCTACGAATTGGTGGCCCATACGCGTTCCATCGGCCTGAATACCATATTCTGCATCCTTGCGGAGGAGTGCACCCCGGAGCTGATCCGGGCCTCCATGCGCTCCGGCGCCCAGGATTACCTGCTCTATCCGCTGTCTGCTGAAGAAGTGCAGAAATTTTTGAAGCGGGTTCTGCTCCGCCGCCCGGACGGCGCGCAGCCGGAGACCGTCGAGTCCGGAAAAAATCTGGACCCGGTGCTGGGCGTGGAGTATACCGCCTTCTCCAAAGTCACCAACAAAATTATCCTCCTGGTTCAGAGCAACTACCGTGCGCCCCAGACGCTCACCTCCATCGCGGCGGAATACAATATGAGCGCCAAGTATATCGGGCGGGTGTTTATGCGGGATACCGGCATCAAGTTCTCCGAGTACCTGATGTCGTATCGGATGCTGGAGGCCCGGAAGCTGATCGTCAGCACCCAGGAGAAAATTTCCGTCATCGCCAATATGGTGGGATATCTGCACATGAATAACTTCTACACCCATTTCAAGACGTATTTTGGCGTATCCCCCAGCGCGATGCGGAACAGTGCCGCTGCCCAGATGCCGGACAGTGCCATCACCACGCAAGGAGGCGGCTATGAAAAGTCTTTTTAATTTGGACAATCCCTTTATCCAGTTCCTTGCCCGGGTGGGAGATATGATCCTGGCCAATTTCCTGTTTATCATCTGCTCCCTGCCCGTGGTTACGATAGGGGCGGCTCTGACGGGGCTCAACAAGGTTACGCAGGAGATTGCCATGGACAATTCTCCCAGCCTGCTGCGCTCCTTCTTCGGAGCCTTCAAAGAAAACTTCCGTCAGGCCACCGGAGCGTGGCTCCTGATCCTGGTTTTCTTCCTGGGGATGGTCTGTAATTTGATGCTGGTCTCCTTCTACTGCGTCGGTGTGGTGCAGCAGATTCTCCAGTGGTGCCTCTACTTCATCATGGCTGCCATGCTGGCCATTGCCGCCTACGTATTTCCGCTGATTGTGCGGTATGAGAATTCCCTGAAGCAGCACTTTATCAACGCCACGGTGCTGGCGGTGGTGAAGCTGCCCCGCACGCTGGTGATGGTGGTTCTCATCGCCCTGCCGCTGGTGCTGGCCTATGTATCCTTCCCGATTTTCTTCCGCACGCTGGTGTTCTGGCTCAGCCTGGGCTACGGCTTCAGCAGCTATGTGAGCAGCACGCTGCTGGTATCCGTGTTCCGCAAAATCGAAGAGACCGAGGAAGAAGCCTGAGGCCGGTCCCTCCATGTAAAATGCACAACTCTCATTGGGGAGTTGTGCATTTTGACGCCTGCGGGCGGGGTATGACATGTGAAAAGGGCCGCCGCGTCGGATGCACCGTCGCCGAACGAAGTCAGCCCCGATGCCGGAGAGGCCAGGCTCTCTTGTGCAAAGGGAGCTGTCACGCGCAGCGTGACTGAGGGCTTGTAGGGGCGGATTTTATGTCCGCCCGCAGACTGTCAAAAAACCTCGCTGAAAGCTGATGGGACAGAGCAGCGGGGGAAGTTTGAAGGGGCCCAAGGGCCCCTTCAGACTGTCGAAAAACCTCGCTGAAGATGTCTGTGACAGAGCAGCGGGG
>DSLMC04102__coassemble_1673_pt1 | contig 11395 bp, 10 predicted proteins | sample DSLMC04102__metabat2_high_PE_031 | metagenome-assembled genome bin DSLMC04102
TGAGGCAAAATCTTTGGCCGAATGCTCTTGCCAAATTGTGCGGTGCTGCCCTAGGATTTATCCTTGGGCTTGAACAAAAGCGCAGCCAGCACGCCGAAGATCATGGCAGCGGTGACGCCGCCGGCGGCGGCCTTGAAGCCGCCGGTAAAAATGCCCCAGAAGCCCTCTTCGTTGACGGCTTCTCGGACGCCCTTGGCCAGGTTGTAGCCGAAGCCTGTCAGCGGTACCGTGGCCCCGGCCCCGGCGAAGTCCACCAGCGTTTCATAGACGCCCAGCGCGCCCAGCAGCACGCCTGCGACAACGTAGAGCACCAGAATGCGGGCCGGCGTCAGCTTGGTTTTGTCAAGCAGGATCTGGCCCGCGGCGCAGAGAAGGCCGCCCACCAGAAAGGCTTTGAGAAATTCCACAGTCAGACTCTCCCTCCTTCGATGGCCACGGCGTGGCAGACGCCGGGGATGGACTCGCCCTGCTGGGTGGTCAGGGGCGAGAGCAGGGCCCCGGTGCCGCAGAAGAGGAGATTTTTCAGTTCCCCCTTCTGGAGCTTTCGCAGCAGGTAGCCGCAGAGGACCACGCTGCCGCAGCCGCAGCCGGAGCCCCCGGCGTGGACGTCCTGCCGCTCCAAGTCGAAGATCATCACGCCGCAGTCGTCATAAACCGCTTCCAGCGCCACGCCGTCCCGGCGAAAGAGGTCCAGCAGGATAGCCTTGCCAACGGCTCCCAGGTCGCCGGTGACGATGCAATCGTAGTCCTCGGGACTGCGGCCCAGGTCGTCGAAATGGGCCCGAAGCGTCGCATAGGCCGCCGGAGCCATGGCCGCGCCCATGTTGGCGGCGTCCTTGATGCCGTAGTCTACCACCGTCCCCACGGTGGCGCAGCGCAGGCAGGGACCTCGATCCCTTTGGCCCAGCAGCATGCAGCCCGCGCCGGTGACGGTCCACTGGGCCGTGGGCGTCCGCTGGCCGCCGTAGCCCAGGGGAAAGCGGTACTGCCGCTCCGCCGACGCGAAGTGGGAGGAACTCATGGCCGCGGCGATCCGGGCATAGCCGCCGTTGACGGCCATGCCGGAGAGAATCAGGGCCTCGGCCATGGTGGAGCAGGCGCCGTAGAGTCCGAAGAAGGGCACGCCGGTGTCCCGCACCGCAAAACTGGAGCTGATACATTGATTTAACAGGTCGCCGCTGAACAAGGCGTCCAGGTCGGCGTCATGGAGACCAGCTTTTCGCTTGGCCGATTCCAGGGCCAGGGCCTGCATTTTGCTCTCGGCCTTTTCCCAGGAGAGCTGACGGAAGGTGGTGTCGGCGGTGGTCTCGTCAAAGTAGGCGGCCAATGGACCCTCGCGCTCTTTTTTGCCGCCGATGGCCGCGGCGGAGAGAATGGCGGGGCGGCGGTCAAAAACGATGCTCTGCCGCCCCCGGTGCAGTGTTCCCATATCATCGCTCCTTTGGCATTAGTATGGCTCAGTTTCGGGAAAACTTGCAAAAAAAGACTGTCTCAAAATAGAGGCAGTTCGGAACGATGTACAAAAACTTGGCCGCCCGGAAGCAGGTGGTTAACGCCGAGGTTCGATGGTTCCGCCTTGTAGGGGCCGATGCCCACATCGGCCCGCCGGCCCCGGGTCCGGGGCAGTCCGCCGACCGCAAACTCTCATCCACGCCGTAGGGGCGGATTAAATATCCGACCGGAATCGAGTGCATCGACCGCCGTCCCTGTGCAGATCGCACCCGGTTCCGGACGCGCCCCTGCGGGGCGTGCGTTCGCCGATGGTGCGTCCAACGCGGCGGTGCGGCACGGGCGGATATAAAATCCGCCCCTACGGACCCGCTCCTGGTTTTCCCGTAGGGGCGGGCTTTATGCCCGCCCGAAACCAGGTTCCGATTCGCGCCGGGGTTCGATGGTTCCCCTACATAGTAAGGTCGGCGATGGGCCGTCCGACGCATAGGTGCACATGGGCGGCCTTGCACCCCTTTCGCGTTCCATAACCCGCCCGCGGGCGGAGCAAAATAGGGCTGTCTCTGAATGAGACAGCCCCAAATGAAGGGGGTTATAGGTCGGAGGGGCTGGAGAACAGCTGGTCCACGGCATACTGAGCTTCCTCTTCGGTGTAGCCGAATTCCAGCAGGGCGGCGGAAACCTCCTCGGCGGAGAGCTCCGGGGTCTCCTCCAGCAGGAACGCGCCGTAGAGCGTGGCTTCCTCGGACCAGTTGGCCCCGCAGTAGTCGGCGCCGTATGCGGCTTCGTCCGCGGTGAAGCCGCTGTTCATCAAATCCTCCACCAGCATGCCCCGGCTGTAATAGTAGCTCGCCACCCAATCCATGGCGCAATAGGCCGCGTTCTCATACCAGTTCGCGCCGCAGTGGTCCAGGGCGTAGTCGATGTCGGCCTCCTGATAGCCGTCCCCATAGAGCTGGAGATAGAGGGCGCTGGGGGAGTAGGTCTCGGTCTCCAGATAGGCCTGGGCCGCCTTGACGGCCTCGTCACGAGCGGGGTTCGGCTCAGGGCGCGGATCGGGCGCGGGCTCCACCGCCTGCACCACGTCCGGCTCCGGCTCCGGCCGGGTGGAAAAAAGCGCCTCCACGCGATGGGCCAGCTCCGCCGCGCCCCGCACCACGGGCTCCCGGAACAACGTCGCAGCCAGTACCACCGCGATAAGCACCACAGCCACGATGATGCCAGCCGTCCTGTTTCCGCGCCTCGCGCAGTCGGGACACCGCCCGGTTTTGGGATCGATGGCGCTGCCGCAGCGGTCACAAAAATCCTGATACATCGTACCGCCTCCTCTCAATCTCTCTGATTCCATTATACTGGATCGGGGAACCATGTCAAGTAGTGTCAAATGGGAGATAGAGAAACGGCCCGCAATCCTCCATCCAGCCTTGACTTTTCCGCGGAAATGGGACAGAATAGGGATAGCTTTTCCAAAGGAGCGATTCCATGAAGATCATGCACCTCATTTCCGGCGGCGATGTAGGCGGAGCCAAGACCCATGTGCTGAGCCTGCTCCAGGGGCTGGGCCGCACCGAGACCGTGCGGCTGGTCTGCTTCCTCGAGGGACCCTTCGCCCAGGAGGCCCGGGAAATGGGAATCGATACCCGGGTGCTGACCCAGGGCAATCTGTTTGCCGTGGTGAAAACCCTGGCCCATATGATCCGGGACGAGGGCTTTGAGATTGTCCACTGCCACGGCTCCCGGGCCAATCTGCTGGGGACCCTGCTGCGGCGGAAGGTCTCGGTGCCCATGGTGACCACGGTCCACAGCGACTACCGGCTGGACTATCTGGGCCGCCCGTTCCACCGGCTGACCTACGGCACCATCAACACCGTCTGCGTCCGGCGGATTCCCTATCATATCGGCGTGTCCGACGCCATGGCCGACCTGTTGATTTCCCGGGGCTTCGACCCTCAGACCATGTTCGCCATCTACAACGGCGTGGACTTTACCCCGGTGACACCGAAGCTGACCCGGGCGGCATACTTTGAGAGCATCGGCCTCCAGGCCGGGGCGGAGGACGTGGTCTTCGGCATCGCGGCCCGGCTCTCGGCGGTGAAGGACGTGGCCACGCTGATCCGGGGCTTTGGCCTAGCCTGCGAGCGGACCCGGCATATCCGCCTGGTCATCGCCGGAGACGGCGAGCAGCGGGAGATGCTGGAGAATCTGGCCCGCCAGTGCTGCCCCGCCGGTACCTACGTGTTCGCCGGCTGGGTGGAGGACACCGACAGCTTCTACAATGCCATCGACGTCAACACCCTGACGTCCCTCTCCGAGACCTTCCCCTATGCCCTGACCGAGGGAGCGCGGATGCACTGCGCGACCATTGCCTCCCGGGTAGGCGGCGTGCCGCTGCTAATTCAGGACGGCGTCTGCGGCCTCCTCTTTGAGCCCCAGAATTTTGAGCAGCTGGCCAAGCATATGGCAGCCGTGGCCGAGGACGACGCTCTGCGCCACCGGCTGGGCGAGGCCCTCTACCGCCGGGCCTCGGAGCACTTCTCGGTGGACGCCACGGTCAGCCGGCAGCGGGAAATCTATCGGATTTTGCTGCGCCGGGCTGCCCGGCCCCAGGGCCGCCGGGACGGCGTGCTGATCTGCGGCGCTTACGGCAAGGGCAACGCCGGAGACGACAGCATTCTCGAGGCCATTTTGCAGCAGATGCGCGCCATCGATCCCGACGTGCCCGTCTATGTCCTCTCCCGCAACCCCAAGGAGACGCGGCTTCGCTACCGCGTGGGGGCCATCCACACCTTTGACTTTTTGGGCTTCCTCCGCCGGATGGGGAAGACGAAGCTCTATCTCAACGGCGGCGGCAGCCTGATTCAGGACGTCACCAGCACCCGCAGCCTGCAATACTACCTGATGAACATTGCCTGGGCCAAGAAGCGGGGCAACCGGGTGCTGATGTACGGCTGCGGCATCGGCCCTGTCTCGTCGCCCGGGAACCGCCGGGCCGCCGGGCGCATCATCGACAAATACGTGGACGCCATCACGCTCCGGGAGTCCCACAGCGCCCGGGAGCTCCAGGACATGGGCGTCACCCATCCGAAGATTACAGTCACCGCCGATCCGGCGCTGCTGCTGGACCCGGCGCCCGCCGAGGCCGTGGAGGCGTTTTTGGCAGCCCAGGGCCTGGACCCGGCCCGGAAGCATCTCCTCTTCGTGCTCCGTCCCTGGCCCGGCTTCGAGGAGAAAATGCCCCTCTTTGCCTGGGCGGCGGAACAGTATTATGAGACCCGCGGCCTGGTGCCGGTGTTTTTTGCCCTGGAACCCAAGCGGGATCTGCCCGTGGCCGAGGCCACGGCGGCTCTGGTCTCCTGCCCGCACCATGTCATCGCCGCGCCCCACGACGGCCATCTGATCGTCGGCATGATGGGGAAGATGGAGGCGGTGGTCTCCATGCGGCTCCACGCCCTGATTTTCGCCGCGGGCCTGGGCGTGCCCCTGGTGGGCGTGGTCTACGATCCCAAGGTCTCCGGCTTCCTGGATTACCTCCAGGAGACCCGGTATCTGGATCTGGAGACCGTCGCCGAAGACACCGTCTCCGCCTTGATTGACGATGCTCTGGCCCAGGGCGTCAACGGCTACAGCGCCCGGCGGCTCCGGGCCCTGGCCGAGGAAAATGAACAGGCCGCCCGGCGGCTGCTGGAGGAAGCACCATGAAACAAATCGTCTGTCTGGCCACCTCGCCCTGGCATCCCATCCCCACCCGCAAGCAGCAGGTTATGGGCCGCCTCACCGACTGCGAGATTCTCTATTTCGACCCCTCGATTTCCTATCTGGCCCCGCTCAAGGACAAGAGCGCCAAGGCCAAGCTCCTGGCCTACAAGGGGCCCGAGGAGGCGATTCGGCCGGGGCTGACGGTCTGCGCTCTGCCGCCGGTGCTGCCGTTCTTCAACAAATTCCGCTGGATCAACCGGCTGAACCAGCGCCGCATGGCCCGATTTATCCGCAAAAAGATGAAGGCCCACGGCTTTGACCGGCCCGTCCTCTGGGTCTACAGTCCGGTGACCGTGGATCTGGTGGACCATGTGCCCCACAGCGCCCTGGTCTACGACTGCGTGGACCGGCACTCGGCCTACGGCGGTCTGATGAACCCGGCGGTGGTGGACGCCATGGAGCTGGAGCTGGCCGGAAAATGCGACCAGGTCTTCGCCACGGCCCAGCCTCTGGCGGAGCGGCTGGAGACGGCCAATCCCCACACGGCCTTTATCCCCAACGGTGCAAATTTCAGCCGGTTCTATGAGGCCTCCAAGGCCCAGCTCTGCCCCGAGGACCTCAAGTCCATCCCCCAGCCGATTTTGGGCTTTGTCGGGGCGCTCCAGCCCTGCATTGCCTACGACTTTGTGGCCCATGCGGCCAAGGTCCATCCGGAATGGAGTTTCGTCTTTATCGGCGGGGAGAAGCCGGGCGCGGATCTGGGCCAGCTGAAGCAGCTGAAAAACTGCTATTTCCTCGGCCTCAAGCCCAACGAGCAGCTGCCCCAGTACATGGCCCAGTTCGCCGTCTGCCTGAACCTCTTCGCCGCCGGAGACCTGAGCAAGGACGTGAGTCCGCTGAAATTCTATGAATACCTCGCCACCGGCAAGCCCATCGTCTCCACGCCCCAGCCGGATCAGGTGCTCCAGTTCCGGGATCTCATCCATATCGCCCCCACGGCGGAGGACTTTGTCAGCTGCTGTATCGACGCCATCCGGGAACACGATACCGATCTGCGGGAAGGCCGCCTGGAGGCGGGACGCCGCAGCTCCTGGGACGCCCGCGTGGCCCAGATGCGGGAGATTCTCACCGCTCGGGGCGTGTTCTGAAAGGCTCTTGACACATCCCGGCCTGGATGATAATATACTGTAGTAAATTGCATATCGCGTTGATCGAAAAGAGTACCGTCCGAACTACCCTTCAGAGAGCTTCCGTCACCGGCTGTAAGCGGAGGCAGGCGTAGGGGCGGGAACGTGCGTTCGGGAGCGAGGGGAGACCCCGTTGGCCGCGTCAAGGCTGAAAGCGATAAAAAAGAGTGGAACCGCGAGTCATCGACCCGCCTCTTGATGGATACAATCAGGAGGCGGGCGTTTTTATTTGGAGGTATGTCTATGGGCATTCTGGAGGATATCCGGGCCTACAAGAACAACGATCCCGCCGCCCGCAGCGCGGTGGAAATCCTGCTGTTGTACAACGGACTCCATGCAACCCTGCACTACCGATTGGCCCACTGGCTGCACACCCATGGGCTGAAATTTCCCGCCCGACTGGTGAGCCAGCTGTCAAAATTCTTCACAGGCATTGAAATCCACCCCGGCGCCACCATCGGCAAGCGTCTGGTCATTGACCACGGCACCGGCATCGTCATCGGCGAGACCGCGATCATCGGCGATGACTGCCTGCTCTACCAGGGCGTCACCCTGGGCGGCACCGGCAAGGACGTGGGGAAGCGCCATCCCACCCTGGGCAACAACGTCATGGTGGGCTGCGGCGCGAAGATCCTCGGGCCCTTTACCGTGGGCAGCAACGCCCGCATCGCCGCCAATTCCGTGGTTTTGCGGGAGGTGCCGGAGAACGCCACGGTGGTCGGCGTCCCGGGCCGGGTGGTCCGCCTCTCCGGCGAAAAGCTGGACCACATCCACACCCCGGACCCCATTATGCTGGAGATCGACCAGCTGAAAAACCGGCTGGCCACCCTGGAGCACGCCCTGCGGAAGCGGTGAGCGCACCTGCCCCGCGGCATCCAACCGTCATATCCCATCCTGAACTACAAAAGGAGGAGCACCATGTATCTTTACAACTCTGCGACCCGGAAAAAGGAAGAATTCGTCCCCAATAACCCGGAACTTGTCAAAATGTACACCTGCGGCCCGACGGTTTATCACTATGCCCATATCGGCAACCTCCGGTCCTATATCATGGAGGATGTGCTGGAGAAGACCCTGCGGTACCTGGGCTACCCGGTCAAGCGGGTCATGAACATCACCGACGTGGGCCATCTGGCCTCCGACGCCGACACCGGCGAGGATAAGATGCTCAAGGGCGCCAAGCGGGAGAACAAGTCCGTGCTCGAAATCGCCAAGTTCTACACCGACGCCTTCTTCTCCGACTGCCAGAAGCTCAACATCAAGCGGCCCGACGTGGTGGAGCCCGCCACCCACTGCATCGACGAGTATATCAAGATCATCACCCGGCTCCTGGAAAAGGGCTACGCCTATCTGGCCGGCGGCAACGTCTACTTCGATACCTCGAAGCTGGAGCGGTACTATATCTTCAATGACCACGACATGGAGGATCTGGCCGTCGGCGTCCGCGAGGGCGTGGAGGAGGACAGCAACAAGCGCAATAAGAACGACTTCGTCCTCTGGTTCACCAAGTCCAAGTTCGAGGACCAGGCGCTCAAATGGGATTCTCCCTGGGGCGTGGGCTATCCCGGCTGGCACATCGAGTGCTCCGGCATCTCCATGAAGCATCTGGGCGAGGACCTGGACCTCCACTGCGGCGGCATCGACAACGCCTTCCCCCACCACACCAACGAAATCGCCCAGTCGGAGTCCTATCTGGGCCACAAGTGGTGCAACTACTGGTTCCATGTCCACCACCTCAACACCAACTCCGGCAAGATGTCCAAATCCAAGGGCGAGTTTTTGACCGTCAGCCTGCTGGAGTCCAAGGGCTACGACCCGCTGGCCTACCGGCTCTTCTGCCTCCAGTCCCACTATCGCCGGAATCTGGTATTCTCCTATGAGAACCTGGACAACGCCGTGGTGACCTACGGCAAGCTGGTGGCCAAGATCGCGGCTCTGAACCCCGCCGACCCCGAGCCGGTAGATCAGGCGGCCTTCGACGCCCTGAAGGAGAAATTCTCCTCGGCCCTGGCCAACGATCTCAATACGTCTCTCGCCATCACGGCGGTCTACGACGTGCTCAAGGCCAAGACCAACGACGCCACCAAGCTGGCCCTGCTGGGCGACTTCGACTATGTCCTGGGCCTGGATCTCCTGGCCAAGGCCGACAAGAAGCGCAAGGAGCTGGCCGCCGCGCCCAAGACCGGCGCGTTCACCATCCTCTCCGAGTCCGGCGAGGCCGATCCCGCCGTGGAGGCCAAGATCCAGGCCCGGCAGGACGCCAAGAAGGCCAAGAACTTCGCCGAGGCCGACCGCCTCCGCGACGAGCTCAAGGCCGAGGGCATCGAGCTCACCGATATCCCCGGCGGCGTCCGCTGGAAGCGTATCTGATATCCCGTCACCCCCGCGTCTCGCGGGGGTGTTTGGATTCTCGCCGCTATTTCTCCCGGTTTTCACCCAATTCTACTGCGGTTCGATTGCCAAAGGCGCGGGGGCCGTGGTACGATACGCTCGAGGTGATCTCCATGTATGAACTGGACAAAGCCCGGTTTGGGTCCTTCGTGGCCCAGCTGCGCAAGGAAAAGGGTCTGACGCAGAAGGCGCTGGCCCAACAGCTGTTTATTTCCGACAAGGCCGTCAGCAAATGGGAGACCGGCGTCAGCGTGCCGGATACGGCCCTGCTTATTCCCCTGGCCGAGGCCCTGGGCGTGACGGTGACGGAGCTCCTGCAGTGCCGCCGCCAGCCGGTGGACGTCCCCTTACAGCCGGAAGCGGTGGAGCAGGTCGTGAAAACCGCCGTTCTGTACGGGGAGGAGAAGCCCCGCCGGGCCTGGCGGACCATGGGCCGCTGGCCATTGTGGTACGGTCTGTCCCTGGTCCTAGGGGCCGCCGGACTCTGGGTCAATTGGTATTTCGGCACGGACATGGAGGCCCTGTGGACTCCGGTCATCCTAGGCGCGTTTTTCGGGGCCTATTTCTGCTTCTTCGTCCGGACCAACCTGCCGCCCTTTTACGACCAGTACCGGCTGGGCATGGTGCGGGACGGGATGATCCGTATGAATATCCCCGGCGTGTCCTTCAATAATCGGAACTGGCCCCATATCATCACGGTCGGCCGCTGCTGGGCCTGCCTGACCATGGTCCTGCTGCCTCTAATAGCCCTGGGAATTTGGGCGCTGGCTCCGGCGGCCTGGACCCAGCTGGCTTTGTCTGTCGTGCTGGTCCTCACCCTGGGCGGACTCTTTGTGCCCCTGATCATCACGGGCAGACGCTGGGCGTAAACACTGACAATACGGGAGCACCTGGTTCTTCAGGTGCTCCCGTAAGCGTATCGAAAAAGTCTTTTCTCCACACAATATTTTCTCGCCACATCTGCTGCGTCAGAAAAAAACGAAAATCTAAAAAAATATATAAAGATTGCGACCAACGCCGATAAAAGCGTACATATAGGATGAAAGGGAATGTATGCCCTTCTGCTGTTATGCTGATGGGCGGCACGAACTTCTAAATACCGATACAGGAGGTGGGATTGGTTATGATGGTGTTCAATACTCTGTATGAGGCTATGCGCTGGCCTGCTTATTTCTCCCTCTGTTTGTGGAGGTTGCGATTGAAAATCAACAGGTGCCGCGCATAGCCCATACTGAAAATGATTGGGCTATGCGCATTTCAGTATTACGAATAATTACTAAAAAACATCTGTTGACTTGGAGGTAAAAATGAAACAACGCAAACAACTGAAAAGATTCCTTTGCTCCATCATATTTGGTATTCTATCAGTAGCTGCATGTTTTTCGATCCCTGCTTATGCGTGTACCACAGCATATTATAGCTGGACATGGGATGATAGCATAGATATGTCAAACCTCACCGTGCAGGTCTATTCGTCCGATTTCCATGAAACTGTCACAGTAAATGCGCTTTATGCATGGAATATGATTACTCCGATATATGTACGATACGTAAATTATTCTAGTGATATTACTTCAGGGAATATCGAGGACATAAATGTACACGAGCAGGATTTTACGGGAACAACAGTTGGACAAACTCGACTTTATAGAAAAAACTTTTTAGGCATGTATGTTGAATCAAGTATCAGTTCGACAAATACAGATATATGCCAAGCGCGTATTTATTTAGATCCCAGCCTCCTTAATTCATCTGATGAACAAAGAGCGAGAACCGTCACCCATGAAATGGGTCATGCGTTTGGAATGATGCATCCTGTTTTGAACGATTGTGAAACGAGGTGTATTATGCAACAAGGTGGATCTGGATTTGGTACTAATACCATTCAACAGCATGATGAAAATAATATGATTGCGAAATGGGGGGCATACGAATGATGATCAAAAATTTGACAAATAGAATAATGGTATGTGTCTTGACTCTTTCCTTAGTTGTCTTAGGTGGTGTAATCTATATCTCTAATGGTCCATACACTGTAAATCAAGTCATGGCAGACCGAATAACTTTAGCAAGCTCTGTTTCACAGTTGGAAGAATTGAGCGACCTTGTTGTACTTGTCACTCCAAAATCACAAGAAAATGTTTTAATTAAAGACTTAGTCGATAACAATATTATTACCGGATATACCAAGACTACCGCAACCATTCTTGATGTGATTAAAGGTAATGTGAGCGAAGGACAGGAAATTCTCATTACAGAAGAATGTTACACGACCAGCCTTAATTCGGTTCTGTGGACACAGCAGGGCTATCTTCCAATGGAAAATGGAGACAATTATCTCTTGTACTTAAAAGCATATACTGATGATTCTTCTTACAGAGGAATGTATTTCCCTATCGACTTGGAATATGGAAAATATATGATCCCCCAAATTTCACCTATTTCAACAACCGCTTCGACTTATACAGCTGAACAGTTTCAAATCGGAACTGAAACCGATGTAGAAAAATATAGAGAATGGTATCAGCAAGTTGTAAGCTCTTACTTCTTAAATGCTGAGCGCGAATAAATGGGATAATCAATTAAGCAAACGGTCTGCTTTGTCAGACCATTTTGCTATGTGCACACTCCCCAAGTTTTCAAAAACTTTCAAAAAATGTGCGACCAACGCC
>DSLMC04102__coassemble_1693_pt1 | contig 11278 bp, 11 predicted proteins | sample DSLMC04102__metabat2_high_PE_031 | metagenome-assembled genome bin DSLMC04102
GCGTGACGGAGAGGTGTGCCGCCCGAAGGGCGGCGGCGCGGAAGCGCCCTCTGCATAGGCCGGAACTCTGCGGCAATCCTTCGGTGCGGTAACACCTCTCAGGCGCTCCGCGCCAGCTCCCCTCAAGGGGAGCCTTCCCTCTCAGGCATCCAGCCCAAAACCGCGCTTTGCAGAGGGCCTTATTTTTGCAGCTTTTCCGCCACGAGTTCGGCGGCCTGGGGGAGCAAAATCCACTCGGCCTGCTCCATGACGCGGCGCTGCAGGATCTCCGGCGTGTCGCCGGGGAGGATATCCACGGCCTTTTGCAGGATGATTTCGCCGCCGTCGGGGACTTCGTTTACATAATGTACCGTGGCGCCGGTGACCTTGACGCCGTACCGCAGCGCCGCCTCGTGGACCTTGAGGCCATAGAAGCCCTCGCCGCAGAAGGAGGGGATCAGCGCCGGGTGGACGTTCAAAATCCGGTTGGGCCACTTTCTTGTGAAATCCGCCGACAGGATCTTCAAAAATCCCGCCAGAATGATCATTTCAATCTGCGCGCTCTCCAGGGCCGCCGTCAGCCGGGCCTCGAAGTCCTTGCCCGGCAGGGCCACCGCCGGGACGCCGGCCTTTTTGGCCCGCTCCAGGGCGTAGGCGCCTTCACGGTTGGAGACCACCAGGGCGATCTCCCCGTGGGGGATGCGCCCGGCGGCCTGGGCGTCCAGCAGGGCCTGGAGATTGGTGCCGCCGCCGGAGACCAGGACCGCGATCTTCGTCTTTACCATAGGACCACCTTCTCGGCGGATTCGGCGATCTCGCCCAGAACGTAGGCGTCCTCGCCGTTGGCCCGGAGAATCGAGAGGGCCTGCTCGGCGTCCTCCCGGGCCACGACGACGGTCATGCCGACGCCCATATTGAAGGTGTTGAACATCTCCCGGCGGGAGATCTTGCCGGTCTTCTCGATCAGGTCGAAAACCGGCAGGACCCGCACATCGGCCATGGCGATTTTCGCGCCCAGGCCGTCGGGGATGCTGCGGGGAATATTCTCAAAGAAGCCGCCGCCGGTGATATGGGAGATGCCCTTGACGGTCACCTCTTGCAGCAGCGCCAGAATGGGCTTCACATAGATCTTGGTGGGAGTCAGCAGCGTCTCGCCCAGGCCCTTGCCGCCCAGCTCGGGCAGGGGCGCGGTGAGGTCGGCGTGGTCCACATCGAAGACCTTCCGGACCAGGGAGAAGCCGTTGGAGTGGACGCCGCTGGAGGGCAGCGCCAGAATCACGTCCCCGGCCTTCATTTGGCTGTGGTCGATGATCTTGGCCTTGTCCACCATGCCCACGGCGAAGCCCGCCAGATCGTATTCGTCTTCGGGATAGAAGCCGGGCATTTCGGCGGTCTCGCCGCCGATCAGAGCCGCGCCGGACTGGACGCAGCCCTCGGCCACGCCGGAGACGATGGCGGCGATTTTCTCCGGGACGTTCTTGCCGCAGGCGATATAGTCCAGGAAGAACAGGGGCTTGGCCCCGGCGCAGATGATATCGTTGACGCACATGGCCACGCAGTCGATGCCCACGGTGTCGTGCTTATCGAGGAGGAAGGCCAGCTTGAGCTTGGTGCCCACGCCGTCGGTGCCGGAGACCAGGGTGGGGGCGGTCATACCGGCCAGATCCGGGGCGAAGAGGCCGCCGAAGCCGCCGATATCCGAGACCACGCCGGGGGTGTTGGTCCGGGCGATATGGGATTTCATCAGCTCCACGGCCTTGTAGCCGGCGGTGATATCGACGCCGGCCTGGGCGTAGGCTTCCGAGTAGCTATTGTTGTTCATGGCGGCTCCTCCCTATTTCTCGGAGATTTTCTTCTCGAACCGATTTTTGTCGGCCGCCTTGGGCACGGCGGTGGGATAGTCCCCGCCGAAGCAGGCGGCGCAGAAGCCCTTGCAGTTGTTGCCGTTGCAGAGCTTATAGGCGTTGTCCAGGCTCAGGTAGCCCAGGGAGTCCACGCCGATGATCTCGGCGATCTCCTCCACCGTATGGTGGCAGGCAATCAGGTGGTCCCGGGAGTCGATGTCGGTGCCGTAGTAGCAGGGGTTCACAAAGGGCGGCGCGGAGACGCGCATATGGATCTCCTTGGCCCCGGCGTCCCGGAGCAGGCGGATGATCCGGGCGCTGGTGGTGCCGCGGACGATGGAGTCGTCAATCAGCACCACGCGCTTGCCGCTGACCACCTGGGCGATGGGGTTGAGCTTGATTTTCACCTTGTCCTGCCGGACGGCCTGACCCGGGGCGATAAAGGTCCGGGCGATGTAGCGGTTTTTAATCAGGCCCACGGCGTAGGGGATGCCGGACTGCTGGGCATAGCCCACGGCGGCGTCGATGCCGCTGTCCGGCACGCCGATGACCACGTCGGCCTGGGCGGGGTGCTCCAGGGCCAGAAACGCACCGGCGCGGGCCCGGGCGGCATGGACGTTGCAGCCGTCGATGACCGAGTCGGGCCGGGCGAAATAGATGTACTCAAAGACGCAGAGGCTCCGGGGGCACTTGCCGCAGTGGGTCGCAATGCTCCGGGGCTCCTGCCCCCGCTGGAAGACCAGGATCTCGCCGGGCTCGATGTCGCGGACAAACTTGGCGGCCACGGCGTCCAGGGCGCAGCTCTCCGAGGCCACGATATAGGTCCCGTCCTCGGTCTGGCCGTAGCACAGGGGCCGGAAGCCGTGGGGGTCCCGGGCGGCGATGAGCTTGGAGGGCGACATGATGACCAGAGAATAGGCGCCCTCGATGCGGTCCATGGCCTTTTCCACAGCCTCTTCGATGGACTTGCTCTGGATTCGCTCCTTGGTGATGATATAGCTGATGACCTCGGTGTCGGAGGTGGAGTGGAAAATGGAGCCCTGGAGCTCCAGCTCGGTCCGGAGCTCGGTGGAGTTGGTCAGATTGCCGTTGTGGGCCAGGGCCATGCGGCCCTTGATATGGTTGACCAGCATGGGCTGGGCGTTGCTGCGGCCGCCGGTGCCGGTGGTGCCGTAGCGGACATGGCCCACGGCCATATTGCCCTGTCCCAGGCTCTGGAGGACCGTGGGGGTGAACACCTCGCCCACCAGACCCACGTCCTTGAAGGACTGGAAGAGGCCGTCGTCATTGACCACGATGCCGCAGCTCTCCTGCCCCCGGTGCTGCAGGGCGAAAAGGCCGTAATAGGTCATCCCGGCCACGTCGCAGGCTTCCCCGGCGCAGACGCCGAAGACGCCGCATTCTTCATGGAGATTGCTCATGGGATCCTCCGCTCAAGCGCCGAAGATCCGGCGGCGCATCTCCACATAGGCGTCTTCCACGCCGCCCAGATCCCGGCGGAAGCGGTCCTTGTCCAGCTTCTCATGGGTCTTGCTGTCCCAGAAGCGGCAGGTGTCGGGGGAAATCTCGTCGGCCAGGACGATGGTGCCGTCAGACAGGCGGCCGAACTCCAGCTTGAAGTCCACCAGATCCACGCCCACCTCGGCGAAGAAGGCCTTCATGACCTCGTTGACCTTAAAGGCCATGGTGCGGATGGTCTCGATCTCGGCGGGGGTGGCCAGCTTCAGGGCCAGGGCCTGGGCGGTGTTGATCATGGGGTCGCCCAGGTCGTCGTTCTTGTAGGAATACTCGATGGTGGGGTTCTCAAAGACGATGCCCTCTTCCACGCCGAAGCGCTTGGCGAAGGAACCGGCGGAGATGTTGCGGATGATGACCTCCAGGGGCACGATCTGGACCTTCTTCACCAGGGTGTCGCGCTCGTTGAGCTCCTGGACGAAGTGAGTGGGGACCCCGGCCTGCTCCAGCTTCTGCATCATAAAGTTGGTGACCTGGTTGTTGATGACGCCCTTGCCGGTGATGGTGCCCTTCTTCAGACCGTTGAAGGCCGTGGCGTCGTCCTTATAGTGGACCATGACGATCTCCGGGTCCTCGGTGGCGAAGACCTGCTTGGCTTTTCCTTCGTAGAGCATTTCCTTGATTTCCATGGGGGATTCCTCCTATATATGGTGATAAATTACGTGATATGCCGGCGTGGGATAATCGGTGCGTTTTGCGACTGTAGGGGCGGATTATATATCCGCCCGGAACCGGGTGCGTTGTGATCGCGGCTCCGGTGGTTGCTGTTGGCTGGTCAGGGCGCATATGCAATGCGCCCCTACACGCACAATGCCGATTTCCCCGCACCTGTAGGGGGCCGATGCTCGCCGTTCGGCCGCTTACCCGTTGAAACGGGCTTCGACGGCGGCGTTTTTGCTGAGGACGGCGGCGGTGTCGGCGTCGCGCTTGGCCTGGAGCTTGGCGGCCAGGGTTTCGTCGGCGATGGCCAGCATCTCTATAGACAACAAAGCGGCATTGACTGCGCCGTCGATGGCCACGGTGGCGACCGGAATGCCGGAGGGCATCTGGACCGTGGATAAGAGCGCGTCAATACCGTCTAGGGTGTGGGAGCTGACCGGCAGACCGATGACCGGCAGGGTGGTGTTGGCAGCCAGAGCGCCGGCCAGATGGGCGGCCTTTCCGGCGGCGGCGATGATGACTCCGATGCCGTTCTGCCGGGCGTTCCGGGCAAAGGACAGGGCTTCGGCAGGGGTGCGGTGGGCGGAGTAGACGTGGACCTCGGGCGTGACGCCGAAGGATTTCAGCGTGTCAATGGCCTTCTCCACCACGGGCAGGTCACTGTCGCTTCCCATGATAATTCCGACTTTCTTCATTGCAGCCTCCCAAATAATAAAAAGGTTTCCTGAAAAATTGGCAGAAATCAATACTTTTCCCTTTTGAATAATGTATATTCACTTTATCATGAAACCCAGTCGTTGGCAAGCCGACAGGCTGGAGATTTTACGGAGATTTTACAAATGCAACTTGTCGGATTTGCACAGCATAAAGGAAAACCGCCGGGTTTTCGGCGGTTTTCCCTGTGCAGTATGATGATCTCATTCGATTATATCGAATGTTCGTCTGACGCGGACAAGCGTTATTTGTAGACTTCCCGCTTGAGAATCCCGATATAGGGGAGATTCCGGTAGTTATTGGCGTAATCCAGCCCGTAACCGACGACAAAGTGGTCCGGGCACTGGAAGCCGATGTAATCCGGGGTCAGGGCGGGGTCGTGGCGGACCTTTTTATCCAGGAGGGCGATGGTTTTGACGCTGCTGGGGCCGCGGGTGGAGAAGAGCTGCTTCAGGTGCTGGAGCGTCAGGCCCGAGTCGATGATATCGTCCACCAGGATGACGTCCCGGCCGGTGATGTCGATGTCCACGTCCTTGTTGAGCTTCACCACGCCGGAGGACTTGCTGGACATGCCGTAGCTGGAGACGCTGATAAAGTCCATATCCAGATTCAGGTCAATTTCCCGGCACAGGTCCGCGAAAAACACCGACGCGCCCTTGAGCACGCACACCATCACAGGCCGCTTGCCCGCGTAGTCCTCGGTGAGCTTCTCGCCCAGGGTCTCCACCATGGCCGCAATCTGCTTCTCGGAGTAGAGGATAGACTCAATGTCATTTTCTTTTGTTGTGATCCGCATGTCGCTTCTCCTTATTTTATATGGTAGCTTCATTGTACCAGATTCCCAGGCCCCTGGCAACCGCCCCCGAGAAGAAACCGAAAATACTCATTGCCTTTGGCCGGGATTTGTTGTACACTCTAGGCAAGCAATGCGGAAAAGTTGGGGCGGCGCGGGAGGGCATAAAGCCCTCCCCTACGGACACGATCGGAAACTTGTCGTAGGGGCGGGGTTTATCCCCGCCCGGAACCGGGTAAGTTGTATTCCGGCCACGGCGGCTCCCACAAAGAAGGAGATCATCATGCGTATTGTCGTCAAAATCGGCACTTCGACCCTGGCCCACAGTGGGGGGCGGCTGAATATCCGCCGGGTGGAGCTGTTGTGCAAAATTCTCAGCGATCTGAAAAACGCCGGGCACGCACTGGTGCTGGTGACCTCCGGGGCCATCGGCATGGGCGTGGGCAAGCTGGGTCTGCCCGGGCGGCCCCAGGATATGCCCGGCAAGCAGGCCGCCGCGGCCGTGGGCCAGTGCGAGCTGATGTACTTCTATGACAAGCTCTTTTCGGAATACCACCACACCGTGGCCCAAATTCTGCTGACTGCCGAGGACGTCCGGGACCCCCGGCGCAGCGCCCACCTCCACGACACCCTGGAGCGGCTGCTCTCCTACGGGGCCCTGCCCATCGTCAACGAGAACGACGCCGTGGCCACGGACGAAATCGGCATCGAGACCACCATCGGCGAGAACGACACCCTCTCTGCCATCGTGGCCCAGCTGGTGGAGGCGGATCTGCTGATTCTCCTGTCGGACATCGACGGGCTTTACACCGCCGACCCCCATAAAAACCCCGACGCCCGGCTGATCCCGGTGGTGGAGGCAGTCACCGACAAGCTCCGGGCGCTGGCCGGAGGCGCCGGGTCGGCGCTGGCCTCGGGCGGCATGGCCACCAAGCTCAAGGCCGCCGAAATCGCCTGCGGCGCGGGCATGGACATGGTCATCACCAACGGCCAGAAGCCCGAGCTCTTATACGACCTCTTCGACGGCAAGCCCGTCGGCACCCGATTTTTAGGAAGGAGACCTGCCCTATGACCACCCAGGAACTGCTGATTGCCGCCAAGGCCGCGGCCCCCACCCTGGCCCAGACCGGAACCGACCGGAAAAACCAGGCCCTTTTGGCCATGGCCGCCTCTCTGGAGGCCGCCTGCGACGAGATTCTGGCCGCCAACCGTCTGGACCTGGAGGCGGCCCGGGACCACATCTCGCCGGTGATGCTGGACCGGCTGGCCCTGAGCCGGGACCGGATTGCCGGTATGGCCGAGGGCATCCGCCAAGTGGCCCAGCTGCCCGACCCGGTGGGACAGGTCCGGCGGCAGCTCCAGCGGCCCAACGGCCTGACCATCCAGCTGGTGGGCGTGCCCATGGGCGTGGTGGCGATTATCTACGAATCCCGGCCCAACGTCACCTCCGACGCGGCGGCGCTGTGCCTCAAGGCGGGCAGCGCCTGCGTCCTCCGGGGCGGCAAGGAGGCGTACCGGTCGGCCCGGGCCATCGTCACGGCCATGAAGGCCGGACTGGAGACCGCCGACCTGCCCGCCGACCTGATCTCCCTGGTGGAGGACACCACCCGTCAGAGCGCCAACGAGCTGATGACCGCCGTGGGCTATGTGGATCTGCTGATCCCCCGGGGCGGCGCGGGCCTGATCCGGGCCGTCACCGAAAACGCCAAGGTCCCCTGCATCCAGACCGGCACCGGCATCTGCCACGTCTACGTGGACAAGGCCGCCGACCTGGACATGGCCCTGCGGATTGTGGAGAACGCCAAGACCAGCCGCCCGTCGGTCTGCAACGCCGAGGAGGTGCTGCTGGTCCACCGGGAGGTGGCGGCGGATTTCCTGCCCCGGCTGAAGGCCCGGCTGGTGGACGACCGGATCGCCGATGGCAAGCAGCCCGTGGAGCTCCGGCTCTGCCCCGAGGCGGCGGCGCTGATTCCCGGCACGCCGGCAGGCCCCGACGACTTCGACACGGAATTCCTCGACTATATTCTGGCCGTCAAGGTGGTGGATTCCCTGGACGAGGCCATGGCCCACATCGCCCGCCACTCCACCGGCCACAGCGAGGCCATCGTCACCGCTGACGCCGCCGCCGCCGAGCGCTTCGGCCGGGGCGTAGACAGCGCGGCGGTGTACCTCAACTGCTCCACCCGGTTCACCGACGGCGGCGAGTTCGGCCTGGGCTGTGAGATGGGCATTTCCACCCAGAAGCTCCACGCCCGGGGCCCCATGGGGCTGGAGGAGCTGTGCACCTACAAATATATCATTCGCGGAAACGGACAGGTGAGATAATATGAAGGGAACCATTGGATTTTTCGGCGTAGGCAATATGGGCGGGGCTCTGGCCCGGGCGGCGGCCCGGAGCATCAACCCCGCGTCGCTGGTCCTGGCCGACCGGGACACGGCCCGGGCCGAGACCCTGGCGGCGGAGCTGGGCGGCCGGGCAGCCTCCAACCAGGAGATTGCCGAGACCTGTGATATGCTGTTCCTGGGCGTAAAGCCCCAGGTGATCGGAGTGCTGCTGGAGGAGCTCCAGCCCATTCTGGCGGCGCGGACCACGCCCTTTACCCTGGTGTCCATGGCGGCGGGCGTCCAGATCGCCAAGGTCCGCGCGCTGGCCGGGGCGGACTATCCGGTAATCCGCATCATGCCCAACACGCCGGTATCGGTGGGACAGGGGATGATCCTCTACGACCACACCGGCAACGTGACCGGCGAGGCCTTGGCCCTGTTTCAGACGGCGCTGGCCCAGGCGGGACGGCTGGACCCCCTGCCGGAGCATTTGATCGACGCGGGCTGCGCGGTCACCGGCTGCGGCCCGGCCTTTGTGGACCTGTTCCTGGAGGCGCTGGCCGACGGCGGCGTCCTCTGCGGCCTGCCCCGGGACAAGGCCCTCACCTACGCGGCCCAGATGGTCCTGGGCTCGGCGGCGCTGGCCCTGGAGAGCGGCAGACACCCCGGCGCGCTGAAGGACGCCGTCTGCTCCCCCGGCGGCTCCACCATCGTCGGCGTCCAGACCCTGGAGCAGCGGGCCTTCCGGTCCGCCGTCATCGACGCCGTCGTGGCCGCCTGCGAAAAAACAAAAGCCCTGGGCTAAAAACCGCCCGCCGGAGCAATCCGGCGGGTCAGGCTGTCGAAAAGACTTTTTCGACACGCTGATGTATTTCCCCCTTTTATAACTGCACGGATGGGGCAAAAGATTGGGCGAAGGCCGCAGACACAATTGTGCGGTGATGCCTTAGTAGTCAAGTTCGATGAAAACGATATATGAGTTCTTTGGAGAAAGGCCGTAATACTCTATCTGAAACAGAGTTAACCCAGCAGCTCGCTCTCCAGATCCTGCAGCATGAGATCCAGCGCGGTGATGCCGCCCTCGGCGGTGTACCACACGGCGGGGTGAGCCAGATAGACGATGTTGCCGTTCTTGTAGGCATCGGTTCCCATCACCAGTTCATTCTCCATGATCTCCTGGGCCAGCTTTGCCCCGTCGGTGCCGATGGCGGCATCACGATCCAGAACGAAGATATAGTCGGGGGCCTTCTCCACAATGAACTCAAAAGATGCCTCGTTGCCATGGGTGGAGGTGTCGATGTTGGCGTCCACGCCAATATTTTCGAAACCAATTTCGCGTCCAATCATGGAGCAGCGGCCGTCATTGCCCAGCACATTGTAGCTGCCGCTGGTGACCAGTCCCACGATGGCGGTCTTGCCGGCGGCAAATTCGGACAGGGCGGTAATGCGGGCATCGAAGTCAGCCATCAACTCGTCTACCTTGTCCTCCAGACCAAATATGGAGGCAATGGTGGTAGCGTTCTGCCGCACGCTTTCCACTACGCCAAGCTCGGTATCCGTGGCCAGGTAGACCACAGGAGCGATTTCGCTGAGGGCGTCATAACTGGAGGCCAGGCGGCCGCCGATGAAGATGACATCCGGCTCACAGGCCATGACGGCCTCCAGATCGGCCTCCTTGATGGTGCCCAGGTTGGCAATATCGTCATTGATGTAGTCCTGGAGATACTCCAGACTGGTGGAGGCAGTACCTACTACCCGGTCGCCCACGCCCAGGGCATCCAGAATGTCCAACGAGGCCATATCCAGAATGGCGATACGCTGGGGATCGTAAGGCACCTCCAGCTCCGCCGCCTCCTTGTTGGCATTGAGGCTGGTAATGGTCACAGACTCAGGGGTTTCGTTGTTCTGGGTTTCCTCACTGGACTGGCTGCTGCTGGGCGAGGAGGTATTCTCGGAAGAATCGCCGCCATTTTGAGCGGAGCAGGCCATGAGGCTCAGGGCCATCACACCGGCCAGGGCAAGAGAAAGCATCTTTTTCATGTTCATTTTTGGATACTCCTTTTCTAAAAAGTACTGAAAATAAGGGTCAATAGTAGATGGACAGGGGTTTGCCCGCAATGGTCAGGATCTCGAAGTCCACCTGATAGATCTGCGACAGGTTCTCTTTCGTCATCACCTCCTCCACAGTGCCGAGCTTGGCGATTTTTCCGTCCTTGAAGGCACAGATATAGTCGGAATAGAATGCCGCATAGTTGATCTCATGCAGCACCAAAATCACCGTCTTCCCCAGCTCGTCGCAGAGGCGGCGGACGATTTTCATCATGTTGGTGGCGTGGTAGATATCCAGGTTGTTGGTGGGCTCATCCAGCAGCACATACTCGGTGTCCTGGGCGATGACCATGGCGATCAGCGCCCGCTGCCGCTGGCCGCCGGAGAGCTCGTCAATGAAGCGATCCTGGAATTCTTCCAGCTCCATGTAGGCAATGGCCCGGTCGATAATCTTCTGATCCTCCGGAGTGACCCGGTTGCCTGAATAGGGGAAGCGCCCGAAGGTCACCAGCTCCCGCACAGTCAGCTTCATCTGGATGTTATTGGACTGGGTCAGGATGGCAAGGCGCTTGGAGAGCTCCTTGCTTTTCCATTTGCCAATGTCCTTGCCCTCAAAGTCTACCAGTCCGCTGTCGTGGGCGATCAGTCGGGAGATCATGCCCATGACGGTGGACTTGCCCGCGCCGTTGGGGCCGATCAGGGAAATCACCTTGCCCTTGGGAATGGCGAAGCTCACGCCGTCCACCACGGTTTTCCCGTCATACTGTTTTGTCAATTCCTGTACATGCATGGTCACACCTTCTTTCTTGTCAGGAGGAGGTAGAGGAAGTAAAGGCCGCCGCCCACGGTGATGAACACGCTCACCGGCACGGAGTAGGAATACACATGCTCGACGATGAGCTGCCCGCCCACCAGCACGATCATGCCAAACAGGGCCGAACCCAGCACCAGCTGGGTGTGGCGGAAAGTTTTCAACAGCTGCCGGGACAGATTGGCGATGATAAGCCCCAAAAAGGAGATTGGACCCACCATGGCGGTGGCCACGGCGATGCAGAGGGTCACGCCCAGCAGCAGGCGGCGGATGCAGCGGTCATAGTCCACGCCGAGGTTGATGGCCTGCTCCTTGCCTAAGGTCAGCACATCCAGCAGGGCCAGCTCCTTTCGCAGTGCGAAGATGACACCTGCCAGAAGGATCAAGGAAAAGACGATAATCTCGGAATTGATGTTGCTGAAGCTTGCCACCAGAGTATTCAGCAGACTGTCGTACTCATTGGGGTCCATGACCCGGGTCAGCGTCGTTTGAATGCTGCCAAAGAAGGAGGTCAGTACTGTACCCACCAGCAGCACATACAGCACATTATGCTTTGTCTTTTTGAAAATCCAGCTGTAGATTACTGTG
>DSLMC04102__coassemble_1795_pt1 | contig 10726 bp, 7 predicted proteins | sample DSLMC04102__metabat2_high_PE_031 | metagenome-assembled genome bin DSLMC04102
TTTCAAATGCTATAAGAACACTCGTCATGGTGCGCGAGGCGGGACTTGAACCCGCACGTCCGGAGTGGACACTAGAACCTGAATCTAACGAGTCTGCCAATTCCACCACTCGCGCATTTCTTAACGCTGGAATATGATAGCACGAGAAAGGCCAAAAGTCAAGCCCTTGTATGAAAAAAAGCTGCGGCGCGCTCTGTGCTGTAAATAGATGTGACCTGTATGAAAAAAAGCTGCGGCGCGCAAACTATGGAAAAACGGTAAAGGAGCGTCGCCATGGAGCAAGGAAAAAAGGACCCCCAGGAGCGGGAGGAGGACCGGCGGCAGATTGAAGCTTTCGGGTCCTCTCTGGTAGAGAGCGAGGGTGGCCGGATCTATACCCTGACCATTATCGGACAGGTGGAGGGACATCAGATTCTGCCCGAGACTGTCAAAACCACCAAGTATGAGCATGTGCTGCCGCTGCTGGCCACCATCGAGGAGAGCCCGGACATCGACGGCCTGCTGATTCTGCTCAACACTGTCGGCGGGGACATCGAGGCCGGTCTGGCCATCGCCGAGATGATCGCCGGGATGCAGAAGCCCACGGTATCCCTGGTGCTGGGCGGCGGCCACTCCATCGGCATCCCGCTGGCGGTATCAGCCAAGCGATGCATGATCGCGCCCACTGCCAGCATGACCATCCATCCCGTGCGGATGACCGGCGTGGTGGTGGGCGCGCCCCAGACCTATCAGTATTTCAACCGAATCCAGGAGCAGATCGTGGATTTTGTCACGGCCAATTCCCGCATCTCCCGGGAGACCTTCCTCCACTATATGATGGCCACCGGGGAAATTGCCACCGATGTGGGCTCGGTGGTCTACGGCCGCGAGGCGGTTCAGGTGGGCCTGGTGGACCAGCTGGGCAGCGTCGGCGACGCGCTGGACTACCTTCACCAGGAGATCGAGCGCAGAAAACAGCCCGAAGCCCAGAAGCAATCAAACGTGGACCAATGAAGCCGGTTCCGGGCGGGCATCAAGCCCGCCCCTACGAAAAAATCGAAGGCGGGTCCGTAGGGGCGGCCTGTATGGCCGCCCGTGCAGGCCGGGCGTATTCACCGTATCCCCCGCGCTGCGGACCAGAATCCGGACCGCTCCGGCAATTGGCCGCAGGGTTGCGGGGAAGCGCGGCTGCTCTGCGGATGCTCGCCAGGAAGATTCCTGCCTACAGCTTCCGGGGGATATACCGGCCCACAGGGCCGGTCAGGATCTGGCCGTGGTCCACGGCCAGCTGGCCGCGGAGATAGACCTGGTCGATGACGCCCTGGGTGACCCAGCCCTCATAGGGGCAATAGTCCACGTTGGCGGCCTGATCGGCGGCGGTCAGCAGACCCCGGGCCTCGGGGTCCAGCACCACGATATCGGCATCGCTGCCGGGGGCGATGACGCCCTTCCGGGGGTAAGCGCCGTAGAGCTTGGCCGGCGTCTCGGAGAGCAGGGCGCACATCCGGGCCGCGTCGATGCGGCCCCGGGCCACGCCCTCGGACCAGAGGAGGATACCCCGGCTCTCCACGCCGGGCAGGCCGCCGGGGATCTGGGTGAAGTCGCCCTTGCCCGCGTCCTTCTGGGCCAGCGTGAAGCTGCAGTGGTCGGTGGAGATGGTCTGAATGGTCCAGTCGGCCAGGGCGGCCCAGAGGGCTTCCTGGTCGGCCTTCTCCCGCAGCGGGGGAGCGCAGACGTACCGGGCTGCCTGGGAGTAGTTGGGGTTCTCGTAGTAGCTCCGGTCCAGCAGCAGGTACTGGGGGCAGGTCTCCACATAGACGGTCTGTCCCCGGGCCCGGGCGACGCGCACCTCCTCCAGCGCCTCCTTGGTGGAGAGGTGGACGATCATCACCGGCGCGCCGGCCACCTGGGCCATGCGGAGCAGGCTGCCCACGGCCTCGGCCTCCAGCGCGTTGGGCCGGGTGGCCGGGTGGCTGGCGGGGGAGACTTCCCCGGCTGCCTTCTTCTGAGCGATCAGGGCGTCGATGACGCCGGCATTTTCGCAATGGACGCCGGCAAACGCACCGTATTTCCCCAGCTCCTCCAGGGCCAGAAAGAGATCCCGGTCGCCGATCATCATGGCCGGGTAGGTCATGTACATCTTAAAGGTGGGAATGCCCGCCTCCAGCATCTGCGGGATCTCCCGGCAAATTCCGTCGTTCCAGTCGTCGATGGTCATGTGGAAGCCGTAGTCACAGGAGGACTTGCCGTCGGCCTTTTTGTGCCAGAGGTCCAGGCCGTACTGGAGCGTTTCGCCCTTGTTGGGGCAGGCGAAGTCGATGACCAGGGTGGTACCGCCCCGAAGGGCCGCCCGGGTGCCGGTTGAGAAGTCGTCGGCGGTGGTGGTGTTGCAGACGTCCAGATCAAAGTGGGTGTGGGCGTCAATAAAGCCGGGGAAGAGGAGCTTCCCGGTCACGTCTACCGTCTCGGCCTCGGGGCAGGAGAGGTGCGGGCCTACGGCTTCGACGGTCTCGCCGTTTACCAGGACGTCCAGCGCCGCGACGCCGGACCCGGAGACAACGCGGCCTCCCTGAAAGAGTCGTTTCATAGCTATCAGCTCCCTTCTGTTTTATACGCCTATTGTACCACAGCTTCCGCCGGCTTGTCAGCCCGGAAATAGACAAAGGCTTTACGACCGGGGAAAAATATAGTAGAATAGCAGAAGTAATTTTACACGATTCTGTGAGGTCACTATGAAACTGATTGATTTAAAGCCCGGTGACAGCTTTACCGGCTATTATCTGATGCGCAACATTATCCCCAAGCGGACCAAGACCAACAAGCCCTATCTCTCCATGGCGCTGACCGACGTCTCTGCCTCGGTGGAGTCCATGGTCTGGGACTACGGCGGGCCCATCGGTCCGGCGGACGAGGGAAAGGTCGCCTGGGTCCAGGGCGTGATGAAGGAGTATCGCGGCACGCTCCAGATCACCGTGGAGGTTCTGCGGCCTGCCGAGCAGCAGGAGTATTTCCCCATCATCGATACTCTGGTGCCCACCGCGCCGCTGGACCGCAGCGCGGCCTATGCCCGGGTGGAGGCGCTGGTGTCGACGCTGGAGGACGATGACTTCCGCCGCGTGGCGGAGAAGTTCCTCCAACGCCATGGAGCGGAATTCTGCCGCTATCCCGCGGCCAAGACCGTCCACCACGGCTTTGTCGGCGGCCTGCTGATGCACACCGCCGATATGCTGGAGCTGGCCGACTTCCTGGCCGGGAAGTACCGGACGGTCATCAACCGGGACCTGCTGCTCACCGGCACGCTGCTCCACGACATTGCCAAGCTGCGGGAGTTTGTCCTCTCGGATCTGGGCGTCGTGATGGAGTATTCCACCGCCGGACAGCTGCTGGGCCACCTGGTCATGGGGGCCCAGGAGGCTGCCGAGGTCTGCAAAGAGCTGGGCGTACCGGAGGAGAAATCCATGCTGCTGCAGCACCTGCTGCTGTCCCACCACGGGCAGCCGGAGTTCGGCGCGGCGGTAGTGCCTCAGTGCGCCGAGGCCGAGCTGCTGGCGTCTATCGATCATATTGACAGCCGCATGGAGATTTACCGGGAGACCCTGGAAAAGCTCCAGCCCGGCCAGTTCTCCCAGCGTGTTTTTGCGCTGGACCGGCGGATCTACCGGCCCAATCTCGGCGCGGCGGAAGACCTGACTTGAAGCAATCGGACAACCGAATCGGCTGCTGCCAGAGCCTGTGACAACGCGGCGGGGCATATGGAAAAGGGGAGAAGGGTCCCCTGACACATATGCCCCGCCGCGTTTTAAGGCATCACCGCACAATTTGGCAAGAGCATTCGGCCAAAGATTTTGCCTCATACGAAAGTTATAAAAGGGCGGGAATACTGTATGTATTTCCCCCCTTTTATAACTGCACGGATGGGGCAAAAGATTGGGCGAAGGCCGCAGACACAATTGTGCGGTGATGCCTTAAACGTCTTTACTCGGTGCGGACAGCAGAAACGGAGAGATCAGCAGGTCGCGCCGCCGGTGAGGTGGAGCTCCGCGGCCAGAATGGCGTCCTTGCGGGCCAGAATATCGTCGGAGAGGATTTCCTTCTCCACATACTCGAAGCCCAGGCGCTCGATGGTGTCGGCGAATCGCTCGCCGGTCTTGCCCTGCTCGCGGAAGAAGAGGATGGCCTTTTCGACAGTGTTCAGGACCTCTTCCTCGCTGGTAAAGAGCTTGCCGAGGGGCTGGCCGTGGGCGATCTTCTTGCCCCAGCGGCCGCCGATGCAGATTTTGAAGCCGGGCTTGCCCTCTTCAATGGCGTCGAAGGGGCAGTGGCCGACGCAGCGGCCGCAGTTGTTGCAGACCTCGGGGGCGATTTCCAGCACGCCGTCCTCGACCTTGCAGGCCTTCATGGGGCAGACGTTGACGATCTGGCACTTCTTGCAGCCGTTGCAGCTGTCTTCGTCGAACTGGGGCACCAGCTGGCCGATGATGCCCAGGTCATTGAGGGTGGGCTTGACGCAGTTGTTGGGGCAGCCGCCGCAGGCGATCTTGAACTTGTGGGGCAGCTTGACGCTATGGTAGCCCAGGTAGAACCGCTTGTGGATCTCCTCGCTGAGGGCGAAGGTGTCATAGAGGCCGTACTGGCAGGTGGTGCCCTTGCAGGAGACCACGGGCCGGACCAGGGAGCCGGTACCGCCGGTAATCAGACCGGCCTGGGCGATGAACTCCTGAAACGCGGGAATATTGTCATAGTGGACGCCCCGGACCTCCACGGTCAGACGGGTGGTGAACTCCACGTCGCCGTTGCCGAACTTCTTGGCGGCTTCGGCGATGACGGCGGTCTGCTCGGCGGTGATCTTGCCGTTGACGGTGATGATGCGGGCGTTAAAGAGGTCGGTTCCCTTGTTGTTCAGGAAGCCCATTCCCTTGACGCGCTTGATCTCCAGAGGACTGATGGTGCAGGGCATAGTCTTTTCTCTCCTTTATGTGATATTGTATCCCGATGGTGTAGGGGTCGATGCCCACATCGACCCGGGCCGCGAAGCGGCTTCTCCTTTGACGGCGGTGGAGCCGATGTGGGCATCGGCCCCTGCGGGGGCTCAGCCCTCGTAGTCGGAGAAGTCGGTGAACAGGTTGCCGCCCTCGAGGACGCGGGTGTTGGTGTAGCCGAAGGCCTTCAGGCGGTTCTGGGTCAGATAGGCCCGCTTGCCCTTATTGCAGACCAGCAGGATCTTGTCGTCCTTGCCATAGCCCTCCAGGGGGCCGGTGACCTTGACCAGATCCACATAGGGCGCGCCGGGAATGGTGGGCTGGAGGGAGACGTCGATGAGCTTGTAGCCCTCGGCCTTGCCCTCGGCATACTCCCGGGGGGTGAAGGTCTCAAATTCGCCGCTGAGCTTGTTGCGCAGGACGTTCAGCGTGTGGGCGAAGGGATGGATGGCCGTGGAGAAGGGCGGGGCGTAGGCGTAGTCCGCGCCGTCCAGGTCGGCCAGGGTGGCCTTGCACATCAGGGCCGTGACGGTGATATCCACGATCTTGTCCACGGCGCCCTTGCCGGCCGCCTGGATGCCCAGCACCCGCTCAGTCTTGCGGTCGGCGATCAGCTTGATGACAAAGCTGCCGGCCCCGGGCATATAGTGGGCCTTGTCGTCCACGATGGTGACGACGCTGACGGGGTCAAAGCCCTCGGCCTTGGCCTGGTCCTCGGTGAGACCGGTGCGGCCCACGTTGAGTCCGGGCAGCTGGCAGACGGCGGTGCCCAGGGAGCCGCGGTAGTTCCGGGTCTTGCCGGCGATATTCTCGGCCACCATGCGGCCCTCGATGTTGGCCGTGGAGCCCATGGGAGACCAGGCGGCCTTGCCGGTGACGGCGTTGCGGACCATGGCGCAGTCGCCCACGGCGTAGATGTCGGGATCATTGGTGCGGCCCAGCTCGTCGGTGAGGAGGGTGCCCTTGAACATCTCCAGGCCGGTGTCGTTGAGGAAGGCGGTGTTGGGCCGGATACCGGCGGAGAGGACCACCAGGTCGCACTTATAGCCCTTCTTGTCGGTGAGGACCTTCTTCACCTTGCCGTCCTCGCCCTCCAGGCCGGTGACCTTGACGCCGGTGACCACCGGGATACCGGCCTCGGAGAGCTTGCCCTCGATGTAGGTGGCGAACTCGGGGTCGAAGCCCGGCAGCACGTGGGGGGCCATATCCAGCACAAAGGGCTTGACGCCCCGGGCGGCCAGATTCTCGGCGATTTCCAGGCCGATATAGCCCGCGCCGACCACCACGGCCTTTTTCACGCTGCCGCTGTCCACCAGGGCACGCAGGTCCCCGGCGTCCTGGGGCGTGCGCATAAAGAAGACGTTCCCGAGCTCCACGCCCGCAATGGGAGGCTTGACGGGGCTGGCGCCGGTGGCGATGACCAGTTTGTCATAGGGGTAGACCGTCTGTGTGCCGGTGGCAAGGTCCACGGCGGTGACGGTCTTCTGTTCCCGATCCACATGGGTGGCCTCGGTGCCGGTGCAGACCTTGGCGCCGGTGAGCGCCTCGAACTTGGCCGGGGTGTTCACAATCAGCTGGGCCCGATCCTCGATGACGTGGCCCACATAGTACGGCAGGCCGCAGCCCGCATAGGAAATGTCGCTGCCCTTGTTGAGAATGAGGACCTCGTTGGACCGGTCCTCCCGCATCAGTTTGGCCGCTGCCTTGGTTCCGGCGGCTACGCCGCCCAGGACGAGAATCTTCATGGTACCGTCTCCTTATTTCATATGGTGGCGATTGACTTCGCCGCTCTGTTTGTTATAATTTTACCATGAAATACTATCGATGTAAAATAGGAATTCGCGGATAGAACCATCGTTTTTTTCGATACAAGGAGGCAAGTCCATGGCAACGCTGAAGCAGCTGACCACCTTTCTGGCAGTGGCAGAGACCATGCAGATGAGCGAGGCGGCGCGGATTTTGTATCTGTCCCAGTCCACGGTGAGCCAGACGATTCTGGACCTGGAGCGGGAATTCGGCGCGGAGCTGTTCCAGCGCAATCCCCGGCAGCTGACGCTGACGCCCAAGGGGATGATTTTCCGCGAGCAGGCCCAGCAGGTGGTGGACCGCTACGAGGGTCTGACGCGGGCCATGGAAAAGAGCCATGAGACCCGGGAGCTCCGCCTGGGAGCCACGCTGACCATCGGCAACACGCTTCTGACGTCGATCCTCTGTCAGCTCCGGCAGGACCACCCGGACATCCGGCCCTACCTCTATGTGGAGAACACCCGGCTTTTGGAGGGGCGCATCCTCCACCATGAGGCGGATATCGGGCTGATCGAGGGCATCATTGCCAGTGAGAAGCTGGCCAAGCTGCCGGTGGCCGAGGACGAGCTGCGGCTGATCTGCGGCCCCCGGCATCCCTTCTGGGGCCGGGAGGAGGTTGAGCCCGAGGCGCTGCTGCAGCAGTCCTTTATTCTCCGGGAGCAGGGCAGCGGCACCCGGGATATCTTCGAGAGCGCCATGCGGGCGGCACAGGTTCCAATCCACGTGGCCGGGGAATCGGTGAGCAGCACGGCCATTATGGAGCTGGTGGCCGCCGACCTGGGGCTGGGAGTCCTGTCGCGGCGGTGTGTCAGCCGGGCCGTGGAGGAGGGGCAGCTCTGGGCGCTGTCGATTCGCGGCTACCCCATGCACCGGTACTTCCAGGTCTGCTACCACCAGCGCCGCCCGGTCACCAGTCAGATGCGCGACTTTATTGCCGCCGCCCGCACGGTTCTGGAACGGGCGTAGATTTTTGTGCACAACAGACAGAAACCTCTCTATATTCCTGAGATAAATCACGATTTTGCGGCCTTGCAATTTCCCCAACCCGGGCTATAATTTGGATAGCTTTGGGCGGCGCGCCCCCGTGTGCAAGGCAGTGCGCCAACAGCACCCGCCAAAGCCTCTCCTTGAGGAGAGGCCCGCAAGGGAGCGCCGCCAGTGGCGGAAAAAGCGACCGCAGCGGTTGGGTAGCCACTTGCCTTGGCGGACCGCAACGCGGGCCGGGAAGGCTTAGTGGCAACCTGGGGGCACGGCGGAGCCGTGACGGAGAGGTGTGCCGCCGCGCAGCGGCGGCGGCGCGTCAGCGCCCTCTGCACAGGCCGGAACCCTGCGGGAAGCCTTCGGTGCGGTAACACCTCTCAGGCGCTCCGCGCCAGCTCCCCTCAAGGGGAGCCTGCCCTCTCAGACGACGCACCCCAAAGCCTCTCCTTGAGGAGAGGTGGCACGGCGGAGCCGTGACGGAGAGGTGTGCCGCCGCGCAGCGGCGGCGGCGCGTCAGCGCCCTGATGCACAGGCCGATACCCTGCGGCAAGCCTTCGGTGCGGTAACACCTCTCAGTCATGGCTGCGCCATGACAGCTCCCCTCAAGGGGAGCCTTCCCGCTCAGGCGTCCGGCCCTGTGTGCGCACGAGGATGCCATGCACACGGCGGGTTATGGGCCGATGGGTGCGGTGGCCGCTGTGCTGTTCACGATCTGGACTATCCAATGGATTCTTAGGAGGCTTCTTCCATGACGAAAGATCTCACCCGGGGGAACCCGGTTTCGGTGATTTTGCAATTCACCGTGCCCATTCTGCTGGGGCTGCTGCTCCAGCAGGTTTATAATCTGGTGGACACGATGATTGTCGGCAAATTTGTGGGGCTGGACGCCCTGGGCGGCGTGGGGTCCACGGGCTCGCTGAACTTTATGGTGCTGGGCTCCTGTATCGGACTCTGCATGGGCTTCGGCATTCCCATGGCCAACTCCTTCGGAGCCGGGGAACTCAAACGGCTCCGGCGGTATGTGGCCAACAGCATCTATCTCTGTGCCATCGCCTCGGTGCTGGTGATGGCGGTGGTCATTCTCTTCTGCCGCGAGATTCTCACGGCGATGCACACCACGCCGGAGAATTTTCCCTATGCCTTCGACTATATTTACTGGATCTTCTGGGGCATTCCCTTTGTGATGCTCTATAACATGACGTCGTCCATGATCCGGGCTGTGGGCGACAGCAAGAGCCCGCTGCTGTTTTTGGCCGTGGCGGCGGCGATCAACGTGGGGCTGGACCTGCTGTTCATCCTGGTCTTCCACCTGGGCGTGGCCGGCGCAGCCTGGGCCACCAACCTCTCCCAGGGTATCTCCGGCCTGCTGTGCCTGTTCTATATCCGCAAAAAGCTGCCGATTTTCCGCTTTGAGCCCGGAGAGCTGGCATGGCGGCGGGCGGAAGTGCTGCACCTGCTGGCCAACGGCTTTCCCATGTCCCTGCAATACTTTGTCACCTCCATCGGCAGCATTACCCTCCAGAGCGCCGTCAACGGCCTGGGTACCATCTATGTCAACGCCCTGGCGGCGGGGGGCAAGATTGCCCAGATGCTCCAGTGCCCCTTTGAAGCCCTGGGCCCGGCCATGGCGACCTACACCGGCCAGAACGTAGGCGCCCACCGGCTCCGGCGGATTCCCAGCGGCCTCAAGGTTGTGGTGCTGCTGTCGGTGCTTTTTGCTGTCCTCTATGTGACGATCACCTGGTTTTTCACGCCCGCCATCGCCCTGCTCTTCCTCCAGACGCCGGACGAGGCGCTGATTGCCCTGATGCGGCAATTCCTGCTGATCGTCGGCGTGTTCAGCTGGACTCTGGGCCTGGTCAACGGCTTCCGCTTCTCCATCCAGGGCATGGGCTACGCCCAGCTGGCCATTCTCTCCGGCGTCACCGAGATGGTGGCCCGGGTGGGCGTCGCCCTGGTGCTGGTGCCGTGGCTGGGCTATGTCGGAGCCTGCCTGGGCTCCCCGGTGGCGTGGCTGCTGGCCGACTGCTTCCTGGTCCCCACGGCCCTGTGGTGCCTGCGGCGGCTGCGGCAGCGAATCCCCGAGGACGCCGCTTAACGGAAGCGCCCGAACCCCGGCGCGAATCGGAGCCCGGCCCCCGGGCGGCCATACAGGCCGCCCCTACGAGAGGACCGAAGGCGGGGTCCGTAGGGGCGGCCTTCATGGCCGCCCGTGCCGCACCGCCGCGTTGGATGCACTTCGCCGAACGCACACACCGTAGGGGCGCGCATCGCGCGTCCGGAACCGAGTACGACTTATGCAAGACTGGCGGTCGATGCACCCGGTCCCGGCGGCATGTGGGCATGCCGCCCTACGGAATTTGAACGGCCGTGTTATTAAGGCATCACCGCACAATTGTGTCTGCGGCCTTCGCCCAATCTTTTGCCCCATCCGTGCAGTTATAAAAGGGGGAAATACATCAGCGTGTCGAAAAAGTCTTTTCGCCACGCTGTGCGTATTTTTAAACTTTAAAAGTTCTACCGATTTTCTGATTATCTTTTCAAATCTCCGCAAATGCTGGAAAGGCTTGTTATATCAAGCATTTCCGGCATTTTGCGTTTCGGAAGATACCCCGCATATCATGGCATTTCGGAGCCTCACTTGGCGTTGAAAAGTAGTAAAACCGTAGTAGAAACGGCGGCTTACTACTACGCCGCCAGCCTGTCCATCGCCGCCTTTGCGGAAGCATAATCCGCATGAGCGTAATAGTTCAGCGTCATGGTGATATTGGAATGTCCCATAATGTACTGCAGGTCTTTGGGGTTCATCCCAGCGTGGGCGAGGCGGGTGCAGAATGTATGGCGCATGGTATGGGGCGTGATGTTCGGCAGGGCTTCTCCTGGCTTGTGGTGCTTGTTGTACTTCCTGACAAGCCCCTGGAACATACTCTCGTAACAGGACGCCGTTTTGGGAAGGCCGCTCTGGTTGAGGAACAGGAAGT
>DSLMC04102__coassemble_1869_pt1 | contig 10359 bp, 11 predicted proteins | sample DSLMC04102__metabat2_high_PE_031 | metagenome-assembled genome bin DSLMC04102
GGATGGGGCAAAAGATTGGGCGAAGGCCGCAGACACAATTGTGCGGTGCTGCCTTCATTCTGCGAGGTTTTTTCCGGCGGCAGAGAGCCGCCGGAAAAAACCTCGGCGGCCGGGCCCGGAGGTCCGGCAGTCGAGGGGTATGTACTCAGTCTTCGGCGTCCTGGCCGTACTTGCTGTAGGACACCACCACGCGGCGGCCGGGCTCGGTGCCGGTGGAATGGGTGGTAACGTCGGGATGATCCTGGAGCGTCGCATGGATCACATGGCGCTCGTAGGCGTTCATGGGCTCCAGGGTGATGCTCCGGCGGTACTTGACCACCTTGCCCGCGACCTTGATGGCCAGACGGCGCAGGCTCTCCTCCCGCTTGCGGCGGTAGTTCTCCGCGTCCACGTTAATCCGGGTCCGCTTGGAGCTGTCGCGGTTGATGGCGTAGTTGGTCAGGTGCTGAATGGCGTCCAGGGTCTCGCCCCGGCGGCCGATCAGGAAGCCCAGATCGTCGCCCACCAGGTCCACCTGGTAGGTGTCGTTCTCGCCCAGATAGGCGTGGGGCACGGCGTCGGAGCCCATATGCTCCAGCAGGCCCTTGATAAAGGTCTCGATCCGCTCCTCCTTGGAGCCGGGGGCGGCGGGCTCATAGGTCTTCTGGACCTTGGGCTGCCGCTTTTCCCGCTTCTCCTGGGGCTTCTCCACGGGGCGGGCCTTCTCGGCGGGACGGGCGGTCTCGGCCTTCGGCTCCGCCTTGGGCTTGGGCGGGTTGATGGGGTTCAGGGGCTTGACGTCCATCCGGCTTTCAGCCTTCTTGGGCTTGCTGCGGGAGGCGGAGGACAGGGCCGGGGCGGGCCGAACCTCCTCATCGGGGACCTCGTAGGTCACCTTGACCTTGGCCGGGGCCGCGCCGATGCCCAAAAAGCCGGATCTGGGATTCTCCAACACCTCGACAGACACGCTGTCCCGATCCATCTTCAGCTCCCGCAGAGCCGCTTCGATGGCCAGGTCAATGGTCTTGCCGGTGGCGGTAATGAATTTTTCCATTTCCTAACTCCTTTTATTCGGCTTCGGTGGAATCAGGAGCCTTTCCCTTATAGCGGTTGGGGTCGTAGGCCCGGCCGCGGCAGTAGGGCCGGTCGGGGATACCCGAGGGGCACTTCTCGACGTCGATGGCCTTCTGGGCCTCCAGGTCGATGCCGGCCTTCTTGGCGGCAAATTCCCGCTGGGCGGCCTCGCGTTCCTCGCGCTCTTTGCGCTCCTGCTTTTTCTTGCTGGTGTTTTCGGTAATACCGTCGGGATTGGCAGCCCGGCGCTCGGCCCGGATACGCTCCTTCTCGGCCTCCTCGGCGGCCATTCTGGCGGCCTTCTCCCGGCGGATCTCATCCTCAGCGGCGTAGATCTTCCGGTACCGGACCGTGAGAACGGAGTCGATCACCAGGCTGAACACCGACTGGGCAATCCAGTACACGGTGACGGCGGCCGGCATGGTGAAGCCGATCCACACCGAGATCAGGGGCATGATATAGAGCATGGTGTTCATGGACTGGGTCATCTTGGCCGCTTCTTTGTCCTTTTCACCCTTGTCGTTGGTGGCCACGGAGTTGTTGAGCTTCTGGCTCACCCACATGCTCAGCACGTTGGAGCCGCCGGAGATAATCGGCAGCAGGAAGCCGCCGATGGAATTCCAGTCGGTCAGCGCCCAGAACTTCCAGCTGGGGATCTGGGAAAGGTTGATGCCCAGGAAGGAGAAGTCGATGGTCTGGAGGCTGTCGGCGGCGAGGCCGGGAATCTTTTCCAGAATCTCCTGGAGGTACTCGCCGATATGGGAGGCGGCCAGGAGCTGGTGGAAGTAGGTGTTGGAGCCCAGATCCACATGCGTCTTGATGATCTCCACGATCTGGGAGGCCGTCTCGGCGGGAATGTGCATCATATAGGTGATGGGCTCGCGGATGACATAGTACAGAGGCCAGAGGATCAGCAGGGGGATAAAGGACCACAGGCAGCCGCCGGTGGTGGAGACGCCCTCTTCCTTATAAAGGGCCATGAGCTCCTGCTGGTATTTGGCCTTGTCATCGGCGTACTTGGCCTCGAGCGCCTTCTGGAGGGGGGCGATTCGGGACATCTTCAGCATGCTCTTCTTGCTCTTGGCGTTCATCGGCAGCAGAACCAGCTTGACGATAAGGGAGAAGAGAATCAGCGCAAGGCCGTAGTTGGCGGTGAACTGGTAGAGCCAGTCCAGCAGATATCCGAAGGGGACGCGAATGATATCGCTGATGTTCATTGATGTTCCTCCATTGCGGGGAAATTATGCTAGGCAGCACCGCACAATTTGGCAAGAGCATTCGGCCAAAGATTTTGCCTCATACGAAAGTTATAAAAGGGCGGGAATACTGTATGTATTTCCCCCTTTTATAACTGCACGGATGGGGCAAAAGATTGGGCGAAGGCCGCAGACACAATTGTGCGGTGATGCCCTAGGGAACTGGGTCGTAGGGACACTGGTGGTTGAAGGGATTGCACCGCGCCAGCCGCTTCACGGTCAGCCAGCCGCCCTTGACCGCGCCGTACTTCTCAATCGCCTCCAGCGCGTATTGAGAGCAGGTGGGGGTGAACCGGCACCGGGGCGGAAAAAAGGGCGAGATACCCCGCTGATAAAATCGGATCAGCTTAAGAAGGACGCGCTTCGCCATGCGAACCCTCTTCCCGCAGGAGCCCCAGCTTTTTGGCCAGGGAGAGAAACGACCGCTCCAACGTGCGGTAATCTGCCTGCACGGCCCGGGACCGGGCCACGACCACAAGATCCCACCCCGGCTGGAAGGACGCCTCATGGAGGCGGTAGATCTCCCGCAGGCGGCGGCGGATGCGATTGCGCACCACGGCATGGCCCAGCTTCGTACTGACCGTGAGCCCGACCCGGTTTTCAGCCGAGCCGCTGCGGCGGCAGTAGAGCACCAGGTAGCCGTTGGCGGCGGAGCGCCCCTTGTGATACAGGCGGCGAAACAGGTGACTTTGTTTCAGAGATTTGGAAAACTGCATCCTGACCTCCGATAAACCGACGGGGCGAACAGAAAAAAGTTTCCATCCACCCCGTAGCTGATCAAATTTTGGCGGTATACGCGGCCCCCAACCTTAGGCGGACAGCTTGGCTCTGCCCTTGGCACGGCGGCGAGCCAGGACCTTGCGGCCGTTGGCGGTAGCCATTCTCTTGCGGAAGCCATGAACCTTGGAACGATGGCGCTTCTTGGGCTGATAGGTACGCAGCATGGGTGTACACCTCCTAAAAAATATGCTCAGCAGCTGCCGAAGGCAGCAGTAGCTTGTAATTCCAGACGTACCCAAAGGATACGCACGAAGTATTATAGCAAGTTTCACCCCCGCATGTCAACAGAAATCTTTCCAAATCCGGGGGAAAACAGGGATTTGACCGGAAGTTTTTTTCGGAACCCGTAGCATTTTGCCCCGCGCCCGTTTCCCGGCCGCGCATCCGGCCCATTCCCCCGGCCATTTACGGGCGGTTCACCCCCAAAAAGAGGCTGTCATAAAATAGAGGCCGCCCGAACCGGTTCCCGACTTCCGCCGGGGTTTGATGGGCCCGCCGCCCCCCGGGTCCGAGGCACTCCGCCGGCCGCGCACACCTCCATCCACACCGTAGGGGCGGATTTTATATCCGCCCGAAACCAGGTTCGATATATCCCGGGCCCCGGTGGTTGCGGGAACTGGGCTCGGACGCGCCATGCGCGCCCCTACGGGGTGCGGTCGGCGATGGTGCATTCGACACGTCGGTGCGCACGGGCGGATATAAAATCCGCCCCTACAGACCCGCTCTCGGTTTTCCCGTAGGGGCGGCCTGTATGGCCGCCCGGACCGGCTCCCGACTTCCGCCGGGGTTTGATGGGCCCGCCACCCCCGGGTCCGAGGCACTCCGCCGGCCGCATACGCCTCCGTCCGCCTCTACGGACCCGCCTCTGGTCTGCTCGCAGGCAGCGCAAAACGCACAGCTCCGCTTCGGGAGTTGTGCGTTTTGCCAGGGGCCGGCTCTTCCGGGGGTTCAGGCCTGCGGGCCGGACGGAGCGTCTTGCAGCACGTAGAGCCAGAAGTGGTAGACCACCTTGGCCAGAGAGTAGCGGCTGAGCTCCGGGTCGCTGTCCATAACGGTGAGCAGCTTGCCGCCGCTGCCCTGGATAATCAGGTGATTGTAGCACCAGTGGAGGGCGCGGCTCTCCTCGGCGGTGAACTCCGGGTGCTGGGCGGCCATTTCGGCCAGCAGGGCTTCGTCGTCCACGGCGTCGGAATAGCCCAGGATCCGGGCGTAGTTGAGGATGGTCACACAGGCGTCGGACCGCAGCAGGGGCGTGTAGGACGACAGGCCCTGAATCGGGCGGCTGAGAATGCCCAGGTCCGCGGCCCATTTGACGCAGTTCAGGTACTTGCCGGTGATGGGACGGACGCTGCCCATATCCACCCAGGTATTGTCCATATTGGGCGACCCGGCCATGCGGTACAGCACGTCCAACAGCTCCACATAGGTAGTCTTTACGTCATAGCCGAACTTGGTCTCGGAGATCGGGTCCATATAGCCGTTGCCCCAGAGATAGGTGATGGGGTCCAGGCTCTTGCCCTCGGGGATGTCGGTGAAGGGGACCTCGACGGACACCTGACCCTGCTCCTTGTCCTCGGTCTGGGCGGCCTCGGCGCCGTCGGGGAAGGCGTGGGCATAGTAGTCCTGATTGAGAATATCCAGCGACGCCTGGAACTGGTTCTGAATCACCGTCTGCCGCCGGAGGAGATCCGCCTCGTCGATTTCGTAGCCCTCGGTAAAGACCTCGGTGTCGCCGGTGGCGGCGTTGAAGCCGTAGTCGGCGGTGACGAAGCTCTGGTCCGAGAGCACGGCCATGTCATAGGCCTGGGGCGAGAGAATGTCCCGTCCGGCCAGGAGCCGGGAGTCGTAGGGCAGGCCGAAGAGGTTCAGGATCGTCGGCAGGACGTCCACGGTGGAGCAGTAGGTATCGATCACCTGGGGCTCGATACCGGGGATGTAGCAGATAAAGCTGTTGCGGAACTTCTCAAAGGTCTCGTCCACCTCATGGCCCGCCAGTTCGCTGAACTGGTCGATGGTCAGGCCGTAGGGGTAGTGGTCGTTGGTCAGCACGATGACGGTCTTGTCGGCCACGCCGGCCTCCTCCAGCCGCTCCATCAGATAGGTCAGGGCCTTCTCCAGCTCGTTGTTGCAGGCGATGTAGGCCTGAACGGCCTCGGAGTAGGGCAGGTTCTCGGCCATGGCCTTATTTTCCAGGCTCATGGGGTTGTTCCAGTCATACTGGTAGTGGCCCGAGAAGGTCATATAGTAGGCGTGGAAGGGCTCGTCCTGGGAGAGGTAGTCGTCCACCGAGGCCTCCATCATCTCCAGGTCCGAGGACGGCCAGTTGATTTCGATGTCCAGGCCGTCGCCGGCGGACTGGAAGGTGTAGCCCATATTGGGGTGGGTGTCCCGGCGGGAGTAGTACTCGCCGGAGTAGTCGTGATAGGCCCAGGTCTCATAGCCCTGGCTCCGGAACTCGTTGCCCAGGCAGAAGGGCAGATAGTTCTCCTGGGAGGCGAAGAAGCTGGCGGCGGCCTTGCTGCGGGACATGTCGGGGTAGTTGCCCATGCAGAAGGTATACTCGCCGTTGGTGGTGTTGGAGCCGTAGGAGCCGAAGTAGTTCTCGAAGATCAGGCCGTTGGTGGAGAGCTTATAGAGGGTCGGCGTCCGCTCCGGGTCGATGAGCTTGCTGGAGAAGGACTCGGCGCAGATGGTAATCAGGTTGTAGCCCTCCAGCATGCCGGTATAGTCGTTCTTTTCGGTGGGCTCCTCGGCGGCAAAGTAGCGGTCCAGGGCCTGGAGCGCTTCATTGGAGGTGGACTGCTCCAGGGCCTCGAAGTCCAGGTCCAGGACGTTGTATTGCTCCACGTCCAGGTCATAGTCCGGGGCGCCCAGAGAGATGGTCAGCTCGGCCTGCTCGGGGTCATCGGAGGGGAAGAGCATGTACTTGCACTCCAGCCGGGTGGTGGACAGGAGGCCGATGTTGTGGACGCTGACCTCGGTGCCGGTGGCCGGGGAGGTGTAGAGGCCATAGACCGTGTAGGGGCCGTCGCCGCCGGCGGCCATGGCGCCCACCGTGCCCACATGGAGCAGGGCGAACACCGCCACGGCGATCACGGGCCGATACCATTTGAGCTGAGGCAGGGCGAAGCGGCCCTTGGCCGCCAGCACAATCACCGCCACGGTGGGGGCCATCAGGATCAGAATCATCGGCAGCGCCTGCCAGATGCCGTAGAGCATCTGAAAGAAGAAGTTGGTCACAGCGCCCGCGCCGGTAAAGAGCTGCATCAGGGCCATAAACTCGCCGAAGATGGAGTTATAGACCAATTGGATTTCAAAGTAGAAGGTCAGCGCGATCAGCAGCCCGGTCAGGGTCCACTTGCCCGCCTTGGGCGGCAGCGCCGAACAGACCGCGAAGAGCAGCGCGCCCACGCTCAGGGCGAAGAGGATCGGAAACACGATCCGCTCGTTGACCTGCCGGTAGATGCAGATATGCAGCGCCACCTCGAGATACACAGGAATAAACAATGCGACGGCCAGGGACAGCCATTCCCGGCCCGAAGAAAAGAACCGTTTGCTCATCATCCACGCCTCTTACTGCAAAAGTATCGGTTTTGTAAATTCTGCGTAAATTCTAGCACACTCCTATTTTTTCTGCAAGATTGTTTCGAGAATTTCCATAAATTCATCAATTTATGTAAAAAACGCGCATCCCGGGAGGGATGTGCAAGGCGAATTGCTATACGGCGGGCATACGGCGGCAAATTCCCGCTTCCCAGGCGGAGCGATTCGTGTTATAGTATTGGTAAGATCCAAAATTCTCCATTCAAAGCCCGGCGCAACGAAGCGTTGCGCCCATGTCAGGCCGGGATGGTTTACATTCTCTCGCTCGTTCCGTAGGATAGGAGGTACAGAAGCGATGCAGTTCCACGAAAAACTGGTACAGCTGAGAAAGCGGCGGGGCCTGACCCAGGCCCAGGCGGCGGAGCTGGTGGATACCTCCCGCCAGGCGATCTCCAAGTGGGAGAGCGGGACCGGCGTCCCCACCCTGGAAAATATCAAGGCCCTGGCCCGGGTATACGGGGTCTCCTTTGATACCCTGCTGGACGACAGCCGGGACCTGGAGGACGAGGCCGCGCCGTCCCCGCAGACGCCGGCGGAAGGCCCGGCAGCCCGGCAACCGCGTCCCTCGAACAAGCGCCGCCTGGCCATAGCCGGAGCCGCCGCAGTCCTGCTGATCCTGCTGGCCGGCACGGTCTTTTGGATACAAGCCGCGGGGCAGGGAAAGGATTCGACACCCTTGGAAGAATTGGAGTGTTATCCAGTGGACCCCGACATTATCGATGAAGATCCCATTGTTTTTCGTCCGGTGAATGAGGTGGAATGAGGTGGCAGGATGCGAAAAAGGCTGTATTGCCTATTTCCCCTCGCTGCGATGTGCTGCGGATTTTGCGTAAACATGTGTCAGGAGGTATGAAAGATGACTGAAAAAGAAAAGAATACCATGACGCCGCTGGAGGAGATCATGGAGTACTCTCGGTGGCTGGTGAGCGCGCTCCTTGTCGTAGTGCTCGTTGTTATTTGGCTTTTACACGATCACTATTTCCGCTATTTGTGGGGCATCGAAGTATTCCTGGTATTTTTCTTCGGGATTCCCGCCTGCTTTGCCCTGGTCAGCGCGGCGGTGACATGGGGCCTGGCGCTGCACCACAAAAAAATCCGGGGCGAAATGCCCCGGTGGGCCTGGATGATGAGCCTGCGTCTTGTACTCGTTGGGATTTGCTTGGGGATGCTCTGTGCCCGCGCCCTTTCAGACTGCGGCGGCTGGGCGGCGCTCCTGGATACCCTGCGGGAGGGGCTTCAAAAAGTCCTCTGAGAAATTGGGAATATTCCCGATCAAATCGGAGGGTTACGATTAGATACAAATGAAATGCCTGTGAAATATGAGGAGGGAACACTATGGTCAAGCGTATGGTTCTTGGGCTGCTCTTATTTTCTCTTGTGTTCTGCGGCTGCAGCCAGGGGGAACAGGAGGGCATCCGGGACGTAGGCGAAATAGAAGGACTGGAGGTCCAGGAGCTGCAAGTCCAGGACGGCGTCATCTCCTATACGCTTTATAATGGCACCGCCGATGAAATTCAGATTGGGGGCAGCTATCAGCTGGAGCTTCAGCAGGATGATCTATGGCACCCGGTGGCGATGCTCACGGAGATAGACGGGGTCGAGCTCACCTTTACCAATATGGTGCAGTGTATTCTGCCCGGTTCCAGCATGTCCGAGCAGCATCGCCTGGCCTCCCATGGCCTAGAAACGCTGCAGCCCGGGACATATCGCATTCTCCGAGAGGCACAAATCGGCAGCGGGGATATCCGCAGCGGGGATTGGTTTTATCTGTCCATCCCCTTTTCAGTCTCCTAAAGAGGCAATCGGCAGTACCGCCGGGGCAATATAAAATCACCGTGAAACGCCTTTGACTGTGTTTCACGGTGATTTTGATTCTGTGATGCGCGTTCCGCCCTCAGCCCTTGGAAACGCCGCAGGCGGCGGCCAGCTTGGCGAAGGCGGGCAGGGACCGGAGGATGGTGTCGTGGTCCACGCAGTAGCTGACGCGGAGGTACTCCGGCACGCCGAAGTCGTGGCCCGGGACCAGCATCAGCTCGAATTCCTTGGCCTTTTCGCAGAACTCCATGGAGTCCGGCCAGGGGGACTTCATAAAGAGGTAGAAGGCCCCGTCGGGGTGGACGCAGGTGAAGCCCAGGTCCTCCAGGCCCTGCACCAGCACGTCCCGGTTGCGCTTGTAGTAATCGACGTCGGCCACCACGTCCACGCACCGCTCGATGACCCGCTGGTAGAGGTTGCTGGTGCAGATATGGCCCAGAGCCCGGGCCGCGCCGGAACAGACGTCCACCACATCCTCGTAGGCGGCGCAGCGGCGGCAGATGGCCAGATAGCCCATGCGCTCGCCGGGGATGGAGAGGGTCTTGGAGTAGGAGTAGCAGACCAGGGTGTCGTCGTAGAAGTCCATGAGATAGGGGACCTCCACGCCGTCGTAGGCCAGCTCCCGGTAGGGCTCGTCGGAGAGCAGGAAGATCGGATGGCCGAACTTCTGCTCGGCGGCCTGCATGGCGTCGGTGAGGCCCCGGATGGTCTCCCGGGTGTAGATGACGCCGGAGGGGTTGTTGGGGGAGTTGAGGATCACCACCCGGGTCTTCTCGGTCAGGGCGGCCTCGAAGGCGGGCAGGTCGATCTGGAAGGTGTCGGGCAGCGTCTTGACGATGACCGGCTTGGCCCCGTAGGCCTCGGTGTAGATCAGGTATTCCATATAGTGGGGCGTGAAGACAATGACCTCGTCGCCGGCCTGGGTCAGGCCCTTGAGGGCCATGGCGATGGCGCCGGACGCGCCGGCGGTGACCGAGATGCCCGAGGCGTCCACATGGTCGCCAAAGCGGCGGTTGATGGAGGCGGCGATGGTCTGCCGCAGGGACATCAGGCCCGGGGCCGGGGTGTAGCTGTGGATGGCCACGGGGTCGGCGTTCTGCAAAAGGTCCAGCATGGCGGCATGGACCTCCGGCGGCGGGGGCACGTTGGGGCTGCCGATGGAGAAGTCGAAGACATTCTCCGGGCCGATTTCCGCCTTCCGGGCCCCGGCGTAGGCCGAGAGGTCACGGATGACGTTGGGCTTGCGCCCATAGTCGATCAAATTCTGGGCAAACATGGCGGTTCCTCCTTTTATTTGGAAAGATGCTCCTTTAATAACTCCATGGCTTCGGCGTAGCCCCGGAGGCCGTGGCCGGTGATGGTGGCGATACAGGCGGCCCGGACATAGGACACCTGCCGGAAGTCCTCCCGCTTCGAGACGTCGGAGATATGGACCTCCACCGTGGGAATGGACACGGCCTTGAGGGCGTCCAGCAGGGCCACGCTGGTATGGGTATAGGCGGCGGGGTTGAAGACGATGCCGTCATAGACGCCGTAGGCGGCCTGAATGGCGTCCACCAAGGCCCCCTCGTGGTTGCTCTGGTAGACGTCGGCCTCCACCCCCAGCCGGACCGCGGTCTCGGCTGCCAGGGTTTTGAGGTCCTCGTAAGTCTCCCGGCCATAAATCGCCGGCTCCCGCAGCCCCAGCAAATTGAGATTGGGCCCGTTGAGAATCAGTAGTTTCATAACGCTCCTTTCTAAAGCCTCCCCTGGAGGGGAGCCTTCCCTCTCACGCGACGCACCCCAAAGCCTCTCCTCGAGGAGAGGTGGCACGGCGAAGCCGTGACGGAGAGGTGTGCCGCCGCACAGCGGC
>DSLMC04102__coassemble_1872_pt1 | contig 10350 bp, 10 predicted proteins | sample DSLMC04102__metabat2_high_PE_031 | metagenome-assembled genome bin DSLMC04102
CTTTGCCCTCTCAGGCGACGCACCCCTAAGCCTCTCCTTGAGGAGAGGTGGCACGGCGAAGCCGTGACGGAGAGGTGTGCCGCCGCGCAGCGGCGGCGGCGCGCAAGCGCCCTCTGCACACGCCGGAACCCTGCGGGAAACCTCCGGTGCGGTAACACCTCTCAGGCGCTTCGCGCCAGCTCCCCTCAAGGGGAGCCTGCCCTCAGGCATCCGGCCTTGTGCGAAATACCTGCGGCGTTGCTGCGCGTCACGCCCCGGTGAAGGCGTCGCAGTAGGGGGCCAGGGGACAGGCCGCGCATTGGGGCTTCCGGGCGGTGCAGATGGCCCGGCCGTGGAGGACGACGCGGTGGCAGAAGTCGGAGCTCTCCTCCGGCGGCAGGATGGCCCGGAGCTGCTTTTCCACCTTCTCCGGCTCCTTGCCCTGGGCCAAGCCCAGCTTGTTGGTAATGCGGATCACGTGGGTATCGCAGACCACCGAGCCGGGCACCCGGTACAGGTCGCCCAGCAGCAGATTGGCCGTCTTCCGTCCCACGCCGGGAATCGTCAGCAGCTCCTCCATGGTCCCGGGCACCTTGCCGTCGAAGCGCTCCAGCAGCGCCTGGGCCCCGAGGATAATATCCCGGGCCTTGTGGTGGTAGAAGCCGCAGGAGTGGACCAAATCCTCCATCTCGGCGATATCGGCTCCGGCGTAGTCCTCCAGGGTCGGGTACCGGGCAAACAGCGCCGGGGTAATCAGATTGACCCGCTCGTCGGTGCACTGGGCCGAGAGCCGCACAGCAAAGAGCAGCTCATAGTCCTTCTGATAGTGCAGGGCGCACACCGGGTCCGGATAGGCGGCCTTCAAGGCCTCGAGAATGGCGAGGACCTTTTCTTGCTTGTCCATAGGGGAACCTCCCGAGAGAAAAGATACTGAAATTATAGCAGAAAACGTCGATTATGCCTAGCCCAAACCGGGTACGTCGTAGTCGCGGCCCCTGTGGTCTTCACGCTTCACTCTATCATCAAGGAGGAATACACATGGTTCGTCTTGGTATCATCGGCCGGAATTTCGTGGTGGACTGGATGCTGGCGGCGGCGGAATCGGTTCCGGCGCTTCGGCCTGTGGCCATTTACTCCCGGCGGCAAGAGACCGGCCGGGAATTTGCGCAAGCCCACGGCCTGCCCCTGGTCTTCGACCGGCTGGAGGATCTGGCGTCCTGCCCCGAGGTGGACGCCGTGTACATTGCCAGCCCCACCGGCTGCCACTATGACCAGGCCCGGCAAATGCTTCTGGCCGGGAAGCATGTCCTGTGCGAAAAGCCCGCGGTGGTCACCGCCCGGCAGCTCCGGGAGCTGCTGGCCATCGCCCGGGAGAAGGGCGTGGTCTTCCTGGAAGCCATGCGCCTGGTCCACGACGACGCCCTGGACGTGATCCGGGCGGCTCTGCCGGAGATCGGTCCGCTGCGGCGGGTGACCTTTGAATTCACCCAGTATTCTTCCCGCTACGACCGGATTCGGACCGGAGAGCAGGGCATCAACGCCTTTGACCCCGCTCTCTCCAACGGCGGGATCATGGATCTGGGCTGCTACTGCCTCCACGCCATCGCGGCTCTGTTCGGCGCGCCCCGGCGGGTCCGGGCCGACTGCGTCAGGCTCTCCAACGGCTTCGACGGCGGCGGCATCATCCTCCTCTCCTATCCCGGCTTCGTCGCCGAGGCCATCTACTCCAAAATCTCCCGGCAGGCAGCGCCCACCACGCTGATGGGCGAGGACGGGTCCATTCTGGTGGACGACCTCAACCATATCCGCCGGATCTGGCTCCAGCCCCGGAAGGGCGAGGCCCGGGACCTGCCCTTCGCCGAGAAGCTGCCCAATAATATGATGTACGAGCTCCGCCACTTCTGCGCCATGGTCCAGGGCGAGATGGACCCGGCCCCCTGGAACCGCTGGAGCGAGATCACCCTGGACATGATGGACGCCGCCCGCGCCGATATGGGCGTGGTATTCCCGGCGGACGCCCTGTCCGCCCCCTAGGAGGGACCCCCTATGCTGGAACCCATGGACGTTTTTTTCGACCGGCGGCTGGACGGCTACGAGACGCACCAGCTGACCGCCATTGCGTCTGCCCAAGAATTCTATCCCTTCACCGCCAGCCTGCTGCCGGTTCAGCCCGGCGCACGGATTCTGGACCTGGGCTGCGGCACAGGCCTGGAGCTGGACTTCTACTTCCCGCGCAATCCCACGGCCCGCGTCACCGGCATCGACCTGGCCCCGGGTATGCTGCAGGCGCTGCGGGAGAAGTTCGCCGGCCGGGCGCTGACCCTTATCCAGGGCTCCTATTTTGACGTGCCCCTGGAAGCCCACAGCTTCGACGCGGCGGTGTCGGTGGAATCCCTGCACCACTTTACTCTGGAGGAGAAGATTCCGCTCTACCGGAACGTGTGTCAAGGGCTGGTACCGGGCGGATTTCTGATTTTAACGGACTATTTCGCCCAGTCCGAGGCGGAAGAGACCCATTTCCGGCAGGCATTGCTGCGCGAAAAGGCAGCCCAGGGTCTCTCCGATTCCACGCTGTATCATTTCGACACGCCGCTGACGGTGGAGCATGAAATGCAGGCGCTGCGGGAGGGCGGCTTCCCGCGGCTGGAGCTTCTGGGCCGTTGGGGCGCTACCTGCACAATTCGCGCCTATTCGGGCCGGGGTTCGCTGTAAAAATCGGGAAAAATCCCGCCGCGCCGTTTACAACCGCCGAAACTTGTGGTATATTGTACGCAGTAGGATTTGGGATTTTATCACCCTAACTTTAATCGGCTATTTTGGAGGTAATCACTATGAACACACCCCTGAAGGGCGCATGCATCTTCGGCCAGTCCGGCGGCCCCTCTTCCGTCATCAACGCCAGCGCCTACGGCGTCATCAAGACCGCCCTGGACAGCGAGTACATCACCAAGGTGTACGGCGCCAACCACGGCATCAAGGGCGTCCTGGAGGACCGCCTGCTGGTCATGGACGAGGAGGACCCCAAGGAGCTGGAGCGCCTGCTCTACACCCCTTCCTCCGCCCTGGGTTCCTGCCGGTATAAGATCGCCGATCCCGATGTGGACGACACCGACTACAAGCGCATCCTGGAGATCTTCCAGAAGTACGATGTCCGCTACTTCTTCTACAACGGCGGCAACGACTCCATGGATACCTGCAACAAGATCTCCAAGTATATGGCCAAGGTCGGCTATGACTGCCGTGTCATCGGCGTGCCCAAGACCATCGACAACGACCTCTTCGGCACCGATCACTGCCCCGGCTTCGCCTCCGCCGCTAAGTATATTGCCACCTCCATCATGGAAGTGTACCGCGACTGCCACGTCTATGACACCGGCATGATCACCATTATCGAGTGCATGGGCCGTCACGCCGGCTGGCTCACCGCCGCCGCCGAGCTGGCCAACCTCTCCGGCGAGGGCCCCGACTTCATCTACGTGCCCGAGGTGGACTTCGACATGGACCAGTTCCTGGCCGACGTCACCGCCCGCTACGAGCAGAACAAGAACTGCATGGTCGCCGTCTCCGAGGGCATCCACTATGCCGACGGCTCCTTCGTCTCCGAGGCCAAGACCTCTGCCACCGACGGCTTCGGCCATGCCCAGCTGGGCGGTCTGGCTGCCCATCTGGCCGCTGTGGTCAAGGAGAAGACCGGCGCCAAGGTCCGCGGCATCGAGCTGAGCCTGCTGCAGCGCTGCGCCGCCCACTGCGCCTCCGGCACCGACATCCAGGAGAGCTTCGCCTCCGGCAAGGCCGCCGTCGAAGCCGCTCTGGCCGGTGAGACCGACAAGATGGTCGGCTTCGTCTGCACCCGTGAGAACGGCTACCACTGCGAGACCAAGCTCTTCGAGCTGAGCAAGGTCGCCAACTTCGAGCAGAAGCTGCCCCTGGAGTGGATCAACGACGCCCACAACGGCGTCACCAAGGAATTCGTGGACTACTGCCTGCCCCTGATCCAGGGCGAGACCCCCATGGTCAAGGAAAACGGCCTGCCCCGGTTCTGCCACCTGAAGAAGGTCTTCGCGTAAGATACCCGATTCTGCCCAGACGTCTGTCTCGCATCAGGGCGCGCTGTGAATACAGCGCGCCCTGATGCGTGGCGAAAAAAGTCTTTTCGCCACGCTTGCGTATTTTTAAACTTTAGAAAAAGTTTAAAAATACGTTTTGATTGAACGCGAAGGGGGGCTTTTTGCCCCCCTTCACTCTTCCCCCCGCTGCTCTGTCATGGACCTCGTTTGCGAGTTTTTTGACAGTTCACAGGGCGCGCTGTGAATACAGCGCGCCCTGATTTTTTTGTTCTTTAACAGTTAAGCCACAAACCGCGCCGCCACAACGCGGTTACTTTTGTACTTTAGTGAAAATTGACACAGACAAATGTCCGTCGTATAATGACACAAACGATGGCAGACAGGAATATTTCTTCAGGTCTTCCTCGTTGAATGAAACCATCCGGACGGTCCAAACTGATTTTTAGGAGGGCTTGAAATGAAGAAGAGAAAGATTGCGGGCCTGCTGCTGGCCGCTGCCATGACTGTATCCCTGACTGCCTGTGCGGGCGGCGCCGAGACGGGTGCGAGCTCCGATTCGGCGGAGGACCCCATTGTCATCGGCACGATTTCTCCCAATACCGGCTCCCTGGCTGCCTACGGCACCGGCATTACCACCGGCGTGGAGCTGGCCGCCGAGGAGATCAACGCCGCCGGAGGCATTCTGGGCCGCCAGGTGGAGATTATCACCACCGACGATCAGGGCGACCCCACCGAATGTCTCAACACCTTTAACTCTCTGGTGTCCCAGGGCGTCAGCCTGATTATCGGCTCCGCCACCTCCGGCTGCACCAGCGCCATTACCGAGGCGGCCAACGAGGAGGAAGTGGTTCTGATGGCGCCCACCGCCACCGCTGACTCCGTGACCACCGAGGATGACTACATCTTCCGCGTCTGCTATGCCGACAGCTTCCAGGGCGCCATTGCCGCCGCCTTTGCCAAGAAGGCCGGCTACACCAATGTGGGCGTGGTCTACTGTGCCGGCGACGTCTACTCCAAGGGCCTGTATGACTCCTTCTCCGCCGCCTGCGAGGGCTACGGCGTCACGGTCGCGGCAGTGGAGTCCACGGCGTCTCTGGACGTCCAGGACTACTCCAACCAGTTTGCAGCCATGGCTGCTGCCGGTGTGGACCTGGTCTACGCTCCGTTCTACTACGACGTGGTCGGCCCCTACGTGATTCCCCAGGCTCGGGCCGCCGGTTATGACGGCATCATCATGGGCGCCGACGGCTACGACACCACCCCCGACTACGTGGTAGAGGGCGCCGACCTCAGTGCCTTTGACAACGTCTACTGGACCAACCACTACTACGCTGGCGACACCTCGGAAATCGTCCAGTCCTTCGTCAGCGCCTACGAGGCCAAGTTCGGCAGCACGCCCAGCGCCTTCGCCGCCACCGGCTATGACTGCCTCTACGTCTACAAGGCCGCCATCGAGGCCGCCGGTACTGCCGATGCCGCCGCCGTGCGGGACACCCTGGCCGACACCTCCACGGTGTATGAATGTGTCAGCGGCACCTTCTCCCTGGATGAGAGCGGCACCCCGGTGAAGGGCTCGCCCATCATCTCCTTCGCTGCCGGTACCGATGAGGACGGCAACCCCGCCGTCGTTACCTCTCTGATCGAGGTGCTGGAGGCATCTGATCTGTGAGTGCATAGACGCACAGAGCGGCAGGGGCGGTGATCCTGCAAGGGAAAGCCTCCCCTGCCCTGTATTTTGGAGAGGAAGGGAGAAAATTCCATGAGCACATTCCTGCAAACCCTGATCGTCGGCCTGCGCCTGGGCAGCATCTACGCCCTGGTGGCCCTGGGCTACACCATGGTCTACGGCATTATCCGCCTGATCAATTTTGCCCACGGCGACTTTATCATGGTCGGCGGCTATACGATGATCTTCACCGTGCCGGTGGCGCTGGCCCTGGGCCTTCCGGCCTGGACGGCAGTGCTGGCAGCCATTGTGGTCTGCGCGCTGGTGGGCATGGGCACCGAGTGCATCGCCTATCGCCCGGTGCGGAAAAAGGGCACGAAGATGACGTCTCTGATCACCGCCATCGCCATGAGCCTGTTCCTGGAGAACCTGGCCCAGGCCATCCCGGCCATCGGCCCCAATCCCAAGGTGGCCAGCCAGATTTTCGCCGCCGGCGGCGTCAGCCTGGGCGGCATTACCCTGGAGTATACCACGCTGCTGACCATCGTCATTGCCGCCGTGGTTTGCGCGGGGCTTTATGTCTTTACCCAGCGGACCAAGCTGGGGCGGGCCATGCGCTGCGTGGCTGAGGACAAGGAGGCCGCCACTATTTTGGGCGTCCATGTCAACCGCACCATTCTGGCCACCTTCGCCATCGGCGCGGGACTCTCCGCCGTGGCGGCGCTGATGTACATGGCCCAGTATCCCAAGATTTACACCACCATGGGCGCGCTGCTGGGCCTGAAGGCCTTTGTGGCGGCGGTGCTGGGCGGCATCGGCATCCTGCCCGGCGCCATGCTGGGCGGCATTGTCATCGGCCTGGTGGAATCCTTCACCACCAGCTACATCTCCTCCAGCATGGCCGACACCTTCGTCTTTTTGATTCTCATCGTGGTCCTGATGGCCAAGCCCGCCGGAATCCTCGGAAAGAATGTGGGGGAAAAGGTATGAAACAACCCAAAACCGCTGCTGCTTACTTTATCAACACCCTGGTTATCGTCGTTATATTTTCCGTCATGCAGATTCTCACCGCCGTCTTTGGCGGCGCGAGCAGCTTCAAGCTGGTGCTGGCTCCTTCCCTCTGGCAGTGCTGCTATCTGGTGGTGCTGGCCGCCTCTCTGAATCTGGTGGTGGGCTTCCTGGGGCAGCTGTCGCTGGGCCACTGCGGCTTTATGGCCGTGGGCGCCTACACCGCCGCCCTGCTGAGCCTGGCCTGTGAGCGGGCCGGCGTCTTTGCCGACCAGAACGACCCCATTTTCCTGGTGGTGCTCTTTGGCTGTATCCTGGCCAGCGGCATCCTCAGCAGCCTGATCGGCCTGGTGGTGGGAATTCCCGCCCTGCGGCTCAAGGGCGACTATCTGGCTATCATCACCCTGGGCTTCGGTATGATCATCGTCAATCTTATCAACAACATCCCCTTCTGCGGCCAGGACGGCCTCAGCCAGGGCTCTGCCGCCGCCTCCCTCTACAAGACCGGACTGGGCTTCGGCACCAAGTCCAAGGTGACCTTCCTGTGGGTCGCTCTGCTGGTCGCCATTCTCTCCATCACCGTCATGTTCCTCTTCGTCCGCTCCAAGTACGGCCGGGCCATCCGCGCCATCCGCGACGATGAGATCGCCGCCTCTGCCTCCGGCATTCACACCGCCTATTATAAGGTTCTGACCTTTGTCTATTCCGCTTTCTTCGCCGGGGTGGCCGGCGCCCTCTATGCCTGCGCCAACGCCACCCTCTCCACCTCCTCCTTTGCCTTCACCAACAGCGGCATTCTCAACTCCACCTTCGTGGTGGTCATGGTGGTGCTGGGCGGCATGGGCTCCCTCACCGGGTCCGTGGTGGCGGCGGTGGTCATGTTCTTCGTCAACTACCAGATCAAAAACGGCGCCTGGGTGGCCCTGCTGCCTGCCAGCATCCAGGGCATCTTCACCTATCCCATGCTGGTCTATGCCGCCGTGCTGATCGTGGTGATCCTGTTCCGGCCCAAGGGTATTTTCGGAACCTATGAGTTCTCCCTGGTGAATCTGCGCCGGGATATCTCCCGGGCCCTAGCCCAAAAAGCCGCCCGCCGGGCGGAACGAAAGGAGGCGGCGCACCATGGCTGAGACGCAAGCGCCCGTGCTGGAAACCAAAAAGCTGGGCATTACCTTCGGCGGCCTGAAGGCCGTGCAGAATTTCAACTTCCAGATCCACCAGGGCGAGCTGGTGGGACTGATCGGCCCCAACGGCGCCGGCAAGACCACGGTGTTTAATATGCTCACCGGCGTCTACGTTCCCACCGAGGGGACGGTGCTGCTCAATGGTGTGCCCCTCAACGGCAAGAAGCCCCATCAGTTTGTGGCCGCCGGTGTGGCCCGGACCTTCCAGAACATCCGACTCTTCGACCAGATGACCGTGATCGAAAACGTCATGGCCGCCTGCACCAAGGATCTTGGCTATAAGCTCTGGGACGCCCTGCTGCGCACGCCCAAATATTGGCGCTGTGAAAAGGCCCTTCGCGAAAAGGCCATGGAGCTGCTGCAAATCTGCCACTTGGAGGACAAGGCCGAGCTCCCCGCGGCCAGCCTGCCCTACGGCCAGCAGCGGAAGCTGGAGATCGCCCGGGCCCTGGGCACCAATATGCAGGTGCTGCTGCTGGATGAGCCCGCCGCCGGCATGAACCCCACTGAGACGGCGGAGCTTCTCGCGTGCATCAACACCATCCGCGACCGCTTCGGCGTGGCCATTCTGCTGATCGAGCACGATATGGCCCTGGTGATGCAGGTCTGTGAGCGGATTCATGTCATCGACTACGGCCAGACCATCGCCACCGGCCTGCCCGAGGAGATCGCCCGGAACCCCAAGGTCATCGCGGCCTACCTGGGCGAATAAGGAGGGAACAGTATGTTGGAAATCAAGGATCTGCACGTCTATTACGGCGCCATCCACGCCCTCAAGGGCCTGTCCCTCACCGTGGGCGAAGGGGAACTGGTGTCCCTTATCGGCGCCAACGGCGCGGGAAAAACTACCACCCTCCACACCATCTCCGGCCTCATTCCCGCCGCCTCCGGCTCCATCACCCTGGGCGGCAAGGATCTGCGCCGGGTCGCACCCAACTCCATCATCCGTCTGGGCCTGAGCCACGTCCCCGAGGGACGCCATGTCTTCGCCCGGATGAGCGTGGAGGAGAACCTCCGCATGGGCGCCTACAGCATCCGGGACACCGGGACCATCAACCGCAATCTGCAAATGGTCTATGAGCACTTCCCCCGGCTCAAGGAACGGCGGCGGCAGCTGGCCGGCACCCTCTCCGGCGGCGAACAGCAGATGCTGGCCACGGGCCGGGCGCTGATGACCGACCCGAAGATCATCCTGATGGACGAGCCGTCCATGGGCCTGAGCCCCATTCTGGTCAAGGAGATTTTCTCCATGATCCGTTCCCTCCACGACAGCGGCATCACCATCCTGCTGGTGGAGCAGAACGCCAAGATGGCCCTGGCCATCAGCGACCGGGCCTACGTGCTGGAAACGGGACACATCTCCATGGAGGGCTCCGCCGCAGACCTGGCCGTTGACGACCGGGTGCGCAAGGCCTACCTGGGCGCGTAAAAGGAGGCAGCTATGAAGCACTTTGTTATCACCGTGGCGCGGGAAACCGGCAGCGGCGGCCACGACATCACCGAACAGCTCTCGGAAGCGCTGGGCGTGCCCTACTACGACCGGGACCTGCTGCGGCTGGCCTCGGACCGAAGCGGCATCAACGAGCGGCTCTTCGGCGCGGCCGATGAGCGAATCGGCGTGAAGGAGATGCTCTCCGTCGCCGAAAAGGTCTATACCGGCGAGCTGCTGCCGCCGGACAGCGACGACTACACCTCCACCCGCAATCTCTTCAACTTCCAGGCCAAGATTATCCGGGAACTGGCCCAACAGGAGAGCTGCATCATCCTGGGCCGGTGCGCCAATTTCCTGCTGGCCAACCAGCCGGGGGTGCTGCGGGTGTTTATCCATGCGCCTCTGGAGGCCCGATACGCCCGTGTCGCCTCCTATTCCCAGGCCTGGACGCCTCGGGAGATCAACCGCCACATCCGCCTGGAGGATAAGCGCCGGGCAGCCTACTACCGCTACTATACCGGCGAGGAATGGCGCGACGCCTCCGGCTATGATCTGAGCCTGGATTCGGACCGCCTGGGGGAAGACGGCTGCGTGGCGCTGATCCAGCAGGCCATCCCCCTGTTCTGCCGCTGAAACTCCGGCTGTTTTCCGATGCCACGGTCCAGTACCGCGGCGTCGGAAGACTGTTTCTCTACAAATTTTTCAATCCCTCTTGACAAGCCATCCCAAAACAGGTATAATTGTTTGGCCTGTGTATAAAGGCAGAAGAATCCTTGCCACCGGTTCGGCCGGTGGCCATACGTCCAAAAGGAGGTGCAACGAAATGGCAAAAATTTCCGGCAAGTACGAGGTCCTCTACATCCTCGATCCCAACCTGGGCGAGGAGGCTACCGCGGCTCTCGTGGAAAAATTCAAGGCACTCGTTGAGGGGAATGGTACCCTCACCAGCATCGACGAGTGGGGCAAGCGCCGTCTGGCCTACCCCATCAACGACCTGATGGAGGGCTACTATGT
>DSLMC04102__coassemble_1881_pt1 | contig 10304 bp, 9 predicted proteins | sample DSLMC04102__metabat2_high_PE_031 | metagenome-assembled genome bin DSLMC04102
TTGTCCACCAGGTCCGAGAAGGCCACGCGCTCCTTCAGCTCTCCGGCCTCCTCCATCACGTCCTGGAGCCGCTCCAGGCCCTCTTCGCCCATGACAGGGGTCTCGTTCCAGGCGCCGATGCCCCGGTACCGGGCCGACACGGCCTCCAGTACCGACAGGTCGGTGTCCGGGAAGTACTCGACCAGCGCGGCGGCCACCTCGGCGTCGGTGTGGTCCATGACCCACTGCTGGCCCTTGGCGATGGCGTTGGTGAACTTCTGGATGATTTCGGGATTCTCCTCCATATAGTCCCCGGCGGCGAAGTAGGCCGTATAGGGGATCTCCCCGCTCTCCTCGCCGATGGAGCAGAGAATGTAGCCCTTGCCCGCCAGCTCCATCTCCGTGGCCGTGGGCTCAAAGAGGGTCACATAGTCCCCGGTGCCGCCAGAGAAGGCTCCGGCCATCATATCGAACTGAATCGAGGTGTCCACCACGGCGTCCTCCTGGGGCACGATGCCGTTCTGCTTCATCACATACTCCAGGGTCATCTCCGGCACGCCGCCCTTGCGGCCGCCGATAATGGTCTTGCCGCGAAGATTTTCCCAGGTGAAGTCCTCGTCGGTGCGGCCCATCAGGAAGTTGCCGTCCCGGCGGGTCAGCTGGGCGAAGATCTTCGGCGCGTTGTCCCGGCCCTCCAGCAGCACGTAGATCGAGGCCTCGGGCCCGGCCAGACCGATTTCCACCTCGCCGGTGAGCACCGAGGTCATGACCTTGTCAGCGCCTCCGCCGTTGAGCAGCTCCAGCTCCAGCCCTTCCTCGGCGAAGAAGCCCTGACTCATGGCCACATACTGCGGCGCGTAGAATACCGAGTGGGTGACCTCGCTGAGGCGGATTTGGGTGAGACCCTCTTCCTCGGCGGCGCAGCCCATGGGCAGGACGGCCAGCAGCGCGGCCAGCATACACGCGATCTTTTTTTTCATGTTGAACCCTCCCTATGATGATGAACAGACCGTTCCAGGAGCCGGATGCCCTGATACATGACCGCGGCCACCACGGCCAGCAGCAGCACCGAAGCCATCACCAGATCCATCTGGAACACCTGCGATCCGTAGACGATCAGGTAGCCCAGGCCCGCCCGGGACACGAGGAATTCGCCCATGATGACGCCGACCCAGGAGAGGCCCACGTTGACCTTGAGGGCGTTGATAAAGGTGCCGAAGTTGGCCGGAAGGACCAGCTTCCAGAGAATTTGGCTCCGGCTGGCCCCCATGGTCCGCATAAGCCGGAGCTTTCCCGGGTCCGTGGCCAGAAAGCCGTTGTGGACCTCGAGGATGGTGACGATCAGGGAGATGGCCAGGGTCATGGCGATGATGGACGCGGGACCCGCGCCGATCCAGACGATGAACACCGGCCCCAGGGCCGTCTTGGGCAGGGCGCTCAGCACCACGAGATAGGGCTCCACGACGCGGTAGAGGCCGGGACAGAGCCACAGCAGCACCGCGATCACAGCCCCGACGGCAGTGCCCAGCATAAACCCGGCCACGGTCTCCCAGCAGGAGGTGCCCAGGTGGAGCCACAGGTCGCCGGAGGTCCACAGACCGGCCAACGTATCCCAGATGCGGCTGGGGGAGCTCAGGAGGAAGGAATCGATCCACCCGGCCCGGGCCGCCAGCTCCCAGAGGGCGAAGAAGCCGAGGAGCAGCAGGAACTGCGCCAGGGTCACCCGGCGCTTTTCCCGGCCCAGACGGCGGAGATAGGCCTGCCGGGCGGAAGAGAGAGGCTCAGCCACTGTGATCCAGCTCCTTCCATATGGAATTGAAGTACTGCGAGAAGCGGGGATGCCGCCGCCGCTCCATGGGCGTAAGCCCCCGGAGGTCCTCCAGGTTGTGAATGGCCCGCACCTGCCCCGGCCGGGCCGAGAGGACCACCACCTGGTCGGACATACTGACGCTCTCGGAGATATCGTGGGTCACCAGGATGGCGGTCTTGCCCTCCCGGCGGATCATGGCGTGGATGTCGTCGGAAACCTGGAGCCGGGTCTGATAGTCCAGGGCCGAGAAGGGCTCGTCGAGGAGCAGCAGCTCGGGGTCGGTGGCCAGGGTGCGGATCAGGGCGCAGCGCTGCCGCATGCCGCCGGAGAGCTGTCCCGGCAGCTTCTCCCGGAACCCGGCCAGCCCGTAGCGGTCCAGGAGTTCCGCCACGCGGGCCGTGTGGACGTCGTCCTTCTGGCCCCGGAGCTCCAGGCCCAGGGTCACGTTGGCCCAGATGGTCCGCCAGGGAAACAGCTCGTCGCGCTGGGGCATGTAGCCGATGCGCTGGAGGGTTTCGGCGGCGGGACGGCCTTTGAGCAGCACCGTACCGCCGGAGGCGTCCTCCAGGCCCACGGCGATGGAGAGCAGCGTGGATTTCCCGCAGCCCGACGGGCCGACAATGCTGACAAAGTCCCCCTCGGCCACGGAGAAGGTCACGTCCTCCAGGGCGCGGATCTCCCCGTTGGGGGATTGATAGGTTTTTTGAATGTGGTCGAATTGAACCAAAAAAGTCCCTCCTTCCCAGGATCAAGGAAGCCAGGAGGCGGCTTCCCGACATCCTATGTGGGAAGGAGGGAATGTGTGCGCAGCGAGGGAATAGGGAATAGGGAAGAGGTGCGCTGCGCGCTGTAGGGGCGCATTGCATATGCGCCCGGACCGGTCCCCGATTCCCGCCGGGGCTGGTAGCATTTGGCGGGGGTGCATCCGACGCGGCGGCGACACGGGCGGATATGAAATCCGCCCCTACAGGCCCGCTTCCGGTCTCCTCGTAGGGGCGGCCTTCATGGCCGCCCGAAACCAGGTCCCGATTCGCGCTGGGGTTCGACGCTTTCCCTCGTAGGGGCCGATGTGGGCATCGGCCCCTACGGCGAATCCCTGTTCCAAAAAAATCCGCCCGGCGGCTTTCTGGGGCCGGGGCGGATACGGTTGAATTAATTGCTGCTCAGCAGGCGGTGCTCCATATACTGGTGGGCGTTCTGCTCCAGGGTGTCGTCCAGGGGCTGGAGGTCGCAGCTGCCGTATTTCCGGGCCAGGGCGGTTTTCAGAATATGATCGCAGAGCACCGGGTTCTTCGGCAGCAGGCAGCCGTGGGAGTAGGTGGCGAAGACATTCTTATATCGTGCGCCCTCGGTGCCGTCGGAGCCGTTGTTGCCGAAGCCCTTCAGGACCTTGCCCAGGGGCTTGACGCCGCTGCCCAGGTACGTCTTGCCCGAGTGGTTCTCAAACCCCACCACGTTGACGCCCAGCTCCTCGCAGGTGAAGGCGTAGTTGCCGATCATCCGGTCGGGGCTGCCCTCAGTGTAGAGGTCCAGGGCTCCGGTGAAGTCGCACTGCTGGCCGTCCCAGGTCTTATAGTAAGCGCCCAGCATCTGATAGCCGCCGCAGATGGCCAGCACCGGCGCGCCGTCCTCGATGGCGGCCTTGAGCTCGGCGGTCTTGCCCGCCGCCAGATCCGGCAGCAGCACCTCCTGCTCGAAGTCCTGGCCGCCGCCGATGAAGAAGAGGTCAAAGTCGGCAGCTTTCAGGGCTTCGCCTACCGAGACGCCGGTGGTGACCACGTCGATGCCCCGCCATTTCAGGCGCTGCTCCATGCAGAGAATATTGCCCCGGTCGCCGTAGAGGTTCAGGATATCGGGGTACAGATGACAGATTTTCAGTTCCATAGGCCCCTCCTATTCCCAGAAGGCTTTGAAGCCGTATTCCTTGCTGATGACGCCCCGGAGGCCCAGCATGGCGGTGTAGGTGGGCATGATATAGACCGGCTTGTCCTCCTGGATCAGGGACTTGACCAGCTGGCTGTAGTCCCGGATGACCTGGATCTTGTCGGTGGGCATTCCGGCGTACTTGAAGCGCATGGCCATATCGTCGGCCCGGACGCCGGAGACCACGATCTTCTCCAGCTGCTCCATGGCCACCAGCCGTTCGAAATCCACGTCCCAGATCCAGCTGATGTCCTTGCCGTCCTGGGCCCGGTCGTTGAGGCAGGCCACAAAGACGAAGGGCTCGGCGGTGTCGGTGAGGAAGTTCAGCACCTGGTTGCACCCGGCGGGGTTTTTAATCAGGATCATCCGCAGGGACGCGCCCCGGATGTCGAACCGCTCCATCCGGCCGAAGCCGCAGGAGAATGCCCCCAGGGACTGGGCCGCCTGCTTGGGGTCCAGCTCCAGGGCCTGGGCCACAGCCATGGCCGTGGCGGCGTTGTAGATGTTGTAGCCGCCGGGGAGATTGATGGTGGCAGGGACGGTCTTCCCGTCCAGGGCGAACTCCACCTTGGAGCACTGGGCGTCGGAGACCAGGACCTTGGCCACGCTGACCTGGGGCGTGGGACGGCGGTAGCCGCAGTTGGGGCAGCGGTAGCCGCCCAGATGGCCGTAGGTCACATAGTCGTAGACATAGGCGTGCTTGCAGTGGAGGCAGTAGGGCGCGTCGGAGAGCTCGGCCACCCGGGTCTTGTAGATGGGGGTGTCCACGCCGTAGTAGAGGACCTGGTTGTCCACGCCCTCGCCCAGGGAGCCGGAGAGGGAATCGTCGGCATTGAGGCAGAGGACGGCATGCTTGCTGTGGCTGATGCCGATGCGGATGTTGTCCAGGGTGTGGCTGACCTCGCCGTAGCGGTCCAGCTGGTCCCGGAACACGTTGGTCACGGCCACCACCCGGGCGTCCACAAAGCGGCTGATGGCCTTGAAGGCTGCCTCGTCGGCCTCGATGAGGGCATAGTCGTACTTGCACTTGCCGGTGAGGGTCGAGTGCGCGGCAAACTCGGCGGTGACGCCGCTGAGGAGATTCGCGCCGGACTTGTTGGCAAAGTAAGAGATTCCAGCGTCGGCCAGCACCTGCTCGATCATGCGGGAGGTGGTGGTCTTACCGTTGGTGCCCGTGACGAGGACCGTCGTCACGTTCTTTGCCAGCACGCCCAGCACGTTGGGGCAGAGCTTCAGGGCCACCCGGCCCGGGAAGTCGGTGCCGCCCCGTCCCAGCAGCCGGAGCGCCCGGCGGCAGAGTTTGCAGGCGAGAATGGAAAGCATTACACGTATCATCATGGGGTAGTTATACCACATTTTTCCCCTCGACACAACCAATTCCCGAAAAAATAAAATCGGGCCTTGAGAACCGGCTCGAATTCTGGTATACTGAGGTGACACGGATTATGGTAACCGAATGATCGGAGGAACGGGATATGCAGTTTGTTTCCTGGAACGTCAACGGCCTCCGGGCCTGTCTGACCAAGGGCTTCGGCGACTTCTTCCAAGCGGCCGGGGCCGACTTTTTCTGCCTCCAGGAGACGAAGCTCCAGGCCGGTCAGGTGGAGCTGGATTTGCCGGGCTACAGCCAATATTGGAGCTACGCCGAGAAAAAGGGCTACTCCGGCACGGCGGTCTTCGCCAGGGAACCGGCGCTGGCTGTGACCGAGGGGCTGGGCGACCCGGCGCTGGACGGCGAGGGGCGGATTCTCACCCTGGAGTATCCGGATTTCTACCTGGTCAACTGCTATACGCCCAACGCCCAGGAGGGGCTCAAGCGCCTTTCGCACCGCATGGCCTGGGACGACGCCTACCGCGCCCATCTCCAGGCGCTGGACGCCAAAAAGCCGGTCATCGCCTGCGCGGACTATAACGTGGCCCACCAGGAGATCGACCTGAAAAATCCCGGCCCCAACCGGGGCAGCGCGGGCTTCTCCGACGAGGAGCGGGAGCGCTTTACCATGCTCCTGGCCGCGGGCTTTACCGATACCTTCCGCTACCGCAATCCCGATGTCACCGGCGCCTATTCCTGGTGGAGCTACCGCTTCAACGCCCGGAAGAACAATGCCGGATGGCGAATCGACTACTTCCTGGTGTCGGACCGGCTGAAGGACCGGATTGCCGACACCCCCATCTACCGGGACGTCTTCGGCTCCGATCACTGTCCCATCGGACTTTCCATCGAGGTGTGAACATGAAATTCTGCAAACGACTTGTGACGATGCTCTTGGCGGCGGCGCTGCTGCTGGGGGCCATCCCGGCGGTTTCGGCCGTGGAGGGCTATACCGGCGTGGCGGACTGGTTTGAGCCCAGCCTGCGGGAGATGCAGGAGCTGGATCTGCTGCCCGATTCCTACTATGGCATGGACGTCTCCGAGGATATCACCCGGGGCGAGATGTGCGAGCTGGCCGTCCACGCCTTGGAGAAGATCTGGGGCTACAGCATCGAGCCCGAGCGGACCGACTACTTCTCCGACACGTCGGCCGATTACATCGTCAAGGCCTATGAGCTGGGTATCGTCAGCGGCTATCCCGACGGGACCTTTAAGCCCGACGACCCGCTGACCCGGCAGGAATTCTTCCAGATCATCGAGAACTTCTGCAACGCCGCCGCCTTCCAGCCCGAGGCCGACGAGAGCTATCTCACGAAGTTTGACGACAAGACCGACGTGGCCAACTGGGCCCGGGAGGCCGCGCAGATCTGCGTCAAGTACGGCTATGTCAACGGCCGCGGCACCGATCAGGGCGCGCAGCTGGACCCCACCGGCAACACCGTCCGCTGCGAGGCCATGGCCATGTTCCTCCGGGCATATAAGAGCCTCAACGAGTATTACTACTATATCAAGAACGCCCAGGTCACCGTGGACGACAACACCGGCTCCTCCGGCGGCCTCACCGGCGAGGACTCCGTGGTGGACAACGTGGAGATCACCGGCGTGGATATGCACATGATGGTCAACACCGACGCCCTCAACGTCCGCTCCAGCTGGTCCACCGACGGCAAGATCCTCGGCACCGTCCGCTACGGCGCGGACCTGACCGTCACCGGCCTCTGCGCCAACGGCTGGGTCCAGATCCTCTATAAGGGTCGGACGGCCTACGTCAGCGGCGACTACGTCAACGAGTACGAGGAGGTGGACCACTCCGCCAGCGACGGCGCGGTGGAAATCGCCAACTTCGCCATGACCTTTGTGGGCTACTCCTACGTCTACGGCGGGTCCAGCCCCAGCACCGGCTTCGACTGCTCCGGCCTGGTGTACTACTGCTACGGCCAGTTCGGCTACAGCCTCAACCGCGTGGCCGACGATCAGATGGACAACGGCACCGCCGTCTCCTATGACAACCTGCAGGTCGGCGACCTGGTGTTCTTCGGCTCCGGGTCCTATGCCAACCACGTGGGCATCTACATCGGCGGCGGCAACTTCGTCCACGCCGCCAACCCCTCCTCCGGCGTCCGGGTCTCCAGCCTCAACGAGACCTACTACGCCACCCGGTATATCGGCGCACGGCGGATCATTGTGAACTGAGCACCGGCGCACCGGCGCTGTCCAGCCTGAGCCGCCAGAAGCCGTCCTCCACCGAGAACAGGCAGAAGAGCGGCGGACAGGGACAGGGTCCGTCGGGATCATAGGGAAATTGCAGGGTCTCTCCCGTGCCGTCGCGCCGGGAGAGGCCCTGCGGCGCGTCATAGCCGAGAATCCGTCCGGTCCAGGGCGTCCAGGCCGGGGCGGGGGAGAGGGAAAACTGCCCATCCTCCGGCGGCAGCGCCGGACAGGAGGCTTTGGAGATCCGCCGCTTCAAGGCCAGCTCGCCGCCCGACGGCTGCAAAACCCCCAGCTTTTCCTCGCCGCAGTAGAGCCGCTCCACCTGGTCCGACACCGCCTGACACCGGCAGAGCAGCTCCCAGTAGAGCCCCAGATCGCGGAGCACACACCGCCCGATTTCTTCTCCATTGTAAATCACCGGATATTCCATAGAAAACCTCCTGATCTTGTTTGATTTGCAGGGACTGGTACCCCCGGCCATATCGGCCTGCCCCCTGCGTCAGATGTATCATCGTCGGCCGCAAATATGCCCGACCTCTCGTAGGGCGGGGTGCCCACACCCCGCCGGATGCAGGGTTCCGCAACCACCGGGGCTGCGACAACAACGCACCCGGTTCCGGCGGCATGAGGGCATGCCGCCCTACGGCAGGATGACGGTCGGTGCGGTCGGCGGTGTGCCTTGCACACGGAACCCGGCGGGCGACTGATAGTCGCCCCTACGACAGGCTTACGAACGGGTCCGTAGGGGCGGCTAGCAGCCGCCCGTGCCCAGCCCCTGCAACCACCGGGGTTACGACAATATCGCACCCGGTCCAGGCGGGCGACTGATAGTCGCCCCTACGTAGGGGAACAGGCGTGCCCGTAGGGGCGGCTAGCAGCCGCCCGTGCCCAGCCCCCGCAACCACCGGGGCTGAGACCACAACGTACCCGGTTCCGGCGGCATGTGGGCATGCCGCCCTACGGCGAAACAGGGGCCGGTGCGGTCGGCGATGGTGCATCCGACCCGGCGGGTAGGGAAGAGGGAAGAAGGAATAGGGAAGAGGTTTTGCGCCCGGTGGGCGCAAAAAGCCGCCCCTCTGCATAAACCTATGCAGAAAGGGGCGGCTCCATGCTTGTTACGGCGTTTGCAGGCCGAAGCTCACGGCGATGGCAGAGTCAATCTGGTTCATCAGCCGGTCATCCACGTGGCCCATATGTTCCCGCAGACGGCGCTTATCGATGGTGCGGATCTGCTCCAGCAGCACGATGGAGTCCTTGCTGAGGCCGACCTCGCGGCCGTTGAGGGAGATATGGGTGGGCAGTTTGGCCTTGCCGGTTTGGCTGGTGATGGCGGCAGCGATCACCGTGGGGGAATGGCGGTTGCCTGTGTCATTCTGGACGATCAGCACGGGCCGGGTGCCGCCCTGCTCACTGCCGACCACGGGGCTCAGATCGGCATAGAAAATATCGCCTCGTTTTACGTTGGTATCCATCCGCTTCACACTCCGTGAAAAAATGTGGCGCGCCGGGCTGTGCCCGCGCTGCTACAAATATTCTCCCACGCAGCGGCGATTTTATACCCACCAAAAGGCTCCCGAAGCATTCTATGCCAGGGCCTGCCGCTTCGTGTCAGACGATGTACTGCAAGATCTCCGAGGCCTTGCCGCCCTGGAGATAGATGCGGGGAATGCGCTTGTTGATGCCGCAGAGGACCTCGTAGGAGATGGTGCCCAGCTGATCCGCCAGGATTTCACAGGGCCGCTGGGGGGAGATGATGGCCACGGTGTCGCCCTCCCGGGCCTCAGGGATGTCGGTGACGTCCACCATGCACATATCCATGCAGATCCGGCCCACCACCGGGGCCAGCCGCCCGCGGATCAGGAAGGCCGCCCGGCCCGAGAGGCTCCGCAGCAGCCCGTCGGCGTAGCCGATGGAAAGCACCGCCAGCCGCCGGGGGCTCTCGGTCCGGTAGGTCCGGCCGTAGCTCACGTCCACCCCCGCCGGGAAGGCGCGAATCTGCGACACTGTGGTGTAGAGCGACAGCACCGGCTCCAGGTCCAGAATCCCGGCGGTATCGGCAGAGGGATTGAGGCCGTAGGTCATAATGCCCGGCCGCACCATATCCAGGGCGTACTCCGGGTAGAGCAGCGTGGCCCCGGAATTGCAGCAGTGGCGCAGCTCCGGCTGGATGCCCGCGCCCGCCAGAAAGTCCAGAGCCTCTTGGAAGCGCCGGTACTGGAGGCGCGTATAGGCCGCGTCCTCCTCGGCCCGGCTGTCGGCCACGGAGAAGTGCATAAAGGCTCCCTCCACATGGAGGTGGGGCAGCCGCGCCGCCGCGGCCAAATCCTGCATGGCGGCCTCGTCGCCATAGGCTGTAAAGCCGATGCGGGTCATGCCGGTGTCCAGCTTCAGATGGACGTTGAGGATAAAGTTGGCGCCGCTCAGCGCCTCGTTGAGGGCCTGGGCATAGTCCAGAGAGTGGACCTCCTGGGTCAGATCCAGATAGATCATATTTTCGGCGTACATGGCCGGGGTGTAGCCCAGAATCAGAATCGGAGCCCGGATACCGCCCCGGCGGATCTGCACCGCCTCCTCCAGATTGGACACGGCCAGATACTCCGCCCCCAGCTCCACCAGCGCGTGGCTCATGGGCACGGCCCCATGGCCGTAGGCGTCGGCCTTCATGACGCCTAAGAATTTGCACCCCGCCGGGATATGGCCCCGGATGGCGCGGTAGTTGTGGGCCAGCGCATCCAGCGACACGTCCGCCCAGGTTCTCTTTAGTAGCTTCATAAAATCCTCCGTAGGATGGACATGCTTGATGTAATTCAAAGTGCCGCCGCCCAAAGCCTCCCCTTGAGGGGAGGCCCGCAAGGGAGCGCTGCCTGTGGCAGATACAGCGACCGCAGCGGTTGGGCAGCCACTTGCCTTGGCGGACCGCAACGCGGGCCGGGAAGGCTTAGTGGCAACCCGGGGGCACGCGAAGCGTGACGGAGAGGTGTGCCGCCCGCAGGGCGGCGGCGCGTCAGC
>DSLMC04102__coassemble_1924_pt1 | contig 10122 bp, 6 predicted proteins | sample DSLMC04102__metabat2_high_PE_031 | metagenome-assembled genome bin DSLMC04102
CTGAAGATGTCTGCGATAGAGCAGCGGGGAATGTGTGCAAGGGGTTAAGACCCCTTGCGCGTTCAATCAACACGTATTTTTAAACTTTTTTAAAGTTTAAAAATACGCACAGCGTGGCGAAAAGACTTTTTCGACACGCTGGATACTACACAACCTTTGAAAGGCGGAGAGAACATGGAGCTTTTGAAGAAGCGGATCCGGGAAGAGGGAAAGATCCTCCCCGGCAATATCGTGAAGGTGGACGGGTTCCTCAACCATCGCGTGGATACCGAGCTGATGGAGCAGATCGCTGAGGAGTTCAAGAAGCGGTTTGACACCAGCAAGGTCACCCTGGTGCTGACGGCGGAAGCCAGCGGCATCGCCTTGGCGACGATCTGTGCCCGGGCCATGGGCGTGCCCATGGTGTTTGCCAAGAAGGCCAAGAGCGACAATATCGAAGGCGGCCTCTACCAGAGCGATATCTTCTCCTATACTTATAAGAAAAAGGTCACGCTGCTGGTGTCCAAGGATTGGATCAGCGCGGACGACAAGGTCCTGATCGTGGACGACTTCATGGCCAACGGCGAGGCCATGCGGGGCCTGTGCGACATCGTCAAGGAGGCCGGCGCGGAGCTCGTCGGCATCGGCATTGCGGTGGAGAAGGGCTTCCAGCACGGCGGCGACCGGATTCGCGAGGCCGGCATCAATATCCAGTCCCTGGCCATTATCGACAGTGCCGACGAGAACGGCTTTGTCTTCCGCGAGGACTGATCCATGGAAACCATCATTGTTCTGGACTTCGGCGGCCAGTATAACCAGCTGATTGCCCGCCGGGTCCGGGAGTGCCACGTTTACTGCGAGATCAAGCCATATACGACCCCTCTGGCCGAGCTGAAACAGTACAATCCCAAGGGCTTTATCTTCACCGGCGGCCCCAACAGCGTCTATGAGGCGGGCTCGCCCCAGGTGGACCCGGAGATTTTCAAGCTGGGCGTGCCGATTCTCGGCATCTGCTACGGCTGCCAGCTGATGGCTCAGACCCTGGGCGGCTCCGTGGTCCCGGCCCAGGACGATACCGCCCGGGAGTACGGCAAGACCCATACGTATTTTGATACCGATTGTAAGCTCTTCCATGGCCTGCCGGCCGAGGGAATCACCTGGATGAGCCACGGCGACTATATGGCCCGGGTGCCCGAGGGCTTTGCCCTGACGGCCCATACGGACCATTGCCCCAACGGCGCCATTGCCGACGAGGCCCGGGGCTTCTACGGCGTCCAGTACCACCCCGAGGTCAACCATACCGAGCACGGTCTGGACATGATTCGCAATTTCCTCTATGAGGTCTGCGGCTGCACCGGCAGCTGGACCATGGGCAACTATATGCGCGAGGCCATCGCGGCCCTGCGGGAGAAAATCGGCGGCGGCAAGGTGCTCTTGGCGCTGTCCGGCGGCGTAGACAGCTCCGTGGCGGCGGCCCTGCTGGCCGAGGCGGTGGGCGAGCAGCTGACCTGCGTCTTTGTGGACCACGGCCTGATGCGCAAGAACGAGGGCGACGAGGTGGAGCAGGCCTTCGCCAAGTGGAAGTTCAAGTTCATCCGCGTCAATGCTGAAACCCGGTTTTTGATTAAGCTGGCCGGCGTCAGCGAGCCCGAGCGCAAGCGGAAGATCATCGGCGAGGAGTTTATCCGCGTCTTCGAGGAAGAGGCCAAGAAGATCGGCGCCGTGGACTTCCTGGCCCAGGGTACGATTTATCCCGACGTGGTGGAGTCCGGCAGCGGCGAGGCCGCGGTCATCAAGAGCCACCACAACGTAGGCGGCCTGCCGGATTACGTGGACTTCAAGGAGATCGTGGAGCCGCTGCGGCAGCTCTTCAAGGACGAGGTCCGGGAGCTGGGTCGGGAGCTGGGCCTGCCGGAGTATCTGGTCATGCGCCAGCCCTTCCCGGGCCCCGGCCTGGCCATCCGCGTCATCGGCGATTTGACGAAGGAGAAGCTGGACATGCTCCGGGACGCTGACGCCATCTTCCGGGAGGAGGTGGCCAACGCGGGCCTGGAGGGCACGATGAACCAGTATTTCGCGGCCCTGACCAATATGCGCTCCGTGGGCGTCATGGGCGACGGCCGGACGTATGACTATGCCATCGCCCTGCGAAGCGTCACCACCAGCGACTTTATGACCGCTGACTGGACCCGAATCCCCTACGAGGTCCTGGACAAGGTCTCCACCAGAATCGTCAACGAGGTCGCCCACATCAACCGCGTTCTCTACGACATCACCAGCAAACCCCCGGCGACCATCGAATACGAATAACGCGCCCATATTGCCGTGCTATAAAGCAGCAGGGAATATGGAGTTGACCGCACCCCGCCCGCGCTTCCAGCGTAGGCGGGACGTTTTGTATGCAGGGCCAAACGCTTGGCGGAAGCGAATTGCCCCCCAAAGCCATCGGCCAGAGATAAACCCCACCCCTACGAATAGACCGAGAGCAGGCCCGTAGGGGCGGATTTCATATCCGCCCGCGCCGCACCCACGCGTCGGATGCACCCCCGCCGAACGCACCCCAACGTAGGGGCGCGCATGGCGCGCCCGTGCCGCACCTCGGTCCGCCGCAGGCTTGCGGAAACCGCAAGACCTCCACGGGCGGCCATCCAGGCCGCCCCTACGGTCCCGCCATCGCCCCTCCCGTAGGGGCGGGCTATATGCCCGCCCGTGCCGCACTCCGGTTCGCTGGGGCATCAATAAAGCCGCTCACATCAACCGCGCCCCCTGCGACATCGCCAGAACCCCGACAACCATCGAAAAGAACTAACAGATTGGAATGTCAGTTAGTGCTTTCGTACTCGTTTTTTTCCGCTCGTGGTCCGGACTGCTAGAAAATAATGTCGAAGAAACATAGATCTGAATTGTAATAACTGGTAAAATATGATAATATAAACTCTAACTAAGCAATAAGCAAACACACAAACGGTTCAATAATTTGTAATGCGCGTCATGCTGAAGTCAGGCAGTGCCAATTAAGGAAACTAGATGGGCGTGTCCTGTTTATTGGACGCATAGCCTGATATACTGTGCTCAGATGACAAATGGAAGAGGTATTTGCTATGGAAGCGCCCCCTTTTTTGGCTCATATTGCAGACGATGGCCGGACACAAACGGTGCTAGCGCATTTACAGGGCACGGCGGCACTGGCGAAGAAATTTGCTGGTACGTTCGGCGGGGAAGCGCAAGCGGAATTGGCGTCATTGGCTCACGACATTGGAAAATATACCTGGGCATTTCAGAAACGGTTATACGGTGATCCTGCACGGGTGGATCATTCCACAGCTGGAGCTGTGGAGTGCTGGCGCGCCCGACAGCTTTTTGCCGCTTTTGCGGTGGCGGGTCATCACGGCGGTTTGCCCAATGGAGGAAGCCTGACTGATGGACCTGAGGAAAACACACTGTTAGGCCGGCTCAAACGGGGCGAAATGGGATATCTGGAACCCTACGACGCCTGGGAAAAAGAGGTGAGTTTACCGCAGGCAGAGATCCCCGCGTTTTTGCTGCGGCGGAACGAGGCGTTGGAGGGGATGTTTTTTACCAGAATGCTCTATTCCTGTCTGGTGGATGGTGACTTTCTGGACACGGAGGCGTTTATGGCAGGATATGGCCGGACGCATCAGACATATTCCATGGATGGGCTCTTTGAAAAGCTCCAAGCATATATATCCGGCTGGTTCCCAGCAAAGGGAGCGCTGAACCGTCAACGCTGTAAGATTCTGGAGCGCTGTATTCAGGAAGGAGAGCGGCAAAGGCCTGGACTGTTCTCGCTGACTGTACCTACCGGCGGCGGGAAAACAATGGCTTCATTGGCATTTGCATTGGCACACGCGAAAGAAAATGGACTGAACCGTGTGATCTATGTCATCCCATATACTTCCATTATTGAACAGACGGCAGAAGTATTCCGCGAGGTATTGGGCGCGGAAAATGTGCTGGAACATCATTCAAATCTACTGTATGACCTGGAGAATGAAGCGAATCCGCTGACGGTTCAACTGGCCCAGGCGACGGAAAACTGGGATATTCCTGTGGTGGTGACTACCGCAGTTCAGTTTTTTGAATCTCTGTATGCCTGCCGCGCTTCCCAGTGCCGGAAGCTGCACAATATTGCCGGCAGTGTGGTGATCTTTGACGAAGCACAGATGATGCCCATTCCTTATCTTCGCCCCTGTGTCCATGCCATTGCCCAGCTGGTCGAGCACTATAGGGTATCCGCTGTATTATGCACTGCGACGCAACCGGCCCTTGGCCCCATTTTCCGGGAATTCCTACCGCATACTCCAATTTTGGAGCTTTGCCCCGACAAGACATACCAGCAGGACGTTTTCAGGCGTGTGACGTTTCAGCGAGAGGGACGTCTGACCTGGGACCATTTGGCCGAGCAGCTGAGGCAGCATGACCAGGTGTTGTGTATTGTCAATACGCGAAAGGCGGCCCAAGCAATCTATGGACGTCTTGACAAAGATGGTACATTTCATTTGTCTACATTCATGTGTCCTGCTCATCGAAAGCGGCAGCTGGCGGAGATCCGCCGGCGGCTGAAGGATGGCCGACCTTGCAGGGTGGTGTCCACGTCTCTTATTGAAGCAGGCGTGGATGTTGACTTCCCGGTTGTATTCCGGGAGCTGGCGGGGCTGGATTCTGTTCTCCAGGCTGCCGGCCGGTGTAACCGAGAGGGGAAGCGTCCGGCGGAAAAGAGCATCGTGACGGTATTCGAGGGAGAAGAGAAACCGCCGCCGTTGTTTGCAACAGCTATCGGCACAGGGAAAAACGTCATGGACCGCTATGAGAACTTTACTTCGCCGGAGGCCGTACATGCCTATTTTCAAATGCTGCTGAATTTGAGGGGAGAACAGGCTCAGGACGTGCAGCAGATATTACCGCTGATCCGTTCGGAATTTGTTCCGTTTCGCATGGTGGCGGAGCGCTTTCACTTGATCGATACCGCTACCAGAACGATCTATATTCCGATTGAGCAGGGAGCTTCGCTTGTGGAACAGCTGCGTTCCGGGGTACATAGCCGCAACCTTTACCGAAAGCTGGGGCAGTATAGCGTGTCTGTCTATGAAAAGCACTTTGCGGCGCTGGCGGAGGCGGGAAACCTGGACGTGCTGGAAGATGGGACCGCCGTATTACAGACAATGCGCCTTTATTCAGACGAGACAGGCCTATCTCTGGCGGCGGACTGCGGGAAGTCGCTGTATATATAAATGGAAGGAGAGATATCGATGTCCATAAAACTGGAGGTTTGGGGAGATTATGCTCTGTTTACTCGCCCTGAGATGAAGGTGGAGCGGGTCAGCTATGACGTGATGACGCCATCAGCGGCACGGGGGCTGATAGAGGCAATCTATTGGCATCCTGGAATGAGATGGCGAATTGACCGCATTCACGTATGTATGCCAATTCGCTTTTTCAATCTGCGGCGCAATGAGGTCAAATCCACCATTTCTGCCCGCACAGCAAGAACCGTCATGGAGCGGGGAGAAGGGGAACTGTACTTATGTACGGCGGAGGACATTCAGCAGCGGGCCGCGCTGCTGCTGAAGGATGTGCGATATGTGATCGAGGCGCATTTTGAGATGACGGAGAAGGCATCCACGGGGGATAATCCGGGCAAGTTTCAGGACATTGTTAAGAGGAGAATTCAGAAAGGGCAATTCTATCACCAGCCTTGTTTTGGCTGCCGGGAATTTCCGGCACAGTTTCGGCTGTGTGAAGAACTGCCGCCCTGTCCGGAGGAACTAAAAGGGGAGCGGGACCTGGGCTGGATGCTCTATGATCTGGATTATCGCGATCCGGCGCAAATAACGCCGCGGTTTTTCAGGGGTATTCTTCGGAACGGTGTGCTGGAGGTGCCTGACTGGGACAGCGAGGAGGTGCGGCGATGATCTTACAGGCGTTGACGGACTATTATCAGACGTTGGCGGACAGCGGGAAAATCTCTCCGCTTGGATGGGGGCTTGTGAAGGTAGCTTTTGCGCTGTGTATCGAAGCCGATGGAAGGTTGACACAGGTTATTTCTGTCCGGGAGGAGCAGAAAAAAGGAAATAAGACTGCCTTGATGCCCCAGCTTATGACGCTTCCCGCGCCGGTCAAGCGTGCCAGCGGCGTAGCGGCTAATTTTCTCTGCGATACATCGGGTTATCTCCTTGGTGTAGATGGGAAAGGAAAACCGCAGCGGTCGCTGGAATGCTTCCAAGCGAGCAAAGAGCTTCACCGGGCGCTGCTGGGGCATGTCAACAGCCCTGCCGCTCGGGCAGTTTTGGCATTCTATGATACATGGGAGCCCAAACTGGCAGCCGGACACCCGGCGCTCGTTGACTGCTGGGAGGAAATCTTGGCCGGCGGAAATCTCGTATTTTGGTATGATGGCGCATATGTCCAGCAAGACCCATCGATCCGGCAGGCGTGGGACAGTCATTATCAAACGGTGGAGGAGGGCCCCGCCATGGTTTGTCTGGTCACCGGAGAACGGGGCCCGGTGGAGAGCGTGCATCCCGCCATCAAAAATGTTCAGGGCGCCCAGTCCAGCGGCGCGGCGTTGGTGTCCTTTAATGCGCCGGCGTTCTGTTCCTATGGCAAGGAGCAGAACTATAACGCTCCCACCAGTAAATATGCAGCATTTGCCTATACGACAGCACTGAATCACTTGCTTGCGGATCGGGAGCACGTCTGGCGGATGGGGGATGCCACAGTCGTATGTTGGGCCCGATGCGGCGGAGACGCCTATCAAAATCTGCTGGGCTGGGCCTTGTTTGGACGGGAGCCTTCGTATTCCCTGGCTGATTTGCAGGCGGCGCTGAGAGACTTGTGTGCAGGGAAAGCTGTGGAACTGGATTATGGCCGCTTAGACCCCAACATGGATTTCTATATCTTGGGACTCTCGCCCAATGCGGCCCGTCTGTCCGTGCGTTTCTTTCTGCACAATCGCTTCGGAGAGTTTCTGCGTCATGTCCAGGCGCACCAGCACAGGCTGGAGATCGTAAAACCGGCCTATGACAAGGTTGAAACGCTGCCGGTGTGGAAGCTGCTGGATGAGACTGTAAATCAAAATAGCCGCGATAAAAAACCGGCGCCCAATTTGGCCGGTGAAGTACTGCGAGCGATTCTCAACGATACGCGTTACCCTGCGACGTTGCTCAACGGTGTGGTACTGCGGATTCGGGCGGAACACACCGTGACCCGCGGCCGGGCTGCGATTATAAAATCATATTATCTAAAGAATGTGCATCCAGATGTGCCAAAGGAGGTTTTAACCGTGTCTCTTAATCCGGAAAGTACCAATGTACCGTACAATTTGGGCCGGCTGTTTGCCGTACTGGAGGCAATTCAGTCCGCAGCCAATCCCGGGATCAACACCACCATCAGGGACAAATTTTTTAATTCCGCATCGGCGACTCCGGCCCTGGTATTTCCGAGTCTGCTGAACTTGGCGCAGAAGCATCTGAAGAAATTGGATACTGGTCTGCGGACATTTTATGAGAAACAGCTGACGGCTTTGCTTACCAAGCTGGGAGAGGCATATCCCACGCGTCTGAACTTGCCCCAGCAGGGCTCTTTCCAGCTCGGGTATTACCATCAGCTGCAAGCGAGATACGAGAAGAAGGAGGAAAAATGACATGTCAGAACCCATTAAGAACCGCTATGAATTTGTAATTCTCTTCGACGTGGAAAACGGCAATCCCAACGGAGATCCCGACGCAGGCAATATGCCGCGGGTAGATCCGGAGACTGGCCTGGGCATTGTCACGGACGTATGCCTCAAGCGGAAGATCCGCAATTATGTGGAAACCGTCAAGGAAAATGCGACTGGATATCGCATTTATGTCAAAGACGGAGTGCCGCTGAACCGCAGTGATGCCGAGGCATATGCGGAATTGCAGGTTACGGAAAAGAACGTGAAAGAAAAAAAGAAAGCCGATCCGGAATTGGATCGGAAAATTCGTGACTGGATGTGCGCGAATTTCTATGATATTCGAACCTTCGGTGCAGTGATGACAACATTCGTAAAGGCGGCGTTGAACTGTGGACAAGTTCGAGGACCGGTCCAACTGGGCTTTTCTCGCAGCGTGGAGCCCATCGTTCCCCAGGAGGTGACGATTACCCGGGTTGCCATTACCACCGAGGCGGACGCTGAGAAAAAAGATACGGAAATGGGCCGTAAATATATTGTGCCCTACGGCCTCTACCGCTGTGAGGGCTATATCTCCGCCAATCTGGCACGAAAGACCACGGGCTTTTCTGAGGATGATCTCGCACTGCTGTGGGAGGCAATTCTCAACATGTTTGAGCACGATCGCTCTGCCGCTCGCGGGAAGATGGCGGTGAGGGAGTTGATTGTATTCCAGCACGACAGTGAATTGGGCTGTGCGCCTGCATGGAAGCTGTTCGACCTGGTAAAAGTCACCAGAACAAATCCGGATACATTAGCCCCGGCCCGCTGCTATGGCGACTATGCGGTGACGGTGGACGAGTCTGCGCTGCCTGCCGGTGTTACCTGTCAGCGTATGGGATAGGCGTTGTTGAGCCTGCCGCGTGTCATACCGCAAAAAGGAATGCGAAGTGGAAGTGAACAGAAAGTTTCCGGGCGGTTCGCACCGATTTCCATGGCGGTTTCAACGGCATTGCCGGTTTCCTCTGCACCAGTTCTGTGGCAAAGACTTGCACAAGTGCTGTTGTTTCGTGGAATTTGTACATAATAGAACCATAAAACTGTATACATTTGCTGTCGCTCCCCTCACGGGGAGCGTGGATTGAAATGCCTATGACACGCCGGACGACTACGAGCCGCTGGGTCGCTCCCCTCACGGGGAGCGTGGATTGAAATGCTCATCCATAGGCAATACCCCGCCGAATCTGCTGCGTCGCTCCCCTCACGGGGAGCGTGGATTGAAATTGGTCCACGTTGGTGCTGATCCCGTCCATCCGGGCGTCGCTCCCCTCACGGGGAGCGTGGATTGAAATAGGTCAATCGTCCGATACCCCATGATCTTGCACAGTCGCTCCCCTCACGGGGAGCGTGGATTGAAATTGTGTCCAGTAGTCAAGGCGCTTACGTGAAAGCAGTCGCTCCCCTCACGGGGAGCGTGGATTGAAATCAGTTGTCAAATCTCATTCTGCACCGCCTCCTTCAGTCGCTCCCCTCACGGGGAGCGTGGATTGAAATTGGTCCCGGAACCACTCGTTAACGATCTCAGCATGTCGCTCCCCTCACGGGGAGCGTGGATTGAAATATTTCCTCGCACGTATGCTGAGCTCCTTAATCGTGTCGCTCCCCTCACGGGGAGCGTGGATTGAAATGGTTGATTTGGAACGTAGAGACCGACCAGTATGGTCGCTCCCCTCACGGGGAGCGTGGATTGAAATACCCAATCATTCACGCAAACCTTGGTGTTCCAGTTGTCGCTCCCCTCACGGGGAGCGTGGATTGAAATTGCAACAACAAGCAAGTCGGAACCAGATAGCGCGTCGCTCCCCTCACGGGGAGCGTGGATTGAAATCGGAGCTAGTGCAATCATTGCCGCAGATTATCGAGTCGCTCCCCTCACGGGGAGCGTGGATTGAAATGTCGGCGTTAATATCGCTTGTGCCGGTGTCGGCTGTCGCTCCCCTCACGGGGACCGTGGATTGAAATTCCAGATCGAGCAGCGGATTGCAGATCTCAATGGTCGCTCCCCTCACGGGGAGCGTGGATTGAAATAGAAGCTGCGGCAGCTGGCCAATCAGGTGCGGTAGTCGCTCCCCTCACGGGGAGCGTGGATTGAAATAATTTGGGCGGCTTTGCCTGTGGCGTTGGAGCGGTCGCTCCCCTCACGGGGAGCGTGGATTGAAATCATCGACCTGAAATCCGTCGGCACCGCCCCCACGTCGCTCCCCTCACGGGGAGCGTGGATTGAAATAAAAAGGGGGAGAGTTTGCCTCTCCCCCTTGCGTATTGGTCCCCCCACAGGGAACGTGGATCGTATCGTGAAAGAGCGCCGGAAAATCGGAAATAACCGGGAGTTCTCAGTTCGCGCTTTTGCGCGGATTATTTCAGCTCTTGGTCTAGGGCATCACCGCACAATTGTGTCTGCGGCCTTCGCCCAATCTTTTGCCCCA
>DSLMC04102__coassemble_2016_pt1 | contig 9678 bp, 10 predicted proteins | sample DSLMC04102__metabat2_high_PE_031 | metagenome-assembled genome bin DSLMC04102
AAGGCCGCCCCTACGCCACGCTTTTTGTTTTCCCGTAGGGGCGGCCTTTATGGCCGCCCGGAAGCCGGTGCTTTGCGCCAAGGTTCGATGGTTCCGCGTCGTAGGGGCCGATGCCCACATCGGCCCGCCAGCCCCCGGGTCCGAGGCAGTCCGCCGAGCGCACCATTCCCCGTCCATGTTGTAGGGGCGGATTGCATATCCGCCCGGAACCCGGTACGGTATCTCCCGGGCCCCGGTGGTTGCGGGGACCGGGCACGGACGCGCCATGCGCGCCCCTACGGCGGGTGCGGTCGGCGGTGGTGCGTCCGACGCAGCGGTGCGGCACGGGCGGCCATGAAGGCCGCCCCTACGCCACGCTTTTTGTTTTCCCGTAGGGGCGGCCTTTATGGCCGCCCGGAAGCCGTTGCTTTGCGCCAAGGTTCGATGGTTCCGCCTCGTAGGGGCGTGCAAATATCAAAAATTGGGGCTGCTGCCATTGGCAACAGCCCCTTGATTTGTTGATTCCGGCTTACTTGGCAACGGCCTTGTTGGCCTTCTTGGCGCGCTCCAGCTTGGAGATCCAGAGGGCGCAGGTGGCGTCGCCGGTGATATTCAGGGCGGTACGGCCCATGTCGAAGATCTTATCGACACCGGCGATAATGGCGATGCCTTCCACCGGGATGCCGATGGAGGTCAGCACCATGGCCAGCATAATCATACCGGCGCCGGAGACACCGGCGGTGCCCACGGAGGCCAGCGTGGCGGTCAGGACCACCATGGCCATGTCGCCGATGGTCAGGTCCATGCCATAGCAGGCGGCAATGAACACCGTGGCCACGGCCTGGTAGATGGCGGTGCCGTCCATATTGATGGTCGCGCCCAGGGGCAGCACGAAGGAGCTGATCTCGGGCTCCGCGCCCATCTTGTTGCAGCACTCAATGTTCAGCGGCAGCGTGGCGTTGGACGAGGTGGTGGTGAAGGCGCAGATAAAGGCGGGATAGATGCCCTTGGCGAACTTCAGCGGGTTCATGCCGCTGAGGAAGCGGACGCTGAGGCCGTAGACCACCACGACATGGATCAGATAGGACAGGTAGGCAATGCCGATGACCAGGGCCAGCGTGCCGACGATCTCGGGGCCGTTGACGGCCACCACGTTGGTCATCAGGCAGAAGACGCCGATGGGGGTGATCTTGATGACCATCATCATGATCTTCATGACGATTTCGTTCATATCCTCCACCAGCGCGCCGATCTTCTTGCCCCGGTCTCCGGCGGCCAGAATGCCGGCGCCGAAGAGAATGGCGATGACGATGACCGGCAGCATATCGGAGCTGACCATGGGCCCGAAGAGATTATCGGGGAAGATACCCACGATGACGTCCATGACGCTGGGAGCCTCGGCGGCAGTGTACTCCAGGCCGCTCAGGTCCGCGCTGGACAGGGGCTGGAAGGAGCCCTTGAACAGGTTGACAACGACCAGGCCGATGACCACGGCCACTGCGGTGGTGAACATGTAATAGATAAACGTCTTCACGCCGACGCTGCCGACGCGCCTGAGGTCCTGCAGGGAGATGACGCCCGCGGTGATGGAACAGACAACCACAGGCACGACCAGGAACTTCAACAGATTGATGTAGATGGTACCAATGGGCTTGATCCACTCGGTGGTGAAATCGGGCGCCTTCAGGAAGGCGAGACCGGCCAGAATACCGGCAACCATGCCGATGAAGATCCATGCCGGGAGCGAGAGCCTGCGTTTTTTCTCCATAAAATATCCTCCTCTTTTCCCGGCTGGAACGGCAGCCGGTTGGTTGGTTTTATTTTATCATATTTGCGGCTCGGAATGTGCTAAGATATTGCTTAGAACCCGGCATATACAGGACTTTTGCGCTAAAGTTTCGCTAAGAAACGCTGTTTCGTCTCTACGATCTGCCCAATTTTACCATGCCGGAGGCGGCGGGACTTGTGCATCTGTACTTCTATTCCTCCTTCACCGGGTACAGCACCGTGCCGTCCAGCCGGGCCAGGGTGGGCAGGCCGCCCAGATTGACCGTGAATACGCCGCCCTTTTGCTGGCTGTATTGGTCCACCAGGTCTGTCAGCAGCACCCGGCCGGATTCGTCCAGCAGGTCCGTGTGGTAAAAGCCCGCCTCGTCCTGGTAGGCGGCATAGAACAGGCGGGTGGTGTAGCTGCTGCCGCTGTCGTCTGCGGCCAGCCAGAGGCTGCTGCCGTAGCTGTAGTCCCGGTCAAAGTCCCGGAATTCCTCGCCGGTCTCCAGATCCACCAAAAATACGTCCATCTTCCAGCTGCCGTCCTCGGCCTCGTAGTTGTTCATCACCAGCACCGTTTCGGAGGAGATCACCGAGATCGACCCCATGCTGTGGTCGATTTCCCGGAGCAGGGTCCCGTCGGGACGGTAGAAGCGGCTGAAATTGCCGTCGCTGATCTCCAGCAGCTCCGCCGTGCCGTCGTATTCGTCGTCGATGACCCGCATCCGCCGGCCCTCGGCCAACACCGTGCCGTCCCAGGCCACAAATTGGGCGTGGGCGTCGTCTCCCGGCATGACCCAGCCGTAGTCGAAGGAGGCCGGATCGAGCTCCAGCAGCAGACCTTGGCTGTAGGCGGCACAGATGCCGTAGGGACTCTCGAAGGCCACTTCCCCGTCGGTCAGAGAGACGGCATAGAAGCTGGTCTCGTCCCGGCACAGGGCATAGCCGTGGGAGATGGCGTAGATATACCACGGCCGGGGCTCCAGGACCCACTGGCCGCTGCTGTCCAGCAGGCCCCGCTGCTTCCCATCCATGACGCTGAGATACCCGTGGCCCTGCCAGACGTGGTTGTTATAGTTGATTTGCAGCTCCACATTCTCGGCCGCCACCGTGCCGGTGCTGTCGTAGACCGTGACCGGCCCGCCGTACTCGGTCTCGGTATAGAGAAGGTCGTCGCCAACGAAATAGGCCCCGGCCAATCCCTCGGCCACCAGGGACCCGTCGCTGCGGCGGTAGAGGTCCGTGCCGCCGGTCCGGGACACTACCGCCAGGTCCCCCAGGCAGCTGAGATAGAAGGCCTCCACCTCCTGAATCACCTCGCCCTGGAGGGAATAGAGGGTGATGCGGTTGTCCGCCTCGGGCACCGTCTGATTCTCGGCCCGCTCCTCCACCGCCACCGCCAGGGTCTCCCCGGTGGACCGGTCCACCACAGACCACATGGCGCCGCAGTCGGTGTAGGCGATGACGTTGCCGTCGTCGTCCACGGCGGCCATGGGGCCGATGATATCGTCGCTCAAATGGTCGAAATACACCGCCTGGGGCGCGAGAAATTCCGCCAGATAGTCCGGGCTCTCCCAGGTCTCCACTGCGGGGTGCGGCACAGGGTCCGGCGCGGAGTCCGTCTCGGAGACGGGCGCCGGGACAGACGTCACGGCTGTGTTCTCCGTCTCCAGGGGCCGGAGGGTCTCCAGGGCCAGGGCGGTCCCCAGCACCAGGGCGCAGCAGGCCGCCACGGGCGCCCACCGCCAGCGCCGGGACCGGGGATAGGCCGGGGCGTTGGACTTCTCCACCAGGTCGTCCCGGACGCCGGTCAGGGCGGAAAAGATTGCTTCATTCCACTTCATGGCGTGATCCCCCTTTCCATCAGATAGGCTTTAAGCTTTTTGCGGCTGCGGTAGAGGCTGGATTTCACGGTCCCGGTAACCAGATGGCACCGAACCGCGATTTCCTCCACGCCGTCGGCGTGCCAGTACCGCCGCATAAAAATATACTGGTCCCGGTCCGGCAGGGTGCGGAGGAACTGGTCGAGAATCCGGCTCAGCTCCGCCTGCTCCACGGCGGCCTCGGGGTTGCCGGTGACGCAGTCCGCCAGCTCCTGGAGCGGGGCCGGCGGCTGTCCCCCGCCCCGCTTCTGGGCCCGGGCCGCCTGATAGGCCGTCAGCGCCAGATTTCGGGCGATTTTCTGGACAAATGCCCCGAGATAGTGGGGCCGCTGGGGCGGAATGGCGTTCCAGGTTTTCACATAGGTATCATTGACGCACTCCTCGGCGTCCTCCCGGCTGCGGAGAATTTGATAGGACACCGCATAGCACCGCCCGCCGTATTTCTCCGCCGTCTCCGCCACGGCCCGCTCGTCCCGGGCCAGATACAGCGCGACAATCCCGGAATCCTCCACGGTCCTCGCCTCCTTCCCTTATGCTTTCTATGACAGGATTTGGACCCGGTCGGTTTTACATGCGAAAAAATTTTCTTTCCGCCGGGCGCCCCGCCGGACCAGGGCGGAAATTCCCCTTTTCCCTGGACGGAAACTGTGCTATACTGAAATCTACGCATCATAAAGGAGGCAGTCTCTTGCCGAAAAAACGAAAATTCTGGCTGGTGCTGACGGCCGTGGCGGTGGCGGTGTGCTCGGCGCTGTACCACGGCGTTCTGGAACCGGAGACCTGGGAGGTAACCTCGACCCGGCTGCCCGCGGCCTTTGACGGGCTGCGGATCACCCTGCTCACCGATCTCCACGGCAAGGCCTACGGCCCGGACTACCGGGACCTGGTGGAGGCCGTGGCGGCCCAGCAGCCGGATCTCATCGCCATCTCCGGCGACCTGGCCGACGAGCGCACCGACCGGACCACCCTGCCGCCGCTGCTGACCGGCCTGACAAACATCGCTCCGACGTATTTCGTCACCGGCAACCACGAGTGGGTCCGCGACGACACCGAGGACCTGCTGAAGGAATTTGCCGCCCTGGGCGTCACGGTGCTGCGCAACGACTATGTGCTGCTGGAGCGGGACGGCCAGACCATCGCGCTGGCCGGGGCCGACGATCCCAACGCCTACCGGGATATGGACACCCCCGCCGATCTGCTGACCCGTATCCGCGCCGAGGTCCCCGGCGACCCCTATGTGGCGCTGCTCTACCACCGGAATAACTCCCTGAGCCTGTGGAGCTCGCTCCAGCCGGATCTGGTGCTGGCCGGACACGGCCACGGCGGCGTCATCCGCCTGCCCCTGGTCGGCGGCCTGCTGGGCGTGGACCGGCAGCTCTTCCCCAAGGACTGCGAGGGCCTATACACCACCGGCCGGACTACCCTGGCCGTGTCCCGGGGCCTGGGCGGCGTGCGGCTCTTCAACCGGCCCCATCTGCCCACCATTGTGCTCAAACGGGCCCAACCGTAAACGTTCTGTGAACATTGGCGCGCCCCGGTTGGTTTCTGAAAAAAATGGCTGTATAATATAGAAAATTCGATAAACAGGTGATCCATATGTTTTCTAAACTGGGCGACTGGTTCCGGAACTTTATGATGGGCCGCTATGGCTCCGATCAGCTCAATGTGGCGCTGCTGGCCGCGGGCATCGTGATGATGGTCCTCGGCGCAATCCTGGGCCGGTCCTTCGGCTGGGCCAGCGCGCTGAATTTCCTGTGCTATGTGCCGCTGGTGTGGTGTATCTTCCGGATGTATTCCCGGAATATCGCCGCCCGCCGCCGGGAAAACCAGGCGTTTCTGAATTTTTTCCAGCGCTTTAAGGACCGCGAGCACCGCTACTTCCGCTGCCCCAAGTGCGGCCAGACCGTCCGCGTCCCCCGGGGCCGGGGCAAAATCAATATCCGCTGCCCCCGGTGCAATGAACGCTTTATCAAGAACACTTGAGTGCTGCCTTGAGTCTCTTCCTCCCCCGCCCGCCTGGTTTCAGGCGGGTTTTTTCCGGTTTCCGTGGTTTTTTCAAAATATCCATTGCCAATGCCAACAGAACACGTTATAATAGCAAGTGAATTAGATCCACAATTCACGCAAAACAACATAAGTAAACGTCTCACCGACGGATAAAGGAGCGTATGAACCCATGAGCATCGACATGAGCAAGTATCAGGAGATCGCCAAGCGGAATATCCACAACCGTCCCGCCGGGGTGGGCCGTCTGGCCGGAAAGATCTGCATTGTCACCGGCGCGGCCCAGGGCTTCGGCAAGGGCATCGCCGAGGAGCTGCACAAGGAGGGCGCGACCATCGTCATCGCCGACATGAACGTGCCGCTGGCCGAGCAGGTGGCCGCCGAGCTGGGCGAGCGGGCCTGCGCCATTGCCGTCAATGTGGCCGACGAGGAATCCGTGGCCAATCTGGTGGGCCAGACCGTGGAGAAATACGGCGGCCTGGACCTGATGCTCTCCAACGCCGGCGTGGTCCGCTCCGGCCCCATCGCCCAGATGGAGAAGAAGGACTTCGACTTCGTCACCAACGTCAACTACACCGGCTTCTTCCTCTGCGCCAAGTACGCCGCCATCATCATGCAGGCCCAGCACGAGGCGGACCCCGAGGCCATGTTCGACATTGTCACCCTCAACTCCAAGTCCGGCCTGGAGGGCTCCAACAAGAACTTCGCCTACGCCGGGTCCAAGTTCGGCGGCATCGGCCTGACCCAGAGCTTCGCCCTGGAGCTGTGCGCCTACAACATCAAGGTCAACGCCGTCTGCCCCGGCAACTTCCTGGACGGTCCCCTGTGGTCCGATCCCGAGCGGGGCCTCTTCGTCCAGTACCTCCAGGCCGGGAAGGTCCCCGGGGCCAAGACCGTGGAGGACGTCCGCCGGTACTACGAGGCCAAGGTGCCCATGAACCGGGGCTGCCTGCCCCTGGACGTGGCCCGGGCCGTTATGTACTGCGTGGAGCAGAAGTACGAGACCGGTCAGGCCATCCCCGTCACCGGCGGTCAGGTGATGCTGAACTGAGGTAGCCTCCATGATCGACATTGCCATTCTCGAGAAGCTGGACGTCTGCGAGAAAGCGCAGCGGCTGGAAAATCTGCAAGAGGTTCTGAAGACCACCCAGTTCCCGCCCATGGTCCCGCAGTACATCAACAACCACATCCACACCACCTATTCCTTCTCGCCCTACTCCCCCACCGCCGCGGTCTACGCCGCCCGGATGGAGGGGCTCTGCACCGCCGGAATCATCGACCACGACTCCATCTCCGGCGCCCGGGAGTTCCTGGAGGCCGCCAAGCTGGTGGACATCCCGGTGACCATCGGCATGGAGTGCCGCGCCACCATGGCCGGGACCCGGCTCCAGGGCCGCCGCACCAACAACCCCGATCAGGTGGGCGTCAGCTATATGACCATCCAGTCGGTGCCCCATGACCAGATCGACCGGCTGAACGCCTTCTTCGCCCCCTACCGGGCGGCCCGGGACGTCCGCAACCGGCAGATGATCGAGAAGATCAACGCCCTGCTGGGGGAGGATCTGGACTACGACCGGGACGTGCTGCCCCTGTCCATGCACCACGAGGGCGGCGGCGTCACCGAGCGGCACCTGATGTACGCCCTGGCACAGAAGATGGTGGCCCGGGCCGGTAAGGGGCAGGGCATGGTGGAGTATCTCGCCTCCATCGGTCTGACGCTCTCGGAGAAGCAGAAGGCGCAGATGCTGGACACGGCCTATCCCTTCTACGAGTACGACCTGCTGGGCATTCTCAAGAGCGCCTTCGTGCCGCAGATCTATGTGGACGCCACCGATGAATGCCCCACCGTGGCCGCCCTGGTGGACCTGTGCCGGGAGATCGACGCCTATCTCTGCTACGCCTACCTGGGCGACGTGGGCGACAGCGTCACCGGCGACAAGAAGGCCCAGAAGTTCGAGGACGACTACCTGGAGGACGTGTTCGAGTGCCTGAAGGAAACCGGCGTCAAGGCCGTGACCTACATGCCCACCCGGAACACCCCGGCCCAGCTGAAGCGCCTGCGGGGTCTCTGCGAGCAGTACGGCATGTTCCAGATCTCCGGCGAGGACATCAACTCCCCCCGGCAGAGCTTTGTCATCCGGGCCATGGAGGACCCCCAGTTCCAAAATCTCATCGACGCCACCTGGCAGCTGATCCGCCACGAACAGGCATAGAGAAACAAGACCCGCTTCCGAACAAGGGAGCGGGTCTTGCTGTCACAGGGGACTCTGCTTGATTTTGGCGAATTTCCGCGGATAGGCCGCCGGGGTGGGCCGGACCTTTTCCACCACGACGATGCGGTGGACGGCGTCGTCCACGGGGTACTCTCGGATGCCGGAGAGTTTGCCGCCCAGGGCGGCGACGGCATGTTTCGCCTCGTCGGCCTCCTCCTGGGCCATGGCCCCCTTGAGGGCCAGGAACCTCCCGCCCACCCGGACATAGGGCAGGCAGAGCTCGGCCAGGACATTGAGCCGGGCCACGGCCCGGGAGGTGACCAGGTCGAACTGCTCCCGGTGCTGGGCCACATATTCCTCAGCCCGGGCGGCGACGCAGTCCGCCGGGACCTCCAGCTGGGGCAGGACGGTTTTGAGCCAATTGACCCGCTTCTGGAGGCTGTCCAGCAGGGTCACCCGGGCCTCGGGGACGGCGATGGCCAGCGGCACGCCGGGAAAGCCCGCGCCGCAGCCCACATCCAGGACCGTCTTGCCCCGCAGATCCTCCCACCGGAGCAGCGCCAGGGAATCGGCAAAGTGGAGCCGGGCCACGGCCTCGGGGTCGGTGATAGCCGTCAGGTTCATGACCCGGTTCTGCTCCAGCAGCGCGTCGCCAAAGCGGCACAGCCGGTCCAGGCTGCCGTCGTCCAGGGTCAGCTCCAGCCGGGCCAGAGCTTCGACCAGCGCCGCTCTCATGCCCGGTCCTTCACGATCAGGGCCAGGAAGGACATGGGCGCGTCGGTATGGTTGCGGATGGCATGGGTGTGGCCGTCGGCGCAGAACTCGGCCTCGCCGGCCTGGAGCTCATAGTCCACGCCGTCCTCGGTGACCGTGGCCGCGCCGGTGAGGATCAGGTAGACCTCGCCGTTGCCGTTGTGGGGGTGCTCGCCCACAGACTCGCCGGGCTGGAGGATGACGATGGCCAGCATATCGGCCCGGCCGCCCAGGTCCTCGGCGGAGAAGAAATGGCGGAACAGCGGATTGCCCTGGCCTCCCCGCAGATTGGGCCGGGATTCGGTGACGATATCAGCTTTGCGATGAATCATGGTGGATCTCTCCTTTATCTTTACTTATGGTACTTACTGCCGGCCTGAATGGCCTCGGCGCGATAGAGCTGCTCCAGGACCATCACCCGGGCCAGATGGTGGGGGAAGGTCATGGGGCTCATGGACAGGCGCAAATCGGCCTGTCGTTTGACGGAATCATCCATGCCGAAAGAGGAGCCGATCAGGAAGCAGGCGCTGCTCTTGCCGCCGGTCTTCACCCGGGCCAAGGTCTCGGCCAGCTGGGGCGAGGACAGAAGCTTCCCCTCCGGCGTCAGCACGCAGAGCCACGCCCCCTTGGGGATGGCCTTCCGGATGGCCTCGGCCTCCCGCTGGAGGCCCTGGGCGATCTCCGCCGGAGACGGGTCCTCGGGCAGACGGCACTCCGGCAGCTCGAGGAGCTTGAACTGGACGTAGCCCTTGAGCCGCTTCTCATACTCGGCAGCCGCGTCTATGTAGAATTTCTCCTTGCACTTGCCCACGCAGATCAGGGTGATGGAAAACATGGCTACTCCTTTCTGACGTTCTCCCAGCGGGCAAGCCTGTCGCCGGTCTCCACGGAGCAGGCTTTGGGCTGGTGCAGAGGGCGCTGACGCGCCGCCGCCGCTATGCGGCGGCACACCTCTCCGTCACGGCTTCGCTGTGCCACCTCTCCTCAAGGAGAGGCTTTGGAGTGCGTTGCCTGAGAGGGCAAAGGCTCCCCTTGAGGGGAGCTGTCAGCCGTAGGCTGACTGAGAGGTGTTACCG